>JABAOH010153159.1_pt1 | contig 119330 bp, 108 predicted proteins | sample 7062181 | NCBI WGS metagenome assembly JABAOH01 (sample SAMN14538630, study PRJNA623070) | marine sediment metagenome | biome: marine biome [ENVO:00000428]; feature: marine pelagic biome [ENVO:01000023]; material: deep marine sediment [ENVO:00002113]; isolation source: pool of 5 deep marine...
GATGCCTTTCAGGGACGTTTGACTTAATCAATTTCCCTAACTGTGAACAGCCGCACAAAATCCAGTTGAATCGGGCACTTGGATCAGTGAGACTGTGACGCTCACAGGTACGAACTGGAATCTCGGAACCTATGGCAGTAACGGCATCACAAACGAATTTTGCTGGCCTCCCGCGCCGGCTCGTACAGGACGGGATCATCTCCGAGGAGAAGCTCGTCGAGGCGACTGATGCCGCGAAAAAGGAGAAGCTGCCGCTGGTGGCTTATCTCGTCAACGAGGACTTTGCAGACGCCCGCGCTATCGCCGTGGCGGCGTCCCACGAGTTCGGCGTGCCGCTACTCGACCTCGATGCCGTCGAAATTGACGTCGAGGTCATTCGGGCAGTCGACCAGAAGCTCATCAACAAACACCGTGTGCTGCCGCTGGTAAAGCGCGGCCAGCGTTTGTTCCTCGGTATTGCCGACCCCACGAACCTGCAGGCGATCGATGACATCAAATTCCAGACATCGCTGCGAATCGACCCCGTCGTCATCGAGCACGACAAGCTCGAAGAGCGCATCGTCAAGGCGATCGAGGCTGTCGATACGACGATGGCCGACCTCGGCGGCGACGACGACTTCGACCTCGAAAGCCTCGACGTTACGGGCGACGATGACGAAGAGGAAGTCGTTGGCGGTGCCGATATCGACGACGCTCCCGTCGTCCGTTTCGTCAACAAGATTTTGCTCGACGCGATTCAGAAAGGCGCATCGGACATCCACTTCGAGCCGTACGAAAAATACTTCCGCGTGAGGACCCGTCTTGACGGCGTCCTGTCGGAAGTTGCGCAGCCGCCGGTCGTGCTCGCTACCAAGGTCTGCGCGCGCCTCAAGGTCATGTCACGCATGGACATCGCGGAACGACGTGTACCGCAGGACGGACGTATCAAGATGCGCCTGTCCAAGAACCGCGCCATCGATTTTCGTGTCAACACCTGTCCGACGCTGTTTGGCGAAAAGATCGTGCTGCGTATCCTCGATCCTTCGAGCGCCAAGCTCGGTATCGAGATGCTCGGCTACGAGGACCATCAGCAGGCCCTGTACGAAAAGCACCTCGCGAAGCCCTACGGCATGATCCTCGTCACCGGACCGACGGGTTCCGGTAAGACGGTATCTCTTTACACGGGACTGAATATCCTCAACACGACCGACCGCAACATATCGACCGCGGAAGACCCGGCGGAAATCAACCTGCCCGGCATCAACCAGGTCAACGTCAACCCCAAGGTCGGGCTGACATTCGCCACGGCGCTGAAGGCATTCCTGCGCCAGGATCCGGACATCATAATGGTGGGTGAGATTCGCGATCTCGAGACCGCCGAAATCGCGATCAAGGCGGCCCAGACCGGCCACCTCGTTCTCTCGACGCTGCATACGAACGATGCACCACGTACGCTGACCCGTATGGTCGACATGGGTGTGAAGCCCTACGCGATTGCGACATCGGTAAGCCTGATCATCGCGCAGCGTCTTGCAAGGCGTCTTTGCGACAACTGCAAGGAAGCGCGGGACATACCGCGCGAGGCGCTCGAAAAAGAAGGCTTCGAGCCGGAGGACCTCGAGGGTCTGACGATTTACGGGCCGAAAGGCTGCAAGAGCTGTAACGACGGCTACAAGGGCCGCGTCGGTATCTTCCAGGTCATGGAAGTGTCCGAGGCGATGGGCCGGATCATAATGGAAGGCGGCAACGCCATGCAGATCGCCGACCAGGCGGCATCCGAGGGGGTTCACGATTTGCGGAGAGCCGGTTTGAACAAAGTCAAGGAAGGGGTTACCAGCCTTGAGGAAGTCAACCGGGTTACAATTGAATAGGTTTACACCTCGCTTAATGGGCAATCGACATGGCTGACACAGCAATTGCAAGCACCGTCCCGTTCGTCTGGGAAGGTACGGACAGGAAAGGCAATAAGGTCAAAGGCAAGAGCATGGCCACCAACGAGGCCGCCGTGCGGGCCGATTTGCGTCGCCAGGGCGTAGTACCGAGCCGAATCAAGAAACAGAGCAAGGGCCTTTTCTCCGGCGGCGGCAAGATCACCCCGGCAGATATCGCTATCTTCATGCGGCAGCTGGCGACAATGCTCGCGGCGGGCATTCCTCTCGTTCAGTCTTTCGAGATCGTCGGTACCGGCCACGACAACGAGGCGATGCAGAAGCTGATCCTGTCGATCAAGGGAGACGTCGAAGGCGGTAGTGCGCTGGCCGAGGCACTGGCCAAGCACCCGCTGTATTTCGATGACCTCGTACTGAACCTCGTCGAGGCCGGTGAACAGGCCGGTGCGCTGGAAACCCTGCTCGACAAGATTGCCACCTACAAGGAAAAGACCGAGGCCCTGAAGAAAAAGATCAAGAAGGCGCTGACCTATCCGGCCGCGGTCCTCGTCGTTGCCTTTATCGTCACGACGATTCTCCTGATCTTCGTTATCCCGGCGTTCGAGGATCTGTTCCAGGGCTTCGGCGCCGATCTCCCGACCTTCACGCGCATGGTTATCGATTTATCAGTGTTCGTGCGCGAACAAGGCTGGATCCTGGCTGCACTGATCGGTGGCGGCATCGGTACATTCTTCTACTTCAAGAAACGGTCGCGTCCGATGCGTCATTTCCTGGACCGTCTGTCTTTGAAGATTCCCGTAATCGGCCCGATCCTGCAGAAAGCCGCCATCGCCCGTTACGCACGTACGCTGTCGACGATGTTCTCGGCCGGCGTACCGCTCGTCGAAGCGCTCGAGTCGGTTGCCGGCGCCACCGGCAACATCGTCTACGAACTCGGCGTGTTGCAGATGCGGGACGAAGTATCGACGGGTCAGCGCCTGCAGCAGTCGATGGAAAATACGGACCTGTTCCCGAACATGGTCATTCAGATGATCGCCGTCGGTGAGGAATCCGGTTCTCTCGACGAGATGTCTGCCAAGGTCGCCGATTTCTACGAGGAAGACGTCGACAACGCCGTCGACAACCTCTCGAGCCTGCTGGAACCGATGATCATGGCTATTCTCGGCGTGCTCGTCGGCGGCCTCGTCGTCGCGATGTACCTGCCGATCTTCAAGATGGGTGCGGTCATCTAGTAAATAAGCTCTCTGATTGCAATACAGCGGCGTCCGGGGGAAACTCCGGACGCCGTTTTCGATTATGGCAAGGGGTAAAGCATGACCGAGCTGTTTACCGAGTCGCCCGCGCTGTTCGCGGCCATAGTGTTTGCGTTTGCACTATTGATCGGCAGTTTTCTCAACGTCGTGATCTTCCGCCTGCCCATCATGATGCAGCTCGACTGGCGCGAACAGTGTGAGGAACTGATGCGGGAACCGCCGCCGGACGTGCCCGAAGGCCGCTTCAACCTCGTCGTGCCCCGCTCGCGCTGCCCGTCCTGCGGGGCGCCCATCAAGGCCTGGCAGAACATCCCGGTGCTGAGCTACCTGCTGCTCGGTGCCCAATGCGCGAACTGCCGTACCGCAATTTCCGTTCGATATCCCCTCGTCGAGATCATGACGGCGGCTCTTGCCGCTGTCTGCGCCTGGCATTTCGGCTTCGGCTGGGAAGCGCTGGCCGCGATCGGCATGACCTGCGCCCTCGTCGTGATCAGCCTGATCGACGCCGACCACCAGATCATCCCCGACTCCATCGTGATCCCGCTGCTGTGGGCCGGGCTGCTGATGAGCCTGGCACATCCGCTCGCGGGCGCCGACACCCTGTTCGTCGCGCCCGGAGACGCCATCACGGGCGCTGCCGCGGGCTACCTGAGCCTCTGGAGCGTCTACTGGCTGTTCAAGCTGGTAACCGGCAAGGACGGCATGGGTTACGGCGACTTCAAGCTGCTCGCCGCCCTCGGCGCCTGGCTCGGCTGGCAGCTGCTGCACGTCATTATCCTGATGTCGGCGGTCGTGGGAGCAATCGTCGGCATATCCATGATCGTGTTCCGCGGCCGCGACCGCCGGATCCCGATTCCGTTCGGCCCCTACCTCGCCGCCGCCGGCTGGATAACGATGCTGTGGGGAGAAGATCTCTGGAACGCCTACCTGGACAAGTTCCTGTAAGTGCCCGATAAGAAGACAAGGGATACGCCGCCGCTGCGCATCGGCCTGACGGGCGGCATTGCCAGCGGCAAGACGACGGTGGCCAAGCTGTTTGCCGAGCTCGGCGCCCACATCATCGACACGGACGTCATCGCGCGCGAGGTGGTTGCGCCGGGCCAGCCGGCGCTCGGCGAGATCAGGGACCGATTCGGGCCCTCGGTTATCAATGACGAGGGAGGCCTGGACCGCAAGACCATGCGCGAGCTCGTATTCTCAGACGATGCCCGTCGCCGGCAGCTCGAGGCCATACTGCATCCGCGCATCCGGGACGAGGTTCTGCGGCAATCGGAGACCGCGGCAGGCCCCTACCAGGTAATCGTCGTGCCGCTGCTCACGGCGTCGCCCTTGCAGGCATTCGTCGATCGCATCCTCGTCGTCGACTGCGACGAAGAGACGCAAATCCGGCGCCTGCTGGCTCGCGATACGGAGTCCGAAGCCCAGGCGCGGCGCATCCTGGCAGCCCAGTCGAGCCGCGACGAGCGGCTCGGCATCGCCGACGACGTGATCGACAACGATGGCGACCTCGACGACACCCGCGCCAGAGTCCTCGAGCTCCATGAAATCTACCTTACGCTGGCGTAAACTGAGTTGATGGCGAAACCCGCGACCAATATTGCACCGCACAACACGACGGGCAAACCGGCCTACTACGAGCAGCCCGTCTCCGAGCGCATGAGAACCTTCATGCGGCTCGAGTTCCTGTATCAGCAGATGCTCTACAACAGCGAGCGCGAGAGTAACTGGGCGACCCGTGCCACGATCGCGGGTTTGCTGGAGATCATGGCCATCCTTTCTCGCGGCGACGTGCGCAGCGAGGTTCACAAGGAACTGGATCACCAGCTCGACGTACTGCAGCGGTTTCAGAGCAAGCCCGGCGTGGATGCGGCCCGCCTGGACACGCTCGTCAAAAACCTGCTCGAAAGCCGCGCCGAACTCGACGCCATCGGCACGCAATACCTGCAGCCGCTCAAGGACTCGGATTTCCTCAACGCCATCAAGAACCGCAGCGCGATTCCGGGCGGCACCTGCGAATTCGACCTGCCCGAATACAACCACTGGCTGCGACAGCCATTCGAGCGACGGGTAGAGGACCTGTCACGCTGGATCGGCGCCATCAGGCCGCTGTGCGACGCGGTAAGCGAGGTGCTCTGGCTCATCCGCGAAAGTGCGCAACCCGTGGACAAGCTGGCGATCAACGGCATGTACCAGCACAGCATGCAAAAGGATGCGCACTGCCGTCTGCTGCGGGTCAACCTGGTGGACAATTGCTCGCTGTATCCCGAGATCTCGGGCAGTCAGCATCGATTTACGGTGCGGTTCCTGGAGTGGTCGACCATCGACAAGCGCGCCGTCCAGACTGGTCACGACGTGCCCTTCCAGCTAAGCATCTGCTAATAACCGAACATTGCCCGGCGGGTGGGACATTCCCCTCCCTCATGGCTCGCTGCGCTGCGCTTTACTTCGGTCGGGAAACGTCTCACCCGCCGTTACCAGAGTTCAGGCTTTCAATCACAGGCGCGTCAGCGGGCAACAGCATATCTGGATTTATTTCGGACGGATGAAGCCAACGCACGCCCTGGCCTTCCAGTCCTGAGGGATCGCCGTCCCAGCGCGTAACCAGGAAGAACTCGAGATCGACAGTACGGTCCGGGTACTCATGGTGTAGCTGCAGGTACGCCGTGGCTTCAGAAAGCCGAATGCCGAGTTCTTCAGCGAGCTCCCGGCTCAGCGCATCGATGGGGTCTTCGCCATCGGCAATCTTTCCGCCCGGGAACTCCCACAGGCCGTTGAAGGGGCCGTCGGAGAGTCGCTCGGTGATCAGGACGCGGCCGGACTCGTCGCAGAGAATGCCCGCAGCGACATGGAAATGGTTCATGCGTTCGGGTTCAGCTCAGCTTGCCGTGGCACTGCTTGAATTTCTTGCCAGACCCGCAAGGGCACGGCTCGTTGCGGCCGACTTTTCGCTGCGGCCGCACGAAAGTCTCGGGCCGGGGCGGCGGTGGCGGAGCACCGTCGGGTCCCTGACCCGGCTGTGGCGGCGCGCCTGCAGGTGCCTGGCCAAGCGCTGACGCCTGTGCATGCTGGAAGCGCATGGCGTCGGCGGCGCGCTGCCGTTCGGCCGTATCGTCGAGTTCCTGTTCCGTCTGGATGCGGATGCGCATGAGCAGGCTGATCGTGTCGTGTTTGACCTGCTCCATCATCGTGCCGAACATCTCGAAGGCTTCGCGCTTGTATTCCTGCTTGGGGTTCTTCTGCGCATAGGATCTGAGGCCGATGCCCTGTCGCAGGTGATCCATGCCCGCCAGATGCTCCTTCCAGTGCAGATCGAGCTGCCTGAGCATCATCTGCTTTTCGACATTGCGCATCAGCTCCGTGCCGATGGTGCCTTCTTTCTTCTTGTAGGCCTTATCGGCTTCCTCGATACAGCGCTCGATGATGCCGTCCTCGTTCAGCGTCTTCTCCTCGCGCACCCAGCGGTCGATATCGAGCCGCAGTCCGAAATCGGACTCCAGCTCTTTCGTAAGTCCGTCGATATCCCACTGCTCCTCGAGGCTTCCCGGAGGAATATGCGACTGCACGCACGACTCGATGACTTCGTCACGAATCGCCGCAACGGAATCTTCGATTTCATCGGCAGCCATAAGCTCGGAGCGCTGGTGATAGACCACCTTGCGCTGATCGTTGGCGACGTCGTCGTATTCGAGCAGGTTCTTGCGGATATCGAAGTTGTGGGCCTCGACCTTGCGCTGCGCACGCTCGATCTGGCGCGACAGCAGCTTGCTCTCGATCGCCTCGCCCTCGCGCATGCCGGCCCGCGAAAGCAGCGCCTTGGTGCGGTCCGGGTCGCCGAAGATCCGCATCAGAGTATCTTCCATCGACAGGTAGAAGCGCGACGAGCCCGGATCGCCCTGGCGGCCCGAACGGCCCCGGAGCTGGTTGTCGATGCGTCGGGACTCGTGGCGTTCCGTGCCCACGATATGCAAACCGCCGGCGTCGATGACCTGCTGATGGCGCTCTTTCCAGTCGGCGCGGACCGCCTCCTTGTTCCCGCCCTCACCTGCTTCGGCCATCTCCGCATCGAGGTTCCCGCCCAGCACGATATCGGTGCCACGGCCGGCCATATTGGTCGCAATCGTGATCGCTCCGGGGCGGCCCGCATGCTGCACGACGACGGCCTCGCGCGCGTGCTGCTTGGCATTCAGAACCTCGTGGCTGATCTTGCGCTTCTTCAGGATCGACGATATTCGCTCCGACGCCTCGATCGAGGTCGTGCCAACCAGCACGGGCTGGCCACGTTCCCGGCAATCGCCGATGTCCTCGATGATCGCCTCGAATTTGTCGTTCTCGGTCAGGTAGACGAGATCCGGCGCGTCGTCGCGGACCATTGGCTTGTGGGTCGGAATAACGACGACCTCGAGCCCGTAAATCTGCTGAAACTCGAAAGCCTCCGTATCCGCCGTACCGGTCATGCCGGACAGGTTGCCGTAGAGACGGAAGTAGTTCTGGAACGTGATCGATGCGACCGTCTGGTTCTCCTGCTTGATCGCCACGCCTTCCTTCGCCTCGATGGCCTGGTGCAGGCCGTCGGACCAGCGTCGTCCGGGCATCGTGCGGCCCGTAAATTCGTCGACAATGACGACTTCGCCATCCTTGACGATATAGTCGACGTCTTTCTGGAAAATCGAGTGGGCCCGCAGCGCCGCATTCAGGTGGTGCAGCAGGCGAATATTGCCGGCGTCGTAGAGGCTCTCGCCTTCGTCGAGCACCCCGGCCGCAATCATGAGTCCCTCGATCTTTTCCAGGCCGTCCTCCGTCATATGCGCCTGCTTGGCCTTCTCGTCGGTCGTGAAATCGCCGCGCTTGACGAGCTTGCAGTCGGCCGTCTTCTTGCCGTCGGTGACGAGAACGACGTCGGCGCCTCGAGAATCGCCGATTTCAACGGCCTCTTCGACCGACATGACCTTGCTTTCACCGCCGTTTTCCGACTCGACGGTAACGGCCTTGCCGGATTCGTCGACGAGCGTGACGCTCCTGGCAAGAATGTCGAAATTCGTCGGCCCCTCGGGCTCGGTGTGCTGCTTGAGTTTGGGAATCAGCTTGTTGATCTGACCGTAAAGGTCCGTGCTCGCTTCGGCCGGCCCCGAAATGATCAGCGGCGTACGCGCCTCGTCGATCAGGATGGAATCGACCTCGTCGACAATGGCAAAACTCAGGTCTCGCTGAACCTTGTCCTCCAGCGAGAAAGCCAGGTTGTCACGCAAATAATCGAAGCCGAGTTCGTTGTTCGTTGCGTAGGTGATGTCGGCATCGTAAGCCGCGCGCTTTTCCTCATATCCCTGGCCGGATTTCGAAACACTGACGGTCAGGCCGAGAAATTCGTATATCGGGCGCATCCAGTCGGCGTCGCGCTGTGCCAGGTACTCGTTCACCGTGACGATATGCACGCTGTTGCCGCTCAGGGCGTTCAGGTAGGCCGGCAAGGTGGCGACGAGCGTCTTGCCCTCACCCGTTCGCATTTCCGCGATATTGCCATCGTTCAGGACCATACCGCCGATGAGCTGCACATCGAAGGGCCGCAGACCCAGCGTCCTTACGGAGGCCTCGCGAGCCACCGCGAAAGCCTCTGCAAGCAAATCGTCGAGCGATTCGCCGTCGGCATAGCGCTTGCGGAATTCGTCCGTCCTGGCCTTCAGGGCGTCGTCGTCGAGCGCTTGCAGGCCCTCCTCGAGCGCATTGATCCTGTCGACGACTTTCTGGTACTGACGCAGCAGCCGTTGATTACGACTGCCGAAAATACGCGTTAAGAAATTGGCCACCGGGGCTCCTGCGGGGACTGGTGCACGCAAAGCGCGCTATTTTACTGAATCTGGGGACGTATAGGCTATATCCGGGATCTCAAGATACCGGGCTGCCTGGCAGAGGGAAACTCGGCTATTTGGACGAAGTACGAATGAAATTGACCGGATTCACCCGGCGGCCGTTCCTGAGCACCTCGAAATGCAGGTTCGGCCCCGTTGCCCGGCCCGTTTCGCCCATCAGCGCGACGGCCTGTCCTTTCTTAACCTCGTCGCCGACCTCGACGAGATTTTCCGAGTTATGCGCGTACCGCGTCGAATAACCGTTACCGTGGTTGATCTCGACCATGATGCCGTAACCGTAACGATCGGCCGACCAGGTCACGACACCGTCTGCAACGGCCAGGACTTTGTCACCGAACTTGCCGGCGAAATCGATACCGGTGTGGTTGGCCGGTTTGCCCGTAAACGGGTCCGTGCGCTTGCCGAAGTACGATGAGATCCAGCCTGAATTAACCGGCCGTCCCTGCGGGTAGACGCGCTTCGACAGATTCTGTCCCATGATCATGCTTTCGAGCGCACCGAGCTGTGCTTCGCGATTATCGAGCTGATCATCGAGCGCTTGCATGGTTTCGACGATCTCCGGAATTTCGTTCGACCCCGTGGCAGCCGGCTCTTCCGGACCACCCAATGCAGGTAAGGAGTCAAAATCAAACTCGCCGTCCTCGAGGTCGGCCATGTCCGTCAGCCGCCGGCCCAGCGCATCGAGACGAATTACGCGGGCATTCATCTGCGCGATTCGCACCGAGAGGGCGTCCAGCGTATCTTCATTATCCTGGCGAATGGTCGCGATGTTGTCGCGCTCGGCGCGCAATTCTTCCGAGAGCTCTGCGACTTCGCTGGCGCTGATACCGGAACCCGTCATCGAGGAATAGACGTAGCCACCGGCAAAGCCGAACGCGCTGACCAGCACGACCGACGCAGCAACGAATGCCGTGGCCGAGAGCCCCGACAGGTTCAGTTGCCTGGGCTTGCCAAAGCCCTTTCCAAATATGACTACATTCATCGAGTACGCTCCGAAAGCGCTCGCGCTCGCTCGTTCTGACTGGCCTCTCGCCATACCGAAACGCGCGCGTCGAGCCCTGTGAGGTGCTCCTTTCTACTTGTTGGCGTGCGTTCGATATTCACTTCGGCAGCCCCGCTGTCTTAGGACAGAATCCCTTAGACCGGTGGTTTTGCGCCCCCGCCTTTCGACGAGTTTGCCCTTGTCGAGGCGACAATATGCATAATGCCGGTTTTTATTACAACATAAGGCCTCCCGAACGGTGATTTCGATCACCCCGGGACCCCTGAAATAGTCGACTGCGTCACACTTTTATGGCCCCGAAACGCCTCGAAAATCTGCTAAACCCTAATGACAGCGGTGACTTAGGGGACATCATCCGTCGTGCCCGGGACCTCGACCGGCTGACGCGGGCGCTCACAGAGGCGCTGCCGGAGGATTTCGCCGGCAGTATCCTTGCCGCAAATGTCCGGGAAAATGCGGAACTGGTCGTGCTGGCAGCCTCCCCGGCCTGGGCGGCAAGGCTGAGGTTCGAAACGGATACGCTGTTGCAGGCTGCACGCGATGCGGACGTCGACGCCACATCGTGCAAGGTCCGGGTCAGCCGCGGTCCCTAGCGGTCACTACTTTTCGGCGTCCCCGAGTTTCCAGGGAAACGCCTGCGTATCGATATCTACCGTTGGCAATCCCTCGATTTCGACACCCAGGATATCGGCAAGCTCGTCCCGAAGATGCTCTATATTGAGCGTGGACTCCACGGAAAACTCGAGAATCATATCCGACGATACCTGGATGTCCGCCAGCGTACCGATGAGGGTGCGATCAGCTGTCATCGCATTGAAGTCGAATGAGACGTCCGCCTGGCTGAGGAAGTTGAGATTAAATGCGCGAATATCGACACGGCGCGTCACTTCGGGGCGCAGTGCGGCTATCCGGTCCTCGGCTGCCCGCGCAATCCTTTCATTACGCGTGTAATACGAGTCGGATGCCAGTAGCGCGGACCTGAAATTCACGTCGCTGATCAGCGAGATGTTGCCGGTCGAAATCAATTCCTCGACGGTACCCCAGCGTCGCCGCGGCGGATTGTGTATTCCGGCCATCGCCAGTCCGTCCGCGAATTGCGCCCGGTCTTCTTCTCGCAGCACGCCGCTGCGCAAACTCTGCAGCACAAGGTACTGCGTCTTCAGGCGCCGCAGATCCCATTTGGAATAACGCACGAAGTCCTCGATCGAGCCGTTGAGATCCGATAAAAGGCGTTCGAGATACTCGCGCTCCAGGATGCGGTCCTTGCGATGCTGGTTCCAGTCGTCTACCTGCAGGCCGATAAAAATACCAATCACCACGATCAGTACTTCCAGGACGACCGTGAACCAGTCCTGGCGCCTGATGGCCTCAGCCAGTTTGCGAAGAATCAAAGGCAACGCCCTCGTCAGTCGTCGAGATGAATGTTGACGCGGCGATTATGCCGGCCCTTCTTCTCGACTTTGCCGATGCGCACCTTGCCAACCTCTGCCGTCGACCGCAGGTGTGTGCCGCCGCAGGGCTGCAGGTCCACGCCTTCGACCTCCAGCAGGCGCACCTTGCCCTTGCCGCGGGGCGGCTGCACGGACATCGTCCGCACGAGTTCCGGCTGGGCGTCGAGTTCCTCGTCCGTAATCCAGCGATGGCTCACCGCGTGGTCTTCGGCGACCAGCTGTTCCAGCGCCGACTGCACGGCCTCCTTGTCAATCGTGTCTTCCATGTCGAAGTCGAGGCGGCTCTTTTCGCCTGATATGTTGCCGCCGGTGACACCGTACTGCAGTACCGCGCCGAGCAGGTGCATTGCCGTATGCATGCGCATGTGCCGGTAGCGGCGGTCCCAGTCCAGGGCGACATGCACTTCGTCGCCTGCAGCGGGACACTCGGCGCCTTCTTCGAGCAGGTGCCGTATGCTGCCGCCTTCGCCATAGCGGGTATCGATTATGGGGATCGTCCGCCCGGCGCAGCTCAATGTTCCCGTATCACCGGGCTGCCCGCCGCCCATGGGATAGAAAACGGTGCGATCGAGCACGACAGCACCGTCGGCGACAGCAACGACGCTCGCATCACATTCGCGTAAATAGGCGTCTTCGCGAAAAAGCTCGACGGTCACGCGTACGCTGGGGTCGCGTAGCAGATCGGCGCTTTTTTGGAATCCTCGAAGGTCACTTCTTCCCAGGCGGATGCCTGTTCGAGCAGCGCGCGCAGCAGCTTGTTATTCAGGTCGTGCCCGGACTTGTAGGCCCGAAATTCGCCGATGACGCAATGGCCCAGCAGATAAACATCGCCGATGGCGTCGAGAATCTTGTGAATGACGAATTCGTTGGCGTACCGCAGGCCATCTTCGTTGAGGATTCGGTAATCGTCGAGAACGATGGCGTTGTCCATGCTGCCGCCGAGCGTCAGGTTGCGTTCGCGCAGCGCCTCGACGTCGCGCAGGAAACAGAAGGTCCGCGCACGCGCGACTTCCTTGAGAAATGATGTCGACGAAAAATCGATCGTCGCATCCTGTTTCAGCTTGTTGAAAACCGGGTGATTGAAATACACCTCGAAGTTGACCTTGAAGCCGTTGAACGGCGCGAGTTCGGCCCACTTGTCGCCGTCCTCGACACGGACTTTTTCCTTGATGCGAATAAACCGCTTCGGCGCGTTCTGTTCCTCTATGCCTGCGGATTGCAGCAGGAAAACGAAGGGGCCGGCGCTGCCGTCCATGATCGGAACTTCGGGCGCCGACAAATCGACGTTGACGTTGTCGATGCCGAGCCCGGCCAGCGCAGACATCAGGTGTTCGACCGTAGCGACCCTGACGCCGTCCTGGACGAGGGTCGTACCCAGCATGGTTTCGCCGACCAGCCGGGCATCCGCCTTTATGGACACGGGGTGGTCCAGATCGACGCGGCGGAAGGTAATACCGGAATTCTCGGCCGCGGGACGCAATGTCATGTAGACCTTTTGGCCGGTGTGAAGGCCCACGCCGGTGGCGCGGACGACGGTCTTCAAGGTCCGTTGTCGTAGCATCGTTTTTTATCCCCGGTTGTCGCGCGCAAGATTAGCACATCGACGGAAAAGTCTTCAAGATTTCAAACTGTTAGAAGCTTTCGGTCAGGATAAGCTCGAAATGCCGGCAGCGGCGGGAAGGAAACTGCCGGCCCGGATGAACCGGGCCGGCGAAGCGGAGGTGTTCGACTGAGAGCGCCTCAGTCTGCCTGGCGCCGCAGGAATGCCGGAATATCCAGCAATTCTTCCTGCAGACCGGCGTCTTCCAGGCCGTCGCCTACAGCACGCTTCCTTTGTACGGTCGGCTTGTCGAGCCCGTGGTAATTCGGCTCGGCTGTCGCCTTGGCTGCGGGACGCCTCACGATACGCATTGGTGACTCGGCGTTCGCCGCCGCGTGTCCGAGCCCCGTCGCAACGACCGTGACCCGGATTCGGTCGGTCATGTCCGGATCGATAACGGTACCGACGACCACGGTTGCATCGTCCGACGCGAATTCCTTGATCGTGTTACCGACCTCCTGGAACTCGCCGATCGACAGATCCATGCCTGCCGTAACGTTGGCGAGTATGCCGTTCGCGCCGGCGAGGTTGATGTCTTCGAGCAGCGGACTGGAGATTGCCGCCTCGGCTGCTTCGCGGGCGCGGTCCTCGCCCGACGACGTCCCCGAGCCCATCATTGCCATACCCATTTCGGCCATCACCGTGCGCACGTCGGCAAAGTCGACGTTGATCAGACCGGGGCGCGTAATCAGCTCCGCGATACCCTGTACCGCACCCTGCAGTACCTGGTTGGCCGAGCGAAACGCATCGAGCAAAGTCGTTTCACCGCCGAGTACGGTCAGCAGTTTCTCGTTCGGAATCGTGATCAGCGAGTCGACGTGCTTACCGAGTTCGTTGATGCCGTGATCCGCGATCATCATGCGTTTGCTGCCCTCCATCTGGAACGGCTTGGTGACGACGGCAACGGTCAGGATGCCGAGTTCCTTGGCAACCTGGGCAACGATCGGCGTCGCGCCCGTGCCTGTGCCGCCACCCATGCCTGCCGTGATGAACAGCATGTCGGCGCCTTCGATAACCTCATGAATCCGGTCGCGATCCTCCATCGCTGCCTGCCGGCCGATATCGGGATCGGCGCCGGCACCGAGCCCCTTCGTGATATTGCAGCCTATCTGCAATGCCGTGCGGACGCGGGCGCTTTTCAAAGCCTGTGCGTCCGTATTGGCACAAATGAAGTCGACACCTTCGATGCCGGCATCGACCATGTGAGCCACGGCGTTGCCACCGCCACCACCGACACCGATGACCTTGATGACCGCGCTCTGGCTGTGCGCATCCATTAGTTCAAACATTTTCTATCCTCCGCTACTGAACCTCTTGTTTCCCGGCATTCATGCACCGGATACCTAAAACTGTCCGCCGAACCAGGCCTTCATGCGTTCCCACACGTCGCCCAGGTTGCTGCTGATTGGTGTTGCACGAGTACCCCGGCGGGACAGGTTCTCGTAGCCGTAAAGGAGCAGTCCCACGCCCGTCGCATGTATCGGGTTACGCACGACGTCCATGAGTCCTTCGACGTACTGCGGCGCGCCGAGTCGCACGGGCATGTGGAAGACTTCTTCCGCCAGTTCGACGGCGCCTTCCATCTTTGCGCTGCCGCCGGTGATGACGACGCCGGCCGCAATGAGTTCCTCGAAGCCGCTGCGCCGCAGCTCGTCGCGAATGAGGCCGTAGAGTTCCTCGTAACGCGGCTCGACGATCTCTGCCAGCGTTTGCCGCGCGAGCCGACGCGGCGGTCGCTCGCCGACACTCGGCACTTCGATGGTTTCGTCCGGATTCGCCAATTGCGACAGTGCACAGGCGTACTTGATCTTGATCTCTTCGGCATATTGCGTTGGCGTGCGCATTGACACGGCGATGTCGTTGGTGACCTGGTCGCCGGCAATCGGGATGACGGCCGTATGCTGGATGGCGCCGCCCATGAATACGGCGAGGTCGGTCGTGCCACCGCCGATATCGACAATGCAGGAGCCGAGTTCCTTTTCATCGTCGGTCAGCACGGAGTAACTCGAGGCGAGTTGTTCGAGCACGATGTCGTCGACCTCGAGGCCGCAGCGCTGCACGCACTTGACGATGTTCTGCGCCGCGCTCTCGGCGCCCGTGACCATGTGCACCTTGGCTTCGAGGCGCACACCGGACATGCCAATCGGCTCACGAATACCTTCCTGCCCGTCGATCAGGAACTCCTGAGGCAGGATGTGCAGAATTTTCTGATCGGCGGGAATGGCCACGGCCCGCGCCGCATCGATTACGCGATCAACATCGCCGGCACTGACTTCCTTGTCACGTATGCCGACGATGCCGTGGGAGTTGAGGCTGCGCACATGGCTGCCTGCGATGCCGGTATACACGGAATGAATATCGCATCCGGCCATGAGTTCGGCTTCCTCGATCGCGCGCTGGATCGAATGCACGGTCGACTCGATGTTGACGACCACGCCTTTCTTCAGGCCGCGCGACGGATGCGAGCCGATGCCGACAACTTCGATCATGGCGTCGTCGTTGATCTCGCCGACTATGGCGACAACCTTGGATGTGCCGATGTCCAGGCCGACGATCAGGTTCTTGTCGCCGCGCTTGCTCATCCATCACCTCGCAGGGCGAGCATGTCTTCCATATTTTCTTCGGGGTCTTCGACCGGTGTGCGCGAACCATTTGCCCAGCCGATCGTGAAACCGTTGCTGTAACGCATGTCGACGTAGTCGATATCGGCGGCGCGGCCGGTGATGATGTCGGCGACAATGTCGAGGAACAGTTCCGTGCGTGCTGTGACATCACGCCTGCCGAGGCGAACCTCGACGCCGTTTTGCAGGGTCATCTCCCATGCGCCACGGGGATCGAGATGTACACGACGCAGATCAAGCCCGACCGGGATCAGGCGCTCACGTACATCGAGATACCGCTGCGCAACTTCGGCGGAGCGATTCTCGGGACCGCTCAGGCGCGGCAATTCCGCCGGTACGTGGCGAGCATCACTCACGAACAGTTCGCCGCGGACATTGAGCAGGCCGCGCTCACCCCAGATTGCCGCCGGTACCTGTTCGGTAACCGTGATGTGCAGTCGAGATGGCCAGCGGCGCGCCACGGCTGCCTGATCGATCCAGGGCAGCGCCACGATTCGCTCCTGGATGTCGCGGAGATCGGCGCTGACGAAGCCGTCCTCGAGTTCGGCCGCTATGGCCTCTTCAATCTGCAGCGCCGTGACGCGCAGAAACGGTCCGTTTATCTCGATCGACCGAATGGGCCGATCCAGCATGCTTGCGCTGAGGAAATAGGTCGCAAGGACCACACCGACGGCTACAAACGGCGCTACCAGGTGCGCCATACGGATTCGCGGCATCCTGAACCAGGCCGCTTTCTGTGGCTTCTTGCGCCGTGCCTGCCTACGCGCCATTGACCACCACCTCCGAAAGTTTGGATCCCATGTCCTCGCTGACGCTCGTTTCGAGAATGCGCCAGCACAATTCCCCGAAGTCGATACCCGCCTGCTTTGCCGCCATCGGCACGAGGCTGTGGCTCGTCATGCCCGGGATCGTATTGACCTCGAGGACCTGCGGTTGGCCGTCCTCTCCCGTCATGAAGTCGACCCGTCCCCATCCCGAGCAGCCGAGCTCATGGAACGCGGCCAGGGCCAGTTCCGCGTAAAGTCGCTCCGTCTCTGCGTCTGCCGTGCCCGGGCAGTGATATTCGGTCCGGTCCGATTCGTACTTGGCGCGATAGTCATAGAACACACGCGGCGTCTCGATACGAATCGTCGGTAAAGCCTCGCCCTGCAAAATGCCTACCGTGTACTCGCCGCCGACGATGCATCGTTCCGCCAGGGCGACGTCGCCGTAACCGAGCGCGAGATCGACAGCCTCGGCAAGATCGTCATTGTCGAAGACCTTGGTCATGCCGACGCTGGAGCCCTGCCCCGCGGGCTTGAGCACCAGCGGAAAACCGAATTCCTCGGCAGCGAGCACGGCGTCGGCGAAATGGCGAACGACGGCATAATCGGGTGTCGGAATGCCGCAGGCTTCGAACAGGTGCTTGCTGCGCACCTTGTCCATCGCGACGGCGGAAGCCATTACGCCGCTACCCGTGTAGGGTGTGTTCAGCCACTGCAGCGCACCCTGGATCGATCCGTCCTCGCCACCGGTGCCGTGCAGGGCAAGCCACACGCGGTCAAACCCTTGCTGTGCGAATTCGATGATGCTGCGGTGTGCCGGATCCCAGGTCTCGGCATCGACGCCGCGAGAGCGCAGCGCTTCGAGTACGGCATTGCCCGTGTCCAGGGAGACCTCGCGCTCGGCCGAGATGCCGCCGAGCATGACGGCTACGCGGCCAAAATCCCGTGCGTCCGAGATCACTGTACGCGTCTCGCGTCTCGCAGCCACGCGGCTCATTGCGCCACCTCCCCGACGATGCGGACCTCGTGGACGAGTTCGACGCCGTGCTGCTCGAGTACCGTCTGCTGCACGTGCTCGATGAGTTCCTCGATGTCGGTCGCCGAGGCACCACCCGTGTTGATGATGAAGTTCGCGTGCTTATCCGATACCTGCGCCCCGCCAATCGAATGGCCTTTGAGTCCCGCTGCCTCGATCAGGCGCGCAGCATGGTCGCCGGGAGGATTGCGGAAGACCGAGCCGCAGCTCGGTAAGCCGAGCGGCTGCGTCGTCTTGCGACGCTCGAGCATCTCGTCGAGGGTCTCTTTGCTCGGCTTGACGTCAGGATCGAACTGCAGCGTCGCTTCGATGAACCATTCGTTGCTCGGCCCCGTGACGCTGCGATAGCCGACCGAGTACTCTTTCGGCGAACGTTCCCTGATTTCTCCGTCACGGCCGATCGTGCGAACCGATTCGACGCGCTCCCAGGTTTCACCGCCGTGCGCGCCCGCGTTCATCGCGAGTGCGCCGCCTACCGTGCCCGGGATTCCCGCGAAAAACTCGGACGGGCCCAGGCCCCAGCGAATGCACTGGCGCGCGAGCTGGGTGCAGGGCACGCCGCTGCCGGCGCGAACCCGGCAGGCATCGATCTTTTCCAGGTTTCTGAGAATCTTCGCTGCTGCGATGACGACGCCCGGGATGCCGCCGTCGCGAACCAGCAGGTTGGTACCGACGCCGAACCAGAAGACGGGAATGTCCGTGTGCAGGTCTTTCAGGAACGCCGACAGATCCTCGAGCGACGACGGCATGAAGTAGCTCTCGGCGGGCCCACCCACACGCCAGGACGTATGCTTGCTCATGGGCTCGTTAACCCTGACCTCACCACGCGGCATCTTTTGCTCGGCAGCCATCATGAGTGCAGCTTCAGATTGGGGCGTGCGGCGAGGCGCGATGGCAGGCTTGCGGCGTAAGCGCCGATATCGCCCGCACCCATCGTCAGCACGAGATCACCATCCCTGATCAAACCTTCGAGCACCGGCTGCAATTCGTCGAGATTTTCGACGAACACGGGCTCGACGGTGCCGCGCGTGCGAATCGCTCTTGCGACGGCGCGACCGTCCGCGCCGGCGATCGGCGCTTCGCCCGCCGCATAAACGTCGAGCAGGACAAGTACGTCCGCATCCGAGAGCACGGTTGCGAAATCGTCCATCAGGTCGCGCGTCCGGGTATAACGATGTGGCTGGAAAACCAGCACGATGCGCCTGTCCGGCCATCCGGATCGTGCCGCCGCCAGCGTCGCGGCGATTTCGGTCGGATGATGGCCGTAATCATCGAACAGCATGACTTTGCCGGCCGACGTCTGCACTTCGCCGAGGTTCTGAAAACGGCGATCGATGCCCTCGAACTTTCCGAGGGCTGCGATAACCGCATCGTCGCCGACGTCGAGTTCGTCGGCGACGGCAATCGCCGCCAGCGCATTGCGAACGTTATGCATGCCGGGCAGGCGCAGCGTCACGCCGCGGAGTGGCGCACGGTCGCCCGACCGTATGACATCGAACTGCGTCCGGCCAGCCGAGAACTCGATGTTGACCGCGCGCAGGTCGGCATCATCGTTCGTGCCGTAGGTCACGACGGAACGACCGATCTGCCCGAGGATTTCGTTCACGCCCGGATCGTCGTTGCAAACGACGGCGAGCCCGTAGAACGGCAGGTTGTGCAGAAACTCCACGAATCCCGTGCGGAGTTTGTCCATGTCGCCTTCGTAGGTCGCCATATGATCAGCGTCGATGTTCGTCACTATCGCCAGCATCGGCTTCAGGTGAACGAACGAGGCATCGCTCTCGTCGGCCTCGGCAACGAGGTAATCGCCTTCGCCGAGCCGTGCGTTCGCGTCGGCGCTCTTGAGGCGCCCGCCGATGACAAAAGTCGGATCCAGATCGCCTTCGGCAAGGACGCTGGCGACCAGGCTCGTGGTGGTCGTCTTGCCGTGCGTGCCGGCGACCGCGATCGAGTAGCGGAACCGCATGAGCTCGGCGAGCATCTCGGCCCGCTGCACGACGGGCATAAGCCGTTCGCGTGCGGCGACCACCTCGGCATTGGTTTCATCTACCGCGCTGGAAACCACGACGGCATCGGCATTGGTAATGTTCTCGGCAGCGTGGCCGATGAACACGGTAGCGCCCTGCTCTTCGAGGCGGCGTATCTGTTTGTTGGTTTTCAGGTCCGAGCCCTGCACTTTGTAGCCCAGGCTCAGCATGACCTCGGCGATGCCGGACATGCCGGAACCGCCGATGCCGACGAAATGTACGCAGTGAATACGGCGCATCCTCTTGATCATTCGACGCCTCCCGCCTGCTCTAGGCAGAGTTCGGTGATGCGTGACAGCGCGCTCGGCCGGTCCAGGCCGTGCGCGGCTTCCGCCCTTGCCAGCAGGTCCTCGCGTGACCCGGGCCACTCGCGCAGCTGCGTGGCCAGCACATCGGCGCTGAGCATGCTTTGATCGATGATCACGGCGGCACCGGCATCCGCCATCGGCCGTGCGTTTGCGGTCTGGTGGTCGTCCACGGCCGCCGGATACGGGACAAACATTGCCGGCAGGCCCACTGCGCAAAGTTCCGCCACGGTGAGTGCGCCGGCGCGGCACACGACGAGATCGGCCCAGGCATACGCTGCCGCCATGTCCTCGATGAACGTCACGAGTTCGGCCTCGACGCCTTCTTTGGTGTAGGCCGCGCGGGCAGCGTCGAAAGTATTGCTGCCGCACTGGTGCAGAACGACAGGCCGTTCGTCGTCATGTAGGCGTGCCAGCGCAGCCGGCATCGTGCGATTGAGCACGAGTGCGCCCTGGCTGCCGCCGAGAACCAGCAGGCGCAGCGGACCCTCGCGCCCGGCGAAGCGTTCGGCAGGTGCGGCAACGGCCGCTATGTCCTCGCGAACCGGGTTGCCCACGGTTTCCGCGCAAACACGGGAATTAAAACTGCCCGGGAAGGCTTGCAGCACAACCCGGGCAAGACGCGCCAGAAGACGGTTGGTAAGGCCGGCGACGGCATTCTGTTCGTGAATGACGAGCGGCCGGAAGGTAAGCCAGGCGGCAAGACCGCCGGGGCCGGATACGAATCCACCCATGCCGAGTACGGCGGACGGGCGGCGGCGGAAAATGACGCCGAGTGATTGCAAAAGTGCCCATGCGAGCTGGAAGGGGGCGACCAGCAAGGCCACCAGTCCCTTGCGGCGCAGACCTTTGATCGAGATCCATTCGATCTCGATGCCGGCGTCCGGCACGACCCGCGCCTCGAGGCCGCGGTGAGTACCCAGCCATACGACTTCCCGCGATTGCCTGCGCAGGGCGCGCGCCACCGCGAGCGCCGGATAAACGTGTCCGCCGGTGCCGCCCGCCATGACCAGGATCGGCCGATTCATGCGACGGCCGTTCATTTCTTTCTCCTGCGCTTGCGGTTCACCGGCCGGGCGTCTACAGCGAGCTCGTGGTGTATCCGCAGCAACAGCGCAATCGCGATCATTGTCACGATCAGGCTGCTGCGGCCATAGCTGATCAGCGGCAGGGTGAGGCCCTTCGTCGGCAGCAGCCCCATGTTTACGCCGATATTGATGAAGGCCTGCAGCCCGAGCCAGGTGCCGATGCCGATGGCGAGGTATGCCTCGAAAAACCTCTCGGAGTTCGCCGCACGCATCGCAAGTTTGAAAACGCGCCAGAGAAGTGCCAGAAACAATGCAATGAGCACGAGCGAACCCAAGAGGCCGAATTCCTCGGCAAAGACCGCGAACACGAAATCCGTGTGCGCTTCGGGAAGGTAGAAGAGTTTTTGCACGCCGTCGCCGAGACCGACGCCAACCCACTCGCCGCGACCGATCGCGATCAGCGACTGCGTCAGCTGGAATCCCGAGTTGTACGGATCGGCCCAGGGGTCCAGGAAGCCGGTCAGGCGCTGCATGCGATAGGGCGATGTGACCGCCAGGGCAACCATCGCGACAACGGCGGTAGCAAAGAAGATCAGGAAGTCGCGGATTCTCGCACCCGCGACGAAAAGCATGATGAGCGCCGTCGCCAGCAATACTATCGCCGCGCCGAAATCGGGTTCGGCGAGCAGCAAGCCGCAGGCGAGACACAGGACCAGCATCGGCCGCAGGAATCCGACGAATTGCTCGCGCAGGGCTTTTTGCTGACGCACGACATATCCGGCGAGGTAAACGAGCAGGCATAGCCTGGCCGGCTCGGAGGCCTGGAGATTCATGACACCGAAGCGAACCCAGCGTTTGGCGCCATTCACCTCGTAGCCGACACCCGGCAGCAGGACAACGACCAGCAGCGCAAGCCCGACGAGTAACATGACCGGACCCAGGCTTTGCCAGGCGCGCATCGGCACGAACAGGCAGAACAGGCCGGCGCCGGCCCCAATGGCTGCAGCAACCAGTTGCCGTTCGACGTAGAAGAAAGGATCGCCGGCGTCTTTGTCTGCAATGGTTATCGACGCCGAGGCGAGAATCACCAGGCCGCCGAACAAAAGCGTCAGCGCAATCGTCAACAGCACCGGATCGAGCTTCAGCTCGGTCCTGAGGCGGGCCGGGAACGGCATCGTTGTGGACCTGGTCGTCATCGCGCCAACGACCCCACTGCGCTGGCGAATGCGTCGCCGCGTGCCTCATAGTTTTCGTATTGATCGAGGCTCGCACACGCCGGCGCAAGCAGCACCGTGTCGTCCGACTCGGCAAAGGCCGCGGCCTGCAACACCGCGTCTTCCATATCCTGCGCAAAATACACGGGCATGACCGTGTCGAGCGCGTCGGCAATCTTCTCCGCGTCTTTACCGATGAGCACGGCTGCACGCAGCTTGCCCTCGAGCGCCTGTGCGAGTTGACTGAAGTCGCCGCCCTTGCCATCACCGCCTGCGACCAGCACGATCGTGCCGTCAACTGACTGGATCGACGCAACCGCGGCGGCGACGTTGGTCGCTTTGGAGTCATTGATGTAGTCGACAGCACCTTTGCGCGCGACAAGCTGCATGCGGTGCGGCAATCCGGGAAACTCGCTGATCACCTGCAGCATGGCCGGCATTTCCAGCCCGAGAAGTTCACCGGCGGCGAGCGCGGCAAGCGCGTTCGCCTGGTTGTGCAGCCCCACCATCGCCAGTTCGTGAGTCGCGATCAGCAGCGCATCGCCACGCGCGAGGTAATCGATCCCCTCATCGTGGCGCATGCCGTAGTGCCCTTCCCCGGGTTCGTCGAGACCGAAGGTAATAACGCGGTCGATGTTCTTCGCGTGCTCCGCTGCCGTCTCGTCGGCACGATTCACCACAGCCGCACGCGCCTCGCGGTAAACGCGGTACTTGGATTCGCGGTATTCGTCCTCGCTTCCATGCCAGTCGAGGTGGTCGGGAGAGACGTTCAGGAGCACGGCAACGTCCGCCGGGAGATTTTCCGTGCGGTGCAACTGGAAGCTCGACAGTTCGAGCACGTAGATTTCGGGCTGCTCCTCGTCGAGCAGGTCGAGCGCGGGCTCGCCGAGATTGCCTCCGGCGAGCACCGTGCGGCCCGCCGCTCGGCACATGTGGTAAATCAGCGTCGTCACGGTGCTCTTGCCATTCGACCCGGTAACGGCGACGAACGGCGCCTCGGCCTCTCGTGCAAAAAGTTCGATGTCCGACACGACCTCGAGCTTCTTCTTGTAGGCTTTCCGCAGCAGCTCGTTGCTATCCGGGACACCGGGGGAAGCAATGATTCGCTTGACCGCCCTCGGCAACGTCGACTTGCCGACCACAACGTCGGCTCCGGGCCAGATTTCATTGAGTTCATCGATGCCTGGAGGATCGTCGCGCGTATCGACGAACACGGCATTGGCTTCCGTGCGGCGCAGGTAGCGCGCAACGGACAAGCCTGTGGCGCCGAGCCCGAGCACGAGATCCTTGGCCGAAGTCCGTGTGGCTGCCGCGCTCATCGGATCTTCAGGCTCGCAAGACCGATCAACACGAGGATGACGGTGATAATCCAGAAACGGACGATGACTTTGGGTTCCGCCCATCCCTTGAGTTCGAAATGATGGTGCAGCGGCGCCATGCGAAAAACGCGCCTGCCCGTCAACTTGTAAGAGCCGACCTGGATCATGACCGACAGCGTTTCGACGACGAATACGCCGCCCATGATCGCGAGCACGATTTCCTGGCGAACGACGACGGCCACGGCGCCGAGCGCCGCACCGAGTGAAAGTGCGCCGATGTCGCCCATGAATACCTGCGCCGGATAGGTGTTGAACCACAGAAATCCGAGGCCGGCGCCCGCGAGCGCCGCGCAGAAGACCAGGATCTCGCCCGTCCCCGCCACGTACGGTATGCCCAGATACTCGGAAAAGTTGACGTTGCCCGTCACATACGCGAACACGCCGAGCGCGCCGCCAACGAGTACGGTCGGCATGATGGCGAGCCCGTCGAGCCCGTCGGTCAGGTTGACGGCATTGCTGAATCCCACGATGAACAAATAGGTCACGGCCAGCTGCGCGACGCCGAGCTGTATGGTCGTATCCTTCAGATACGGAATCAGCAGGGCCGTTGCCGTATCCAGCGTACCGTTCTCTTGCGCACAGTAATAAAGGAGGGCAGCGGCGATAATTGCGGCCGTCGATTGCCAGAAAAACTTGGCCTTCGCCGATATCCCCTTCGGATCCTGCAGGACAAGTTTCTTGTAGTCGTCGACGTAGCCGATGATGCCGAACGACAGGGTCACGAACAGCACGACCCAGACAAACAGGTTCTCGAGATCCGCCCAGAGTACCGTACTGACTGCAATTGCGATCAGAATGAGCGCACCCCCCATCGTCGGCGTTCCGGCTTTCAACAGATGCGTTTCGGGCCCTTCAGCCCGTACGGGCTGGCCGAGCTGATTGGTGCTGAGCTTCGTGATCATGCGCGGACCGATAACGAAGCAGATTACGAGAGCGGTGAGCGCGCCGAGAATCGCGCGCATGGTCAGGTAACTGAAGACATTGAAGCCGGATTCGAACTGCGCGAGATAATCGGTCAGATACAGCAGCACGATCAGCCCTCCGCCATCGCTGCAACGGGTTCACGCAAAGCGTCGACGACGCGCTCCATGCGCATCGAACGCGAACCCTTGACCAATACGTTGACGCCACCGGACAAGCCGGAGGCGACTTCCGCGGAAAGCGCATCGGTAGTTTCAAACCACGTCGCTCCCTCGCCAAAACCCTCTGCTGTATTCCGACAAAGATCGCCCGTCGCATACAGGCGATCGATGCCGGCGCTCTTCAGTTCTTCTCCAACCTCGCTGTGCAGGCGAGCCTCGTCGGCGCCCAGTTCCTTCATATCCCCAAGCACGAACCAGCTCTCCCCGGGCAGGGACGCGAGAAATTCTCCGGCGGCCACCACGGACAGGGGGTTCGCGTTATAGCTGTCGTCATAAAGCGTCGCGCCGTTCATGGCCACCAGCGGCTGCAGCCGCCCGGACACCGGCTCGACGCTCTCGAGGGCGCGGGCGATGTCCTGTATCGGAACGCCCAGCGCCGTTGCAACTGCCGCGGCTGCGCAGGCATTGCGGACGTTGTGCACGCCTGAAAGTGCCAGCGAAACCGTCACGACATTGTCGAGAATGTGCAGCTGGAATTGCGTCGTTCCGTCCTCGACAACGATCGCGTCGCCGAAAACGTCTGCGTCGCCGCTCAGGCCGAAGCTCACCACGTTGACGTCTTTGACGAGCGAATGCCAATAGCCGAAGTACTTGTCGTCCGCATTGAGAACCGCATGGCCGGGACGCGTTTCTCCCTGCAATATTTCACCCTTGCCGCGCGCGACACCGTCAATCGAACCAAAGCCTTCGAGATGCGCCGCGGCGGCGTTCGTAATGACGACAACGTCGGGCTGCGCGACCGAGGTCAGGTAGGCGATCTCGCCGATGTGATTCGCGCCCATCTCGAGCACGGCATAGCGGTGCGTATCGTCAAGGCGCAGCAGCATCAGCGGCATGCCGATGTCATTGTTCAGGTTGCCCTGCGTAGCCAGTGTCGGCGCCTTTGCCGCAAGGCAGGCAGCGGTCAGTTCCTTGAGCGTCGTCTTGCCGTTGCTGCCGGTAATACCTACGACGGTGGCATCATGCTGATTGCGCCAGGACCGCCCCAGCCTGCCGAGAGCCAGTTTCGTATCGTCAACCGTGATCTGCGCAATGTCTTCATTGACCAGCGTGTGAACGACAGCGCCGGCCGCGCCGCGTTTGCTGGCTGCACCGACGAAGTCCGCGCCGTCGAAATTCGGCCCGGACAGTGCGAAGAACAGCTGGCCCGACTCTGCCGTGCGCGTATCCGTGCTCACGCCGGCATACGCACGATCTTCACCATGCAAGGTCCCCTGCATCGAACGCGCGGCTGTCGAGAGCATCGCCGTCACTTGCGCGCCTCCGCCAGCGCATCGAGGTTGGCCCTGGCCGCTCCGATATCCGAAAAATCGAGGCGCTCGCCCCCGATCAGCTGGTAGTCCTCATGACCTTTACCTGCGATCAGGATGATGTCCTCGTTGCCCGCCTCGCCAATGGCCCAGGCAATTGCCGCTGCGCGGTCTTCTATGACGGTCGCCGCATCGGGCCTGGTAAGGCCAGCGAGCATCTGCCCGAAAATGTCGTCGGGCGGCTCATTGCGCGGGTTGTCGTTGGTGATGACGACGCGGTCCGCAAGTCGTTCCGCCGCTTTCGCCATCAGCGGGCGTTTGCCGGTATCGCGGTCTCCGCCGCAACCGAAAACACACCACAATTTTCCTTTGCAATGGGCTCGCAATGCGCGCAGGGCAACCTCGATGGCGGTTGGCGAGTGCGCATAGTCGATGTAGACCGTCGGCAGGCTGTCGGGCGCTTCCACGCGCTGCATGCGTCCCGGCGGAGCTTTGACGCAAGAAAGCAAATCGCACGCGCGGTCGATGTCTATGCCATCGCGAAGCAGCAGGGCAAGCACGATGACGGCGTTCGCAACGTTGAAATCACCGGGTAATGGCAGTGCGAATTCGCCGTCGCCCCAGGAACTGCTGACCCTGACCAGTGAGCCGTCGTTCTTCGCGACAACCGAGCGCGCAAAAACGTATCGGCGTCCATTGGCAACGCGATCGAAGTTTGTGGAAACGGTCACCACCTGCTGGCCGCAGCGCGAGGCCAGTTCGACACCGAATTCCGAGTCCAGGTTGATGATCCTGTGTTCGGCCTTGTGCTCGACGAACAGCTTTGCCTTGGCCTCGGCGTAACTGTGCATGTCGCCGTGATAATCGAGATGATCGCGGCTCAGGTTGGTGAACATCACCGTGTCGAAGGTGACGCCGTCGACGCGATTCTGCGCAAGCGCGTGTGACGACACTTCGATTGCGGTCGCTTCCGCGCCGGCGTCGCGGAAGTCGGCCAGCCGGCCGTGCAGTTCGACGGCACCCGGCGTCGTCATGCCTTCGCCGCCCGAGATCTCGTCGAGGCCGGCCCCCAGCGTGCCGACATATGCGCACTTGCGGCCGAGCAGGTTCCAGCACTGCGCTATCAACCACGCGACCGTCGTCTTGCCATTGGTGCCCGTCACTCCGACGACGCTCATGTGCTCGGACGGAAAGTCGTAATAGCGGTTTGCGATTACGCCGAGTTGTTTTGCCAGTCCGGGTACCGCAATCATCGGCACGCCGACGTCGGCCGATGGCTCACTGGCCGTATCCGCGTCGAATGCGACTGCAGCAACACCGGCGCTGATCGCCTTGTCCAGATAATCGAGCCCGTGACTGCTTTCGCCCGCGCAGGCCAGGAACAGAAAGCCTCGCTCGAGCAGCCGGCTGTCTGACGCGATGCCCGCGATGTCGATCGCAGGGGCTTCGGCAATGCCCTGCAGCAATTCGCCGAGGGTCTTCGATGTGCGGATGCGCTCGGCCGGCATGCTCATCGACTCATCGCCTGCATGATGCTGCCGGGATCTCTCGCCGGCATGGCGTCCGGCGGTACCGCCAGAAGGCGCAGCGACTCGGACATGACGTCGGCAAACACCGGCGCCGCGACATCCGAACCATAGTAGAGTTCGCCACGCGGCTCATCGATGACGACAACCGCGGCCAGACGCGGATCACTTGCCGGCGCGAGCCCCGCGAAAATCGAAATGTATTTGTCCTGCGAATAGCCGCCGGCGGCGAACTTCCATGCCGTCCCGGTCTTGCCCGCGATGCGATAGCCGGTAACGGCCGCCTTCGTGCCGGTGCCGCCGGGCCGCACCACTTCCTCGAGCATGCGGCGCACTGCGGTCGCCGACTCCTTCGACAGGGCCTGGTCGACCTCATGCGGCATTTCGAGGGCAACCAGCGACAGAGGCCTCATCATTCCTTCGCTGCCCAGAACCGAGTATGCCTGCGCAAGCTGCAGCGGCGTCACGGATATGCCATAGCCGTAGGCCAGCGTCGCCTGGCTGATAGCGCGCCAGTGATTGTAGTGAGTCAAAAGACCAGCCGATTCGCCCGGGAAGCCGCTCGTGGTCAGCGAGCCGAGGCCGAAACGCGTCATCGTATTCCAGAGCTGATCGGGCTCGAGCGTCATCGCGAGCTTGGTGACGCCGACATTGCTCGAACGCGCAAGAATCGTCGTCAGGCTGACGCGTCCGAGGTTGCGGCTGTCCTCGATAGTCTTGGGACCGACGACGACATATCCCGGCGCCGTATCGATCACGCTGCTCGGCCGATATGCACCGCTCTCGAGCGCCGCCGCCACGATCAGCGGCTTGATGCTGGATCCCGGCTCGAATATGTCGGTGATCGCGCGATTGCGATAACGCTCGGCCGAATACTGCGAGCGATCATTCGGGTTGTATGTCGGCTGGTTGACGATCGCCAGCACCTCGCCCGTCTTCACGTCGAGTACGACGATCGAACCGGAGTCGGCGTTGTATTTCTGAATCGCCGACTTGAGGGCGCGATACGAAAGGTACTGGATTCTGAGGTCGATGCTCGTACGCAAGTCCTTGCCATGGTGCGGCGGGCGAATGCTTTCGACATTCTCGACAGACCTGCCAAGGCGGTCCTTGAGCACGCGCTTGGCGCCAGGCTCACCTGCGAGCCAGTGATTGAAAGCGAGTTCCAGCCCCTCCTGGCCGTCATCATCGATATTCGTAAAGCCGACCAGATGGCCGGCCACCTCGCCCGCCGGGTAATAGCGTCGATACTCACGCTGCACGTTGATGCCGGGCAGCTCGAGCGCAAGCGTTTCCTCTGCTTTTTCCGGGCTCAGATGCCGCCTGAGGTAAACAAACTCCTTGTCCATGCTGCGCGTAATGCGGCGCATGAGTGTTTGCGAGTCGATTCCGAGTACGCGCGCGAGCTTCGGCAATTCGTCGACCGCCGGCGCCAGCTCCCTGGGGTTTGCCCAGACGCTGTCCACCGGCGTGCTGATCGCCAGCGGCTCGCCGTGACGGTCGGTGATCGTGCCGCGGTGCGCCGTGATCTTTTCCGTGCGCAGATGGCGAGTATCGGCCTGCCTGTTCAGGAAATCCTTGTTGAAGACCTGCAGGTGAACGCCGCGCGCCAAGAGTGACGTCGCGAGCAGCGCGAAGAACACGGTGACGAGCATCGCCCTGCCCTTTATGCGGCGCATGGTCTGCTGCTTGGTCTCTGCGCCTCGTTTCATTGCCGTTCAATCACGTAAATATCGGTGGACGCCGGTCGCACCAGCGACAGGTCTTCGGTCGCAACCTGCTCGATGCGCGCGTGCGTCGCCCAGGTGCTCTGCTCGATCTGCAGCTGACCCCATTCGATGTTCAGCCGGTCGCGTTCGTTCGTCAGCGATTCGAGTTCGACGAACAGTTTGCGCGACTCGTGTTTCGTCTTGACCAGGGCCAGCGCACTGACCACGCAGACGATCGCGAAAACGACGACAAGAACCAGCGGCTGTCTGCCTTGTGTGATCTGCATCAGATGCGCTCCGCCACCCGCAGGCGCGCGCTGCGCGCACGCACGTTCGCTTCGACCTCGGCAGCCGTCGCCACGATCGCCTTGCCGACAAGCCTGAGCCGGGGCCGATACTCTTGCGGTACTTCGGGCATACCTCGGTACTGCTCGGCCTCCCGCGAGTGCTCGCGCATGAAGCGCTTCACAATGCGGTCCTCGAGAGAGTGGAAACTGATGACGCACAGTCGCCCGCCTTTCGCCAGCACGTCGAGCGACTGTTCCAGCACGGCGGCAAGCTGTTCGAGCTCTCGATTGATCACGATGCGAATGGCCTGAAATGTTTTCGTCGCAGGATGCTTCTTCTGTCCATGGGCCGGGGCAGCGTCCGCAACGATCTCTGCGAGCCGGCCCGTAGTTTCGACAGGCGCCACTTCGCGCGCCGCGACAATCGCCCTGGCGATGCGCGAAGCATTCCGCTCTTCCCCGTATTTCTGCAGGACGCGCCTCAACTCCGCTTCTTCCACCTGCCGCAGCCATTCTCTGGCCGGGACTCCCGATTCCGGGTCCATGCGCATGTCGAGCGGTCCGTCGCGTAAAAAGCTGAAGCCTCGTCGTGCTTCATCCAGCTGTGGCGATGAGACGCCGAGATCGAGGAGCAGGCCGTCGACTCTCCCAACAAGCCCTCTTTCTTCAATGCATCTCGCCAGCTCTGCATAGTCGCTCCTGATCAGTTCAAAACGCCGATCTTTGGTGAGCTCGGGTGGTGCCGCTTCGATGGCCTGGGGGTCGCGATCGAACGCAATCAGTCGACCCTGCTCACCCAAAGCTTCCAAAATGGCGCTACTGTGTCCCCCACGTCCGAAGGTCCCGTCGACGTAACAACCGTCGTTCTTGATATCCAGTCCATCGAGGACCGGCCCCAGCAGCACCGGCTTATGCGCGTTGCTGCTCATGAGATGTAACCGAACCTAGAACGAGAGTGATTCGAGGTCGGGCGGCAACTCGCCGTCCTCGTCGATGCTGAGCCAAGCGTCCCGTTTTTCGATCCAGATCTGTTCATCCCATAGTTCAAACTTGTTGCCCTGCCCGATCAGCATTCCCTGCCTCTCCAGACTGGCGAATTCCCGCAGCTCTTTGGAAACGAGAATTCGCCCGCTGGCGTCCATGTCCACTTCGGTTGCGTAACCGACCATGATGCGCACGATGCGGCGCGCAACCTTGTTCATGCTCGGCAACCGCACGAGCTTGCGTTCCAGTTCTTCCCAGTCAGGGAGCGGGTAAATCAGGAGGCAGTGATCCTTGTCGACCGTCACCACGATTTCGCCGTTACAACGGGCACTGAGCCGCTCCCGATACCGGGTCGGAATTGCCATACGCCCCTTGGCGTCCAACGTGACTTTGGTGGCCCCTCGAAACACGACGTATCAGGCGACCCGGGTTTCGCTCTTCTGGCGCGAATCCTGGGCAGGCTACCCATCTCCTCCCACTTTTATCCACTTTTCAACACTATAAGGTCGGGGCGCGAGGAGCGTCAACAAGCCCTGGCAATTATTGGTTGTTGTACAGGGACTTAGGGGCTATCTGGTGGCCCAATTCGGGCGAATTGTGGCAGTCGCTGCGCGAGAAAAATCATGAGCTTAGAAACTATAGCTCGACAAAGGCTCAAAATTGGGTCGGCGGACTGCGACAGGCCTCGTTAGCAGTGGATTCTTGCCCTCGAATGCGCGAAGAGCGCATATTTTCGCCCTCTCGCGACGAAAAAGTCAATAAGCAATTGATTTGAAAGGAAAAAAGATCAGCTCTTGTGAGGTGAGAAAGCGGGAGCCGGCAATAAGCCGGGTTCTGTCTGCGACAACCATTCATCTGGGACAACCGTCACCGGCTGCCTCTAGCGACCTACCCGGGAGCCCGTTCGGATCCGACGGAATGCTCCCCTATTTGGTCTTGCTCCGGGCGGGGTTTACCGTGCCGCGGCCTGTTACCAGTCGCGCGGTGCGCTCTTACCGCACCTTTTCACCCTTACCATCGCTGGCGGTATATTTTCTGTGGCACTTTCCATGGGCTCGCGCCCTCCAGGCGTTACCTGGCGCCCTGTCCGAAGGAGCCCGGACTTTCCTCCATAAGTCATAAACTTATAGCGGCTGCCTGGCCGACTCCCGCTTTCTCGGACCGCGAATTCTACTAGAAATTCCGCATCATTTGCGGAGCTCGAGGAGCCGCCGGTACAAAGTGTTTCGCTTCACGCCCGTCGCCTTCGCCAGGATCCTGGCCAACTCCTTGCCCGGCAATTTATCAGCCAGTTCGACAAGCAGATGATCGATGTCGATCGACGACTCGGCGACTGTATCCGTGCCCGCGACAGCGACCACGTACTCGCCCTTTTCCACGATGTCTTTCGATTCGAGCCGCGCCAGGATCTCTCGCAAGGATGCACTGACGCATTGCTCATGCATTTTGGTCAGCTCGCGCCCGATGAACGCGGAGCGATCCGCCCCGAATATTTCGATCATGTCGGCGAGCGAATCACGAACGCGGTGCACCGATTCATAGAACACCATCGTACGCGTCTCGCTTGCCAGGGCCCTGAGCGCATCGCGCCGGGCCCTGCTTTTCACGGGCAGGAAACCTTCGAAACAGAATCTGTCCGTCGGCAATCCGGCAACCGAGAGCGCCGCCGTAATGGCGCTCGCTCCCGGAATCGGCGATACCGCGATGCCGGCGTCGTGCGCGGCCCGCACGAGCCGGTATCCCGGGTCGCTGAGCAGGGGCGTGCCAGCATCGCTGACGAGCGCCACCGATTTGCCGCCTTGCAGTACTTCAACGAGCCGGGCGGACTGCTGATCTTCGTTATGTTCGTGCAGCGCCAAAAGCCGGGTTTTCACGCCGAAATGCGATAGCAATCGGCCGGTGTGGCGGGTATCCTCGGCGGCAATGAGGTCTACGGCTGCGAGCGTCTGGCGTGCTCGTGGCGACAGATCTTCCAGGTTACCGATCGGCGTTGCCACAATGAATAGTGTGCCGCTCATGTCGCACCTTCGACTCTTCAGACAGCTGGGCCTATGACAAAACTCTTCCGACATCCTGCCCGCGAACGGAACTCGGTGGCAAGTGCTGTCGGACTGCTGATCATCACGCTGTTACTCGCTGCCTGTGAAACCACCGGCATCTCCGGCGCGTCCGGAGAAGGCCGCGCCGAACGTCTCGCGCGCGCCGGCGATCATGCAGATGCTGCAAGCATCTATATTGGCCTTGCGGCGAGTGCCGTCGGCAGCGAACGCGACCGGCTGACATTACTCGCCACCGAGCAATGGCTGGATGCGGGCGACATCTCCCGAGCCGAAAATGCGTTCGGCAGCGTGGTACGGGGATCGTCCGGCGAGCTGCGCTGGTTGTGGGACACCAATCGATCGGCCTTTCACCTTTACGCCGGTGAACCCGACGAGGCGCTCTCGATACTAGAAGCGATGAGCCGCACCTCCCTGCCGATCAGGCACCGGCTGCGAGTCGAAGCGCTGCGAGCCGATGCCTGGCTACAGAAACGGGATCCGGCGCGCGCGGTCGAACTCATGACCCAGCGCGAGGCATGGCTCGACGACCGCCGCAGCATCGAACGAAACCGCTGGCGCCTGTGGCAGGGCCTCATCAACAGCGATGCTCAGGCACTTCGCGACGGAGCGGACATCACGCTCGACAACGACGTTCGCGCATGGCTGACCCTGGGCTCGCTCGCGGCGTCGACCGGACAACAGGGTATCGGCTGGACGAACGGTGCCGTTCGGTGGCGCGATGCCAACCCCGGCCATCCTGCCATGTTGATCATCGATCGTTTCGATCTGCCGGACGAACTCAGCCTCGACTATCCGCGCAACATCGCGTTGCTGCTGCCGCTCTCGGGCCGCACGGCATCCGCGGGCCGCGCAATACAGAACGGTTTCCTGGGCGCCTACTTCTCGACGGCAGCCGGCCTCGACGAGCAGCAGACGGTGCGTATTTATGACGTGAACTCCGAAGGCGGCGCGAGTGCCGCATACTCGAACGCGGTCGAAGACGGAGCCGAGTTCGTCATTGGGCCGTTGCTGCGTGGAAACGTCGTCGAACTCGCGAATGACATTCTCGTTCCGGTGCCGGTACTGACCCTGAACTACCTCCCCGACGACACGCTGGCACCGCCTGGCCTGTATCAGTTTGCGCTGGCGCCCGAAGACGAGGCCCGCTCAGCAGCAGAACGCGCGTTTACCGATGGTTACATGCGCGCGGTCGCGCTCGTGCCGAATAACGACTGGGGCCGCCGCGTATTGAGAGCCTTCGTGCAGGAGTATGAGGCATTGGGCGGCACCCTGCTGGATCATCGAAGTTACATGCCGGGTCTGCAGGATTTTTCGGACACGATCGAAGACCTCATGGCTTTGTCTGGCAGCGTTCGTCGCTATCAGCGCCTGCGTGCAAATATCGGCGGGCCGCTGCAGTTCGATCCGCGGCGGCGTCAGGATACCGAGTTCATTTTTCTTGCTGCCGACGCACCTGCCGGCCGCCTCCTCAAGTCGCAGTTGAAATTTCACTATTCGGGCGACCTGCCCGTTTACTCGACGTCGTCCATCTATGCCATGGACGGGCGTTCGAATTCGGACCTCAACGGCATCATGTTCCCGGATACGCCCTGGATCGTTGCGCCACAAAACTGGATCGCACATCTGCCTGCCCTGTACGCCGAGTACTGGCCGGAAGAGCGCCGTCTCGGCCGACTGCATGCGATGGGGTATGACGCCTATCAACTTATCGCCGCGCTGTATTCGACGCGCACGGGGCCTATGGCCGGGATCGATGGCGCAACGGGCAGGTTGATCCTCGATCACGACGGCCGTATTCGCCGGGACCTTGCGTGGGCCCAGTTCCAGCGCGGCGAGCCGGTGGCGCTGCCGGAGGCCGAGGATGCCGGCGGTCCGATTCAGGACATCTCAGACGAAGGTGAGCAGCAAATGCCGGACGTGGCGGACGAAGAGCCGTGGTCCGGCCAGACAGAAGAACTCTAGGCGCCGACGCAGAGAATCTTGCCTTCCGTTTTCTCACGCGCGAAGGCCTGACGCCCGTGTATCGCAATTTCCGCTGCCGCTGCGGCGAAATCGATCTGATCATGCAGGATCGGGATTGCCTGGTCTTCATCGAAGTTCGGTACCGGGCGAGTTCCCGGTTTGCGCGGGCGAGTCTGACTGTCGACATTCACAAGCAGCGCAAGCTCGTTCGCACGGCGGCGCTGTTCCTGTCGAAGCGTGCCCGCTACGCCGAGAGCATCACTCGATTCGACGTCGTCGCGATCGACGGCAATGAAATCGAATGGATCAAAGATGCGTTCGTTTCCCGGGACGCGTCGCTGTAACGACACTCGACGACTATAATGTCCGGGCCAGTGAAAACGACGAGCATCAAAATACTGTTGGCCGGAATCGGCCTCTGCGCATCGGGCGGTTGCGGCGATAAGGATTCAATGGCCGGCAAGGAGCCAGCGTCTTACGCAAGCGCTGCCCAACAAGGCAGCTTTTGCGATCGCCTTCCGCGCGCTGCCTACGCGGTCTTCGAAAAGCACGAAACGACCAATGACTGGTTCGAAATTTATGAAGTTGCGACCGGCGTGTGGGCGATCTATGAGCCGTTCCAGTGGCAGGAAGTCATCTCCTACCTCATCGTCGGAACGGACGCCGCGGTGCTCTTCGATACCGGAAACGGGATAGGAGATATCAGGTCGATCGTCGACCAGCTCACCGACAAGCCCGTCAGTGTGCTCAATTCTCACAGCCACTTCGATCACATCGGCGGTAACCACCAGTTCGACAGGATTCTATCTGTCTCGACGGGGTTCTCGATAAGTAAGGCGGGCGGCGAGCAAAGCGATCGGATTGCGCAGGAAGTCTCGCCGCAAGCCCTGTGCAGAAAACCACCTCGAGGCGTCAGCCCGCAAGCTCACCGAATCAAGCCATACTCGATAAGCGAGTCTGTCCGGGATGGCGACAAACTGGAGCTTGGCGGCAGGACCCTCGAAGTGTTGCATTTGCCCGGGCACACCGATGACGCTATTGCGCTATTGGACCGCGAGGCCGGACACCTGTGGTCAGGGGACAGTTTTTACGAAGGACCGATCTGGCTGTTCTTTCCCGAAACGGACCTTGCCGCCTACGAGGCGTCGGTCGGCAAATTCGCTGCGCTGGCGCCCGGTCTGAACGCCGTGTTCCCCGCCCACAACACGCCGAAAGCCGATCCGGCACTTTTACTGCAGCTGCGCGACAATCTCGACCTGGTGCTCTCGGGAAAACTGACGCCGGTTCCGGCGGGGAATGGCAACGTCGAATTTCAGTTCGACCGGTTCGGTTTCCTGATGCGTCAGAATTACTATCGGCTTCCGGACAACCGGAGGGCCGATCCGGAAAATCCCTGAAAGGATTGGGCGTTACTTGACGACCTTGAGGTGCGGCCGGCTGCGCGGCGCTTCGACCTGCTCCGTTGCGGTGGTCTGCTGTGCCTTGTCAGTGTCGTGCGAGAAAATCATGCCCTGACCGGTCTCGCGTGCGTAAATGCCGAGCACGGATTTGATCGGCACCCACACGTCGAACGGCACGCCTGAAAACCGCGCACGAAAACTCGCCGCACTATTCGTTAATTTCAGGTTATGTGCTGCCGTTTCCGAGATATTGAGGATGATCTTGCCATCCTTGACGTGCTCACGTGGCACCGTAACGCCGTCTACGGACGCGTCCACCACAATATGCGGTGTGTGCCCGTTATCTACCATCCATTCGTGCATGGCACGAATAAGGTATGGCCGCTTTGAACGACTAGGATTGCTCAACTTTTCCGATTCTTATTTAAATCGTGTCCCCGCTACGTACTTTACCACCGTTTGCATTGCCTGCGTGGAAAGTGACATAACGCGGAGCTAAAGTCGCATTTCCTGTTCCAGTTCCGTGAGGCTTTGCTGGAAAGAGCGCCGCGCAAACACCCGATTCATATAGTCCTCGATGGCGCCGGCCTGACTGCCAAGCTCGATACCATAAACCGGAAGGCGCCAGAGCACGGGTGCAATCGTGGCATCGACCAGCGAAAACTCGTCACTCAGGAAGTATGGTTTGGCGCCGAACAGTTCCGCGCTTTGCAGGATGCTTTCGCGCAGAAGCTTGCGCGACTTGCTGCCGAGCTTGCCATCGGCGGTAGACTCCGCCTCCTCGGCAATCGAATACCAATCGGTTTCGATGCGAAACAGTGCAAGTCGAAATTGTGCCCGCATGACCGGATCGACCGGCATCAGCGGCGGATGCGGAAAGCGTTCGTCTAGGTACTCGATAATGACGCGCGAATCATAGAGCGTCAGGTCGCGATCAACGAGTGTCGGCACCGTATGGTACGGATTGAGATCCATGAGATCTTCCGGCAATTCGTCACCCATGACATTCGCAATCTCGATATTGATATTTTTCTCGGCCAGGACCAGTCGGGTTCGATGACTGTGAATATCCGTAGGCCGGGAAAACAGCGTCATTACCGATCGTCTGTTGGCAATCACAGCCATCACTTCACATCCTTCCAGATTTGTTTCTTGAGCATTCTGGCGATGACGAAAAACACAACCAGGTAAATGAGCACCCAGACACCGAGCTTGCGGCGATCCGAACGAATCGGCTCCGCGATGTAGGCGAGGAAATTCACGGTATCCCGGACGAACTCCTCGAAGTCCTCCGTATCAAGATGCTGAAAATTGACGGCGCCGGGCGTCACCTGCTCAAAGCCCTCGAAAACCTTGGTCGTGATCCCGTCTTCCATATGCTCGGAAAAGACCGCGGTCTGATAGCCCTGCAACTCCCAGAGTACGTGCGGCATGCTCGTGCCCTCGAGGTAGAGGTTGTCCACCCCGGTCGGGCTGTCTTCGTCAAGGTAGAAACCCTGCAGGAAGCTGTAAATGTAATCGGCACCCTTGGCGCGCGCCATCAACGAGAGATCGGGGGGAGCGGTACCGAACCAGCGTGCACCCAAATCGGACGGCAATGACGTGTTGATCGTCTCGAACGTCTTTTCCGCGTTGAACATCAAGCTGGCGACCAGTTGCTCTTCGGACAACTCGAGATGCTTACCGATCGTGTTGAAGCGAACATACTTCGCCGAATGGCATCCCGAACAATAGTTCATGAAGTTTCGGGCGCCGCGCTGCAGCGAATTCTTGTTGCCGGGATCGATATCAGCCTCGAGGAGCGCGGGCCCGCCGCCCGCCGCAAAGCTGCCGGCGCTGACTGCGAGGGCGAAAACGGCTGTGAGCCGGCCGATCATTTTCAACTTATCCATGGTAGACCACCCTGTCCGGCACCGGCTTGGTCTTGTCGATCATCGTGTAGTAAGGCATCAACAGGAAGAAAGCGAAATACAGCGCCGAGAAAATGCGTGCCAGCATGACGTAAAGGCCCTCTGCAGGCATGGTCCCGAGCCAGCCCAGTGTCAGGAAGCTGATTACGAAAACAGTCAATGCCGACTTGTACATCCAGCCGCGGTAGCGAATCGATCTGACCCGCGCCCGGTCGAGCCAGGGCAAAAACACGGGCAAAAGCACCGCCGCCGCCATGAGTATCGCGCCCCAGAGCTTGCTGGGAACGGCGCGCAGAATTGCGTAGAACGGCGTGAAATACCACACCGGCGCAATATGCTCGGGTGTCGCCGTCATGTTCGCCGGCTCGAAATTCGCATGCTCGAGGAAGTACCCGCCCATTTCGGGCGCGAAGAACATGACGCTCGTGAAAATCATCAGGAAAACGATGATGCCGACGAGGTCCTTGCTCGTGTGGTGCGGATGGAACGGAACGCCGTCGAGCGGAACACCGTCGGGGCCCTTGTGCTCCTTGATTTCGATTCCGTCCGGGTTGTTCGAGCCGACATGGTGCAGCGCGACGATATGCACGAACACGAGCGCGATCAGCGCCAAAGGCAGCACGATGACGTGAAGCGCGAAGAATCGGTTCAGCGTGATGTCTGAAATAGAGTAGTCACCGCGAATGAACTCGACGAGTGCCTCGCCGATACCGGGAATCGCACCGAACAGCGAGATAATGACCTGCGCGCCCCAGTAGGACATCTGGCCCCAGGGCAGCAGGTAACCGGCAAATGCCTCTCCCATCAGCACGAAGAAGATCAGCATGCCGATGATCCAGATCAGTTCGCGCGGCTTCTTGTAGGAGCCGTACAGCATCGCGCGGAACATATGCAGGTAGACGACGATAAAGAAGAATGACGCGCCCGTGGAGTGCATGTAGCGAATCAGCCACCCCCACTCGACATCGCGCATGATGTACTCGACAGATGCGAACGCATCCTCCGCCGAGGGCTTGTAATTCATTGTCAGGAAAATGCCCGACACTAACTGGATGACCAGCACCACCGTGGCCAGTACGCCGAATATGTACCACCAGTTGAAATTCTTCGAGGCGTAGTACTCGGTAGCGTGCTGTTTCATCGTTTTCGTCAGCGGAAAACGATCATCGATCCACTTCATCATGCCGCCCTGCGGCTTGCCGACTTCTGCTTCGATTCTGGCCATTATGCTGCTCCCGTATCCTGACCAATCAGGATCAGGTCGTCCCTGACGAACCGGTGCGGCGGAATGCGCAGGTTGGTCGGCGCGGGCACGCCCTTGTATACGCGTCCTGCAAGATCAAACTTTGAGCCATGACAGGGACAGAAGAAGCCGCCGTTCCAGCTTTCGGCGGGCCGCACTTCGAAATCCTCGAGCGGTGCGCATCCGAGATGCGTGCATGAGCCTTCGACAACCAGGTACTCGGGACGCACCGAGCGCGTCTCGTTAGCCGTGTAGTTCGGCTGCTGCTCGACCACTTCCGAGTTCGGGTCGCGGAGCTGGTCGAGATTTTCCTGCAGCTTCGCCAGCATGGTCTCGTCGCGGCGCAGAACGAAGACGAGTCTGCCGCGCCACAATACGCGGACCATCTCGCCCGGCTGCATCGATCCGATCTGCACCTCGACCGGCGCACCGAGTGCCTGCGCTCTCGCACTGGGCTTGAACGAGGCAAGAAACGGAATCGACGCCGCGCCGACACCCGCCAGACCCGTAACAGCCGTTGCAATGGTGAGAAAATGACGTCTGTTGCGATCCAGGCGAGCAGCGTCGTCGTCGTTCATCAGGCACTCCCTAACGCCCGGCAGAAAAAAAGGGTCGATTGATTAGCCTCTTTTTTGTGTCGGCGCGTTTTTATGCTTTGTATCGATACTGGTAGATTTGCAGCAGACCCGGTTTAGCGTCAGGATGACGTCTGGGCGGAAGCCGCGTGCGAAACTCGCGCGCATTATACACGTGGCAAATTGAAATTGGCCAGTAAACCGGCCTTATCGGTTGATTCAAAAGGGAATTTAGTTTGGGCAGCCTGAAATCAGCTTTGCTGTTCGTACTTCAATCTATCGTCGTCGGGCTCGCCGTCGCGTTTCTGGTTGTCCTGATCCGCCCCGACCTGTTGCCCGGCATCGCGACGCCGGCAACGGTGTCCAGCTACGCGGACGCGGTGGACATCAGCGCGCCATCGGTCGCCAACGTTTATACGACCCGGCTCGTCCAGTACACGCCGCCGGCAGAGGAACGTCCGCGGTTCCGAATCGAGAACAGCTTCGGATCCGCCGTCGTGATCGATCGGGAAGGCTATCTCGTCACTAATTACCATGTCGTTGCCCAGGCGGCGGAAATCATTGTGCAGATGCCGGACGGCGCGAGCGCGAGCGGCGAACTGGTGGGCGTTGATGCCGAAACCGACCTCGCACTGCTCAGGGTAGACATGGGGCCGCTGCCTGCGATCGTCCTGGGAAATTCGAGCCAACTCCGTATCGGCGATGTCGTTCTCGCTATCGGCAACCCTTATGGGCTGACCAAGTCAGTCACCCAGGGCATCGTCAGTGCCACGGGCCGCGGCCTTCTGGATCTCGCGACCTTCGAGAATTTCATCCAGACAGATGCGGCGATCAATGCGGGCAATTCAGGAGGCGCATTGATCAACGTTGCCGGAGAACTCGTCGGCATCAATACTGCGGTTCTCGCGCAAGACGAGGGCACGGAGGGCATCGGCTTTGCAATTCCGGTCGATCTCGTACGCGGCGTCGTCGAGGACCTGAAACGGCACGGACGTGTGATTCGTGGCTGGATGGGGTTTCAGCCCGATGACCTTACCGCGGCCGAACGCAGCGCCGCCGGAATCGAAGGCCCGGTCGGCATTCTCCTGAGTGAAGTTTTCGAGGACGGGCCAGCGCATGCCGCAAACCTCAGGGCAGGCGACATCATCCTGGAAATCAACGGCCAGCGGATCTATTCGGACCGCCAGGCACGCCTGCTCGTCGCGGCCGCGAAGCCCGGAGACGAGGTCGGCATCATCGCCCTGCGGAACGGCGAGGAATTGCGCACGACGGTGATTGTCGCCGAGCGTCCGGGCGCGCCGGATTGAAGGCTTTCAGCCGGTGCTCTCTGCCTGTGCCTCAGCGGGCGTCAAGGCACGAATGGACAGGGCATGAATCTCGTTACCGACGAGCGAACCCAGGCATTTGTACACCGCCTGGTGGCGCGCGATGGATCGCATGCCCTCGAACTCATTTGCGACAACAAGCGCCTGAAAGTGTGTATTGTCCTCGGTGAATACCCGCACCGAGGCGTTATCGAATCCCGCTTCGATCAGCCGCGTTATTTCCAATGGATCCATCATGCTTCCCTATGCGAGGGCCCGATTGTGTATGATATCTGGCCCGGCCGCGCTCGGCTCAAGAATAAATAATGTTAGGCAATATTTTCGAAGTCATTGGCGGTCTTATCCTCCTGATCTGGGGTGCCGACCGATTCGTCCATGGCGCGGCCGCGACGGCGCGGAATCTGGGCGTTACTCCGCTCCTGATCGGCCTGACCGTTGTCGCATTCGCGACCTCTGCACCGGAAATTCTCGTCTCCATTGTCGCGTCCGTTCGCGGTGAGCCCGGCCTCGCAATCGGCAACGCCATTGGGTCGAACATCGTAAACATAGGCCTCGTACTCGGCGCCGTCGCCATCATCAGGCCGATCGAACTGCGTTCAGCGACCTTGCGCCGCGAGATGCCGGCACTGCTCGCCGTCACCTTGTTGACCGTATCGCTGTTTCTCGACTCCTTCCTGAGTCACGTCGACGGCCTCGTCATGCTGACCGGCCTCGTCATCGTCATGATCTGGCTCGCGCGCCTCGGCCTGCGCTCGGCGCCGACAGACCCGATCAAGCGGGATTACGAAGCCGAAATCCCCGAAGACGTCAGCATGAAAATGGCGCTTTTCTGGCTGCTGCTGGGGCTCGTTACCTTGCTGCTTGGAGCCAACCTGCTGGTTGACGGCAGCATCGAGATCGCCCGCGCACTCGGCGTTAGCGAGGTCGTCATCGGGATTTTGCTCGTCGCGTTCGGCACGAGTCTGCCGGAACTCGCCGTATCGCTCGTCAGCGCTTTGAAGGGCGAGTACGGCCTGGCGATTGGCAATATCGTCGGTTCGAACATCTTCAACATTCTCGCAGTCATTGGCGTCGCCGCAACAATCGCCCCGACGGCGCTCGCACCCTCCGTCCTGTCGTTGCACATATTCGTAATGGTGGCTTTTACGCTGGTGCTGTTCGCGATGACCTACGATTACGACGGCAAGAACGAGCTCTCGAGAATCGAAGGTGTTGCGCTGCTGGCGGCTTTTATCGCCTACGATACCTACGTGATCCTGCAAAACGTTAGAATTGCGGAATGAGAACCACAGAGGCGCCCCATTGGCCCACGACCTGACACCGACCGATCTTCGCGCGCTGGCCGAGAAAGTCCTGGACATCGAATCGCGTGCTGTCGACGCACTGCGCGAGCGCGTCGGCGATGCGTTTGTCGAGGCTTGCCGCCTGTGCATGGATACCACCGGACGGGTTGTGGTCACGGGCATGGGCAAGTCCGGGCATATTGGCAACAAGATCGCGGCAACGCTGGCCAGTACCGGTACGCCGTCGTTTTTCGTCCACCCTGCAGAAGCCAGCCATGGCGATCTCGGAATGATCACGGCACACGATCTGTGCCTGGCGGTTTCCTACTCGGGCGAAACTGACGAGATCGTCACAATTCTGCCGTTGATAAAGCGCCGCGGTGCTCGCCTCGTGTCGATGACCGGGAACCCGAAGTCGACGCTGGCAAGGGCGGCGGATGCGCATCTTGACGTGAGTGTCGAGAAGGAAGCCTGCCCGCTGAAACTGGCACCGACGGCAAGTACGACGGCAACGCTGGCAATGGGGGACGCGCTGGCTGTTGCACTGCTCGAGATTCGCGGCTTCACCGTCGACGACTTTGCCCTTTCTCATCCCAGCGGCGCACTCGGCAAACGTTTGCTGCTGAGAGTCGACGACGTGATGCGCGACGGTGAGGCAATTCCGAGCGTTGCGCCCGACGTCAGCCTGCGCGACGGCCTGATGGAAATGACCGCAAAAGGACTCGGCATGACGGCCATTGTCGATGCCAAGAACTCGATACTCGGTATTTTCACGGACGGCGACCTGCGCCGCGCACTCGATGCCGGCGTTGACGTTCATTCGACCCCGATGCGCGACATCATGCATGAAAATCCGAAAACGACGGGCAAGGATATTCTCGCCGCAGAGGCGGTTCACCTGATGGAAGAAAACAAGATCACTTCCCTGCTCGTGGCAGACGACGAGAACAAGCTGATCGGCGCGCTGAATATCCACGACCTCTTCCGCGCGGGGATCATGTGACAGGCGCCGGCGGACAGACGTTTGCGGCCGGCATCCGGCTGATTGCATTCGACGTCGACGGAGTACTCACGGACGGCCGCTTTTACCTCGCGGACGACGGCGTGGAATCCAAGGCGTTCTCAACCCAGGACGGCTACGGCATTCGCCGCGTTATCGAGGCAGGCATTGAAGTGGCGGTCATCAGCGGACGCTCATCCGGGGCCGTCGATCGGCGCATGGCCGAACTCGGCGTCCGCCATGTAATTCAGGGCTGCAAGGACAAGGTCGGCGCACTCGAGGCGCTCGCATCCGAGCTCGGTATCGCGACCACGGATTGCGCGTATGTCGGCGACGACATCCCCGACTTGCCCTTGTTAGAGAAGGTCGGCTTCTCGATCGCCGTGGCCAACGCTGTCGACGCCGTTATAGGGCAGTGTGACTACATAACATCGGCAAAAGGCGGGGCCGGGGCCGTTCGGGAAATCTGCGACATGCTGCTCGCGGCGCAAACGGACATCTGAAATGCTCGATACCCGCAACGCTGTGCTCATCGCCTTACTGACGGCAGGCGCACTTGCCAGCTGGTATCTCGCCCGCCAGCAAGACACTGATGACGAGACACCTGCGATTGAGGCATTGCAGCGAGGCTATTATCTCAAATCGGCGCGCATTCTCGGCACTGGTGCAGATGGCGGCCTGTTATACGAGATCCAGGCCGAGCATGCCGAGCAGCAAAACGACGATCGCATTCACTTTACGGATGTCTCGATCAGCTATTCGCCACAGAGCGAGGTGCCGTGGTCCGTCAATGCGGACACGGCCGAGATCGAAAGGGGCAAGAGACGCGTAATGCTGCGCGGCCATGTGACAGCAACAAGTAGTGAGGGGTTTTCGGGCAGCGATACGGAAATTCGTACCCAATATCTCGAGTTCGACCCGGAGAATTACCTGGCGGAAACGGAAGCGCGCGTGCAAATCCGCATCGGCGCGCGAAGCCTGACCGCGACCGGCATGCTAGCATCTCTCAAGGACAACACCCTGGAACTGAAATCCAACGTCAGCGGAAAATTCTTGCCGTGAACCGGCGGTCAAAAACGGTGCTCGTACGCGCGATCGCAATCATGCTGATGATGCCAGCTCTGGTGTTCGCACAAAGCGACGATCTGCGCCTGCCCATTTCCCTGGACGCTGATTCGACTGACTACGACGGCAACAGCGAGATGCTCGTTTTCCGCGGATTGCGTCTGTCGCAGGGCTCGATCGGTATCGAAGCCGACGAAGGCCGTGCCAGCAAACTGGATTTCCAGGATAGCGTCTGGCGCTTCGAAGGTAATGTCGTCATCGACGTCGACAACGGCCACATCGAGTGCGCGTCAGCCGACCTGAGATTCCTGGGCCACCAGCTTCGCTATGCCACGATCAAAGGTGAACCCGCCACGTTTGAGGTCAGGCGCCCCGGTAGCGAGGAAACGACGCATGCCCAGGCCGCCCTGCTCGAGTACGATCTCGACAGCGGCGTCATCCAATTTACGGGTGACGCTGTATTTACCGAAGGCGGCAATCAAATCGCCTCCAGTTTCATTGCCTACAATATTAATGAGCGGCGCATCAATGCCCAGTCATCCGGCGAGGGCGATGACAAGGTGAAGATCACGTTCACACCCTCCGATAACGGAACTGAAGAGACGGATCAATCTCAATGAGTATCCTCAGCGTTCAGGATATCTCGAAGAGTTTCAAGCTCCGCAAAGTCGTCAAGAATCTTTCCCTGGAAGTAAAGAGCGGCGAGGTCGTTGGTTTGCTGGGCCCCAACGGCGCCGGCAAGACGACGGCTTTCTATATGATCGTCGGGCTGGTGGCCGCCGACAGCGGCACGATACTCCTCGACGGACAGGACCTGACGGCCCAGCCGATGCACCGCCGCGCCAAGCTGGGCCTCGGTTATCTGCCCCAGGAGGCCTCGATTTTTCGCAAGCTGTCCGTAGAGCAGAATGTTCTCGCGATTCTCGAGAACCGCGACGATCTCGACCTGGCGGGTCGCGAGGAGGAGCTGGAGAACCTGCTCGACGAGCTGCACGTCGGCCACGTGCGCACGAGTCTCGGTATCAGCCTGTCAGGCGGCGAACGCCGGCGTGTCGAAATCGCACGTGCGCTTGCGGCGAATCCGCTGTTCGTACTGCTCGACGAGCCCTTCGCCGGCGTAGATCCGATATCCGTCCTCGATATTCAAAGAATTATCAAGCACTTGTGTGAGCGCGGCATCGGCGTCCTGATAACGGACCACAACGTTCGAGAAACGCTCGGAATTTGTGGCAGAGCCTATATACTCAGTGATGGCAGTTTGATCGCTTCGGGCTCGCCGGAAGAGATACTGGAGAATCATCACGTTCGAGAAGTGTATCTCGGACAGGAGTTCAAGCTCTGAGGCACACTGCTTGTATTTCGCGGGCTGGCATACATCTCTGTTGCATAAACTAGGAAATGCTTAAACCTTCGCTGCAGCTCAAGCTAGGGCAAACTCTGACGATGACGCCCCAGTTACAGCAGGCCATTCGCCTGCTGCAGCTTCCAGTTCTCGATCTCAACGCCCAGATCCAGGATGCGCTCGAAGAGAACATAATGCTGGAGATGGAAGACCTGCCGGACGTCCCCCAGACCAGCGCAGAGACGACGGCAGAGGTCGAAGCCATTCGCGCGGAAGACAACTGGCAGGAACGCGCCGCGTCGCGTATCCAGGATGGGGGATGGAACGGCGAAGGCCGGCCGATCAACGAATTCGCCGACGAGTCCGGAGAGACCCTGCGCGAACACTTGCTCTGGCAACTCGAAATGGAAGACTTTTCGCCGCGGCAAGCCGTCATTGGTGAAGCAATCATCTTTTCCATCAACGACGACGGTTACATGACCGAAAATCTGGAAGATCTGGCCGCAAGTCTTGACGACGAGGCCGGCTTTTCTGCCCAGGAAATCGAAGAGACGCTGCAAAAAGTACAGAGGCTGGACCCGATCGGCATAGGCGCACGCTCGATTTCCGAGTGCCTGATTCTGCAGCTGGCACAACTCGACGATGCGACGCCGGGCAAGGCGCTCGCTATCGAGCTGGCCGACAAGCACCTGGATCTGATTGCCAGCCAGAGTCTCGGCGAGCTGCGCAGGGACCTCAGAACGACCGAGGACGAGCTGCGCGATGCGCTGGCGCTGGTCAAGGGGTGTAATCCGAAGCCCGGTCTTGCCGTCAGCCCGGCTGCTGCGGAGTACGTCATACCGGATGTCTTCGTTCGCAAGATTGACAATCGCTGGATCGTCGAAATCAGCCCGACCGGCATCCCGCGCCTGTCCGTGAATCAGCAGTATGCACGGCTGCTTCGCGGCAGCGGCGATCATGCCGTTTTGCGCTCGCAGCTTCAGGAAGCGCGGTGGCTGATCCGCAGCCTCGAAATCCGTAACGAGACGCTGATGAAGGTCGCGTCCTGCATCGTTGCACGTCAGACCGGGTTCCTGGAACACGGTGACGAGGCCATGAAGCCCATGGTCCTGCGCGACGTCGCGGAGGAGATCGGCATGCACGAGTCAACGATCTCCCGGGTCACGACGAACAAATACATGCACACGCCGCGCGGCGTATTCGAATTCAAGTACTTTTTCTCTTCGCACCTGTCTTCGGAGACGGGACAGGATCAGTCGTCGACGTCTGTGCGCGCAAAGATCCGCAAGCTCATCGGCGCCGAAAACCCTGCCAGGCCCCTTAGCGACAACAAAATCGCGAACTTACTGGGCGAGGAAGGTATAACGGTTGCGAGACGCACCGTCGCGAAGTACCGTGAATCAATGGATATAGCGTCGTCGAGCGAGCGCAGGAAACGCTCGGCATAACCCGGTAGAGGAGGACACAATGCAACTAAATGTCTCAGGCCATCACCTTGAAGTCACCCCGCCGCTCCGCGCCTATGTCGAATCAAAAGTAGAAAAGATCGCCCAGCATTTTGACCTGGTCTCGAACGTGAGTTGTATCCTGACCGTCGAGAAGTTGCGGCATAAAGCGGAAGCCACGGTGCAGGTCAATGGCGGCAAGATCTACGCCGACCATACCGAGGAAGACATGTACGCCGCCATTGATGGCCTCGTCGACAAACTTGAACGTCGAGTCAGAAAGTACAAAGAAAAACTCGTCGATCACCACGCAAGAGACAACAACAAAAGGACATTTGGCTAGCCTGACGACGAACGCGCGCGTCTGAGCGGCCGCGCGCGTTCCCCGGCGTGCCCGGCATTGTCCCATGAAGCTCGAAGACCTGATTCAACCTGAAAGCGTCCTGTGCAACGCACAGGCACGCAGCAAAAAGCATTGCCTGGAAATTCTCAGCGAACTGCTGATCCGGACGGTCCCGGATATTTCCAGCGATGACATATTCGAGGGCCTTATCGAGCGTGAGCGACTCGGCTGCACCAGTCTCAGCAAGGGCGTGGCGTTCCCGCACTGCCGCGTGGTTGGTTTGGACGACAGCGTCGGCGCTTTGATCAAGCTCAGCGAAGCCATCGATTTTCACTCCCCCGACGATGAGCCTGTCGACCTGGTCTTCGGCCTGGCCGTTCCGGCGGAGCTTGGCAGCGAGCACCAGCAGGAAATCAGCGACATCGCCGAAATCCTCGGTGATGTCGAGCTGCGGTCGCGGCTTCGCGCAGCGACGACCAGCAATGAACTCTACGAGAAATTATGCGGCTGATCATCGTCAGCGGGCTGTCCGGTTCGGGTAAGTCCGTGGCGCTGCATGTCCTCGAGGACCTGGGCTACTACTGTGTCGACAACCTCCCGGTTGCACTGTTGCAATCTGTCATTGACGAGGTAACGGCAAACGATGAAGCGGAGTCATCCTTACTGGCCGTAGGCATCGACGCCCGCAGCCGTCAGGCGGATCTCGATGCTCTGCCGGAGCTGATCGAAAAATTACGCCGACAGGGCACGGAAACCGAGCTCATGTTCCTGCAGTCGGATGACGACGTGCTACTGAAACGCTACGGCGAAAGCCGGCGACGCCATCCGCTCATCAGGCAAGGCAGTTCCTTGCGCGCGGCGATTACGGAAGAACGTGAATCTCTGTCTGTCATCGTGAACACCGCTGACCTGATCATCGATACTTCGCGAACGAGTATTTACGAACTTGCCGACAACATTCGTGAGCGCGTTGACCGGCGCAGGGCGAAAACGCTGTCAATCCAGATCGAGTCATTCGGTTTCAGGAACGGTATACCCGCCGGCGCAGACTTCGTCTTTGATCTGCGCAGCCTGCCCAACCCATACTGGACGGTAGAACTCCGCGGGCTCACGGGGCGCGACCAGGAAGTCATAAAGTTTCTCGATGCGCAGCCGACCTTCGTCCGAATGTATGAAGACGTACTGGATTTCCTGCGGCGCTGGATTCCCGAATTCACGACCGTCAGCCGTGCCTATCTTACGGTGGCGGTTGGCTGCACGGGCGGTCAGCATCGATCGGTTTACATGGCCGAAAAACTCGCCGAAGCCCTGAGGAAAGAGCACGACCAGGTTCTCACACGCCACAACGAGCTCGCCAGCCACGCGCCCAGCAGCTGAGGCCGGTTTACTTATTTCGCTGATCTTTCAAGAAGTTGGAGCGCTGCACAGGCGATTTCAGTAAACTGTGCCCCCATGGAAGCGAGAGAGCACACCAAGGCCAACCTGCAGCTGTTGCGCGAGCAGCTCGACAGCGGCCGCCTGCGCTCCGCGCGCCTGATGATCCACAGCCTGCATCCTGCCGAGGTGGCGCGCCTGCTCGAGTCCGTCGACCTGCAGACTCGTGTCGTGCTGTGGGAAATGGTCGAGCCGGACGACGAGGGTGATGTTCTCGTCGAACTGGCCGACGAAGTCCGTGACCGACTCGTCGAGGAGATGGAGACCGAAGAACTCATTGCCGCCGTGGACGGCATGGAGCTCGACGACCTCGCTGACCTGCTGATCGATCTGCCGGAGACTGTCACGCGCAACGTCTTGCAGTCCCTCGACCACCAGGATGAGCAACGGCTGCGCCAGGTTCTGTCCTACGACGAGGACAGTGCCGGCGGACTGATGAATGTGGATATCGTGACCGTGAGGCCCGACGTCACGCTCGAGGTAGTCGCGCGCTATTTGCGGGCGCGCGGTGAAATGCCCGACGGTACCGACTCCATATTCGTTGTCGATCGCAACAATGCCTACCTCGGTTCACTGTACCTGTCACGCTTGCTGACCAATGACGAAGAAACGATGGTTGCCAGCGTCATGTCCACTGACATCATGCCTATCCCGGCACACACCCCATCGGCACAGGTGGTCTGGGAGTTCGAAAACCGTGACCTGCTTTCCGCGCCCGTGGTCGACGACGATTACCGCGTGGTTGGCCGCATCACGGTCGACGATGTCGTCGACGTCATCCGCGACGAGGCTGAGCACTCGCTAATGAGTGCCGTAGGCCTCGACGAAGAAGACGACATGTTCGCCCCCGTCGTGAAAAGCGCGACGCGACGCGCGCTCTGGCTGGGTGTCAATCTCTGCACGGCATTCCTCGCCGCCGCAGTGGTCGACATCTTTCAGACCACGGTTGACAAGATCGTCTTGCTGGCAGTCCTGATGCCGGTGGTCCCGAGCATGGGCGGCGTCGCGGGCACCCAATCACTCACGATCATCACGCGTGCAATCGCACTCGGTCAGATCGACCGAACCAACGCGCATGAAATCCTGCGCAAGGAGCTGGCGGTCGGATTGCTGAACGGGCTGGGCTGGGCTGTAGTGGTGTCCGCCTTCACCTACCTGTGGTTCGGCGACTGGCGTATCGGCGGCGTTATCGGAGCCGCGATGATTATCAATCTGTTCGTCGCGGCACTTGCAGGTTTCGGCATTCCGATGACGCTGAAACGCATGCAAATAGATCCGGCGCTCGCCGGCGGCGTGGTACTGACCACGGTCACCGACGTCATAGGTTACGCAGCGTTCCTCGGGCTCGGCGCCGCCCTGCTCTTGTAGGCGGATCAGTCCTCACCGTGTAAGGAACTCAGATCTCGCCTGATCCATTGCGGTGCAAACAGGCGCGGTACCGGTGCGCCGCTGATAAAAGCCTGCAATTGATCCTTTACTTTCATCGCGTCCTGATAGCCGAGGTCTATCAGATCGCGCGTGTAGTCGGACTCGAACAACAGGAAGCTGAGCAGCCGGTTCTCCCTGGGCCCGCGGCCTGATATGCCACGCAGCAACGCCCTGACCGCGAACGGCAGTTGTTTGCGGTGTTCATGCGCCAGAACGCGCAGGTCTTCACTCGGGACAACCAGCATCGTGTCGATCGGCCGCATGTTTGCAAGCGCACCCTTGCGATGTTCGGGCCCAACCGCATCGATCAGCTGGTTGATTCGCGTCATGCGCTCCAGGTCCGAGTAAAGTCCATCCATGAACAGCGTGTCGAGCATGTAACCCGCAATCTGCGCAAAACTCGGGAAGCGGGTCGGTTCGCCCGAAACCGGAGGGGCGTCTGCAGTCTCGTCGCGGATGCCCACCACCAGAATCCGATCAGCCCCGAGATGGATCGCCGGGCTCAGCGGCGTGGCCTGCCGCATGGCACCGTCGCCGAAGTACTCTCCATGCAGCTGCACGGGCGGAAAAATCATCGGGACGGCGATGCTCGCCATCAGGTGATCCAGGTGCAATTCGCTTCGAATGCCGATCCGCCGCGTGCGGGACCAGGGATGATGACCCCTGCCCGCCTGAAAAAACGAAGTCGACCGGGCCGAATCGTAGCTGGCAGCCGTCACCGCCACGGCATCCAGGCAGCCGCAGTCAATTGCGTCCTGGATTCGCGGAAATCGGATGTTGCGGCTGAGCAGTGCCCTGAGCGGCGAATTGTCCAGCAGCGATCGCGGAGTACCGACCATAAAACCGCCAAGAACGATAGCGGCGAGCCAATGCAGGCTGCTCTTCAGCATCGTCAGGTTATCGGTACGATAAACGTGGTGACAGCGAAAATTCCGCCAGACCCGATCGAGTTCCGCGACCGCAACGCGGAAACGTCGGGCTTTGCTCGCGAGTACGATGGAATTGATCGCGCCGGCGGATGTTCCGCTTATCACGTTGAACGGATTCGGGCTGCCTTTGGGCATCAGTTCGGCCAGCGCTTTGAGCACCCCGACCTGGAAGGCGCCGCGCGCGCCGCCCCCCGGTAACACGAGTCCGGTTTTGACGGCCTGGCCGTTCATTTCGTCCATTTCCCGATGATCTGTCAAATTATGGCCGATTCCGATGAATTCGTATTATAGTGTGCCTCTTCCCAGGAACACCGATGAAACTTCACACATATTTCATTTTGACTCTTCTGATTCTTGGCGTTGCGGCAATGGCTTCCGAGCCACTCACCGTTGGTCAGCCTGCCCCCGAATTCGAGTTACCCGATCAGAATGGTCAGTTGCATTCGCTGGAGGATTACAGGGATCAGTGGGTCGTGCTGTATTTTTATCCGAAGGACGACACGCCAGGGTGCACGACCGAGGCATGCGAGTTTCGTGACAACATCTTCGCTTTCAAGGCGGCGAACGCGCAAGTTATTGGTGTGAGCCTCGATGACATCGCGTCACACCAGAAATTTGCCGAAAAATACAGCTTGCCGTTTCCCTTGCTCGCGGATGTCGACGGAAGAGTGTCGGATGCATACGGTGTCAAAACGAAGATGGTCGGTTTTACGATTGCGAAACGGCAGACGTTCCTGATAGATCCCAACGGCAATCTCGCCAAGCATTACGAAAAAGTGAAGCCCGCGACGCATTCCAATGAGGTACTTTCGGATCTGAAGGCGCTCGGCGCGGTCGCCGAAAACGACAGCTGAACTCCACGGTTAGTGCAGCGCCTTTATACCCTCGTCGAGCCCCGCGAGTGTCAGCGGGTACATGCGATTGTCCATGAGTTCCCGCGCAAGCTTGACCGAAGGCGTGAACTCCCAGCGGTGCCGGGGTTCCGGATTCAACCAGACGGCTTTGGGAAAAGTATTCAATAATCGTTTGATCCAGACGGCACCGGGTTCCTCGTTCCAGTGCTCCACGCTGCCGCCCGCATAAACGATTTCATAAGGACTCATGGTTGCGTCGCCGACAAAGATCAATTTGTAGTCGGCGCCATATTTGTGTGTGATATCCAGCGTCGGAATGCGCTCCGAGTGCCGGCGGCGGTTGTCCTTCCACATGCTTTCGTAGATGAAATTGTGGAAGTAGAAATACTCGAGATGCTTGAACTCGTTACGCGCAGCAGAAAACAACTCCTCGCAAACGCGCACATGGTCGTCCATTGAGCCGCCTATATCGAGACATAACAATACTTTGACGGCGTTATGCCGCTCGGGAACCATGCGGATATCCAGCAAACCTGCGTTTCTCGCCGTCTTGTCGATGGTGTCTTGCAGGTCAAGCTGATCCGCCGCCCCTTCGCGCGCAAATTTGCGCAGGCGCCGCAAAGCGATCTTGATATTTCGCGTGCCGAGTTCCACCGAGTCATCCAGGTTCCGGTATTCGCGGCGGTCCCAGACCTTCGCCGCGCTGCGGTTGCGCGAACCGTGCTGGCCGATACGGACGCCTTCCGGGTTGTAACCATACGCGCCGAAAGGCGAAGTGCCGGCCGTACCGATCCACTTGCTGCCGCCCTCGTGGCGCTCGTCCTGCTCCTCGAGCCGCTGCTGCAGCGCCTTCATGAGTTCCTCGAAACCGCCAAGTGCCTCGATTTGCGCGCGCTCCTCCTCGGTCAGCAGCAGTTCTGCCTGCCGTGTCAGCCACTCGTCCGGTACGGCCTGCATCAGGTCGGCAAGCGAGTCCTCGACCCCCTTGAAATAGGCCGCGAAGACCCTGTCGAACCGATCCAGCTGGGATTCGTCCTTGACCAGGCAAGCCCGAGCCAGATAGTAGAAATCGTCGATGCTGTGGCGCGCGACTCCTTTTTTCATTGCCTCGAGTAAAGTGAGCAGCTCCGTGATCGACGTCTGCAACCCGCCGTCGCGTAGCTGATAAAAAAATGGAATCAGCATTGTCTCGTTACTGGCCGGACCCTGTCCTGCGATCCAGGAATACGAGCTGTTCGAACAGGTGTACGTCTTGCTCGTTTTTCAGCAAGGCGCCGTACAGCGGCGGGATCGCCTTGCGCGAATCCTCCGCCCGCAAGGCTTCGGGCGGGATATCTTCGGACAAAAGCAGACGAATCCAGTCGAGCAGTTCCGATGTCGACGGCTTCTTCTTCAGACCCGGCACTTCCCGTACTTTATAGAAGGCGTTGAGCGCCTCCGTGAGCAGGGTTCGTTTGAGCTTAGGAAAGTGGACGTCGACGATCTTCGCCATCGTGTCCTTGTCCGGAAAGCGGATGTAGTGGAAAAAGCAGCGCCGCAGGAACGCATCCGGCAGTTCCTTTTCGTTATTGCTCGTAATGACGATGATCGGTCGATGCGCCGCTTTGACCAGCCGCTTGGTCTCGTAAACATAGAACTCCATGCGGTCGAGTTCCTGCAGCAGGTCATTCGGAAATTCGATATCGGCCTTGTCGATTTCGTCGATCAGCAGGACAGGCTGGACTTCGGACTCAAAGGCCTCCCAGATCTTGCCGCGCACGATGTAATTGGAGATGTCATGCACCCGATCATCGCCAAGCTGGGAGTCGCGGAGCCGGGCGACCGCGTCGTACTCGTAAAGTCCTTGCTGGGCCTTCGTCGTCGACTTGATATGCCACTCGTGCAGCGGCCGGCCCAGCGATTTCGCCACTTCCTGGGCGAGCTGGGTTTTGCCCGTCCCCGGCTCGCCCTTGATCAGTATCGGGCGCTCCAGAGTAACGGCCGCATTGACGGCCATCATGAGGTCGTCGGTCGCGACATAGGTGCTGGTGCCTTTGAACTTGCCATCCGCCATGTGCGTCATCTTACCGGAATTATCGTGGCCACAGCGTCAGCTTATGTTGCGTCTCCCCGGGAAGGAACGGGGTCGGCCGACCGCGAACCCAGTCGTCGTGGCCCCGGCGGTAGAATTCAGAGAGCGGATGGCCGCTCTGGCCCGTGGGCATATGCATCACGCTGTTCGCCTCATCGCCGGGGGACACCGAAAAGCGCTCCGACGCTCCGAAGGAGGGTCCCTGTGCCTTGGGGAGATCGACGTCACCGCTGAGCGGCTCGGCCGGCATGTCGAGCAATCCCGCGAAAAGCGGTACGGCACGGCTCAGCGGATGGCGGATCCGGGCCGTGTTACGTTCGCCCCAGCTGCGCTCGGCCAGCGGCCCCTCGTAATTCTTCTCGAAATACTCGACGTTGCCTCGCACCGCCTCGACGAGCAGTTCATGCCAGGACTCGTAGCCCCCCGGCAAAAGATGCTTCGGCCGCTCCGTTATCAATAGCCACATCGGCGCTTCGAACTGGTTGCTCAACCTGAATACAACATCGTGGTCGTAAGCCGCCCTGACCGGCGCCATCAAGCCGTGGAATATCCGCGCCTGCACTTCGAGTCGAAACGCGCGGACGAGACGATAACCGACCGATTCCGGCGCCGCGCGCGGAATCCATTCGTCGACGAGCCTGCGGTACTCGGCGAGGCGGGCATCGGAGGCAATCGTGGTCTCGTCCAGCACGGCCAGCAAAAGGTCGCGCCAGCGGGTGAGAAACAATGCCCGATCGTCGTACTGGATATCGAGCATGTCTGCCGGCTCGAACAGGTCCCTGGCAAACAAGCCGCTGCGAATCTGGCCGGCCCGCGCGCCGAGGTCGTAGCCGCCGTCACCGATGACAGCCAATGCATCGCCGTCGACAACGCGCGAATTAGCGGTCCATATGCGGCCGCTTTCCGGATTGATCACGCGCGGGTACGCATCGCTGGCAAGCCAGCCGACCCAGCCTTCTTCTTTGCTCCAGTCGGCTGGCACCATCGGATTGAAGCCGCTGCGCACCGGAATGCGGCCGGCGATTGTCCAGCCGATGTTGCCGTCTGCATCGCCGGTGACGAAATTTTGTGGCGGCATGCCGATCGTGTTCGCGATCTGGATGGCGTCGAGAACGGACGCGGCAGTCTCGAGCTTGATGATGTTCAGGTTCACCGCTTCGGCGTCGTGAGCAATCCAGCGAATGGCAATGTCACCGTCCGGGTAGTCGACGCTGTCATTGACAGGCCCCCAGATCGTCTCGCGCACGAGCATTTCCACGGGATCGCCGTCTCTGACCGCGATCGATTCACGGTATTCGACAAACGGCTGGTCGCCGTCCGGCGTCTTGTAGGTACCCGGCTCGTCGCCGGGGCTGATCACGACGGCATCCGTCCAGTCGCCGTAGCTGTTGGTATAACCCCAGGCCATCTTGCCGTTACTGCCGGCGATCACCAGCGGCGCGCCTGGTAACGTCACCCCGGTAACCGAAATTGGCGACTCTCCCTGAACTTCGAGCCTCGCCCGGTAATAGATGTTTGGTGTGGACAGCCCCAGATGCATGTCGTTGGACACAATCGCGCGCCCCGTGCGCGTCAGTGCGCCACTGACGGCCCAGTTATTGCTGCCGTTCAGCTGTGGCTTGCCGACTTCGTTGGCTGGCGGGGCCGCGTCGTCAAATCGGCGCACCGAATAGACGTCCGCGGTCGGCGGCGGCTCAACTGGCCGTGGCTCCCCCATGATAGGGGCATCCCAGGGCGTGCCTTGCGGATACAGCCATGCATAGACTGTTTCAGGAAGGACGCGATGTGCGAGACCGCGCCGGATATCGCGAATCGCTTCGCCGTCGTTCAGCTGCACGAACATCATGTAAACAGCGAGTATTGAATCCTCGGGTGTCCAGGGCTTCGGCTCGCTACCGGTCAGAAGGTACTCGAAAGGCCTGGCGCCAAGGCTTGCGAGACCCGCGTTGACGCCCTCCGCGTAACTTTCGAGTATCGCCCGCTCCTCGTCCGTTGCCACGGCAATGACCTCGGCTGCCCTGCTGCGAAAGCGGTGCAGCCGGTAATACCTGTCGGATGACAGCGCCCCGCCGCCGAAAAGTTCCGACAGCTCGCCGGCACTGCGGCGGCGAATCAGGTCCATCTGGAAGAAACGGTCCTGGCCGTGTGCATAGCCCGTGGCAAAAGCCAGGTCGTTACGGTTGCCGGCTGTTATCGTCGGTATCCCGGCGGCATCACGCTCGATGGTCGCCTCCGCGGCCAGGCCGGCGACCATGGCCTCGCCGTCGAGAGTCGGCAGGCTGGCCCGCAAAACCGCCCAGGCTGAGACAAGGGCAACAGCGGCGAGCGCCGCGGTCCCGAGGACAAGCCGGGTTATCCATCGCCTCATGTGCTTAATTCGCCCCGGTAACGCTGAGTATCTTCATAGCGTTGGTGCTGCCCGCGACACCCTCGAGGTCGCCCTTGGTGAAGATCACCAGGTCGCCAACCGCAACGAGGTCCTTGGACAATAGTGTCTTGAAGATTTCTGCATATAAAGCGCCGCGATCCGTGTTGCGGAGTTCGAACTCGACGGGATAAACACCGCGATACAGCGCGACACGGCGGCTGGTCGCCGCATACGGCGTCATAGCATATATCGGAATGTCCGAACGTACACGCGACATCCAGCGTGTCGTCGACCCGGACTCGGTCAACGCGATGATCGCTTTCACCGACATGTGGTTGGCCGTGTACATGACTGCCATCGCTATGGCCTGATCGACGAGCTCGAATTCGTCGCCCGCACGCCGCCGCGCGCTGCTGGTGGGCAGCGGGAAGCGCTCTGCGCCGATGCACACATTGCTCATCGCCTTCACAGCCTCGGCCGGATACGAACCGACCGCCGTCTCCCCTGACAGCATTACGGCGTCCGTGCCGTCGATGACGGCATTCGCCACGTCGGAAACTTCGGCACGCGTCGGAACCGGGTTTTCGATCATCGATTCCATCATCTGCGTCGCCGTGATCACGATCTTGTTGCGTGCCCGGGTCTTGCGAATAAGCGTCTTCTGGATGCCCGTCAATTGCGCGTAACCCATTTCGACACCGAGATCGCCGCGGGCGACCATGACGACATCGGCGGCATCGATGATCGGGTCGATATCGTCGATGGCTTCGGCACGTTCGATCTTGGCTACGATCAATCCCTTGCCGCCGGCCTCTTCGAAGAGCCTGCGCGCCTCGTTCACGTCGTCGGCGCTGCGGACGAAAGACACGGCGAGGAAGTCCATCTCGAGTTCCGCAGCGAACCTGATGTTCTCGCGATCGACATCTGTCAATGCCGCAGCAGAGAGTCCACCGCCTTTGCGGTTGATGCCTTTGTGGTCCGACAGGATGCCGCCGTTGACGACGCTCGTATGAATTCGCGTGCCGTCCACCTTCTCGACAGCCAGCGTGATCATCCCGTCGTTCAACAGCAGGGTGTCACCGGCCTCGACATCCTCGTGCAGGGTCTCGAGCGCAACGCCGACACCGTCCTGGTCACCCTCTTCGAGACCAAGCGCGGTGTCGAGAAAGAAACTGTCGCCGTCCTTCAGGTGCACGCTGCCGTTCCTGAATCGGCGGATGCGAATTTTCGGCCCCTGCAGGTCGCCCATGATGCCGATATCCCGCCCGCAGCGGCGCGCCGCCTCACGGACGACCTCGACCCGGCGCCTGTGCTCGTCCTGATCGCCATGCGAGAAGTTAAGGCGCGCGACATCGAGGCCGGCGTCAATCAATTTGCACAGCGTGTCTGTGTCGTCGGACGCGGGACCCAGCGTCGCAACAATCTTCGTTCGTCTCAGCATGGGCCGGGATTATTGCACAAGCGGGCGATATTCGTGCCACTGAAATCGGGTATTGCCTTTCACTTGTAACTTTTCGAGTTTATGCTGCGGCGTTCCACATCATGCGGGTTACCTGTTTTGGACCGACGACGTTTCCTGAAGGCCCTGGCCGTTACCGCGGTTGTTCCGGCGCTAAGCACGGAAAGCCGCGCCAGTGACGCCAAGGTCGGGCCGCTGCTCCCGGATTCGGGGCAGCTTCTGGATTTACCGGAAGGCTATACCTACACCGTCATCTCCCGCGCCGGCGGTCGCATGACTGACGGCCTCCTTGTCCCTCACGCCCATGATGGCATGGCGGCTTTTGCAGGAGAGGACGGCAGGATCATTCTCGTCTGCAACCACGAAATCGGACCCGGGTATTTCGACAGAAGTGCGTTTCTGCCGTCTTTCGAGGCGATCCCTGCTTCCGTTCGGCAAAAAGTTTACGACGCAGGGGGTGGCTCGACACCGGGCGCGGGCGGCACAACGACGACGGTGTACGACCCTGCGAAACGCGAAGTCGTCGAGCAATACCTGAGCCTCGCAGGCACCGAACTCAACTGCGCCGGCGGCCCCACTCCCTGGGGCTCATGGTTGTCCTGCGAGGAGATCTTCAAATCGCCCGGTACCGGCTGGAGCGGCGGACGACTGGTCAAGCGTGATAAAGCGCACGGCTACGTGTTTGAAGTCCCGGCCTATCACAAAGGCCTCGTCGACCCCGTGCCCATCAAAGCGATGGGCAGATTCGAGCACGAGGCCGCGGCCGTGCACGAGCCGACCGGCATCGTCTACATGACCGAGGACCGACACCACAGCCTGTTCTACCGCTACCTGCCGAAGGTGCCCGGCAAGCTGATCGAAGGTGGGCGGCTGCAGGCGCTTGCGATCATGGACAGGTCTTCGTTCGCAACCCACAACTGGTCAGCAAACCCGGATATCCTGCCGGGCGAGTCTCTGCAGACTCGATGGATTGATCTCCATGATGTGGATACCGAAAACAACGATCTGCGCCTCAGGGGAGCCGCTGCCGGGGCCGCCACTTTCGCGCGCGGCGAAGGACTTTGCTCGGCAGGAGGCCGTTTCGCATTCACCTGTACTATCGGCGGGAAACTGCGGCTCGGCCAGGTGTTCTCGTACACGCCGAGCGTATTCGAAGGCCGGCAGGAAGAACTTGTTTCGCCGGGGACTCTGGAGCTTGTCGCCGAAGCATCGGAAGAATCCCTGCTGCGCGGCGCGGATAATCTTGCGATGGCCCCGTGGGGCGACCTGATCGTCTGCGAAGACACATCGAACCACTGTGGACTCGTGGGCATCCGGCCCGACGGCAGTCAATACCAGCTTGCAGACAACCCCTACTCGAATTCGGAACTTGCCGGCATTTGTTTTTCGCCCGACGGTCAGACCATGTTCGTCAACGTGCAATACCCGGGAATGACGCTGGCCGTTACAGGCCCGTTCCCGACTTAGCCCGCGGCGCGTTTCTCCAGCACGGCGACAGCAGGCAGTTTCTTGCCTTCGACAAACTCGAGGAAGGCGCCGCCGCCTGTAGAGATATAGGAAATCCGGTCCCGGACACCATACTTGTCGATTGCTGCAAGCGTGTCGCCACCACCGGCAACCGAAAACGCATCGCTACCGGCAATGGCTTCGGCCAGGGTTTTGGTGCCATCGCCGAATGCGTCGAATTCGAAGACGCCGACCGGGCCGTTCCAGATGATTGTCCCGGCATTCCTGAGTATCTCCGCGAAACGGCGGGCCGTCCCCGGGCCGATATCGAGTATGAGTTCGTCGTCGGCGACCTCATCGACGGGCTTGGTCACGGCCGTCGCATCGGCCGCAAACTCGGTGGCAACAACAACGTCATCGGGCACAGGTATGTCCGCACGCCCCTCGCCGGCCGCGGCCAGCCCGCGCGCCGTGTCCAGCATGTCGGGCTCGTGCAGCGACTTGCCGACATTGTGTCCGGCTGCGGCAATAAAGGTATTGGCGATACCGCCGCCGACGATGAGGCTGTCCACCATGCTCCCCAGCGCGTCGAGTACCTCGAGCTTGGTCGAAACTTTCGATCCGCCGACGATCGCAACGAATGGCCTGGCCGGATTCGTCAATGCCTTGTCGAGCGCCTCGAGTTCGGCAGCCAGCAGCGGGCCGGCGCACGCCACGGGCGCATGCTCGGCGACCCCATAGGTACTTGCCTGGGCTCGGTGTGCGGTGCCGAACGCATCCATGACAAACACATCGCACAGCGCCGCCATCTTGCGTGACAAATCCTCGTCGCAGGACTTTTCCCCTGCATTGAAGCGCACGTTCTCACACATAACGATGCTGCCCGGTTCGACGTCGACGCCGTCCAGCCAGTCCGCCAGGAGCGGTACCTCACGACCCAGGAGCCCGGCAAGGTGCTCGGCAACGGGCCGCAGGGAAAACCTGTCCTCGGGCTGCCCCTCCGCAGGCCGCCCGAGATGAGACATCACGATAACCGCCGCATTCGCGGCCAGCGCCGCCTCGATTGTCGGCAGCGCGGCTCGAATGCGGGCATCGGACGTAACGACGCCATCGGCGACGGGTACATTCAGATCCTCACGGATCAGCACCCGCTTGCCCGACAGTTCCAGATCAAGCATGCGGATTACGGACATGGCCGTACCTCTTTGTCGGGCGCTTTTACTTTGCCTTCATTAAAGCGACGGTCGTATCCAGCATACGATTGGAAAAGCCCCACTCGTTGTCGTACCACGAAATAACCTTGACGCAGGTGCCCTCGATGACTTTCGTCAGCGACGCATCGTAGGTCGACGACGCCGGGTTGTGATTGAAGTCCACCGAAACCAGCGGCTCGTCATTGTATGCAAGCACGCCCTTCAGCGGGCCCTCCGATGCCGCCCTGATTACGTCGTTGATCTCTTCAACGGAGGTGTCGCGTTCCGCCACGAAGGTCAGGTCGACCGCCGAGACGTTGATGGTCGGCACACGCATCGAGAAGCCATCCAGCTTGCCGTTCAGTTCAGGCAAAACCAGGCCAACGGCTTTGGCCGCACCGGTGCTCGTCGGAATCTGCGACATCGTGCCGGAACGCGCGCGGCGCAGGTCCTTGTGATACACGTCGGTAAGTACCTGGTCGTTGGTATAGGCATGAATCGTCGTCATGATGCCGTGCTTGACGCCGATGGCCTCATGAATCGGCGCAACCAGCGGCGCCAGGCAATTGGTCGTACAAGATGCATTCGAGATGACTTCGTCGTCCGCACTCAGCGTATCGTGGTTGACGCCATAGACGATTGTCTTCTTTATGCCTTCGCCGCCCGGTGCAGAGATGATGACCTTTTTGGCGCCTCCTGCAATGTGCTGGCCAGCGGTTTCGAGCGTACGGAAAAGGCCCGTGCACTCATATACGACATCGACCCCGAGTTCTCCCCACGGCAGCCTGGAAGGATCGCGCTCCGCAAATACCTTTACGCGATCGCCATTGACAATGATATCGCCGCCGTCGACCTCGACCGTACCCGGAAACTTGCCGTGCGCGGTGTCATAACGCGTCAGGTGTGCGTTGGTTTCGGGATTGCCGAGATCATTCAGCGCAACGACATCGAACTCGTCAGCGCGACCCGACTCGTGGATCGCTCTTAGTATGTTGCGACCGATGCGGCCATAACCGTTGATACCAACCTTGATTGCCATATGTGGACTCCTGATTAAAGTAATTCCTTGACTGCCGCGACGACGTTGTCGACCGAGAAGCCGTAATGTTCAAAAAGTTCGCCTGCCGGCGCGGACATGCCGAACCGGTCGATGCCGATGACGCGCCCGTTTGAGCCCGCGAAACGCCACCATGTTTCCGTCGCACCGGCTTCGATTACGACACGCGCAGTAACTTCGGCCGGCAGTACCTGCTCGCGATACTCCGCATCCTGAGCATCGAACACCCTGGCGCAGGGCATCGACACGACGCGCGCGTGAATACCGTCATCGGCCAGCACCTCTGCCGAAGACATGGCAAGCGCAACCTCGGATCCGGTCGCAATCAGAATGACGTCGGGCTGACCATCCGTTTCATGCAGCACATAAGCACCGCGCGCGATCGAGGCGATCTGATCCTTATTACGTTGCTGGTGGGGCACGCCCTGCCGACTCAGCACGAGACTCGTCGGTCCGTCTCTGCGCTCGATAGCAAAACGCCACGCCACGGCCGTTTCGACCGTATCGCAGGGACGCCAGACATGCATGTTCGGCATGAGGCGCAGCGACTCCGTGTGCTCGATCGGCTGGTGCGTCGGACCGTCTTCGCCGAGTCCGATGGAATCGTGCGTAAAGACGAAGATATTCTGGATCTTCATCAACGCAGCCATGCGCAGAGCATTACGCGCGTAGTCCGAGAAGACGAGGAATGTTCCCGCATAGGGGATGACGCCACCGTGGAGCGCAAGGCCGTTACAAATTGCGGCCATACCGAACTCACGCACGCCGAAATAGATGTAGTTGCCCGATGCATCGTCGCCCGTTATGACGGTAGAGCCGGCATGCTTGGTCAGGTTCGAGCCTGTGAGATCGGCGGAACCGCCTGCAAGTTCAGGCAGCGCCGGGGCAAAGGCGTTCAGCGCGACCAGCGATGCCTTGCGCGTGGCCATTGCCTCGCCGGCAGCTGCGATCTTTTCGATCGCATCCTCCGCGATCGCGTCCCAGTTTTCGGGAAGTTCTTTTGCCATGCGGCGAGTGAAATCGGCGGCCTGTTCAGGATATTGCGACTGGTACTCGTCGAAGGTTTTCTGCCAGCCTGCTTCCGCCGCGGCGCCGCGGTCACGGCCGCTCCAGGCTGTGGCGATGTCCTCCGGAATTTCGAAAGGCGCCGCTTTCCAGCCGAGCGCCTCGCGCGCGGCGGCAACTTCGTTCTCGCCCAGGGGGGCGCCGTGCGTCGACTCCGAGCCCTGCTTGTTCGGCGCGCCAAAGCCGATAATCGTCTTGCAGCAGATGAGCGACGGCTTGCCGGTTTCTGCCAGGGCCTCGTCAATCGCGGCCGCAATCGACGCACTGTCGTGGCCGTCCACGTCCTCAATAACCTGCCAGCCATAGGCCCTGAATCTTGCTGCAGTATCCTCGGTAAACCAGCCTTCGACCTTGCCATCGATTGAAATATCGTTGTCGTCGTATATCGCGATGAGCTTGCCGAGTTTGAGCGTGCCCGCCAGCGAACAGGCCTCGTGCGAAATGCCTTCCATCATGCAGCCGTCGCCCAGGAATACCCATGTGCGGTGATCCACGATCTCCAGGCCAGGCTTGTTGAACTCGGCAGCCAGCATTTTCTCGGCAAGCGCCATGCCGACGGCATTGGTTACGCCCTGCCCGAGAGGACCGGTCGTCGTCTCGATAGCGAGTTCAGGCTCGTACTCGGGGTGTCCGGCGGTGCGATAACCGAACTGGCGAAAATTCCTTATCTCGTCCATCGACAGGTCGTAGCCACTGAGATGCAGCAGGCTGTACAGCAACATCGAGCCGTGGCCGTTCGACAGCACGAAGCGGTCGCGATTGGACCATTCAGGATTGGACGGGTTGTGGCGCAGATAATCGTTCCATAGCACTTCGGCTATGTCCGCCATGCCCATAGGCGCGCCCGGGTGGCCGGAGTTGGCGGCCTGTACCGCATCCATGGACAACGCCCGAATGGCGTTCGCGAGCTCGCGCCGGGAGGGCTGTCCGGCTGACCTGGGTTGTTGTGACATCTGAAACTTTTATGCGGCCCCGAGGGCCTTATGGTGAATCTTCGAAAGCGGGGGATTTTGGCGGTTTTGATCAGAGCCCGCAACCGTGATTGTTACTTATCGTTACTTATTGCGCATGGTGCGTCCGCCTGCCATTGCGGTACAATGCGCGCCGTCGCCGTTGTTGTTGTCAAGAATAATGAATCATTCCTACCTGTTCACCTCGGAGTCGGTCTCCGAGGGACATCCCGACAAGATTGCCGATCAGATCTCTGACGCCATCCTCGATGCCATCCTGACAGAGGACACCTCCGCTCGCGTCGCATGCGAAACGCTCGTCAAGACCGGTATGGCGCTGGTCGCGGGTGAGGTTACGACGTCGGCCTGGGTCGACCTCGAGGACATCGTGCGCAGCACGATCGTCGAGATCGGCTACGACGACTCTGCCATGGGCTTCGACGGCCATTCCTGTGCGGTACTGAATGCAATAGGCAAGCAGTCCGGTGACATCCGTCAGGGCGTCGATCGTGGCGACCCGAAACTGCAGGGTGCGGGCGACCAGGGCCTGATGTTCGGCTACGCTACCAACGAGACGGACGTGCTGATGCCGGCACCGATCACGTTTTCGCATCGGCTCGTCAGGCGCCAGGCCGAGGTACGCAAGAACGGCACGCTGGATTTCCTGCGGCCGGACGCCAAAAGCCAGGTCACGTTCGTTTACGAAGACGGCAAGCCTGTCGCCATCGATGCGGTGGTGTTGTCGTCGCAGCACCATGCCGACGTCAGCATGGACGAGCTGCGCGAAGGCGTCATGGAAGAAATCATCAAGCCGGTTTTGCCGGCCGAATGGATCGGCAAGAGCACGCAGTACCACATCAATCCCACGGGCCGTTTCGAAATCGGCGGCCCCATGGGCGACTGCGGCCTGACGGGCCGGAAGATCATCGTCGACACCTACGGCGGCTCGGCGCGGCACGGCGGCGGGGCATTCTCGGGCAAGGATCCGTCCAAGGTGGATCGCTCGGCAGCCTATGCCTGCCGCTATGTGGCGAAAAACATTGTCGCAGCGGGCCTCGCGGACCGCTGCGAAATCCAGGTGTCGTATGCCATCGGTGTCGCCGAGCCGACGTCGATCAGCGTGGAGACTTTCGGTACGGGCAAGATTTCGAATGCACGACTGACGGATCTCATCCGCGACAACTTCGATCTCACGCCGTACGGGATTCTTCGCATGCTCGACCTGCTGCGGCCGATCTATAAACAGACAGCAGCCTATGGTCATTTCGGCCGTGAAGATATCGACGTGACCTGGGAACGCACTGACAAGGCCGAGGCGCTGGCCGGCGCCGCGGCAGCCTGATTTACCAAGGAGAACACCATGAGCAGCGAACCTGTTGCCATTCAGACACCCGACTACAAGATCGCCGATATTTCGCTGGCCGACTGGGGCCGTCGCGAAATAGCGATTGCCGAGACCGAGATGCCCGGCCTGATGGCTCTGCGCGCCGAATACGCTGATCAGAAGCCGCTCGAGGGCGTGCGCCTGGCCGGCTGCCTGCACATGACGATTCAGACGGCGGTCCTCATCGAGACGCTCAAAGAGCTTGGTGCCGATATCCGCTGGTCGTCGTGCAATATCTTTTCGACCCAGGACCATGCCGCCGCCGCAATCGCAGCCGCCGGTATCCCCGTGTTTGCCTGGAAAGAAGAGACCGAGGAAGAGTACTGGTGGTGTGTCGACCAGACCATTAACGGGCCTGATGGCTGGAAGCCCAACATGATCCTGGACGACGGCGGCGACCTGACCATGGTCATGCACGACAAGTATCCGGAGATCATGAAGCAGGTCCGCGGCCTGTCGGAAGAAACCACGACCGGGGTCAAGGCGCTGCGAAAAATGATGCAGGAAGGAACCTTGCTGTGCCCCGCTTTCAACGTCAACGACTCGGTGACCAAATCGAAGTTCGACAATCTTTACGGCTGCCGCGAGTCTCTCGTCGACGGTATCAAGCGCGCAACGGACGTCATGGTTGCCGGCAAGATCGCCATCGTCTGCGGCTACGGCGACGTCGGCAAAGGCAGCGCACAATCACTTCGCGGACTCGGTGCTACGGTCTGGGTCACTGAAATCGATCCGATCAACGCGCTGCAGGCGGCGATGGAAGGCTATCGCGTCGTCGTATTCGACGAGGTCTGCCACCTGGCCGACATCGTCGTGACAGCCACGGGCAATTACCACGTGGTCACCGGCCCGCAGATGGAGCGCATGAAGAACCAGGCGATCGTCTGCAACATCGGCCACTTCGACAACGAGATCGATGTTGCCTACCTGAAGAAATACGAGTGGGAGAACATCAAGCCGCAGGTCGATCACATCATATTCCCGGACGGCAAGCGCATTATCCTGCTCGCCGAGGGCCGCCTCGTGAATCTCGGCTGCGCAACCGGACACCCGAGCTTCGTCATGTCGAATTCCTTCTCCAACCAGGTGCTGGCGCAGATTGAACTCTGGCAAAATAGCGACAAGTATGAACACCGGGTTTACGTGTTGCCCAAGCACCTCGACGAGAAGGTGGCGCGGCTGCATCTCGACCGGATCGGCGCAAAGATCACGGAGCTGAGCGACGAGCAAGCGGAGTACATCGACGTGGATAAGGACGGCCCATACAAGCCTGACCACTATCGCTACTAGGGTTCTGCATCTTACGGATCCGCATCTGTTCGCGGAGACAGAGGGTGAGTTGCGCGGTACCAATACCTATGCGTCGCTGACCTCCGTGCTGGAACACTACAAGGCTTCGGACTGGAGCGCCGATTTCGCCCTCGTAACGGGCGATCTTATCCAGGACGACACGCCTGAAGCGTACGTACATTTCTGTAATCGGCTCTCGACACTCGGTATCCCGGTGTACTGTCTGCCCGGCAACCATGATGTGAGGGCCCTGATGCGCGAGGCCCTGGATGAGCCTCCGTTTCATTACTGCGCGTCATTCGAGTCCGACAACTGGCTCGTGGTGAGCGTCGACAGCTGTTTGAGTGGCGATGCCGGCGGCAGGGTCTCAGATGAGGAACTGGATCGCATTGACGCGGAAATTGCGGCAAGCCCGGCCGAGCACATAATGGTTTGTCTGCACCACCCGCCGGTGCCCATGAACAGCGCCTGGCTGGACACGGTGGGCCTGCAGAACGGGGCAGAATTTCTCGCTCACATAGGAGCATCCGGCAAAGTGCGCCTGGCCGTTTTTGGCCACGTCCACCAGGTCTACGACGCGCCGCACAATGGCATTCAAATTATCGGCACGCCTTCGACTTGCCGGCAGTTCAAACAGGGATCGGTGGAATTCGCGGTGGACGACAATCCGCCTGCGTACCGCCAGATCAACCTGTACACTGACGGTCGTTTTGACCACGAACTTGTCTGGGTTAATCAATGAGCCTGTATACCGACGCACAACAGGTTATTGCCGGCGGCGTCAATTCACCGGTCAGGGCATTCGCCGGAGTCGGCGGCGAGCCGGTGTTCTTCAAGCGTGCGAAAGGGGCGTGGCTCGAAGCGGAAGACGGTCGCCGCTTCATCGATTACGTCGGCTCGTGGGGTCCGATGATCCTCGGACACGGTCACCCCGCGGTCCTCGAGGCCGTCACCGAGACCGCCAGGAATGGCCTCAGCTTCGGCGCGCCGTGTGTGCTCGAGACTCGCATCGCGGAAAAAATCCGGTCGATGGTGCCGTCGATCGAAAGACTGCGCATGGTCAGCTCCGGAACCGAGGCGACGATGAGCGCGATTCGGCTGGCGCGGGGACACACCGGGCGCGACAAGATCGTAAAGTTCGAGGGCTGCTATCACGGCCATTCGGACTCGCTCCTCATCAAGGCGGGGTCCGGCGCCCTCACGCTCGGTGTGCCGAGTTCTCCCGGCGTTCCCGCCGTGCTCGCAGAGCACACGATTACGCTGACCTATAACGACGCGGATTCAGTCTGCGCTGCGTTCAGAGACTATGGCGATGACATTGCGTGCGTCATTGTCGAGCCGATCGCCGGCAACATGAACATGGTGCCGCCGACCGAAGGTTTTCTGGAAACTCTGCGCGAGGAGTGCGACAGGTCCGGCGCTTTGCTGATTCTCGATGAGGTCATGACCGGATTTCGGGTCGCCAAAGGCGGCGCCCAGGCGTTATTCGGGATCAGGCCCGATTTGACAGCCCTGGGCAAGGTCGTCGGTGGCGGCATGCCGTGCGCGGCATTCGGCGGCCGCGCCGACGTGATGGCGAGCATCGCGCCCGACGGCCCCGTTTACCAGGCCGGCACGCTGTCCGGCAATCCCGTCGCGATGGCGGCCGGACTTGCAACGCTGGAAGAAATCGACCGGCCTGGATTTTACGAGTCTCTTTCGGCAAAGACCGGGCAGCTGGCCACGGGCCTTGCGGATGCTGCGAAAGCGGCCGGCATTCCCATTGCCGTCGAGTTTGCCGGCGGCATGTTCGGTTTCGTATTCACCGACGATGCGCCCGTGCGGACATATGCGCAGGTCGCCGCGGCCGATATCGACCGCTTCAAGGCCTTTTTTCACGGCATGCTCGAGGAAGGCGTGTACCTGGCCCCTTCGGCGTTCGAAGCCGGCTTCGTATCGGCGGCTCACGGTGACGACGAGATCGAGACAACGCTTGCCGCCGCCGCAAACGTGATGCGCCAGAAGCTGTAATTCAGCGCCGAAGTAATTCCCGCACTATTTCCAGGCGGTCGGCGGGGTCGCTTTGCTCGAGATAGCGCTGCTTGTCCTCGAGGTCGATCGGCAGGATTTCCACGAAGCGGCTGGTCACCCAGGCAGCGTCGTCGAGCCTGCGATCCAGTGATTCGTAAAGGCGCCCAAGGTCATTGAGTACATCCTCGAGTATGTTCGAGATCTCCCTGTATTTTTCGGGCATTGGCATCGCAGGTTCATTCGGCAGGATTTCGATCTCACCGACATTCAGTCCGCTGGAAATACGCTCGCTGGATACAAGACGAAAACGCTGTTCGCCGATAGCAGTAACGCCGAGCAGGCCGTCCGATCCCTGATACCAGTCGATTATGCGCGCCAGCGTGCCGATCGTGTGCGTCGTTGCCGGACCCGTCTCATTACCCTCGCGGATCAACAGCACGCCGAACGGCGAGTCATTTTTCAGACAGTCGCTGATCATGTCCAGGTAGCGCGCCTCGAAGATACGCAGTGGCAGCGGACCACCCGGAAACAAGACAGTATTTAATGGAAACAGGGGAACCTTCACCTTCGGCCCCGAAACTGCAGTACTAGCTCAAGTATAGACGTACCACAGCAATCAACTGCCCCGCTTTCGCTGCAGCAGGGCCGTCAGCGTCTGGCGGGACCGGCCGAAGCCGCCATTACTCATGAATATCACCTGGTCGCCAGACAACACCTTGCCGGACATATCGGACACGAGCTTGTCGTAGTCGCCGAACATCCGCAGTCGTTTGCCGAGCGGCGCGAGGGATTTCCCGAATCCTTCGTGCATGTCTGCGGGCTGATACATCCATACGAGGTCCGCCTCGTCCAGAGCCGAAGCCAGCTCGTCATCGTGAATACCGAGTTTCATCGTATTGGAGCGCGGCTCGATCGCCACGATAGTCCGATGCCCCGGGTAGCGACGCTTCATCGCCTTCAGGGTCCTCCGAATGGCCGTGGGATGATGCGCGAAATCGTCGTATATCGCGATATCTCCTACGGTAGCCGTGCGTTCCATGCGCCGCTTGACGCCCTCGAAACACGATAGTGCCTCCAGCGCCTGCGGAAGCGTGACGCCAGCCGACCTGGCCGCCGCAACGGCAGCGAGGGCGTTCTCGAGATTGTGCCGGCCTCCGAGCTTCCACTTCACGTCCCCGGCTTCGCCGTCAGGATCGCGCATTTCGATGCGGCGTTCCCCGGCATCGGCGAAGCGGGCCTGCCAGTCCGTGTCCGTGCCGAGGCCGAATGACTCGACAGGCGTCCAGCACCCCATATCGATGACTTTTTTGAGGTTGTCATCGGCGGAGTTGAGAATAATGCGGCCAGTGCCTGGCACGGTGCGCAACATCTGGTGAAATTGCCACGCGATCGCATCGATGTCCTTATAGATATCGGCGTGATCGAATTCGAGATTGCTCAACACGAGCGTACGCGGGCCGTAATGAACAAACTTGGCGCGTTTGTCGAAAAACGCCGTGTCGTACTCGTCGGCCTCGACGATGAAATACTCGGAATCGCCGTAGCGCGCAGACACTCCGAAGTTCTTGGGTATGCCACCGATCAGAAAGCCGGGTGCAAGCCCGGCGTGCTCGAGGATCCATGCCAGCATACTCGCTGTGGTGGTTTTGCCATGCGTACCGGCTACCGCGAGCACGTGCCGGTCGCGCAAGACGTTGTCGGCCAGCCATCTCGGCCCCGACGTATGCGGAACGCTGCGATCGAGCATCGCTTCGACGACTTCCATGCCGCGCGTCATGACGTTTCCGACAACAACGCAATCCGGCGGCGGCTCGAGTTGCGCTGCATCGAACCCCTCGTGGATGTCGATACCCAGCTCACTGAGCTGTGTACTCATCGGCGGATAGACGTTACCGTCGCAACCGGTCACCCTGACACCCGACGCTCGTGCGAGAGCCGCGACGCCGCCCATAAATGTCCCGCAGATGCCGAGAATGTGTATGTGCATTGATTACCTGATCCGCCGAGGGGGCGAAGATGTGCAATGGCCGCAATGATCGCATGTTAACCTTCGGATCCGAAATGCCTGAATTCACTCTCGCCGACAACCCCGACGCTCTCGTAACAGAACTCGGTCACCCCGACCGTGTTGGCATCGACACCGAGTTCATGCGGGAGAAAACCTATTTCTCCGAACTCTGCCTGGTCCAGGTGGCGACTCACGATCGAATCCTGATCGCAGATCCTCAAAGTGCGCCGAGCATGTCGAAGTTCTGGGAGGCAGTCCTCGTTATTCCCTGGGTGCTGCATTCGGGACGCCAGGATATCGAGGTCATTTATCAGGCCGCCCGCCGCATGCCGACCAGCGTATTCGATACGCAGATCGCCGCAGCGCTGCTCGGCCATCCACCGCAGATGGGCTATGCGTCGCTCGTCAGTGATCTCTTCGGTGTCGAGCTCGACAAGTCGCACACGCGTGCCGACTGGTCGCGGCGACCCCTGACGGACGCGCTGTTGCACTATGCGGCGGAGGATGTCGAGCACCTGTTGCCCGCCTACGACCTGCTGGCGGAGAGGCTCGACAAGAAAGGCCGGCTCGCCTGGGCGCAGGAAGACTCGGAATTGCTGTTGGACCGGACGCTGTACGAAATGCATCCCGAGCAGGCCATCGCCCGCCTCAAGGGCGCCAGGAGTCTCCGTGGCACACGCCTCGCCGCGGCGGCCAAACTCGCAGAATGGCGGGAAACCGAAGCGCTGCGCGCAAACCGGCCGCGCCAATGGATTGTAAAAGACAGCGTGCTCATCGATCTCGCAACCCGCATGCCATCGTCGACGCGGGACCTGGGGCATATTGACGGCCTGGCTGCCGGGTTGATCCGCCGCTCAGGCCGCAAGATTATTTCGGCAATTGCCGCGTCGGCATCGGAAAACACCGCCCACTCGCGGCCCAGACCGCCGAACGAGGCGCAGAAGGCCCTGCTGCAATCGATGCAAAAGAGGGTCGCCGAGTGTGCTGCCGACCTTGGGCTGGCCACCGAGACGATTGCATCGAAACGCGATCTCTCTGCGGTGATTATTAACGGCGAACGCAGCCCGCGCCTGCTCACGGGGTGGCGAAGAGAACTGATCGGTGAGGAGTTGCTCGGGCTGCTATAGAAGCGATTCGACGAGTCGGTTGTGCACCTCGCCGATCGAGCCGTCCGCATCGACCCTCCTGAGCAGATCGCGACCGGTGTAATACTCTATCAGCGGTTCGGTGCGCTCATGATAGACCTCCAGCCGGTGACCGATCGTCTCCTCGTTATCGTCCTCACGCTGGATCAGCTCGCCGCCATTTTCGAGACACTCGTCGATTTCTTCCCTGGGTGAGAAATAGATGTTGAGCAGCTTGCCTGTCTTCGAGCAGGTCCGTCGCCCCGTAAGCCGCTTCATCAGATTGTCGAAGTCGACATCCATCAATACGACGGCATCGAGCGGCGTGCCGAGCTGGTCGAGGAGCTCTTCGAGATCGTGCGCCTGCTGCAAGGTGCGGGGAAACCCATCCAGGATGAATCCATCGGCTGCATCGGGCTGCGCGAGTCGTTCGCTGATGATACCCAGCATGATGTCGTCAGGCACGAACTCGCCCGCCTCGATAATCGCCTTGGCTTTCTGGCCGAAACGGGTGCCGTCATTAACGGCCTGGCGCAAGATATCCCCCGTCGAAATCTGCGGGATATTCTTCTCGGCCATCAGGATCCTGGCCTGAGTGCCCTTGCCCGAACCGGGCGCGCCGATGAGTACGATGCGCATTGTTCCAGTTATTCCTCTGCCGCCGCGGCCAGCCGGGCCGCTACACCCTTCAGGGCGGCGTAAGCTACCGCCTCTAAGGATTGACGTCAAACGGTGATATGCTCCCACGCTTTGTCTCAACCCAGAACCGCAGGAAAATTGACACATGTCAGCCAGAAACGCGTTTTACGCCCAATCAGGCGGAGTTACCGCCGTCATCAACGCAACCGCATGCGGGGTTATAGAAACGGCCCGCAAGCACCGTAGCAAGATCGCGAACGTCTACGCCGGTCGCAACGGCATCATCGGTGCGCTGACGGAAGACATGATCGACACCAACAAAGAGTCGGCCAGTGCCATCGCCGCACTCAGGCACACTCCCGGCGGTGCATTTGGCTCGGCGCGCTACAAGCTCAAGGGTATCGAAGAGAACCGTGCCGAATACGAACGCCTGATCGAGGTGTTCAGGGCCCATGACATCGGATACTTCTTCTACAACGGCGGCAATGACTCGATGGACACGGCCCATAAGGTGTCGCTGATCAGCAAGAAGATGGGCTTTCCGGTTACCTGCCTGGGCGTTCCCAAGACGGTTGATAATGACCTGCCCGTCACGGACAACTGTCCGGGCTTCGGCTCTGTCGCCAAATATGTCGCCGTGTCGACCCAGGAGGCTGCGCTCGACGTGCTGTCGATGGCGAAAACCTCGACCAAGGTCTTCATTCTCGAGGTCATGGGCCGTCACGCGGGCTGGATCGCGGCCGCGGGCGGTCTCGCGGGCCAGGAGCCCGGCGACGCGCCGCACATCATTCTGTTCCCGGAAATCCCGTTCAACAAACGCGCGTTTCTAAAAAAGGTTCGCGAATGCGTGAGCAAATATGACTACTGCGTCATCGTGGTCAGCGAGGGTGCAGCCTATAAAAACGGCAAGTTCCTCGCCGAAGCCGGCACGCGCGATGCTTTCGGGCACGCCCAGCTCGGCGGCGTCGCACCCGTCGTCGCCAACATGGTTCGCGACAACCTCGGCTACAAGTACCACTATGCCGTGGCCGACTACCTGCAGCGCTCCGCGCGGCACATTGCCTCGGCCACGGATGTGAAGCAGGCCTACGCCGTCGGCGCGGCTGCCGTGAAGATGGCCCTGCAGGGCAAGACGGCGGTGATGCCCGTGATCAAGCGTGTCTCGGACACGCCGTATCGCTGGAAGATCGAATCGGCGCCGCTCTCGCGTATCGCCAACAAGGAAAAGATGCTGCCGCGACGCTACATCACGAAGGACGGCTTCGGCATCACTGCGGCCGGCCGGCGCTATCTCGAGCCGCTGATCCGCGGCGAGGATTATCCTCCATATGTCAACGGCTTACCCAAATACGTGGAGCTGAAGAACCGGCCGGTCAAGCCAAAGTTACAAACGAAATTTGTGGTATGATTCGCGCCCGGCGAGGCTCGAGCGTCGCAATCGATGGCGGACCTGGCCGAAATAACAATCCTGTTGGGGACATTTCTTAGCGAGCCCGCCCTGTACGCCGACCTGATGCCGGCGTCGTCGGGCGCGTTCGATCTCAAAGCTTTATGTCAGGAGACACACAATGAGTAACGAGTTAGCCCTGTGGCTCTCGATCGGTTCCGGCTTGTTGGCCATCGTGTTCGGCGCGATTTCGACAAAGTGGATTCTCAGCCAGCCAGCGGGCTCGGACCGCATGAAAGAAATCGCCGCTGCCGTTCAGGTAGGCGCCAAGGCCTACATGGATCGCCAGTACATGACGATCAGCCTCGTCGGCATCGTCATGTTCGTGATTCTCGGCGCAGCCCTCGACTGGGGTACCGCAATCGGCTTCGCGATTGGAGCGATCTTCTCGGGCCTGGCTGGCTACATCGGAATGTACGTGTCCGTACGGGCCAATGTGCGCACCGCCCAAGCGGCGACCAAGGGCGTCAACCCGGCGCTGAATATCGCCTTCCGCGGCGGTGCCATAACCGGATTGCTCGTGGTCGGCCTGGGCCTGCTCGGCGTCGCCGGCTACTTCTATATCCTGACCATGATGGGCTCGTCTGCCGACGATGCGGTCCATGCCCTCATCGGTCTCGCGTTCGGCGGCTCGTTGATCTCGATTTTTGCCCGGCTCGGTGGCGGTATCTTCACCAAGGGTGCTGACGTCGGCGCTGACCTGGTCGGCAAGGTCGAGGCTGGTATTCCCGAAGACGACCCCCGCAATCCTGGCGTGATCGCAGATAACGTGGGCGACAACGTCGGCGACTGCGCCGGCATGGCCGCCGACCTGTTCGAAACCTATGCAGTGACGATCATCGCGACGATGCTGCTGGGCGGCCTCGTTGCCACGACATACGGCGGGGCGGCGCTCGTTTATCCGCTGATCCTCGGCGCCGTATCGATCGTTGCCTCGATCATAGGCACGTTCTTCGTCAAGACCTCGGAAGGCGGCAAGATCATGGGCGCGCTGTATCGCGGCCTGATCGTCGCAGGCGTGATCGCCGCGATAGCCTTCTATCCGATCACGCACATGATGATGGGCGATGGCGATGCAATGGGCATCTATTACTCCGCCCTGATCGGCCTCGCCCTCACCGCGGCAATGGTGGTCATTACCGAGTACTACACCGGCACCGAATTCAAGCCGGTCAAGACGATCGCGCAGGCGTCGACGACGGGCGATGCAACGAACATCATCGCGGGCCTCGGCATTTCCATGAAAGCTACGACGCTGCCGGTTATCGCGGTCTGCCTCAGCATCTGGGGCGCGTTTGCGCTGGCTGATGGCGATTACATGGCCGGCCTTTACAACATCGCTATCGCGGCAACGACGATGCTCTCCATGACGGGCGTGATCGTCGCGCTCGACGCCTTCGGTCCGATCACGGACAACGCCGGCGGTATCGCGGAAATGGCCGAGTTGCCGTCCGAGGTGCGCAATATCACCGACCAGCTCGACGCCGTGGGCAACACGACCAAAGCGGTCACCAAGGGCTATGCGATCGGTTCTGCCGGCCTTGCCGCCCTGGTGCTGTTCGCCGACTACAACAACGCACTGGTCGCCGTGGGCAAGGAAGTAACCTTCCTGTTGAACGACTACAAGGTCATTATCGGACTGTTCATCGGCGGGCTCGTGCCGTTCCTGTTCGGCGCGCTGGCGATGGAGGCCGTCGGCCGCGCAGCCGGCTCCGTCGTTAACGAGGTTCGGCGGCAGTTCAGGGAGATCGAAGGCATCATGGAAGGCACCGGCAAGCCGGATTACGGCCGTGCCGTCGACCTGCTCACCAAAGCCGCGATCCGCGAGATGGTCGTGCCGTCTTTGCTGCCGATAGCCGTTCCGCTGATCGTCGGCTTCACGCTCGGTGTGGAAGCGCTGGGCGGCCTGCTCCTCGGCACGATCGTCACGGGCCTGTTCGTCGCCATATCGATGACGGCCGGCGGCGGCGCCTGGGACAACGCCAAAAAGTACATCGAAGACGGCGCGCATGGCGGCAAGGGCTCCGATGCTCATAAAGCCGCCGTCACCGGCGACACCGTTGGCGACCCATACAAGGATACGGCCGGCCCGGCGATCAACCCGCTGATCAAGATCATCAACATCGTTGCGCTGTTGATGGTGCCGCTGCTGTAAAAGCAAATCGCAATAGCGGGCGCTTTTGGCGTCGGCAAGTACCGTTGCGAACTCAGTGGTGCAGAAATAAGTTGCGAGTCGAGCCACCTGCTTTTTGTGTCGCCCGGCGATATACGCGAACTGCCCGGTTCTCCTGATTGCGGCGACTGAAGCACATTTGCGCCCCTCTTTTTTCCATAACTGGCGAATCGATGCGGCCCGTTGAAATCTGCACCTGAAACTGCCGCAGGCCGCGTCGGCAATAGGAGACAGTAGAATTTGGCCGTCCCCTGCTGGCAAAATGCGCGCGTCTCCATGAAGCACTTGTTGCTTCGAATGATAAGAACAAAATATGGTCAACTTACCTGATGGAATAGTGACGGTGCACCTCGATGACAAACGTTATCGGGGTGCCTACTATTTTCGTGGCGAAGAGATGGTCGTCACAGCTCATGGGCTGCGCCAGTCGTCCATCAACCTGGCGGTGCTCGACGGCGAACGCGGCAAAGCCGCGCTCAATCTCGCCAAGCTGGTACTGATTGACATGGTCAAAGGCGCCCAGGCAGTTCCGGAACTGGAGCCCGTTCTTTGCATGCAAGGATCGACAACGTCGCTCTGCTACTGAACGATCGGTTCAGTGGTGGGCGATACCGGGTTCGAACCAGTGACCTCTGCAATGTGAGTGCAGCGCTCTCCCAACTGAGCTAATCGCCCGCCCGGGCCGCATATTGTACTCCGGTCAGGGATTCAGTATGCGGTAAGTACCTGTCGATGCCTTGCCGAGAGCGGCGGGGGCTTCGATGAATCGGCCTTGCGCAAAATCGACACCGACGTCGCGAAGCCAGTCAAAATCATCCTGGTGTTCAACCTGTTCGGCGACGATCTGAAACTCCATCGTGCGCGCCAGCTTGATCATGGCGGAGACCATTTCCTGGTTGACCTCATCGGACTGCAGGTTGCGCGTGTAAGAGCCATCAATTTTCAGGTAGTCGATCGGCAGGTGCTTGAGACTCGAGAACGAACCGAGCCCGCTGCCGAAATCGTCGAGTGAGAAGTGGCAGCCTATGCCGTGCAGAACCTCGATGAAGCGCTGCGCATGCTGCACGTTTGCGAGTATGGCCGACTCGGTTACCTCGAAACACACCGACGACGGCGCAATGCCGGTTCGATCCAGCGACTCGACCACAAAACTCAAGAAAGACTCATCCGCCAGGGTCTGACCGGAAAGGTTAATGGCGCAGCTGCGTCCGCTGGACAATTTGATCTCACCGCTGCTCAGTGCGGTGAGCGTCGCGGTGAGCACCCAGCGATCGATTTGCGGCATCAGCTGATAGCGTTCGGCCGGCCGCAGGAATTCGGCGCTGTCACCGATGCGGCCGTGCTGGTCGGGAAGGCGAATCAGTACTTCCATTGCGGGCCCGGTCTCGGCGCCGCCACTCATCGCAATGATCGGCTGAATGGCAAGTTCGAAACGATCGTCATGCAGCGCGGCCTGCAATTCCCTGAGCCACTGGATGTCGCCGCGTTCTCTCGCGATCGCTTCGTCGCGGGCGGAGTAAACGTGAACCTTGCCCCTGCCCTGTTGCTTCGCGACGTAGCACGCCGAGTCGGCTGCACTCATAACGTCCTGTAGCGTACCGCTGACGTGACTGATCTCTACAAGGCCGACCGAGATGCCGATGTTGAAGATCTTGTCCTTCCACACAAAACGGTAATTGGCCACGGCAGTACAGATATCGCTGGCTATTTGCCTCGCCTTGTCAATCGGACAACCGATCAGCAGCGCGCCGAATTCATCACCGCCGAGCCGGCCGACGAAGTCGGACTCACGAACCTGATCTTTGATCAGGGCTGCGACCTCGCGCAGCATATTGTCGCCGGCGATATGGCCACAGCTGTCGTTGACCGCTTTAAAGCGATCGAGATCCATGTAGAACAGCATGTGTACGGCTTCCTCGGCGTGCGCCGAGTCCATGGCCTCGTCGAGACGGCGTTCAAATTCTGCACGGTTGATCAGCCCGGTCAACGGATCATGCGTCGCCTGGTAACTCATTTGCCGGGTAAGGCCGCGGATCTCGCCCACGTCATGAAACACCACTACGGCGCCGGAGATGCTGCTGCCGGGTCCGCGTATCGGCGATGCCGTCAGCTCAACCGAGTGCTCCTGCTCACCGTCGACGCTGACCATCAGCGCCCGGCGGCCCATGTTCACGCGTCGCCGTATGGCAAGGCAGCGTTCGACAGGATCACCGAGCGGCCGTCGATCGGCATCGTCGACAAGCGTAAACAGTTCGCCAACCCGATGTCCGACGGCATCGTCCCTGCTGGTAGCGGTCAGCGCCTCGGCAACCTGGTTCATGTAGTCGATATGACCATTGTTGTCCGTGGTGATCACGCCCTCGGAGATCGACTCCAGCGTGTACTGCGCCTGCCGCTTGCTGCGGCTCAGCGAGACCTCGAGGCTCTTGCGATGACTGACATCGCGCGCAACCGTGAGGATTGCCTTTTGCCCGTGGAACTCGATGTTCGAGCTCTGGGCCTCGACCCACAGGCCCGCCTGGTCGCCGTTGATGACCTGGATCTCGAGGCGGCGGGGCACATTTTCGCCGGCAAGCCGCTTGGCCATCGTATTGCGGAACAGCGCGCGATAGGCTGGCTTGACGAGATCCGCAACCTCGCGTCCGATCAGCTGTGCGGGCTCCAGCCCGACGAGACTTGCCGCCGATTCATTGGCCAGCAGGATCTTCTCGTCGTGCACGATGACGATTTCCGGCAATGTCCGCGCGAAATCCGTGAACAGCCGGTCGCGTCCCTGAATCTTTTCGTCGCGTTCGGCGAGTGCGTCGAACAGCTGGTTGATCGTATGCGCGAGCTGCGCCGCATCGGCATCCCGCGGCACCGTCAGCCGCCGGCCTACCGATGCGTCGCGCGATGCTTCGAGCATTTCGAGGTTCAACCGGGCCATGCGACGGGCGGCACGACGATTGCCCAGCAGCAATGCCACAAGGACAACCACGGCCAGAACGAGGAATCCTGACAACGTAATGATGGTCGTCTGAAGCGTCATTTAGTCGAATGCCGATTGGAGATCATTTGTTATTATTGGCAGCTCGAAACGCATCTCCATCGCCGGAGATATCGGGGTCGAAAAGGGCTCTAAGCCAGGCTTTGTTAAGCATATCCCAGCAACTCAGGTGGGCTGTGTCGATTCACCATAATAAGGCAGCAACAGGATGAAAACGGATTTTGCCCGCCAGCAAATGGTCGAGCAGCAGGTACGCGCGGTAAACGTGCTCGATCTCGAGATTCTCGACGTCCTTTCGGAACTGCCCCGCGAGCAATTCGTTCCGTCGGGCTATGAGTCGCTGGCATTCGCGGACATGGAGATCCCGATCGGCCACGGTGAGACGATGATGACACCCACTATAGAGGGCCGGGTGTTGCAGTCTCTCGATTTGAAGCCCGATGACAGCGTGCTCGAAGTCGGCACCGGCACCGGCTTCCTGGCCGCCTGCATGGCGAGGCTGGCCGGATCGGTGACGAGCATCGACATCTATGATGAGTTTCTGGCGATGGCCGCCGCCAATCTCGAGGACTCCGGAATCGGCAACGTCGAACTGCTGGAGATGAACGCAATGCGCGCACTGCCCGACCAATGCTTTGACGCCATCGCCGTCACAGGATCCATTGAGACCTTCGATCCGCGTTTCGTGATGGCGCTGAAGCCTGGGGGTCGTCTCTTTGTCGTCGTAGGCGACGACCCGGTGATGGAGGCCCGTCGAGTCGTCCGGACGTCCGATGCCGAATGGGAAACCAAGGTGTTGTTCGAGACGTCGCTGAGACCGCTCGTGGACGGCGCTTTGCCACCACAGTTTTCGTTCTGATGTGAAACCACTTAAGGTGTTGCCGCATCTAAAATTTGAATGCCGGTCTTGACTGGTTTAGTGATATAGTTGACTATAACACCTTGGGCTGCGCTGGCAGCCGCACAACCCGCGGAAGCAATTATGAAAAAAGCTAGTATTTTCAGGGGATTATTCGTCGTGCTCGTCAGTTTTGCGACGCTTGGCACGGCCAATGCAGCATCGCTGCTCGAGGTCTACCAGCAGGCTCTGCAGTCGGATCCCCGGATTCATGAGGCTGAAGCCCGGCGCCTGGCGGCACTCGAGGCAGAGCCACAGGCGCGCGGTGTGTTGCTCCCACAGGTGAATTTCGGTGGCAGCTGGACCCGCGACCAGACCTCCGGAAGCGGAGCACCGGTGGGTGTGCCTGTCAGCAGCGATTTCGAGGAGACCAACGAAGTGACGGGTTGGGGGGTTTCGCTGCGCCAGACGCTGTTTCGTTGGGATCAAATCGTCAACCTGCGTCGCGCCGACAAGCAGGTTGCGAAAGCCGAAGCGGATCGGGAAGCCGCACAGCAAGAGCTGATCGTTCGTGTAGCCCAAAGTTATTTTGACGTCCTGGCGGCGGAAGATCGACTGACTTCATTTCACAAGAACCGGCAGGCCATCGCACGCCAGCTCGAGCAGGCGAAACAGCGATTCGATGTCGGCCTTATCGCAATCACCGATGTGCAGGAATCCCAGGCGGCCTACGATGGAGCTGTCGCTGACGAAATCGCAGCGAAACGTGTACTGGCAACAGCACGGGAAATTCTGCGCGAAATAACCGGGGAATACGTTGCCGAACTATCCGCCCCGGGAGAAGAATTTCCGATGCGCTCGCCCAACCCGGCAAGCGAGAAAGATTGGGTGGACCTTGCGCTGGACCAGAACCTGATCCTCGTCTCGAGTCGCCTCGACGAACGGCTGGCACGCGACGAGATTTCTTTCAGGCGCAATGGACACTACCCGACAATCGAACTGGTTGCATCGACCGGTAAGCAGGATGCCACGACCACAGATAGATTGATTGACGGCAATCCTGCTGTCGACGTGTTATCTGACGGTTCCAGGGACAGCATAGCCATCGAGTTCAGTCTGCCCTTGTTTTCAGGTGGAGCAACATCCTCACGCGTGCGCGAGGCCGTGTATTTGCATCGCGCCGCCCGGGAACAGCTGCAGCGCGTGACGCGCGAAACCGAGCGCGCCACGCGCGACTCGTATCTCGGCGTGTTGTCCGAAATGAGTCGCGTCGAGGCGCTCGAGCAGGCCGTAAAATCCAGCCAGACCGCACTCGAGGCAACCGAGGCCGGCTTCGAAGTGGGCACTCGCACCATCGTCGACGTGCTCAACTCGCAGGGCCAGGTCTATCGCAATATCACCCTCTTCTACCAGGCCCGCTACGATTACCTCATGAACGTACTGAAGCTGAAGCAGGCTGCCGGCAACCTGCAGATCCAGGACCTCGAGGAAATTGACCAGTGGCTCGAGGCACGCAAGACGCCGGAAGAGTCGTTTGCCGAAGAAGCCGCCGGCACCCAGTAGCGGCTGCCCGACCGCGTCAGATTAGCGGGTCGAGTAAATCGAGCAGGCGACCGAGCGCGCCGCGATTCTTTTGCAAAATCTCCATGCCCCTGGCGCCGAGATCGGCGGCCTTGTCAGCATCGGAAACGAGGCCGCTCACCGCTTTTGCAAGCTCGTCAGCGTCTGCAACCATGCAACAGGCACCCAGATCCACGAACATGTCGGCGATTTCCTGGGCGTTGAATACATGCGGTCCGCTGATGACCGGAATGCCCAATGCGGCGGGCTCGAGCAGGTTATGGCCGCCGACCGGAACGAGACTGCCACCGACGAACGCAATGTCGCTTGCCGCATAGAAAAGCGGCAACTCCCCCATCGTATCGCCGAGGAAGACCTGCGTCGTCGCGTCGCAGTGTCGCTTCTCCGTGCGCGATACGCACTCGAATCCTTCCTTGGTGACCAAATCGCGCACCTGAGCAAAGCGCTCGGGATGACGGGGTACGAGAACCAGCAGAAGGTCCGGATGTGATTCCAGCGACTGCCGGTGTGCATCGAGTACGTGTTCTTCCTCCTGGTCGTGTGTACTTGCAGCGATCCAGACGGGACGCCGGCCGAGAACCTGCCGCCGAAAATCATCGCCACGCGCGACAAGATCGACCGGCAGCCTGATGTCGAATTTGATGTTGCCGGTGACCCAGGTGCGCTCCGGCGCGGCACCAAGCGAGCGGAAGCGCTCGGCGTCGGCCTCGCTTTGCGCTGCGATGATGATGCCGTGCGAAAGTGTGTCACGAAAAAGCGGTAATAGTTTGCGATATTTGTCGACCGACTTCGGGGAGATTCTCGCGCTGACGAGGATCAAGGGAATTTCGCGTTTGCCACAGCCGCTGTAAAGATTCGGCCAGATCTCGGTCTCCATGATCAACACCAGTTCCGGCCTGACCGACTCGAAGAAGCGGTCGACCCCGCCAGGTATCTCAAACGGTATGTAACAATGCGCGACGGAGTTATCGAACAGTGCCCGCACTCGCGCCGCGCCGGTCGGAGTGACCGTTGTCAGCAACATATTGTGGCCCGGAAACCTGCGCTTGATCGCGCCTACGAGTGGCACGGCCGCCTGGACTTCGCCCACCGAAACGGCATGAATCCATATACAGCGGTCGAGCCTTGGATAGCCCATGCCGAATCGTTGTCCGATGCGGTCACGGTAGCTGCGGTTGGCTATGCCACGTCCGAACCAGTAAACCGCAACAGGAATCTGCAGCAGGTATACGAGGAGATTGTAAAAGAGGCGCACGGCCGCTAGCGGCGCTTGCTCCCGCTCAGCCGCACTTCGAGTCGCCGCAGGACAGGCAGGTCATGCAGCCGTCCATCATGATCACGGCAACCGTGTTGCACTTGCTGCAGAGCTGCGCCCCTTCCGGATACTCGGCCTCCGAGAAAGCGTCCTGCTGCTTCTTGCTCTCTTCGAACTCAGCCCGCTTCTCGGCGATGAGTTTTCTTTGTCCTTCGTCGAGCTTGGGCTCCGCTATCATGCCAATCGCGATCAGGTGCTTCTCAACGATGTGGCCGAGTTCCGCGATGATCGACGGCATGAACTTGCCGCCGGGCTGCCAGTAGCCGCCACGCGGGTCGAACACGGCCTTCAGTTCATCGACGAGAAACGCGACATCGCCACCCTTACGGAAAACGGCGGAGATGATTCGTGTCAAAGCGACGATCCACTGGTAGTGATCCAGGTTTTTCGAGTTAATGAAAATCTCGAACGGGCGCCGTTTCTCGTGTTCGGTACCCTGATTCAGCACGATGTCATTGATTGTCACGTACATAGCGTGATCGGAAATCGGCGTCTTGACCTTGTATGTCGAGCCAACGAGCACTTCGGGCCGCTCGAGTTTCTCGTGCATGCGAATGACTTCGGCGCGATCGCCTCCGCCGCCTTCGCGCTTGAAATCCGGTTTGGCTGTTTTTACTTCAGCCTCAGGCTGCGCCACGCCGTAGCCGACGATTTTCTTGTCGATTTTGATCATGATCAGAATTTTCCGTAATAGCCTTCTTTGAGCGCGTCGAACAAATTGGCGGCCGAATGAATCTCGCCGTCATACTCGATCTCTTCGTCGCCCTTCAGTTCGACGGTAGAACCGTCTTCGAGCTCAAAGGTATATACCGTGTTCTTCAGGTCTTTTTCCTTGACCAGCACGCCCTGGAACGCTTCCGGGTTGAAGCGGAAAGTCGTGCAACCCTTCAGGCCCTGTTTGTAGGCATACAGGTAGATGTCCTTGAAATCGTCGTACGGATAATCCGTCGGCACGTTGGCCGTTTTCGATATCGACGAGTCTATCCATTTCTGTGCCGCGGCCTGGATATCGACATGCTGGCGAGGCGTAACATCCTCGGCGGTAATGAAGTACTCCGGCAACGCATTCGCATTGTCTTCGTCTCCGGCAACGGTCGGCATTGCGTTCTTTTGCACCAGTTCGCGATACGCCAGCAACTCGAAAGAATAAACGTCTACCTTTTCCTTGGTTTTCTTGCCCTGACGGATGACGTTGCGGAAGTAGTGATGCGCAAAACTGGGCTCGATGCCATTGCTGGCGTTGTTGGCCAGCGACAACGAAATCGTCCCTGTCGGCGCGATCGAGCTGTGATGCGTAAACCGCGCGCCGACCTCGGCCAGTTCGTCAACGAGCTCCGGCAATTCGGCGGCGACACGCTGCATATAGCGGCTGTATTTCGCGTGCAGGATACGGCCAGGCACTTTGTCGCCGACCTGGTAGCCATCGGCCGCCATCTCGGGCCGCTTGCGGAGCATCTCCTCGGTAACCTCGAATTGCTCGGTCATGATCGGCGCCGGTCCTTTTTCCCTTGCGAGTTCGAGGCTTTCTTCCCAGCCAGCCAGCGCCAGTTGCCGCGACACTTCCTCGGTAAACTCGACGGCAGCTTTTTCGCCGTATTTCATGCGCAGCATCGTGATCGTCGAGCCGAGGCCCAGGAATCCCATACCGTGACGGCGTTTACGCTTAATTTCGTTACGCTGCTGCGGCAATGGCAAGCCGTTGATCTCGACGACGTTGTCGAGCATGCGCGTGAAGACTTTAACCACCTTGCGGAAATTGTCCCAATCGAAGCGCGCTTCGTCCGTAAACGGATCGACAACGAAACGCGTAAGGTTGACCGAGCCCAGCAGGCATGAGCCATACGGGGGTAACGGCTGTTCACCACAGGGATTGGTTGCGCGGATGTTTTCCTCGAACCAGTTGTTGTTCATTTCGTTGACTTTGTCGATCAGCACGAAACCTGGTTCCGCGAAGTCGTAGGTCGACGCCATGATCAGGTCCCAGACACGCCGCGCCGGCAGCGTTTTGTAAATCTTGCACGCAACGAGGCCTCTATCATCCGACACGTAGTTGCCCGCTTCGGGCCAGTCGCGCCAGACGAATTGCCCGGAGTCCGCGATGTCGAGGCCTTCTTCGTCGAGTTCTTTCTGCGTAACAGGGAACGCAAGCGCCCAGTCATCCTTGTTGATGACGGCCTGCATGAACTCGTCGGTCACCAGGAGCGAAAGGTTGAACTGACGCAGGCGACCATCTTCGCGCTTGGCGCGAATGAATTCGAGCACGTCGGGATGTCCGACGTCGAAGGTGCCCATTTGTGCGCCGCGTCGGCCACCTGCCGAAGACACGGTGAAGCACATCTTGTCGTAGATATCCATAAACGACATCGGACCCGAAGTATAGGCGCCGGCGCCAGAAACGTACGCGCCTTTCGGCCGCAACGTGGAGAACTCGTAACCGATGCCGCAGCCGGCTTTCAGCGTAAGGCCCGCTTCATGGACCTTGTTGAGGATGTTGTCCATCGAGTCGCCAACGGTACCCGATACGGTGCAGTTGATCGTGGACGTCGCCGGCTTGTGCTCCTGGGCGCCGGCATTGGACACGATGCGGCCAGCTGGTATTGCCCCGGTTTGCAGCGCCCAGAGGAATTGCTCGAAATACTGTTCCCGCTCGGACTCGATCTCTACGCTCGCAAGCGCACGCGCGACACGTTTATACGTGTCGTCGATACTGTCGTCGATCTTGTGCCCATCCTTCGCCTTCAGTCGATATTTCGCATCCCAAATGTCGACTGATGCTGCCTGAAACTCTATGTCGGTAACTGTGTGCGCTTCCACTTTGACCGCAGACTTCATTGCGCTTGATTCTCCCCTGCTCCCCAATTCTCCATTCGGAGACCCCGAGAAACTCCTTGCGGAGGCCAGATTGTTATTCTGAACCACTTTCTTAAGGGGAACAGTGACCCGCCCACCGCAAGTGCACTTTCACGCGGCGAGTGCCAGATATGGCCTCTTTTCCCCTATTGATTGGACACAAGATGTTGTGTCCGAACGCTGTCAAGATTATGCCCGTATGGACCAAGTGTCAAGGATTTCCCGGAAATTTTTTGAATGAACTTTTGCATTTATTTTCAATAAGTTAAGTTATTTTCCGTACTAAGTGCTTTAAAAACCTGCGAAAAAAAACGACACTTTTGTGAATCTGCATATGCACTAGATATAGTGGCACTATGATAACCCGCATTGGCGCCCCCGACGGGCCTTCGACGAAACGAAAATACGCGAAAAAAACATCTTGATTTGTCCCTCGCAGCCCCTATTTCACCGATCAACAACAGTTTAGCGACGGCTTGTCAAAAAGCCCGCAAGTGTGTTCTAGGAGGAAAATGATGAATCTTGTACGTTTTGAACCCTGGTCGATCGTCGATCTCGTGCAGCGTGACTTCGATCGTCTCGCCGGCCACCGGCTGCGCCGCGTCGACGGTGAAAATACAGTCACGGACTGGACGCCGGCTGTGGATATCATCGAGGAAAAGGACCGCTTCATTCTGCGCGCCGACCTCCCTGGCGTCGACCGCGACGACATCGAAGTCAGCATGGACGATGGCGTTCTTGCCATTACTGGCGAGCGCCGCGCCGAGGAACGGTCCGAATTTGAAGGCATCCGGCGCTTCGAGCGTGTCTCCGGTCGGTTCCTGCGCCGCTTCTCATTGCCGGATTCCGCTGACGCCGAGAGCGTCCGGGCGCGCTGCGTAAACGGCATTCTCGAGATCAGCATCCCGAAACGCCCGGAAGTGCAGGCCCGCCGCATCACGGTTGAGGCCGCGTAGACCAGCAAATCACGTTTGCCCGGCTGCAACGCTTTGATGCGGCCGGGCATCCTTGCTTAAATGAACTGGCCTTTCCGAGAACTGTCTGACCAATTTATGAAACTCCCGATAAAGAATTTCCGTTTGCCCGGCCTAGCCTTGCTGCTGCTAACCAGCGGGGCCGCTTCGGCAGCATTGCCGCTCGCCGTCGAGGGTGAAGCCTTTCCCAGTCTCGCACCGCTCGTTGAGCGGGTGTCTCCTGCTGTCGTCAACATTCGCGTCAGCCAGACCATACAGGGCGGCGGTTCATTCGGTGACGAAGCATTTCGGCGCTTTTTCGGTCTGCCCGACATGCCGCGAGGCTCGCGTGAAGTTGCCAGCGCCGGCTCGGGCGTCATTGTCGATGCCGAGCGCGGCTACATTCTTACAAATCATCACGTTGTCGAGAACGCCGACCAGATCCAGATCTCGCTAATCGACGGCAATGTGCTCAACGCCGAGGTCGTCGGCTCGGATGCCGCAACCGATATTGCCCTGCTGAAGGTTGAAGGCGACGGCCTCGTCGAAATGCCGATCGGCGACTCCGAGTCCGTGCGCGTCGGCGATTTCGTGCTCGCCATCGGTAACCCGTTCGGCCTCGGACATACGGTCACATCGGGAATCGTGAGCGCCCTCGGCCGTACGGGCATCAGCCGGAGCGGTTACGAGGACTTCATTCAGACCGACGCGTCGATCAACCCCGGCAATTCCGGCGGCGCCCTGGTCAACATGAAGGGCGAACTGGTTGGCATCAACTCGGCGATCATCAGTCGTACGGGCGGAAACGTCGGCATAGGTTTCGCCGTGCCCACCGAGATCGCCAGCTCGATCATGAACCAGATTCTGGACTTCGGTGAAGTCCGCCGCGGCTTGCTCGGCGTTTCGATCAGCGGCGTCGACGCGGAAATCGCCGAAGCGCTGAACGCGTCTGTCGACAGCGGTGCCCTGATCACCGAAATCGTTCCGGATTCAGCCGCCGAAGAAGCCGGCCTGCAGGTCGACGACATCATCGTCTCCGTCGACGACGAAAGAATCGACAATGCGCCAGCCCTCAGCAATGCGATAGGTCTGCGCGCTTCGGGAGACAAGGTCGACATCGAGTACATCCGCGATGGCCGCACGCAGCGTACGACGGCGACATTGCGGCAAAGGCAGGTTACGCGCAGCGCCGGCGCCGAAATCCATCCTGGCCTCACCGGCGCCGATTTTGCGACCGTAGCGACAACCGCAACGGGCGGGGTCGAAGTCACGAGCGTGGCAGCCAACAGCCCCGCGGCTCAGCGCGGTCTTCTTGGTGGTGACATCATCATCCAGGTGAATCGGCGCGCCGTTCGAGATCTTCGGGACCTCACTGAAATCGCCGGTGGGAGCCGTGTGCTCGTTCTTTTGATTCAACGCGGCGACCGCACGCTGATGCTGCCTATCCGCTAGCGATGCCGGCGACTGTTTGAGTAAACTGTCGCCAAATGCGTTCACTAATCCTCTGGCTGTTCGCGCTTACCGCTGGCTTTGCCTGTAGCCAGCCCCTCGCTGCTGCCGATATCGAGCAGCAGCGCGCGTTGTTTCTGAAAGTCTTTCCGCAGGTCGAGCGCGGCGACTGGTCCGCGGTCGAGGCACTCAGAAGCGATGAGGCAGAGTCGCTGCGCGATTACGTCCTCTGGCCGGACCTGCAAGCTGCGCGGTATCGCGCCACGATCCGCACGGCCGATCACGCCGAAGTCGAAAAATTTCTGCGGGATTACGGCACCCTCCGGCCTGCCCGCGAACTCCGCTATCGATACGCCCTGCATCTCGCCAAAGCAGACAGCCTCGCCGCATTTCTCGAGATTTACGAACAGTTTTACCAGGGACTGCAAATCTCCAAGCTGGATTGCCTGGCCTTGCAGGCGGAAATCGAGGCGGACCGGCAGCATCGAATCGTCAATCGCGCAAAGGAGCTGTGGGCCGTCGGCAAGAGTCAGGTTGAAGAGTGTGACCCGGTGTTCACGCACCTGTCTGAAAACGATCTTTTCAGCACGACGGACTACATGCGCCGGTTCAAACTGGCGATCGATGCGCGCGAGTTCTCGATGGCGCGCTGGCTCGGAAAGTCCATCGACCAGAAGCATATTGATATTGCCGCGCAGTGGATCAGGGCCAAACGCGATCCCGAAGCCTTCGTTCGCAGCCACAGGCGCCGGATAAACGATGCGTCGACATTGGAACAACTCGTCTATTCAATCGAGCGCATCACCTATCGTGACCCGCTAATCGCCCTGGAACTATGGAATGAAATTTCGGCTCGGCAGCCATTTTCCGCGGAGCAGGAACTCAAGACCGCGCGGCATATTGCCCTGTGGATGGCGCGCGACAATTTGCCCGGCGCTTACTATCAGCTGCGGCAACTGCCGATCGCCGCACAGAACGATGAAGTCATGCGCTGGCGTGCGCGAACGAGCCTGAGATCAGCCAGGTGGCAGAACCTGCTGCTTGATATCAAGCAAATGTCCGAACAGGAACGCGATACCGAAGAGTGGCGATACTGGTGCGCGATTGCGCTCGCACGGACGGGGCAGCGGGATGCCGCAAAACAGTTACTTGCCAACCTCGCGACCGAACAGAGTTATTACGGTTTTCTCGCGGCCGACGAGATCGGCCTGCCGTACGTGCTGGAAACCGTATCGGTCGTGCCCGATGAGGATGCGATTGCGGAGCTGGCGAGCCAGCCTGCGCTCATCCGCGCCCGCGAACTGTTTCGGGTAGGCCAGGACGGCCGCGGCCGCTCCGAATGGGAGGCCGTGGTCGGTTTTCTCAAGCCGCAGCAGAAACTGCAGGCGGCAATACTGGCGCAGCGCTGGGGCTGGCATTCGCGCGCTATTTCCGGAGCGGCGAGCGCCGGCGAGTTCGATGACCTGAAACTGCGTTACCCGTTGCCCTACCACGAGAAGTTTCACGATCTTTCCGCCAAAGCCGGCATCTCGCCGACCTGGGCCTATGGCGTAGCGCGCAGCGAAAGCCTCTTCATGCGGGACGTGCGCTCGCGTGCCGGCGCGATAGGCCTCATGCAGCTGATGCCCGAAACAGGCCGCAAGGTCGCAAGAGAGATTAAACTGCCGTACTCCGGCCTGGACACACTGACCGACCCGGACAGCAACATCCGCCTCGGCACGACCTATCTTTCGCAAATGGCCGAGCGGTTCGGCGGCAATCGCGTGCTCGCGACCGCCGCTTACAATGCCGGGCCACACCGCGTGGATGCGTGGCTCCCCGACGACGGTACTGTCGACGCCCGCATCTGGATCGAGAACATTCCGTTCAATGAGACGCGTGCGTATGTCCGCCGCGTGCTCGCGGCCGAGACGATTTTCCATTACCGCATGACTGGCGAAAAGCGCCGCCTGTCCGATCAGCTGCCGGAGGTGCGCGCCAACCTCGTGGCCTCCCGGTAAAAACACTGCAGGTCCTCATCGCATTCGGCAAGCAGGTCCAGGAACTCCCGGACGCGGCCGTGATAAAGAGCCATTGATGCCAGCCGTGCATTATTCAGTCCTTCGCCGACCCAGTCCGGTGCTTCCCGTCCCGTCCGCAGCATCTCCGCGTTCAGCGCGGTGCCGAGCTCGTCGAAGCGTGCTGCTTTCCGGCGGCGCATTTCTTCCGGCGCGACCCGTAGCCGGTACAGGCGCTCGAGATCGCTGCGCGCATCGAGGACCAGCCGGATCACTTTTTCCCGCAGCTCGCGGCGCTCCAGATAGGCCTCGAGCGCTTCCTGCTCGCTGCGGCTGGCGAGCCACCGCTCGATACCGACCTGCTCGACGACGGTCGCGAATGACTCGTTAAACTCCGAATCGTTCTTTACGTACAGCAGCTGGTGTGCGAGTTCGTGAAATATTGTTGCCACCAGGTCGGCATCGTCCCAGTGCATCATCGTATTGAGTACCGGGTCCGAAAAGCGCCCGAGAGTGGAGTATGCGGAAACGCCGCCGACCGCGACATCGAAACCCTTTGATTCCAGCTTATCGGCCTTGCGCCTTGCCGCCTGTTCCGAGAAATAGCCGCGGTAGCCAACGCAACCTGCTACCGGAAAACACCAGGTCTTCGGCTGCAGCGAAAATTCCGCGGCGGCAAACACGTTCCAGACGACGTAGTCGCGATTGATGTCCGCGTAGCTTCTATAGCTTTTGTTATCGGGCAGGCCCAGTTTTGCGATCGAAAATTCGCGCGCATCGCCGACCAGCCGCAATCGTCGCGCAAGTTCTTCCGGCGTTTCGCTTGCCGCAACTACGTCCTCGATCGGCTCGCTCGCTCGCATGACCTCGAGCTGGCCGCGAGCCGCCTGCATGTAATAGCAGCCGGACAAAGTCGCACAAACGCAAATTGCGGCTACTAAACGCAAAGCCGTAGTTTCCAACCGAAGTCCCCGACGCCCGATGCTAGAATCGCCCGATGCAAGTGTACCTCGTCGGTGGTGCTGTTCGTGACGAGCAGCTCGGGATTCCCCTGAAAGAACGGGACTGGTGTGTCGTTGGCGCGACACCGGAAGACCTTGCGAGCAAGGGCTACAGGCAGGTCGGCAAGGATTTCCCGGTATTCCTGCACCCGGAAACCGGCGAGGAGTACGCGCTCGCGCGGACGGAGCGCAAAACCGCGCCGGGATACCACGGGTTCGCATTCGACACGTCTGCCCAAGTCACGATCGAGGAAGATCTCGAGCGCCGCGACCTCACGATCAATGCGATGGCGATGGCTGAGTCCGGCGAGTTGATCGATCCGTTTGGCGGACGGGACGACCTGGACAAGCGGATACTGCGCCACGTCTCGGACGCTTTCGTCGAGGATCCGGTGCGCATCCTGCGAGTCGCCCGATTCGCAGCGCGATTTGCCGGGCTCGGTTTCCGCATCGCCCCGGCAACGCGGAACCTGATGCGCAAGATGGTGGCCAATGGCGAGGCCGATGCGCTCGTTCCCGATCGCGTATGGAAAGAAACCGAACTGGCGCTCGCCGGGCCAAATCCGCGCCTGTTCTTCGAGGCCCTGCGCGCCTGCGGCGCGCTGCGCGTCGTCTTCCCCGAAGTGAACGCCTTGTTCGGCGTGCCGCAGCCGGTGCAGTGGCACCCGGAAATCGACTCGGGTCTGCACACGATGATGGTCATAGACGAAGCCGAGAAGCTCAGTGATTCGATCGACGTCCGCTTTGCAGCGCTCGTGCATGACCTCGGCAAGGGCACGACGCCCGCAAGCGACCTGCCGTCCCACCCGGGCCACGAACAGCGGGGCAGCGAACTGATTCGCGCGTTGGCGGAGCGCCTGCCCGTGCCGCGCGCCTGCCGTGACCTGGGCATGCTCGTCGCCGAGTACCATACGCATTGCCACCGGGCGCTCGAACTGAATCCGAAAACCATCGTCAAGGTGCTCGAAAAAACTGATGCGTTTCGGCGGCCCGAACGCTTCGAACGCTTTCTCATCGCCTGCGAAGCAGATGCGAGGGGCCGTACCGGACTCGAAAACCGCGATTATCCGCAGGCGACTGTCTTCCTGACGGCATTCACCGCCGCCGCAACGGTCGACACGGCAAGTATTGCCGGCTCGGTCACGGACAAGAAAATTCCCGAGGCGATCCGCCGGGCCCGCGTCAACGCCGTTCGTCAGGCGACGATATAGACGATCGCTCCTGCGAGTATCAGCCGGTAGACGGCAAATGGAATCAGCCCAATGCGTGTTACAAAGCGCATGAAAAATTCGATGCTCAGATAGGCGACCACGGCCGAAACCAGCGCCGCAACGCCGAACTGCCCCCACGCCACGGCTTCCGGTGCGCGCAGCAAGCCGATGAATTCATAGCCGGACGCCAGAAGTATGACGGGCACCGCGAGAATAAATGAAAATCGCGCCGCATCCTTGCGCTCGAAACCCAGTGCCATGGCCGCGGTGATGGTCACGCCCGAACGCGAAGTCCCCGGAACCAGGGCCAGCGCCTGTGCGCATCCGATCAGGAATGCGTCCTTGATGCGCATGCCGGTTATCTCGCGCACGCGCTTGCCGAAGCGGTCGGCGATCACCATCAGTGCCGCGTAAACGGAAAGCGTAATCACTATGACATTGGGGCTGCGCAGGTTGGCTTCGATCCACCCGGCCAGTAACAGGCCGGCGACGGCGGCCGGTATCGTACCCAGCGCAATCCCCAGCGCAAGGCGCGATTCGATCGTGTTTACGTCGCCGCCGAGTACCTGCACACTGCCGCGCAGCAGTGCCGCAATGTCGTTGCGAAAAAACAAAAGCACGGCAACGAGGGACCCGAAGTGCACGGCAACGTCGAAGGCCAGTCCCTGGTCCGACCAGCCGAAGGCATACGGGACGAGCACGAGATGACCGGAACTCGAGATCGGCAGAAACTCGGTCAATCCCTGCACTATGGCGAGCACGACAACCTGCAGCCAGCTCATAAGGTCTTCCCTGAATTCATAAGCTCATTGTCCTGTCGGCATGACGCAAACCTGTCGGCACCGGCACGTCCCCTTTGCCGAGCCCGATGCATTTGAAATTCTCCCCCATCTCGCCGGGGAGGGTAAGCAATTTGATCTGCCCCGACAATTTGAGTCGTTCTTCCGCCGGCAAATCCGCAAGCATCGAGGCTTCGGCGTCGAGGCCGCCGTGAATGAGGAACTGCGCCTGCGTCGCATAACCGGCGATATCGAGTTCGGCATCCGCGGCGGCTGTGGCGACGCGCGTAAAGTCGACCCACGCCGTGATGTCCTGGATTCCGGGCAGGATTAGCGGATCGTTATGCGCATGATGGCGAAAATGGCAGCGCAACCAGCCGCCCGATCGCTCCGGCGCGTAATATTCCCGCCGGCTTACGCCGTAATCGAACACGAACATCATGCCGCACTCCAGCGACGCGGCTGCATCGGCGACCCACGCGGATGCCGCCAGGCAGACGTCGGATACGTAGCCTTCGGGCAAAGGCGCCCGGAGATCGTCCTCGATGTGCGCAACCGCCGTGGCAAGCGCCGCGGGTGCCGGCCGCTCCGCCATGCAAAACCCGTCGTCTTGCGTGCGCACACATAGCTGCCAGACCGAGCCGGAGCGTTTTACAAAGCGTTCCGCCGGCAGGGCATCGAGGACTTCGTTGGCAATTAGGATACCCCTGTATGCATGTGGCAGCGTATCGAGCCACGCTACCCGATCGCCGAGACCGGGCAACTCGTTATTCAACAACGATGCCTGGCGTTCGCGCAGATCAGGGGACACTTCGAGTATGGCGTAACGCTCGGGCAGCGCGTCGAGCTCGGCGAGTTTTTGCAGAACATCGACGGCCAGGCGGCCGCTGCCCGCGCCGATCTCGAGGATATTCGCTATGCCGGCGCTCCCCATTATTTCGGCACACTGCCGCGCGAGCACTCTCCCGAACAGCGGCGACACCTCGGGCGCCGTTACGAAATCGCCGGCCTCACCGAACTTCGTCGCACCGGCGCTGTAATAACCGAGCCCGGGCGCGTAGAGCGCATGATGCATGAACTCGGCGAAGCTGATGCAGCCACCGGCCTCCGCAATCCGGTCGCGAATGGATGCCGCAACCTTGTCGCTGTGTTCGGCGCTTGCCGGGTCCGGCGTTGGCAGCGAATTGTCGGGTTCGAGTTGCATAGCAACGGCAGAGTCTTTCAGAATGCTGACTTGTTGTCGCCGTTTTTTTGAGGTCGCTGCATGGCGCTACATGATCTGCAAGGAAAGGTCGCGTTGGTCACCGGCGCCGCGAAGCGCATCGGCGCGGCTATCTCGACGGCATTGCATGACAACGGCGCCAATGTCGTCGTCCACTACCGGAACTCCGCCAACGACGCGCGGAGCCTGGTTCACGAACTTCAGGCCACTCGACATGACTCGGCAATTGCCGTCCAGGCAGATCTCAACGATACGGCCGAGCTGCCCGGATTGATCGACCAGGTCGTATCCTGGCACGGCCGGCTGGACATCCTGGTCAACAATGCTTCGAGCTTTTATCCAACACCACCGGGTACGATTACCGAGGAGCACTGGGACGACCTGGTTGGCAGCAATTTCAAGGCACCGCTCTTCTTGTCACAGGCGGCAATCCCCGCTTTGAGCGAGTCACGAGGGTCGATCGTCAACATCATCGACATACACGCGCAGCGGCCGCTCAGGAACCACACGGTTTACGGCCCGGCCAAGGCCGCACTCGCGATGCTGACCCGATCCCTCGCCAAAGACCTCGCGCCCGACGTTCGCGTCAACGGCGTCGCCCCGGGGGCGATACTGTGGCCCGAGGATGACATGAGTGATGCTACGAAGGCCTCGATCCTCGAACAGGTTCCTCTCGAACGCCCGGGCGAACCGGCCGACGTCGCCGAACTCGTGTTGTACCTCGTTCGCGACGCGAACTATGTCACGGGACAGATCATCGCCGTCGACGGCGGGCGCTCAATCGGCTGGTGACGCGGCCGCACCTGCGAGAGTCACCAGGTATTCGTACAGCGCCTCGATTTCCGCATCCGTGAAATGCTTGAACCTTCCCAGCGATACGTCTTTCATCAGTTCGAGTTCCCGATCGCCCAGCGGCACGCCTTCTCGCATCAGTCGCACGAAGTCTTCGAGGGTATAGGCGATGACAAGCGCCAGGTTGGGCATCTGTTCCCCGTTCCCTTTCAGATCCATGCCGTGGCATTCCGTGCAAACCGTGATCGCGAGGTACTTGCCCGGCGCATCATTCTCGGTCAGCCACGGCGCATCATTCTGAATTTGTTGCGCATGCGGCGTCACCGCGAATCGCAGGATAAAGAATCGGGCCAGCACCCCGGGCCGCACGTCCATCGCCGGGCCATCGCTCGCATCCTGGCTTCGGATGAATGCGATGATGTTATTGAGGTCCGTGTCGCTCAGGTGATGCAACATCGATGAAGGCATGATCAGCGCGCTCTTGCCGTCCCGGCGAACGCCTTGCCGAATGACGCGGTCGAGATCCTGATCGGAGAGTTGCGCAAATGACCGGGTCAGGTCCGGCGCGGCCACGGTGCCCATCAGGAGATTGTCGAACCAGACCCCACCCTGCAATTCGTCACCATGGCAGCCACTGTAGCAGCCGCGCAGCAGGGAAGCCCGCCGCCCCTCTTCGATGTCCGCACTCCCGGGGTCGGCGACGAACGTGCTTTCCGGCTGCACATAGTAACCGTCGATGAGTTGGCCGGCAGCGAACCATACGTAGGTGGCAGCAATCACCAGCAGGCCGAGAATCGCGCCCAGACCGATGCCGAGCCATTTGAAAATCCGTCGCATAAGTCCTCCCCTGGCAGAGGAGTCTAAACGAAGGACTCAGTAAGCGCCGGCGAATTCCCGCCAGGGCGGTCCCCGGAGATCGGGCCGCTGCAACTCCGGAGGCAATGCAGGCTTGGTCAGGCCGCTTGGTGCCACGGCTACCGGGCAGGCGCCGGTGTCCAGGTAGGACAGCGCCGCGACCATGTTCGGGTCTGTGTCCGCACCGACGGCGATATTGAGGTCGTCCGCAGCGGCGCAGTCTACCGGCAACCCATCGAAGTAGTCGCCAAAGCCGGCCGCATTGACGTTCTGGAATGCGGTCGGGCGCAGAATCTTCTCGCAAAACTCGAAGCCAACCTGGCCAACCGGCTTGCCGAAGGTACGGTCGCCGACGATCGCAACCTCGACGTGCGGCGCCATGCCATTGGTCACGAGCTCGCTTGCCGACGCGGTCCCCCGCGTGGCGATGACGATGAGGCGGGACAGGCTGACCGAATTGGTGAGCCGCTCGAAGAATTCGGTGCGGTTGTTGTCCGCCGCGCGATCGGCATTAAACTGCGTTTCCGAGAACACGAGATTTTCCGCGACGTCGCCGCCAAAATAGTCGCCAAGCAGTTCGGCCGTGCTGACGAGACCACCGCCGTTGTAGCGCAGATCGATGATGACGTCGGTTACGTTGTTTGCGCGAAAATCGGCGAATACGGTTTCGAGCTGCGCGTCCGCCGTGCTGACGAATGTGCTGAGTTCCAGGTAGCCGATATCCGGCAGGCCGGCTCGCTGAATCCGGAAAGACTGCGGCACGGGATCGATCGTGACGATGTCCTGGGCGATCGAAACGGTGAACTCCGTGACGCCGTCGGTCTCGCGCATCGTGAAATCAACCGGAGAAGTATCGAGGACGGCGCTGATACCTTCCGCGGCCTGGATGTCGGCAATGCTGCGGCCGTTCAGGGCGACGATTCGCTGCCCGCGCGCAAGCCCGCCAAGGTCCGCGGGACTGCCGCCGAAAACGCGTGTCAGCCGGGCGTCGTCCGCGGCTACCAGGCGATAGCTGAACCCGAAACCCTCGAACCTGCCCTCACCGAAAAACGCCTGGTCAGCCGCCGCGGAGCCGATGAAACTGAAGCTGTCGATGGGCCGGCCCGTACCGTCGTCCGGGCTGAACGTGACGAGAAACGCCAGCAGATCCTCGGGAGTTGCGTAATCTCTCAGTCTGACGTTGTCCGGAAGCTGGTCGTTCCAGAAATACCACGCGTTCATGGCGTCCAGGACGAATGTTTTTTGGTCGGCGATGCTGCAGGTGAGAGGCCCATCGTCAGTAATAAAGCCGCCGTCCGTGCAAGCGCACAGCATGAGGACGGTCAGAAACAGAAAGAATTTACGCATCACGTGTTCCTCACAGCGCGATTTGGACCGGCGTCAGTGGATGGCGTGAGTGGTCGAAAGCCCGCCAGTGTTCTGCCATTGTCAGTCCGGTCTCGGGATGCAAAAGTTCAGGGGCGAGTTCCGCCAATGGCCGCAATACGAAGCCGTACTCCAGTATATCCGATCGCGGCAAACGCAACGGATAGTCATCGATGATCAAATCGTCATAGAGCAGAACGTCTATATCCAGCGGCCTCGACGCGAATTTCTCCTCGCCGCGATGCCGCCCGACCATATTATGTATAGCCTCGATGTGCTTATGGACCTCGTCGGGACCGGCCTCCGTGTCAAGGCCGACGACGAGATTCAGGAAGTCCGGCCCATCGAAACCCAAGGCCGCGCTCTTGTAAACGCCGGAGACGTCTATGTTGCCGTAGCGCCTTCGTAGTTCGCGGATGCCCAGCCCCAGGTTGTTTTCGGGATCGATATTGCTACCGAGCCCGAGATAGATCCTTGCCATGCCTCTAATCCGTATCCGGCTTTATACCGCGCTCTATGATGACCCCGACATCTTTCGCGCCACGAATCGCACCCGGCTTGTTGACGCTCACGCGCACCCAGGCGACATCGAATTCATCGAGAACGATGGAGGCGATCTTCTCCGCCAGTGTTTCGACGAGCTGATAGCTCGACTCTGCGACGAATTGCTGCACCCGTTTGGCGACGAGTTTGTAATTGAGGGTGTCATCCACACTGTCGGTCGCCGCGGCCCTGCGAATGTCGGCCGCCATGTCGAGATCGATCGACACTGTCTGGCGAATCTTGCGTTCCCATTCCCAGATTCCGATGACGGTGTCGATCCTGAGATCGCGTAAGAAGATGATGTCCATGCGCCCTACTCGCCGGGAACCGACAGGGTATCAAGAGCCCAGCGCGCCTGCGCCCGAATCTCGTCGACATTGCCGGCATCGGCCAGGCGCAGCGCTCCGGCGACGGCGATCATCGCGCCATTGTCGGTGCAATAGGCCATGCGCGGGTAGAAAACCTCTCCGCCGAACCGTGCCGCCATATCCTTTCGCAACAGCTTGTTCGCACCGACGCCTCCCGCAATGACGATGCGATGCAGCCCCTTTTGTTCGGCCGCCTGCAGCGCCCTGCCCACGAGCGTGTCGACGGCGGCACGCTGGAATGAAGCCGCCAGGTCGGCGCGGCGCTCATCGAGTTCGCCGGCTTCGACCGCTTTGCGTACTTCGAGCATAACGGCAGTTTTCAGCCCGCTGAAACTGAAGTCGAACCCGGGACGGTTGAGCATCGGCCGCGGGAACGTGTACGCCTCGTCGTCGCCCTGCTCGGCAAGCTTTGCCAATGCCGGACCGCCCGGATAACCCAGCCCGAGCAGCTTGGCGGTTTTATCAAATGCCTCGCCGACAGCGTCATCCAGCGTCGTACCCAGAAGCTCGTACTCGCCGAGGCCGGTCACGCCGATGAGCATGGAATGCCCGCCGGACACGAGCAACGCGAGAAACGGAAAAGCGGGCGGCTCGTCCTCCAGCATCGGCGCCAGCAGGTGCCCTTCCATGTGGTGTACTGGTATGACGGGGCAGTCCCAGGCGAGGCCGAGTCCGTTCGCCATGCCGCTGCCGACCATGAGCGCTCCGACAAGGCCGGGGCCGGCCGTGTAGGCGATAGCATCCGGCTTTTCGACCCCAGCCCCGGCGAGCACCTGCTCGACCAGCGGCAGCAAACATCGAATGTGATCGCGCGAAGCGATCTCGGGCACGACTCCGCCGTACATAGCGTGTAAATCGACCTGGCTATGCAGGGCATCGGCCAGCAGCCCCTCCTCGGTGCTGTAAAGCGCGACGCCGGTCTCGTCGCAGCTGGTCTCGATACCCAAAACGTTCATAGGCGGCGGATCATACCTAAATCGCCCGCGCAGCGGACCCCGGGAGGGCCTCGAGACAGGCGTTTTCGGGACTTGGAAAAGCCCGGATTGAGGCGCTATAATAGGCGGCTGAGTCCCGGCCCTGGCCGGGTTTATTTATGCATGGACCAAAAGATCGATCGTATGCCCAGTGTTCGCGTAAAGGAAAATGAGTATTTTGACGCTGCCCTGCGTCGCTTCAAGCGCGCTTGCGAGAAGGCCGGCATCCTGACGGAGCTGCGCCGCCGCGAGTACTACGAGAAGCCGACCCAGGAGCGCAAGCGCAAGAAGGCGGCCGCAGTGAAGCGTCACCTGAAGCGCGTCTCCCGCGAGGAATCGAAGCGCAAGCGCCTGTATTGATACTCTCCGGCTCTGTCTCCACGGAGCCATCGTCATGTCCCTTAAAACCCAGATCACAGACGACATGAAGTCCGCCATGAAGGCCGGCGACAAGGACCGGCTGAAAGTGGTGCGTCTGATCATGGCAGCGATCAAGCAGGTCGAGGTGGACGAGCGAATCGAGCTCGACGACGCGGCCGTCTTGTCCGTGCTCGAAAAAATGCTTAAACAGCGCAAGGACTCGATCGAACAGTTCGAGAAAGGCGGACGCGAAGACCTTGCCGAAATCGAGCGCGGCGAAATCGCCGTCCTGCAGAATTATCTGCCGGAACAGCTTGGCGATGCTGAGCTCGACGCGCTGATCGACGAAGCGATCAGCGCGACCGGCGCCGAGAGCATCCGGGACATGGGCAAGGTCATGGGCCAGATCAAGGCGAAGGCCGCCGGCCGGGCAGATATGGGCGCCGTCGGCGCCAAAGTAAAAGCGCGACTCGGCTGAATTGACTATGCTTATCGGAGCCGGGCGTTGATCGCACGGCCCCAAAAACAACAATAATTGGCTAGACCTTCTCCGGCGGAGACACCGTTTAATTCATTATGCCCGGACGCATTCCTCAGGACTTCATCGATGATCTGGTCGCTCGCGCCGATATCGTCGAGGTCGTAGGCAAGCGCGTTCAACTCAAGAAGGCGGGCCGGGAATTCAAGGCTTGCTGCCCGTTCCACGACGAGAAAACACCCTCCTTCACCGTCAGTCCGGCCAAGGGTTTCTATCACTGTTTCGGTTGCGGTGCGCACGGTACAGCCGTCGGCTTCCTGATGGAATACGAGCACATGAGCTTCGTCGAGGCGATCGAAAACCTCGCCTCCCAGATGGGGCTCGATGTGCCACGGGACGACAGCGACCGCCCGGCGCGGCGTTACGATGAGTTGTTCTCGCTAATGGCAAGCATCGAGGACCACTGGAAGAGCTGCCTGCGTGACAGTCAGCAGGCGGTCGACTACCTGAAACAACGCGGCATCGACGGCGTTACCGCCAAACGCTTCGGCATCGGCTACGCACCGGATGGCTGGAGCAACGTACTCGACAAGTTTGGCAAGACGCCCGAGGCGATCGAGCGGCTGCTTGCGACCGGGCTCATCATCCGCAAGGACAACGGCAAACACTACGATCGCTTCCGTGACCGCATCATGTTCCCGATCCGGGATGCGCGCGGCAGGACGATCGGCTTCGGCGGACGCGCGCTCGGCGACGGCGAGCCCAAATACCTGAATTCGCCGGAAACAGTCTTGTTCCACAAGGGTCGCGAGCTCTACGGCCTCTATGAGGCTCGTCAGGCATTGCGGCACATCGAGCAACTCGTCGTCGTCGAGGGTTACATGGACGTCGTGGCCCTGGCTCGCCATGGAATCGACTTTTCGATCGCCACGCTCGGAACAGCCACTACACCGGACCACCTGAACGTCCTGTTTCGCCTTACGGAAAACGTCTTGTTCTGTTTCGATGGCGATCCGGCAGGTAAAAAAGCCGCCTGGCGTGCGCTCGAGAATGCGCTTCCGCAAATTCGCGAAGGGCGCCAGGTTCTCTTCGTGTTTCTGCCCGATGGTCACGACCCGGATTCCTATGTCAACGCGCACGGCCAGGATGCGTTCATGAAAATGCTCGATAGTGGCGTCGCGCTGTCAGACTTCCTGATCGGTGAGTTGGCAAGCCAGGTCGACATGACCACGGTCGATGGCAAGGCGCGGCTGGCCGAACTCGCCAAACCGCTGGTCAACCGAATACCGGCGGGCGTGTATCGGGAACTGCTGATCGACAGCCTGGCGGACCAGGTCGGCCTGTCGGCCAGCCGCTTACAGAAAATGATTGGCCAGGCCGGCGAACAGGCGTCACAATCCGGCAGCGGCACCGGTGGCATCGCGCGCAGGCGCGGCGCGGCCCCCGCCGCAGGTAAGCCGTCGGTAATCCGGCGGGCAATCACGCTGTTGCTGAACAATCCGCAGGCGGGCGGCAAGCTTGACGTCGAAAAGCTGGCCGGCATCAACCGGCCCGGCGTGGAGTTACTGCACGAACTCATTGAAACCGTGCAGGCGGAACCCAATATCACGACGGCGGGGTTGCTCGAGCGCTGGCGGCATCACGAGGAAGGGCGTCATCTGGGCAAACTCGCGGCAGGCGAGGTCCCGGAGGAAGACGAATTCGACGCTGCGGCAGAACTCGACGCCTGTCTCGATCAGCTCGCAGCGGCCGGACGCCGGGAAAGAATTGATTTTTTAATTGAAAAACAACGGCTTAACCCGTTGTCAGATGAGGAGAAGGCGGAGCTTCGGCAATTGTCCTGACCCCGGCAATTACGGGGACAATTAGGGGAATTATCTGGTTCCGGGCCTTGTCGAAATAGTATACTTGGTCGTTTGTATTCATTACATGGGGGTCCTCTGGCCTTGACGGAAAAACGCGCAGCTATCGGCGGCAACAAGCAGGCGCAACAGCTGAAAGACTTGATTGCCCGTGGCAAGGAACAGGGTTTCCTGACCTACGCAGAGGTCAATGACCATCTGCCGAATGACATTGTCGATCCCGAGCAGATCGAAGACATCGTCAACATGATTAACGACATGGGCATCACCGTGTATGAAAAAGCACCGGATGCCGAGGAAATCCTGTTGTCGGATGCCGCCGTCTCGAATGACGACGACGCAGCTGCCGAGGAAGCGGAGGCCGCGCTCGCCAGCGTTGACGCCGAGTTCGGTCGTACCACCGACCCGGTGCGTATGTACATGCGCGAAATGGGCACGGTGGAACTGCTGACGCGCCAGGGCGAAATCGAGATCGCAAAGCGCATCGAGGACGGCCTCAATCAGGTCAAATGGCACATGTCGCACTTCCCGCCGACGATCCGCCTCCTTCTTGCCGTAGCTGAAGCGGTAGAGTCGGAGGAGACCCGCATGCAGGATTTCGTCGTCGGTTTCATCGATCCGAACGAGCCCGACGAGATCAAGCCGCCGGCACCCAAGGGCGAGGACGAAGAGGAAGAGGAAGTCGTCGACACCGGGCCGGACCCGGATGAAGTCAAGGCCCGGGTCAAGGTCATTCGCCGGCTGCACAAGCGCGCATTGACCTACATTCCGAAATACGGTTTCAAGGACAAGAAGACGATCAAGTTGCAGGGGCAGCTGGCCGATCAGCTCATGGAGCTGAAGCTCGCGCCCAAGCTGTTCGACGTGCTGGTCAAGAACCTGCGCAGCATCATTCAGATCATCCGCAGTCAGGAGCGGCTGATCATGCAGATCTGCGTACGTGACGCCGGCATGCCGCGTAAGGATTTCCTCGCGAGCTTCCCGAAAAGCGAGACCGATCTGAAGTGGATCGACAAGCACATTCGGGCCAAGCGCAAGCATTCGTCGACGCTGGCCAAGCTCAAGGACGACATCCTGCGGGCGCAGCGCAAGCTGATCGCCGTCGAGGAAGAGACGCACCTGACGATCGCCGAGATCAAGGAGATCAACCGGCAGATGTCGATCGGCGAGGCAAAAGCCCGACGCGCGAAGAAAGAGATGGTCGAGGCGAACCTGCGTCTCGTTATCTCGATCGCGAAGAAATACACGAACCGCGGCCTGCAGTTCCTGGACCTCATCCAGGAAGGCAACATCGGCCTCATGAAGGCGGTCGACAAGTTCGAGTACCGCCGCGGCTACAAGTTTTCGACGTACGCGACGTGGTGGATTCGCCAGGCTATCACGCGGTCGATCGCGGACCAGGCACGCACGATCCGTATCCCGGTGCACATGATCGAGACGATCAACAAGCTGAACCGCATTTCGCGGCAGATGCTGCAGGAGATGGGCCGCGAACCGCTGCCGGACGAGCTGGCCGAGCGCATGGATATGCCCGAAGACAAGGTCCGCAAGGTACTGAAGATCGCGAAAGAGCCGATCTCGATGGAGACGCCCATCGGCGACGACGAGGATTCGCACCTCGGCGACTTCATCGAGGACCAGACGGTCCACTCGCCGGTCGACTCGGCAACCTCGCAGGGCCTCAAGGAGACGACGCACAACGTGCTCGCGGGCCTGACGCCGCGCGAAGCCAAGGTGCTGCGCATGCGCTTCGGTATCGACATGAATACCGACCACACGCTCGAGGAAGTCGGCAAACAGTTCGACGTCACGCGCGAGCGCATTCGCCAGATCGAGGCCAAGGCGCTCAGGAAACTGCGCCATCCGACGCGATCCGATCAGCTCCGGAGCTTTCTTATCGAGGATTAACTCTCTCGTCTTTGCGAACGACGCAGAGCAGAATGGCCGGGTTGATCCCGGCCTTTTTTGCTAGAATGCGCTCCCCTTCGGGCCTGTAGCTCAGTTGGTTAGAGCAGGGGACTCATAATCCCTTGGTCCCAGGTTCGAGTCCTGGCGGGCCCACCATTTCTCCCGGACCTGGAGTGTCGATGCCAATCAATACCTGGATGATCTACGGCGCATACGGCTACAGCGCCAAACTGATCGCACGGCATGCAAAGGAAAGGGGCCTCTCCCCTGTCCTCGCGGGACGGAATCCTGAAAGGACCAGAGCAGTCGCCGAAGAGCTGGGCTGCGAATGGCGCTCTTTCTCACTCGATAAACCCGAGGCTATCGCAGAGAACCTCGGGGACATCGACGCGGTTATTCACTGCGCGGGGCCGTTCTCGGCCACGAGCGCGCAGATGATCGATGGGTGCCTGAAGGCCAAGGCCCACTATTTCGACATCACGGGCGAAATCGAGGTTTTCGAGCACGCCCATTCGCCCGCAATCGACGCGGCCGCGAAAAAGGCGGGCGTTGTCGTCTGCCCCGGCATCGGCTTCGACGTGGTGCCGACCGACTGCCTGTCGAAGACGCTGGCCGACGTGATGCCGGATGCTACCGAACTCGCGATCGGGTTCCATGGCAGCGCGAACATGAGCCCCGGCACGGCAAAGACCGTGGTGGAAAAGCTCGGCGCCGGAACGATGGCGCGGCGCAATGGCGACCTCGTGAACATTCCGCTGGCCACGCGAAACATCGATTTTGGTCGCGGCGAACGACGGTCGATGAGCATTTCCTGGGGCGACGTCTCGACAGCCTATTACACGACAGGCATCGGCAACATCGTGGCCTTCTGGCCGGCCAGCGACAACATGATCCGGCAATTCAGGATAGCGAACCTGCTGGGACCGCTACTGCGGCGGCGCCGGGTGCAAAATCTCCTGAAACGACAGATCGAAAAAAAGGTCCGCGGACCGAGCGACGACGAGCGCGCGCGCGACACCGTGTGCGTCTGGGCCGAGGTACGAAACGCCGCCGGGCAAACCGCGTCTGCGCGGATGACGACCGCCAACGGCTATACCGTCACACAGCTCGCACCAATCGCCATTATCGAGTACCTGCTGGAACATGATGTCGCGCCGGGGAGCACCACTCCGGCGCAATTGATGGGCAAGGACTTTGCGAGCCGCCTCGCCGGCAGCAGTGAGATCAGAGTAGAAGAATCGCGAAATAGTGGCTGATGCTGCCGGCCAGTACGAACAGATGCCACACTCCGTGACACCACGGGTACCAGCTGTCCAGCACGTAGAAGACGATGCCCGTCGTGTAGAACACGCCGCCGACGATCAGCCAGATCAGCGAAGCCTGCGGCAACAGCACCAGCAATGAATCCATGGCGAGGACACAGAACCAACCCATCGCCACATAGAGGATGATCGAACCGACCCTGGGACCGGTGCGGCGCACGGCGTCGAGCACCATGCCGAAGATCGCCATCGCCCAGACGCCACCCAGAAGCCACCAGCCGCCGACGCTTTTCAGAACAACGACGGCGATCGGCGTGTACGTCCCCGCAATCAGCAGATAGATGGCCTGGTGATCCACCACGCGGAAGAACAACTTCGCGCGCCCGGGGAAGCTGTGGTAGAGGGTGGATGCGAGGTACAGCGTGAACAGCGTCACCGCATAGATAGAAAAACTGGCGATCTTGGCGACATCACCCTCGACGGCAGCGAGCGTGACGAGCACGGCGCCGCCGACCAGCGCGAGGGATGCGCCGACCAGATGGCTGATGCTGTTGAATCGTTCGCCGTAGTACACGGCCCGAAGAATACCCTAAACGGCCGCTTCTTTTTGCGCAGCCGTTCGTCACGGCGGCGCCCGGTCGAGTAATTCAGTGGCGGCGTCAACTGAATGTTGTCGTGCGATCCGGCAACCGGCTCACGAGGATCGTCAGGCCATGGTCGGCGTGCGCGATAATCGCGGCATTGCGGATTTAATCGGTCAGGAACATCTTGGATTCGTCGCAAAAAGTGGCGCATTATACGGACCAAGGAGATCGTTATGAGTGTCGCCCTCGTTACCGGCGCCAGCTCCGGCATTGGCGCCGCCGTCGCCATAGAGTTTGCCGATGCGGGCTGGTCCGTCATGGCTGCCGGCCGTGATGAAGACCGGCTCGAGGAAGTCGCGGAAGTATCGGACGATATCGCGACATGGGCCGGTGGGCTTGAAGACTCGGAAGACTGCGACGAGCTGGTTGCGGATACCATCGATGAATTCGGGCAAATCGATTGCCTCGTCAACAATGCCGGCATCATCATTCGCGGCGCCGTCGACGAATTAACCGACGATGACTGGCGCGAGACATTGGGCATAAACCTCGATGTCCCGTTTTATCTCTCACGCGCGGCTTTGCCGCATCTTTTGAAGACCGGCGGCAGCATTGTCAATATTGCTTCGGACTGGGGTATTGAAGGCGGCGAGCGCGCCGCTGCTTATTGCGCCAGCAAAGGCGGACTGGTCCTTCTCACGCGCGCGATGGCCAAGGATCATTCCGCAGATGGCGTTCGCATTAATGCCGTGTGTCCGGGCGATGTCGACACGCCGATGCTGGCGGCCGAAGCCGCAGAGCAGGGACGCGACCTCGAGGATTACCTCGCCGAAATGGCGGAGTCCATTCCGAACGGGCGTATCGCCACGCCCGAAGACGTGGCGGCGCTCGTGCTGTTTCTGGCGAGCGACGCTGCCGGCCACATTACCGGCGCCGCGATTCCGGTTGACGGGGGCGTGACCGCCTAGCTCAGGTTTATGCCGGTCGCAAGCACCGTGGGCATGCCATGGGAAACCGGCACGTTCTGGCCTTTCTTGCCGCAGGTCCAGCCGCCGGCATCCAGTTTCGAGTCGTTCGCGACCATCGTGATCCCTTTCAGCAGGTCCGGTCCGTTGCCTGAGATCGTGAAGTTCTTTAGCGGCGCCGTGATCTTGCCCTTCTCGACGAGCCAGCCATTCCTGACATTGAAGGTGTAATCCCCCTCGCCGAGTTGCACCTGTCCGTCCATGTAGGTCTCGCACAGGACGCCGCGATCGACGGACGCGATGATCTCTTCTCTCGTGTGCGGGCCGTTCTCGATAAACGTGCAGCTCATGCGCGGCATCGGCGCAAACCGGAACGACTCCCTGCGAGCCGACCCGGTCGTCTCCGCATCAAAATGTCGGGCGCTCACCCGATCGTGCAGATAAGAATTCAGTACGCCGTCTTCGACAAGCACCGTTCGGCCCGTCGCGCTGCCTTCGTCATCGACATTCAAAGCGCCGCGTTCGTTCGGAATCGTCGACTGGTCGACGACCGAGACGAATGATTCGGCAACTTTGCTGCCGATCCCGCCGGCATACGGGCTCACGCCGTCCCGATTGAAATCGGCCTCGAACGCATGCCCGATCGCCTCGTGCAACAACACGCCGCTGGTGCCCGCGGCAAGTATTACGGGCATCTCGCCGACAGGTGGGCGTCTCGCGTCGAACAGAACCATTGCACGGTCGACGGCTTCCTGCACCATGCCGCTCAAACGTTCTTCGCTATACCACTCGAGACCGTCCCTGGCGGCGATACTCGCGAAACCGGATTGCACCTGTTGACCTTTTTTCGCTGTGACAACAACGGCAATTCTCGACATCGGCCGCCGGTCCGTCACCAGCCTGCCGTCGTGCGTCGCGATCAGGATGCGCTCGTCGGCGTCGAGCCATTGCAGGGACACTTTCTCGACAGCCGGCTCCAGGCCCTTCGCGTGTTGCTCGACGAATTCGAAGAGCGGCGTTTTTAGGTCGAGCCCGACAGCGGACCAGGGCACGGCCACGCTATACAGATTACCCGGGTCGACCGAGTGGAAGGGCCGGGGAACGGTTGCCGCGATGCCGCCTGCCGCAGCCGACGCCGTCCGGGCCGCTTCGAGTATCGACTCCTGTGACAGCTCCTCGGTGAACGCAAAAGCGTTGTGATCGCCCGCAATCACCCGCAGGCCGACACCCTGCTCTATCTTCGACTCCGCATGCGATATGGCACCTTCTTCATACGCTATCGAACTCGTGCGCGTATGCTGGAAATACAGGTCGGCCAGGTCGGCACCCTGTGCCGTCAGCGCTGACAGTGCCTGTCGGATCGCCGACTGGTCCACGCCGAACCAGTCGAGAAAGGGATTGTCCGGCGGCGGTTCGCGCAACACTTCGGCAGGCTGCATACCGCAACCGCCAAATATCGCGGGCATCGTCAAAAGCGCGCCGCCGGCTGCGGCGCGGTGAAGAAAGTCTCTTCGATTCATTGCATTAGTGTCTTATGTTCGCCGCGCCAGTGCCAGCCCGGCGAGACGTGGCTGCAGCAAGCGCAAACAGATTAACCGGAGCGCCTCGGACCGGCCCAGTGCCGCAACAGCAGGAATCCGAAAAGCATGCCGCCGAGGTGCGCGAAATTGGCGACGCCGGGTGCGCTGCCGCTGAAGCCGAGATACAGCTCGAGCAGGCCGAACATGATCACCATGTATTTCGCTTTCATGGGTATCGGCGGAAATATCAGCATCACTGTGCGATTCGGAAACGACATGCCGAACGCAAGTAACAGGGCGAACACGCCACCCGAAGCGCCGACTGTCGGGTAGTTGCCACCAACGATATTCGCAACGATCAATTGGACAATGCCCGCCCCGACGACGCCCGTCATGAAATAGATAATGAAGCGCCGTGGGCCCATGAGGTACTCGAGCTCCCGGCCGAACATCCACAACATGAACATGTTGAATGCGATGTGTGGGAAGTCGCCATGCATGAAGCCGTAGGTCACGAGCTGCCACGGCATGAATGAGGAAATGCCCCTTGGCCAGAATTCAACGAATTGCTCGTATGTCATCTGAAACGGTTGGGCCATGGGCCAGAGTGCAAAGTAGTACCTGAGCAGGGATGGTGCGAATTGCTGTGCTGCAAATACCAGGCCGTTGATGACCAGAAGCACGAAGATCACGTCAGGAATTCCGCTCTGCCGTTGCGGCCGGAGGTTATAGACCGGTCTGTTCATAAGCTATTGAGATAGAGCCAGGATCGCTTAGTTCCAAACGGAGCTTACCAGCCGCCGCCTCCGCCGCCGCCCCCACCGCCGCCGGAGAAACCGCCGCCACCACCGCCCGATGACGAGCCCGGCGGATTCACCGATGAGGTTACGGCCGAGTTCAGCGCGCCCGATAACTGGCTCGTGGAAGCCGTGAGGCTGTTGCTGTTCCAGCTGCCGTTGTACCAGGTCGGGTGATACCCGGAACCATCAGGCTGACGTATTGACGACAGCAGCGATGCGAACCGCTCCGACCACTGCTGGTCCACGCCGAGCGCAAGCGCGAACGGCAGATAGGCCTCGAACAGTTGCGGGGTTTTCTCGGGCGGGTTCCTGAGATTCAGCTCATCTTTCTCGGCAACTTCAAGGTAATCCTTGAAGCCGAGCATTTCGTCCAGCACCTTGCGCCCTCGGAGTGTCGGCGCTTTCATGATGAGCGAGAAAACGACGGCAACGATGGCCATCAGGCCGCCAACGATGATGATCGACGGTGACGGACGGATCGTAATGGCAATTCCGACTGCGATAAAGCCTGTGAGTATCCCCGGAATGTTGAGCAAGGTATTCCAGCGGAAGTAATGGTGTCTGTAATCGCTGCTCAGCGATTTCCGGTGTGCTTCCTTGGCGTCACCAAGCAACTCGTGATTGTCCTGTTCGAGTACGACCGTGTCGCCTTCGCTGAAGAGCGCCTCGTACAGTTCTCTTTCGCCGGCTGCCAGCGCGGGTGCGTCCGCACCGGGATTCTTTTTTGTGAGCGAATGTGTCTCTTCCTGGATGAACAGGCCCAGCAGGCCGCCGGGTCCGTCGTCGACATTGATGCTCAGGTATCCCTTGACGGCAAGATTTACGATCGCCGCGGTCATGACCTTGTCGTCGTAGTACATCTGCCGGATATAGCGCAGCGACGCCGGCGAAAAATCCTCGGGAGGCTCGTAGCGCGTGACGAGGACGCCGGCATCGGGATCCTTGCCGTAGCGGCGCCAGACCGGTATGAAGTACGCCAGCATCAGGGCCAGGCCCGCAAGCGCGACGAGCAAATTGAGGTTGTCTTTGAGCAACCAGCCGGCGCGCTCCGCCCGGGTCGGCTCCCTGACCAGCCCCTTGGGCCAACCGGCAACGATCGTCATACCATTGACGGTCGACAGCGGTTTCGTCGATTCGAAACTAATGCGCCCCGAAGCGTCAACGTAGGACGTGTAATCGCGGCCCTGTGCCCCGAATGGTCCCGTGTAAGCCTCGTGAGTAATTTCGCTTGCCGGCACGTCGAAGCCGAAGGCGACAGTCGCGCTGGCCTGGTCGATCGGAAATGCCCATTCGAAACCCGTGACATTCCAGTAGAGCTCGTCGTGATTCTCGAAAAAACCGAGCATGCGACTGGCCTTGTATCGAAACGTGTAGGTGTATTCGCCCGGACTCAGATAGCGGTTGGCGCTGCCGAAATATACGCGCTGGCCATCGCGAATGCTTTGTGCGTGCCAGTCTTCGCGGGCGTCGTCCCGCAGAACGGCGAGCGGTTGGAAATCGACTTCGTAGCGGTTGCCGAGCCTGTCCCGATACTGCGTCGGAAAATCGCGATAGATGCCGCGGCGGATGCGGTCTCCCTCGGCGCGAACGCGAATCGTCTCCGTTACCTGGATCCAGCCGTCGCTGTCAATCAGGATACTGGAATGAAACCCGAGAATACGTTCGTCGGCGTGCGCGACACCGGCCGTCAGCAGGGCCAGCACCAGGAACAGGCGCCTCATTCGGCGTTCCCGAGTTTTATGAGCGGCACGTTGGCGACATCGTCGGAAGCCTTCTGGAAAAACTTGCGCTCGCCGAAGTTGAATAGCGATGCGACAATATTGCTCGGCACGGTTTCAGTCATCGTGTTGTAGTCGCGAACCGAACCGTTGTAATAACGCCGCGCGAACTGCAGATAGTTTTCGGTCTCGGCGAGTTCCCCCTGCAGCTCGAGAAAATTCTCGTTAGCCTTCAGGTCCGGATAGTCTTCCGCGATCGCGATAAGCTTGCGGACGCCGGCAGAGAGCTCTTCCTCGATGTTGCCGAGGTCCTCGACATCCGTCACTCGCTCAGCTTCTGCCCGTAATTCGATAATCGCCTCCAGCGTCGCGCGCTCGTACTTCGCGTACTGATCCACGGCCCTGACCAGGTTGGGAATCAGGTCGTGTCGCCGCTGCAGCTGCACGTCGATGTCACTCCACGCCGTATCGACGCGGTTTCGGCTGCGAATAAGCCGGTTGTAAAGAAACACACCCGCGATTCCGAGTGCAATGATGAAAATCAGGATGTACTTCATGGCGGCAATGCTACCACCAGAAGGCTAGTACCAGATGGAGAAGAATATCTGGATGACGTCGGCTTCGAGCAAATACAACGGTTCAGCGCCAATAACCGCAGCGGTGCTGGCGTCGCGGAATTCGTGATAGTCGGCGGAGAAGAAAGAGTATGAGGCGTTGACCGTGCCTTTCTTGATAAAGCCCCAGGCGTCAGAGCCTTCCTTTATGAACTCGTAACTGCCGCTGACCTTGAACAGCGTGGTCGTCAGCGGGCTCAGTTCCTTGTCTCGGCCGCGGAAATTCGTCGCTTGCGCGCGCGGGAAAACGTCGCGGAAGAAATGCGCGCCGGTTTGATCATGCCAGCGCACCTTGCCCGTGAATACAAAATCGCCCCACGGCTGCGTGTAACTCAGTGAAGCCGTGTGCCCCTCGATGTCCCAGGTGTCGGTATAGTATCGATATTGAGCCTCGAGCGCGGCGCGATACGGCAGATAGTATTTCGCCGTCAGGCCAACGGCATTACTCGTGCGCGTCCCCGGGTAGAGTTCGGGTTCGTAGCTGTAACCCAGCGCGCTGCCTGAATCGAGGTATCGAACCGATCGATACGGATTGTTCAGAAAGCCTTCGTCGGTGATGGTCTCGAAATTCAAGGTCGTTATCAGGTTTCGCGACAGAATCTGCGTCAGGCCGACACCGTAATGCTGCCGGTCGTTCTCGCGCTCGAATGACGGATCATCGGAGCGACCCACGGTATCGTCGCCTCGCCCATAACTCAGGGTCAGCGTGGTCATGTCACCGAACATGTCCTGGCTGACCGAGAACGCCCAGGTCTCGGCATCGAAGTCAGACTCGACGCTGCTCGTGTAGCTGACACGCATGGTCGTGTTACCGCGCAGGTAGTCCATGCCCAGCGACCATTGATTGCGTTCTTCGGAGTACGGGCTTGCCGTCGTTATGACGTCGATCGATGCCGAACTGACCATGTCGAGATAGTGGTTGGCGACCAGCGAGACGCTCTTTCCAACCTGCTTGCGCACGAGGATGGACGTACCGTCAATTTCCATGCCGCCACCGTCATAAAGGTGATACAGGATGTCGGCACGATCTTCAGGCAGCACGCCCGCCTGGGCGTTGCCCAGGAATCCCAGTAATCCCAGGATCGTGAGAACTATGCCGCGACGATTACGCATGGGGCCTTTCCGTTTGCTCCTGACCTAGTTGCACCCGCAGCCGCCGCCGGACGCACCTTCGCCGCCGCGCGCGCCCTCGCGGGCGTCATACACGTGCAGGATGTAGGCGCTTGAGACAGGGTCCATATCGAGCGCCATGATGGGGTCGGCCAGGCGATCGCGCTCGTAGGGTTTGACCCAGGGCTCGATGCCGGAACACCCGGCAGCCATGGCGGCCAGGATACCCACGGACAGGATTCGTCCGATTGCTTTGATGTCCATTTTCATCCCTCTACTCTATCTCCGCGGAGAGCACGATTATGTGAACTCTGCCTCAGAAGAAGACGGTCAGGCCGATATGGCCCTCGAGGTTGTGCACCGTCTTTTCCTCGCCCAGAAGATCGATGTCGAACAGGTGATCGCGAAAATCCACGTGCAGGGCCAGCGAGTCCGTCAGCAGGAACCGGAATCCGGCACCGAAATTGACCGTGAAACGATCGTCGCCCGCAAACCGGGTCGAGCCCAGTCCTGCAATCAGATACATATTCGTGTTGTACGCACGCCCCTCACCGATAAACCCTTCACCGGGCAGGATGTTGTAGCCGACGTTCAGGTTGTAATAGGTAAAGGTCCGCTCGTCGTCGTCGATCAGCCGCGCGCCGCCCGACAGCTGCTCGAAACTGGTCAGGCCCGCCTCTGTCTGCCCTACCGTGCCCTCGATAAAAAAGCCCGGAGTAACGTGATAGGCAAGCCTCGCGCCATAGACGACATCGGTCCCGAAGTCCTCGATACTCATGATCCCGGCGAAAGCGCCGACCTCGAAGTCTTCACGATCGATCTGCGGCTCTTTCACCTCGCGGCGTTCGACTTCCGGATCGATGACCTGCCCGGGCGGTTCGGCCGTCGGCGGCGGTGCTTCCTTGTCGCCAATACCAAAGAGGTTCTTGGTCGCCGCACAGCCGGACGTCATGCCAAGGGCAATAATCAGAAAAAGAACGCGAAACCTAACTTCCATTCTTCTACTTCCTCGTTGTCGTCACGACTCGTAAAGACGACGTAACTCTTGTATTCAGCGCGTAACAAGAAGCGCCGTGTCGCATAAAAGCGAACGCCTGCGCCGACATGACCAATCTGGTCCGTACGATCCTCTCCCTGGATGATTGTCGACTTGGGCGAGGTGTGAATGACACCGGCACCCAGTGTGAAAAACGGTGATACCCGCCAGTCCGGCCAGGTCTCATGGACGACGTTAACATTGCCCATCCAGCCGTTCGAAAAATTTCCCAAAATCTGTGAACCCCATACCTCTATGGAGACATGGGGGTTGAGCGAGTACCCGCCGTACATCGAAATAATGTTTGCGCCGCCGAAGTCACCGGCCATTACGCCCGCTTCCCACTTGGCGTTGGTGAAGTCGTCCTGGTCCGCGACCTCGAACTCGACCTGGGATCCATCGGGCCTGAGGGTCAGCTCCATCTGCGCCTGGTCCACCCAGCCTTCTATGCCTTTTTCGGTGCGTACCAGATACCAGTGCGTACGCTGCTTGACGATCTGCACGGAATCGCCGCGATCGACGACATGGAATATCGGGTAGCCACGGCCGGGTCCGGTATGCATCTCGAGATACGGGTCAGCGACCGCCACGGTGCGAAATTCTTTTTCGGCGGCCTCTGCTTGTCCGGTGTCGATTGCCAGTATCGCGATTGCGAGGCAAATCAACCAGGCGGACAGTTTATTGCGGGACGTCGAAAGGATTGTTGTAGTACTGGGCTCCAATATCCAACCATTCCGCAATTAAGCGTCTCTCCGCGCCAGACAAGATATCGTAGTGGTTGACCGACTGGTTGGCATTGGGGTCTTCGAATCGATCGAAGAAATCGCCCGATGCGCGCGCACCGGCGACGCTAGCCGGTGAGCCGATCGGTACCGGTGCCAATATCGGGTTCCCGTCGATATCGACCTGGCCAGTCGGCTGCAGCACATCGACCAATGCGCCGCCCACTACTTCCTGAAGATTATCAGTAACTAACAGCTCGCGATAGGCATGCAAGTGATTCGGTTCGTCCACAGACAGCCCATCGGTGAGTTCGAGCTGACCCGCCGGCGGCAGAACGGTCACGCCGTCGTTCGGATCGATATACGGGAATGCATGACAGCCCGTGCACTGCATGTCGATCTGCACGCCGTTGCCATCCAGAATCGGGTTGCCCATGTCATCGAACTGCGGCCGCGGCAGGCTCCACAGCGGATGAATGACCGATTCATAGTTGATCACGCTGCGGCAATGCGACTGCCAGTCCTGCTGGCACGCCAGCGTGGTCGGGGACTGCGTCATCAGGTCCGTGTACGAATAATCGATGTCCGCGTTATTGGCCCGAATGACGGGATCGGCCGTCCAGACGTCCGTATAGAGCACGTTCATCGACGCTTCGGTCGAGGAACAACCATCGGTCGCGCAGGTGATGCGCGCACGCACTTCCGCCATGGTCTCGCCAACATCGCCGACGAACCATTGCGGGTCCGTGTTCGGGAATTCGACACCGGCGACCTGCGCGCCGGCATAAGCCGAGTCGAACGCCTCGAAGCGCCCGTGTGAGAGGCCGCTGTTCGCGACATGGCAGCCGTTGCACTTGAGCTCCTGGCCCGGGCGCACCTGGATCCAGTTCTGGTGCCGCGCCGTGATGCGCTTGCCGTACTCGTCGACGACGCTGATGGCCAGTGCGACATTGGCCGGCACCTTTGTGATGACCGAACCGTCAGGCTCGATCATGGCGTACGACACGATTTCCTTCATGCCGAACAGCGTGGTTACGCCAAAGTCCGTATTGTCGAGATCGACGAGATCGTCGTCGGGAATCGACACGGCCTTCTCGATACGCAGGAATCGCGCCGGCCGGTTGGCTGCCGGTGTCTGCACCGGATCCGCCGTGGCTTCAATATCGAGCACGGCGCCACCGTCGAAATCGTAAACGCTGCGAATGTTCAGTAAGCCCTCACCGGCGTCGGTCAGCGTCGGATCCGCAGCGAAATTGGTTTCGCCGTCCGGTACGGCCGGCGGCGCTGCCTTCGGATCGGCCGCCACGACCTCCGTGAACATGAATCCTTCTTCACCGGTGACGACCGGACGCTGCGTGTTATCGCGCGGGTCGTACATCCAGATGCCGTAGAGGGGCGGTGCGACGACGAACGTGCCAACGTCCGGCGTCACGGGATTGTTCGGATCCGGCTGCACGAACAGGTTGGCGAGCCGATCGTCCGTGCACGGAACTATTTGTGTATCGACGGTATTCGGATCGCCGTCGTCGGCCAGCTGTTCGATGAGACGGCACTGGCTGAAGCTCACCAGCAGCCGGCCCGTGCCGTCGAGGATCGGGTACACGGAACTGTAGCGGCCGCCCGGTGACGGTTCGCCGGGAATCGTGACCACTTCGTTGACCGTGGCGTCTTCCTGCGCCGGCCCGGTCAGCACGCCGATGTTCGGCGCTGTCGGCTGCGTATTCTCGAGATAGTTCATTGTGTCGATCGACACCAGCTCACCTCCACCCTCGGTATCGGTGAACGGCCGCAGCAAGCTCATGACGCGCCCGTCTTCGAGTTCGCGCGGCTGCATGAACTGCACTTCCTGGCCGCCCGTGCCCGTGAAGTGGCTCTGTGCCCCGTACAGCAGTTCCGTTTTCTGGCCATCAGGATTCATGCGGTAAAGGTTGACGCCGTTGTTGGGCCCGGCGTGGTCCCAGCGGCTGAACACGATCTGGCCATTCGACAACAGCGACGGATCGAGGTCATGGCTCTGGTTGTAAGACACCTGCTCTACGCCAGTGCCATCGTCATTGATGACGTGCAGATTGAAGGCGAATTCGTTCTGATCTTCGTCCATCGCCGGGAAGCCGGGCTTGCCCTCGTCCAGCAGCACAGCCTGCGAACGCGTCTGACGCGTCGAAGAGAAAATAATGCGGCCGTCCGGGAGATACTTCGGCATGATGTCGTGGCCGATCTCCGCGGTCAGGTCCGACGAGATGATGCGCCGCAACTCGGCCGTCTCGAATGTGTACTCCCAGAGATTCCAGGTCGGCAGATCCGCTTCATCGAGATTCGGATCGAACGGAAAGCGCATTGCAAACAGCAGCGAACTGCCGTCATAGGCAATCTCGACGTCGCGGATAGCGGCGAGGCCTTGCGTCAATTCACCCGTGATGTTGACTGCTTCCGCACTTGGGGACGCGCGATCCCGGTAAAACAGGTCGGCACCGAAGTCGAACGTGATCTGCTCGCGCAAATCCTGCTGATCGAAGTCGCCATTGACGTCGACAGGAATGGGGGCACGAATATAGGCGATCGGAAAATCGATGACGACCGGATCGGGGTCCTGTCCGTTTCCGATGCTTACGCCGTCGCCACCGCCACACGCAGCAATGCCCGCCGCCGCCGTCAAAAGCGCCGTTTGTCGCATTGCCTTCCTGGCAAATCCGTCCCTGTTGTTTTGCGATAGCCTGTTCATAGCCTGCACCCTGGGTTTCCTGGCGAGACACAAGGAGTCCGCTAGTGTGTACGCGCGGCTCCCGTCTTACCGTTAACGCGATCACAATCCGCACCTCAGTATAGGCGAGCCGCAGAGTGCGATGTAATGTCGAAAAAGGGAGACAGTACGCAAAGTTAAATGCGTTTTGTGACCCAGTTCCTCTACCCTACACGCCCGCTCCGGCCATTCAGTTCCATGGCAAAAATCCTGCGCAACAATTCGCAAGGTTTTTCTCCAAAAACCAGAAACCGCTTTAGCTTTGTCGCGCTTGTGCTTGTTGTTTGGAACTGACGGCGTTCCCGCTGCATGTCTGCCTTCGGCGACAGTTGCACAGCCTTGTGCAATCAGTAGCTTAGCCCGCCCGATCCTGAAATCTGTTCGTAAGCGCCGACATCGACTTGACATATCCGCATTTCGGTTATCGCGTACGCCAGGCATTTAAGTAACTGTTTTAAAAAGCAATTAAGGGCAAATTTCAGCAAATTGGACAAGTCTGGCACGGCAATTGCTTTAAAGATTGCAGATTGACTGTTTGGCCGGCGCCGAAAAAACGGGCAAATCGTTGGATTGTGAGTGTTTTCACGGCAACGAGCCCGAAGAGACGGCAAGCTGGCCGGGCACGTTGATGGACCCAACGACACGTGAGCACAGTTATGAAATACAGGACGTGGACAAAAATGAGACAAGCAAAAACCCAGGGATGGACCAAGGCGCTTGGTCGCGTTTTGCTCGTCGGTTTGTTGTCGGCAAGCATGATGCTCCCGGCGCACGCTGGCCCCCGCGAACAGGCGAAGCGCATTCATGACCGGCTCGCTGGTGTTCCACCGACCGATGCGGTTCTGACGCAAATGGAGAACCTCATTATCGCCGGTAATGCCGTCGGCGCAGCTGACATTGCCATGGACAATGTCAACTTCTACAACGTGACGTTGAAGAATTTCGCCGCACCGTGGACGAACCGTGAACAGTCGGTATTCGTGCCGTTCAATGATTACATGGCAACCGTCGTTGGAATGGTTCGCGACGACGTGCCGTTCAACACGCTGTTATCGGCCGATATAACGTATACGGCCCCAGGCATCGGGCCAGCGCCGTCGGCTGCCAACAACGACCACTACGCACAGCTCGAAGCGAACAATGTCAACCTGCGCGACGCCCTGGTACAGACTTCACAGTCGTCCATCCAGGGAATCCCGTCATCGGCAACGGCCGGTGTAATGACTTCGCGCGCAGCTTCTGAAGCGTTTTTCATAGCCGGCACGAACCGCGCGATGTTCCGTTTCACTTTGATGAATCACATGTGCAACGACATGGAACAAGTCAAGGACATGAAGCTGGCGCCAGACCGTATTCGACAGGACGTCGCCCGGAGCCCGGGCGGTGACAGCCGTCTGTTCCTGAACAACTGCATTGGCTGTCATACCGGCATGGATCCGATGGCGCAGGCGTTCGCCTATTACAACTTCGATGCAACTTCCGGCCGGCTCGAATATACGCCCGGTAATGTGCAGCCGAAGTACTTCAACAACGACCTGAATTTCCCGCAGGGTTTCCGCACGCCGGACGACCGCTGGGACAACTACTGGCGTAAAGGACAGAACGCCTACCTCGGCTTCAGCCCGTCGCTGCCCGGCAGCGGTAACGGCGCCAAGTCGCTGGGCGACGAGTTTGGCAATAGCGAAGCGTTCGCAGCCTGCCAGGTGCGCAAGGTTTTCAAGGCCGTTTGCCTGCGCGAGCCGGAAAACGCCGCGGATCGCCAGCGCGCCGATCAACTCACGACCGATTTCATGACCACGTTCGGCTACCGGATGAAGGATGTCTTCGCCGAAACAGCCGTTTACTGCATGGGCCAGTAGGGAGACTGAACAATGACTAATGCCATTGCTATGCAGCGCAGCCCGATCGATCGGAATGATCGGGCTTCGCTCAGGACTGCTGCCCTTGCCGTATTGGCGAGTATCATCGTTGCCGCGTGCGGTGGTGGTGCGCAGACAACGGAAATGCCGCTGCCTCCGGGCGATCCGAACGCGAATAACAATCCGTACACGGGCCCTGTGGCCCGTGATGCGGATGTCCTGAAATTCCAGCAGGAATTCTGGATCAATGCCAAAACGACGGATCGTTGCGGCTCCTGTCATAACGAATCGGTGGGTCAGCTGCCGATGTTCGTACGCAATGACGACATAAACATGGCCTATGACGCTGCTATTACCGTGACCAACACGCAACAGCCGTCGCTGTCCCGTCTCGTAGAGAAAGTGGGCGAAGGCCACAACTGCTGGGTCGCCGATCCCGGTGTATGCGCCACCGTAATGACCACGTGGATCGAGAACTGGGTAGGCGATGCAGGCGGTGGCGGACGCCAGATCGTGCTCACGCCGCCGGTGTCCATGGATCCCGGCGCCAGCAAGAACTTCCCGGCAGATCCGGGCGCGTTCCAGGCGACGGTGTACCCGCTGCTGACGCAGTACTGCTCGAACTGTCACAGCTCCGAGTCGGCCAACGCCCAGCAGCCGTACTTTGCCGACCCGGACGTCAACACGGCTTACGACGCCGCGAAACCGAAAATCAATCTGGACACGCCGGCGAACTCGCGTCTCGTGATTCGTCTGCGCAGCGAGTTCCACAACTGCTGGGACAACTGCTCGTCGAACGCGCAGGAGATGGAAGATGCGATTACGGCGTTCGCCAGCGGCATTCCGCTGACGACCGTCGATCCGAATCTCGTGACCAGCAAGGCCCTGCGCCTCGTCGACGGCACGCTCGCCTCGGGCGGCAACCGATATGAAGATGCGCAGATTGCGCTGTGGGAATTCAAGACCGGAAACGGACTTATCGCCTACGACACGAGCGGCGTAGATCCGGCTATCGACCTGAATCTATCGCCCGAAGTGACCTGGTACGGCGGCTGGGGCATCACGACGAACGGTGGCAAGGCCCAGGGTTCGACAACCACCAGTGCCAAGCTGCATGACG
>JABAOH010001785.1_pt1 | contig 119095 bp, 98 predicted proteins | sample 7062181 | NCBI WGS metagenome assembly JABAOH01 (sample SAMN14538630, study PRJNA623070) | marine sediment metagenome | biome: marine biome [ENVO:00000428]; feature: marine pelagic biome [ENVO:01000023]; material: deep marine sediment [ENVO:00002113]; isolation source: pool of 5 deep marine...
GACAGCGGTACCACCGGTCGATGAAGAATATCGTCTTGCTGGACAACTACTACACGCCGGAGGCGCTACGCAGCGAGATCGCCGCCTTCGTCTCGTACTACAATAACCATCGGTACCACGAGGCGCTAGACAACGTTACACCGGCGGATGTGTACTTTGGCCGAGCAGCTGAGATCCTGGAGAGGCGAAAACGGATCAAGAAAACAACGATGAAGCTGCGAAGAGCGCAGAACTGTGGTAAGGTGAAGACGAGAAAGTCAAACGAGAACCGTGTCTCTTAGTTTCTGGACTATCGAGAGCCAACACTTCTGAAGACTTACAGGAACTGCACGAGCTCCCATCGGGTTTGAACAGTTATTCCTATGATGGTCGGAATAAGGATGGGCAGTTGTTGCCAAGTGGCGTGTACTTCTACCGTGTAAAGGCAGGAACTTATTCTGCGACAAAGAAGATGGTGATCTTGCGATGATCACCTTGTTTTCGATTCCACTTCCTATTTCGTCTCTTTTAAAATCACATCGCCATCAGACGTCCTGATTCTGATATGGCCTTTCGCGTCGCGTATTTCACCGGAAATCCATTTACGTTTTTTCTCCAGCACCTTCGCCGAGGGCAGCTCGATTTCTATGCTCCCATCGTCCACATCAACCGTGAAAGCAGCGGAGATACCGTGTGGAAGATATACCTTGATGTCGCCGTCTTCAGTTCGGATATCCAGGTCGATTAGTTTTGCTTCCGCAAGTTCGACGTCGACCTCTCCGTCTTCGCTCTCGATGTCGAGTTTGCCCAGCTTCATTCCGATCAGTTCCATGTCGCCGTCTTCCACACCTATCTCGAAATCACCCTCGCAGCGCTTAACGATAATGTCGCCGTCTTCCAAGTGAATACGGCACGGTGAGAGCGTGCTTTCGATGATCGTCACATCGCCGTCTTCTCCTTCTATCGTGAGCTTGCCGCTGTGTTCTTCGATATTGATCGACCCATCCTCGAGTCGTAGGTGGGTATCGGCGGAGCTGATATTGCCGAAGCTCACGTCGCCGTCGTCGAGATCACACTCGATGTCGCCTTCCCAACCTGTAATTTCCACGTCACCGTCGTCACCCTCGAGAAGGAGCATGACATAGCTGGGCGCTTGTATCTTGTATGTGTATTCTTTTGTGTTGAAATACAAAATGCCAGCAAAACCCGACGATGTTTCCTTTCCTATCACTTCGATCAAGTCACCTTTTTGCCTGAAAAGGACATCGAAGTCCCTGTCGCCGCCGAATCCGAGCGATTTGTAACTGGCCCTGTAACGGACGGACACATCGATTACATCCTTGTCCCACGGCTGGATCGTCACGTCGCCGTCGCCGTGCTTTAACCTCAGGCGTGATCCTTTGCTCACGTCGAAGCTCTTATGGATATCCTTGCTTATCTCTTTGGCCTCTGCGGGTAAGGCAACGAATCCCAACAAGATTAAGATTAAACATGCATGTACGAGGTTTCTCATCCGGCATCACCTCCATATAATGATAGCATACGGAGAACGGAGGAAAGCGTTTCATCCAAAATGGCTATGTCTTTTGATGAAAAGGGATTGCAGACGGCAAGGCTTGTGAAGTGGCATGTTGACGTTAGCCTGGATGCGTCATCAGTAGATGCTGAGCGTGCCTCTGTCGCCCTGAGGCGATTCCGCAGCGCGCGAGGAGGATTGCTGCGTGATGGGGGTGACGAACCGTTACGCGCAGCGAGCGAAGATCCTTCGCCGGAGGCGGATAGTCGAGCGGGAGCGTGGTGAGGAACCCCCATCACGCAGCAATCATGCGAGGACCATGAGCCGAGGGACGACGGAGGCACGCGCAATCCCCTTCTCCAGTGCAACGAATTCAGACGTCCCCTTTGCCTTTTAGCTCCTCTTCGTAATCGTCTTTGTCGTCGATGTCCTGGAGTATCGTCGGCGTATCCACCTCGATCTCGAGTACGTCCTCGGGATGACGATGAACGAGCTCGCGAAGGCCGATCTCCGGGTCCAGATGTTCGATTTCATCCCGGTATTTCATGTCGATGAGAATCGGGTGACCCCGCCTGCTTTCGTAAACGGGCAGCACGATTCCTTTCTTCGTTCTTTCGAATTCATCGATTATTTTGTTGATCGTCGCGCTTGAAACGGAAGGTTGATCTCCCAGAACCACCAGGGCGGCTCGTGCATTCGAGGGGACTGCTTGAAATCCATGCTGGACGGATGACAGCATGCCTTCGGCAAAACGCGGATTGAAGCCGATATTGATAACGTAACTCTTGATTTTTTGCTCGATTTTCTCCCGCTTTGATCCAAGGACCACCAACACCTTGTCTGCATTTGATTGAAGGACGCTTTCGATGACCGTTTCGATGATCGTTTTGTCTCCGAAAGGGAGAAGGAGCTTCGCTCTCTCCATTCTTTCGGATTTTCCGGCTGCCAGAATGATCGCCCAGATCATTTCGAGTCCTTCGTTTTGTCTTTCATGCTGCTTCGCGCCTGAACGAGTTGAGCAGCGATGCTGATGGCAATCTCTTCGACGGTCTCCGAATGAATCTCGATGCCGATAGGAGCATGGACGTGATCGAACAGACCGGCGGTGGCCCATCCCTTTTCGATGAATTTGCTCCTCATTAGCGCGATTTTGCGCTTGCTGCCGATCATCCCGATGTACGCGGCATCGGATGCGATGACATGACGGAGCGCCTCTGCGTCTTGCTGATGGCCTCGTGTGACGATGACGATATAGGTGTCGAGAGATGTGGGAAAATCGTGCATGGCCATACCAATGTCGTTCACAATGATGTGATCCGCTTCGGGCAGCTTTTCCCTGTTGGCGAATTCCGGCCTGTCGTCGATAACGGTTACCTCGAAACTCAACAAGCTTCCGATATGAGCGAGAACCTGACCGATGTGACCGGCGCCTGCTATCACCAGTTGAGGGAGAGGGAAAATGGGTTCGAGGAAAAGCGACGTGTCTCCAACACCGGCGGGGGATATTTCTTTCTCAGTTTTCAATAGAGCGGGTTTACCCGTTGACATCGCATGGTCGATCTCTTCTTGGAAAACGCTAAGAAGCGCACCTGATTCGCCCGAGGATGTATCCTTTACGTCGATCCAATTTCGAAAGAGCTCGACTCTTTCTCCGGAAGTTTTACTGATGAACGTGGCCAGCGCACCGGATCTCCTGGAATCGATGGATTGAACCACGTCTCTGAAAGTATCCCGGTGCGCTTCGGGGCGGGCATCGATCAAAATATGAATGTAACCTCCGCATATCGCTCCTTCGCCGGCATTGATGTCGGCATTGAGACTGAACTCACAAAGGAGGGTCTCTCTTTTTTTTAGCGCTGCGAGGACTCTCTTTTGTGCGTCGGCTTCGAGCCAGCCGCCTCCCAATGTGCCGGCGACAAGACCATCAGCGGAGAATATGGCCGAGGCTCCGGGAACCTGGGGACTGGATCCCTTCGTTTCGATGATGGTTCCAAGAGCAATTGGCTTTTTCTTTTGGAGCAAGTCGAAAAGCTGCGTGTAAATATTTTTCATCGGTCTCTTTCTTCAAGGCCTTTTTGTTTTTGGAAAAATCGATCAACGGGATTCGGTGTCAGTCCTTGGTACTTTTGAGTTTCTCGAGCGCCGCCAGGATCTTTTCGGGAGTGATGGGCAGGTCCCGGATTCGCACGCCCACGGCGTTGTAGATGGCGTTGGCAATGGCGGGTGCGGTGGGTACGAGGCCGGGCTCGGCGATGCCCTTTGCGCCGAACGGGCCGAATTGATCGTTGGTTTCGATCAGGTCGAGCTCGATGGGGAAGTCCATCTCATGGGCGGTCGGGATCTTGTAATCACGGAAGTTGGGATTCGTGATCCGTCCCCGTTCGGATTGAAGCTGTTCGTAAAGGGCATAACCAACGCCCTGGGCGAGCCCTCCGTATATTTGCCCCTTGAGCGCGGGGGGATTGAGCACCCTGCCGACATCGTGCGCCGCGACCATGCGGAGGATCTTGACCTCGCCCGTCTCGGTATCCACCTCGACTTCCACACCCTGAGCGCCGTATGCATACGTCGCTGACATGTTGCCGTACCCTTTTTCGAAGTCGGGAAGCTCGTTGGGGGGGTCGTAGAACACTTCGGTAGCGAGCATCTGGCCCTGCTCGCGGAAATGGATGGCGCGGAGCAGCGCTCCCAGCTCGATGCGCGTCCAAGGTTCCGATGGGGCGTCTTTGAGAAAGACGAATCCATCGACCAGATCGAAACGGTCCCGCTTCGCCGCTTGTTTGATGTCGAAGTCGGGCGGCGCGTAGTCCGGATGCTTCTTCTGGTATTTCTTCAGGTTCTTGGCCGCCAATTCTGGAAAGAGTTGTTCGGCATGTTCGAAGATCTGATCGCGGAGTTTCTTGGCCGCCATTATCGCGGTGTTGCCGGCCATAAAAGCGCCGCGGCTCGCATGCGTTCCCACATCCCACGGGCACGTGCCCGTGTCGGTGGGATTGATGAACACCTTCTCCGGTTGGACGCCGAGCGCTTCGGCAATCTCGAGGATCAAGACGGCGTGCAGACCCTGTCCCATTTCCACACCGCCGCAGTAGGTGTTCACATTGCCGAAGTCGTCCAGCTTGAGGATCAAACCGCTGCCGTCCGAGCGGTAAATCCGGCCGCCACCGCCCACGTGAATCAATGAGGCCATGCCGATGCCGCGCTGTTTTTTCTGTGAGCGGCTTTTCTTCCAATTCAGTTTGCCGGCCACGCTCTCCATGCATTCCTTGAGCCCGCAGGTGCTCACTTTCAAGCCCATGGGAGTGGTCTCGCCGGGCTGGTTGCAGTTGATCATCCGGAATTCGAAGGGATCGATCTCCGCTTTTTCGGCCAGCTGGTCCATGTTGTTTTCCAGGGCCCAAGTGAACTCGGGGTTGCCGTAGCCGCGCATCGCCTGGCAGTACGTGTTGTTCGTATAGACGAGCTTGGCATCGAAGTAGACGTTGCTCACGCGATACAGCGATGTCGCCGGCATCATCATCACTGTAGGATACGTCGCTCCCCATGACGTGTATGCCCCGTTGTCCTGGAGCACCTCGGCATGCCGGAACGTGAGCTTGCCGTTTTTATCGCATCCTTGAATGATTTTTGTGCGAGAGGATTGCCGGGGCGAGAGGTTTGCGAATTCCTCGTCTCGCGTATAGACGATCTTCACCGGCTTGCCCGTTCTGAAGGCGAGCAGTATCGCTATGTATTCATAGGCGTGCGTATCGAGGCCGGTGCCGAAGCCGCCTCCCAGCGTTGGTACAATGACTCGTGTGTTCTTGTTTTGTAACCCCATCGCGGACAGCGCCTGATTGAAATCGCGCTGGGCCAGAAACGGGATCTGCGTCTTGGCCCACATGGTGAGGTTGTTGTTCATGTCGAACTCGGCAATGCATCCGGCGGTGCCCATGCAGCACTGCTGCACCAATTGGGTCGAGAATTCACCTTGGGCAACGAACTTTGCCGCTTTTTCCCCGGCTTTTACATCACCGGACTCATGATGGTAGTGCAACGGGTGCCGGTTGTCTTTCATGGGCCGGCCCCGAGGATCGGTTTCGTGGACGAGGGGCGCGCCCGGCTCCATGGCCTCTTCCGGGCTGAACACACCGGGGATCGGTTCGTACTCGACTTTAATGAGACCGACGGCTTCAGCGGCGGTGTGGGGATCGATGGCCGCCACCGCGGCCACCTCGTCGCGGAACTGGCGCACCTTGTCTTTCTTGAGGGCGAAGTTGTCACGCACGAAACCGATGCGCAGCTCGGGAGTGTTGTAGGCCGTGATCACCGCTTTGACGCCGGGGAGCTTTTCGGCTTTCGATGTGTCGATGCGCAGGATCCTCGCGTGGGCGTGATCGCTGAACTTTATTTTTCCGAAAAGCATTCCCGGCCGCACGAGATCATGTATGTAAACCGCTTTACCCGCCGCCTTGTCCGGCGCCTCGGGACGCGGAATGTCTTTGCCAATATGACGGAAGTCCTTCATCGATTCTCCTTCAACCTGCTTGCCGCCGTTTTGATCGATTCGACGATTTGCACATAGCCGGTGCAGCGGCAGAGATTGCCCAGTAATACTTCGCGGATCTCCTCGTCCGTCGGGTCGGGATTGTTGTCGAGTAGCGCTTTGGCCGTCATGATCATGCCCGGCGTACAGAAACCACACTGAATCCCACTGGTATCTACGAATGCTTGTTGAACGATGGACAGCTTGTTGTCGATCGTTCGAAGTCCTTCGATGGTGGTCACATGCTTGCCTTCGACTTCGAGTGCCGGATAGAGACAGGAATTCACGGCGAGGCCGTCGACCAGGACCGTACAGGCCCCGCATTCCCCTTCACCGCAGCCTCCTTTGGTGCCGGTGTGATTCAAGGACACGCGGAGCAGATCGAGCAGCCGCGTGCTTCCGTCGGCTTCTGCGGTCACGTTCGATCCATTGAGAACAAATGACAGTGGTGCTTTCATCACGGATTCCCACCCATCAGCTTCTCGAGACACCGTTTGACGTACACGCTCACGATCTGCCGGCGGTAGTTGTCGGTGGAGCGAACATCTGTGATGGGTGAAATGCTTTTCACGGCGAGCTTCTGTGCTTCAGCCAGTTTTGCCTTGGTGATCGGGCCGTTTTCGAGCAGCTCCTCCACTTGGTAAAGACGCAGCGGCACCGGAGCAACGGACCCCGCGGCCAGTCGGGCCTTCTTGCAGTTTTTCCCGTCCATCTCGAGAAGCGCGGCCACGCTGGCAATGGCAAGGTCCATTTTTACACGACCCTTTTTGAGAGAGGTCGCCTGAGCGTCGGGAGCGGGTCGATCTAAGAGGATCGCCGTCAGGATCTCTCCGGCCGCGATGCAGCTCTCCCCCGGCCCGACGAAAAATTCGTTCAACGGCACCTCTCTCTCTTTGCCGGGGCTTTGTAGCAGGACTCTTGCTTCCAAGACGAGCAACGGCAGGGCGGTGTCGGCGCATGGGGAGCAGTTGCAGAGATTTCCGCCGACGGTCGCGACATTGCGTATCTGAACGCTTCCCAATCTCCCGGCGGCCTCAACGAGTACGGGGTATTTGACGGCGAGCGCGCGATGCTGGATCAACTCGGAGATGGTGGTCATGGCACCAATGCGTGTGACATTGCCGCTTTGGATCCCGGTGAGTTCTGAAATGGACCGAAGGGAGATGAGCGCCGGAGGACTCACCTCGCGGTTTTTGATTTTCACCAGGATATCCGTTCCGCCTGCAATGAAACGGGAGCCCGGAATCAGTTTTTTGAGCTTCCACGCTTCGTCCAGCGACGTCGGCTTGTAATAGTCCATCCGGCTCATGCCACGACACCTTGGTCTCTCAAACTAGCGATCTCGTCAGGCGACAGCCCTGCTTCGGCAAGAAGGGAGTCGGTGTGTTCTCCATACGCGGGGGCGAATGGAAGCGAGCCGCTGCTTCGCTCGAGATGGTCTGTTTTCACTGCAGGAGGTGGCAGACGTACCGCACGGCCGTCCGGCGTTGTCGTCCTCAAAATAGTAGAAGCGGCAAAAAGCAGCTCGGTCACTTTTTCTATGGGAGTGATCGGCGAATGAGGAATTGACGCTTCGGAGAGAACTTCGGAGATCTCAGCAGAAGCGTGATGGCTGGTTATCGCTTCGATGTTTGCGTGCAGCTCGGCTTTGTGTTGTCTTCGGCTTTCGTTTGTGGAAAAGCGCTCCTGGTCGAGGGAAGCGAACATCGGCTTCTTAGTGATCCGGATCCACTGCGCGTCGCTGCCGATGGCCACGTAAATGTAGCCGTCCATTGTTTTATAGGCGTTGACCGGGATGAACTGCCGGTGCTCGTTGCCCGAACGTTTGAGCTCCGAAGGCGGGCTTCCCATGTCCAGCATCGGGAAAAACGTATGAAGCCAGGAGATGGCGACCTGTGCCATCGAAATATCGATCTGCTTGCCTTTACCCGTTTCCATGCGCTCCATCAAAGCCAGAATGATCTGCGTAAACGCCTCGTCCCCCGCTTTGAGATCAACCAGCGGGATCCCGCACTGAAGCGGTGGCCCGTCGGAGTGGCCAGTGAGGTCCATGTATCCGCACCACGCCTGCAGAACCGGGTCATAACCCGGCACATCGGGATAGTTGAGCCCCATGGCTGAGATGCCGCACCATATCAAGTCTTCCCGCACTTTGCGTAATGTCTCGTAATCGAATCCGAGTTGTTGATGACGCGCGGGGAGCGTGTTGGTACAAAAGACATCCACTCCCAATTCGCGTATCAAACGCTGAAGGAGCTCGTGTCCTTCAGTTTTTTTGAGATCGATGGCTATTGCCTCTTTGCCGACGTTGGGGGCCACGAAGTAGCTGTGCCGGTCCTCACCGGCCACGGGCCGGCCGATGTAGCGGTTGGGATCGCCCTTCGACTTCCGGCCGGGCGCCGGTGTGGGCTCAACTTTGATAACGCGCCAGCCTAGATGGACGAAGCGCAACGTTGCATACGTCATGGTCAGAGCCTGTTCGACGCTCAAAACGACTTGGGGTTTCAAGATGGATGCTCCTTATGGAACGTGAGAGAGAATGGTCGATTGCTTATGATACCAGCCGGATTTCTCGTGGGCAACTCCGAGATAGAACGCGTTTTCACATCATGAACCCGCTCCCGAATACTTATCCATCAGTCGCTGGAACTTGGGATTGTTGCGGAGCGGATTCCAGCGGGGGTCAATATTGATCCAGGCAACAGACATCCAGCCAGGTATGGATAACAAATGTTCGAGTTCATCCAGCGCGGCGTCATGTTCTCCCAGGATCGCATAAATGTGGGCGAGATCGATGATGTAAGGCAGACTGTAAGCAACATCTTTTGAAAACGGATAAAGCTCCAATGCACGTTTTCCCTCTCGAATCGCCTCTTCCTTATAGCCCAGGGCGGCGTAGGCGATACCGAGAGAGCTGTGGAACATGGGATTCTCAGGCTGCGCCCGGACCTCGTCCTCGAGTGAAGCTGTTGCCGATTGGTAAGCAGACATCGCAAGCTCGGGCTCATTCAAAAGCTCGTGAACGTAGGCTGCGAGCAGCGGCGTGGGTCTCGCGCAAATCTTGAGTCGAATCCAGCCGCCGGGGACCGCAGTGAGATGATCGAGAGCACCACGGTAATTTCCCTCGTACATATCACACCAGTACCGGGCCCACGGCGCCCAGGGGTGATCGGGAGATATGGCTTCGAGTGCCGCTCGCACTTCCGGCACGGCACCTTTCCAACTCCAATAGTTAAAAGCTTTAGTGAGGTACGGCCAGGTCTGATCCGGCGCCAGGGCGATCGCTTTGTCGGCAACGTCCGATGCTTCGGGATACCGTCGCATCCACCAATAGGTGATTGCCAGCTCCTCGAACGCCGAAGCGTCGAGTGGACTTAACTTGCACGCTTCTCGGTAATAATCCAATCCATCCTGCCAGCGACCTTTGTGCCTGAGGACTTCAGCTTTTGCCTTCAAGACATCTGCGCTTTCGGGCAGGTCTCGTGCTGCGATGGCAAATTCTTCCAGTGCCTGTTCGGTCTTCCCTCCGGTCCAGAAGTAGAAATAACCTTGGGCTAGATGAACTTCGGGCGACTCCGGGGCCAGTTCGAGCGCCTTTTCTACCGCTTGCTTTGCCAGGTTGCGCCTCTCCTCCGTTCGATCATGCTGTAAATAGTAGAGCCTTGCGTGTGCTTTCGAGAGCTCGGCGTACGCCAGGGCAAATTCGGGATCGAGTTCTGTAGCATGCTGGTAACTCTGTAGTGCCTTGTTCCAGCCTTCCAATGAAAAGTGGGGCTGGCCCGCGTAATACCGGCCGCGAAGGTAGGCCTGATAGGCTTCGAGATCTTCAGTGGGTCGTGCTTCTATTGCTGAACGTTCGGGTTCGAGGAGGGTGATCCCCAGCTGTTCGACGACCTCCTGTGCGATCGTTGATTGAACCTGGAAAATATCATCGATGACGTGCTCGTAAGGTTCCGACCAGAGATGCGTATCGTCGGAAATCCGGATTAGCTGCGGTGTAATCCGCACGCGGTGGGGCTGATCGGGAGTTTTGGCCCAGCGAACCGTTCCTTCGAGCATGTAGTCCACACCCAACTCTTCACCAATCTGCTTTGTCGTTTTTTCCGTTGAAGCGTACTGGACGGCGCTCTTGCGAGAAATCACACCGAGGCCCCGCACCGACGCAAGGCGGCTGGTGATTTCTTCCGTGATACCGGCGGCGAAAAACTCATCCTCTGGCGGGCCTAGATTTTCAAAGGGCAGGACCACCAACATTTTCCTTTCGCTAACGGGTTTCTCTTGGGTCAAGAGGAAATCACGCAATAATATGATGGCTGCAAGAGCCACGATCAGGATGATCACACCTGTCCAACCCAACCGCCGAGCTCGTTGACCGGAGGTTCTTTTAAAAACGGGTGCGAAGCTCGGTCCAGCGGGAGCAGATAGGGTTTTCTGAAGATGGCACAGGTCAACCAGCAGATCTGCCGCGGTCTGATACCGTTCGCCAGGATTCTTTTCCATACATTTCTTTGCGATCCTCTCGAGCTCCAGAGGCACACCGGTGCGCAAACCGGTCATTGGTTCCGGATCGTCGTTCAGGATCGCGTAGACCAACGCTTGATCGTAATCAATTTTAAAGGGGAGTTGCCCCGTGACCATTTCGTACAGCACGACACCCAAAGACCAAATGTCCGTGCGGTGATCCACTGTTGCGCCCTGGGCCTGCTCCGGCGACATGCAGGCGATCGTTCCCACGGTAGAACCGGTTGTGGTCACTCTCGTGGCGCCGGCCAGCAACGCCAGGCCGAAATCCATGATTTTCGCCTGACGCTTCTCGGTTACCATAATGTTGGCGCTTTTGATATCCCGGTGCACGATGCCTTTTTCGTGCGCCTCGTGCAGACCTGTACCGATCTGAATGGCAATATCCAGAGCCTCATTCAATTTGAGTGGACCTGATGCGATCCTCTCCCTGAGGCTCTGTCCCTCGACGAAGGCCATGGCAATGAACGTGCGGCCTTCGGCTTCGTCGATTTCATGTATGGTAGAGATATTCGAATGATCCAACGCGGCGGCCGCCTGTGCTTCGTGGATGAAGCGCGTCTTCTCTTCTTCCGTGCCAAGAGCTTGCGGTGTGAGGAATTTCAGCGCGACGGTCCGCTTGAGCTTGAGGTCCTCGGCCTTGTACACCACTCCCATGCCGCCTTCGCCGATTTTTTCGAGGATCTTATAGTGGGATATAGTTTGGCCGATCATTCGTTTCTCGCCGGGAAATCACAGTGCGGTATTACGTAGAGAAAGATGCACATCTCGATCTCCATAACGCCTTGATATTCTACCAAGTGTACCGGTGGGATGTCAAAAGCGATGGGGAAGGATATAATGGCTTATAGAATGAGCAGGTCGTTCACAAAAATACGAGGATGCCAGAAGGCGGAGCACCTCTTGTGAAGCCGGGGGAGTAGGACTTCGAGTCGGCACCCCGCCTTGGGTTTTCGGATCTGCTGTGCGCCAGGGAGATGATGGACTTTCGATCGACCTGCGATGGGGGGAAGAATTACTCTTTATTAGGTTCTGCATGTTGGTCGAAGAACGATGCCGATACTTACAGAATTTCTAGCTGATCTCAGAGCGGCGTGCCGGTCCGCACATGAAATTGGGGAGTTCACGCAGTCGGCTAAAGGCGTAATAAATAAGGCTTTGGGGTCGGAATTCAGCAGGAATCCAGAGGCTGCTAACTCGATATAAGCGTTTGCTTTATGCGCTCCTTGGCATCATCTGACAGCGTGGCATCGGACAGACACTCCAGCAGCTCGTCCGAATCTGCCGAGGCCTTTCCGATTAAGCGCGAGAGCTTGCCCAACATCTGGATTTGCTTGTAGTAGATCTTGCAGAACTTGCATATGAGCAGGTGATACCAGAGCTCGAATCTCCTCATTCCACGGAGCGGGCGATCCCTCAGCTCCGAAGACCTTCTTGCTGCTTCTTTGCAGTTGATCATCATGGTGCTATTCGGCCTCCTTCGCATTTGCCCGGAACCAGTTGGAATCCAAGCACTTCCTCAATCTGGCCCGCGAGCGGTGCAGCATCACCCAAAGATTGGTCGGCGTGATGGACAAAATCTTACAGATTTCTTCGCTTTTTACTCCATCGACTTCCCTCAGGGTGAACGCCCGCCGGTGCGCTTCCGGCAGGCCCGAAAGACAGGTGTGAAAAACCTTCCAAAATTGTTTGTTTTCTACGAGGTCATGCGGGGAGCCTTTCCATTCGAACATGGGCGTTTTGTAATGCCCGGTCTCATCGTAGAGTTCTCTTTCATCTTCCTCATCCCAGGGATTGAGATCGGTGGCGAGAACTTCTTTGGATGTTTTTCTGAAGTGATCGATGATCTTGTGCTTGAGGATTCCGATGAGCCATGTCCTCAGCGAAGATCCCCCTTTGAACCGCTCGAGGCCCTGAAGCGCGGAAAGAAACGTCTCCTGTACGAGATCCTCGGCGACGTGCGGATCTTTGATGCGCAGGATCGCGAAGCGGTAAAGCGCATCGCCGTGCAGCTCCACCCATGAGGAAGGATCATGCACGATATCTTCGCGGGTCGCTTTCATGGTCTTGTTGGGGAATATACTCCAAGTAGATTGAAAATACTACAAATAGCGGAATCCGTCCATGCGGTTTTTCCGATCTCCAGATAGCGATCCTCTGCGCCCGCCAGGCCAGTGATCAAATTCGCCCGGCGGTCCGCTGGAGCGATTTCAGAATCCTTTCGACAATCCAAAGATCGAGCCTAACGCAGCATAATCATTTTTCTCGAGAACGTCTTCGAGCCTGCTTTGAGCTTATAGAAATACACACCCGATGCCAGCCCGTCAGCCCTGAAGGGCACGGTATGAGCTCCCGTTTCCTTGCGTTCGCTGACAATCGTCGCCACCTTCCTCCCACTGGCATCGTAGACCGACAGCTCCACGTTCATCGCCTCCGGCAGATCGAATTTAATCATGGTCTCCGGCTTGAACGGGTTGGGAAAGTTTTGGTAAAGCGTGAGCTTCAATGCCGGAATCGATACGGTCGTCTCGAAGAGCAGCATCGCTTCTCCATTTTCGACGGCACTGACGCGATATGTATAATCTTTTCCTCGTGCCACCGATGCATCCTCGAATCGGGCCTCGTACCCGTCGAGTGTGATCTCGGGCGCGATCGTTTGATACTGGCCGTTCGGCTCCTCTTTCCGGGCAACATCGAACGTAACATGCTCTGAAACATCGCTCATGATCCACGAGATTTCCACATGCATGCCCCTCCAGGCAGACTCGAAGCTCGCAAGCAGCGTGGGCACCAGGACACTCTCCGGAGCCAACGTGGCAAACAAGCTCTCGTTCGCGTGGATGTCAAAGGCGGAGAGCTTGAGGTAATAGGGTTGCTGGGGAGGATAGGGCAGATCGGTTACGGTCGTATCCATGGACGTCGCAATACGGTTCAGGTCGGTTGGGATGAAGTCCGATCCCTCGCCGCGATACACGGAGTAGTGGGACAGATCCGGTTCTGTGTTGGCGTTCCAACGCAGCGTAAGAATGGTTAGACCTGGATCGTACTCTCCGGCAAAGCCCAAAGGAGCGGCGGGTGAGAGGTTATCCACTGAATAACCGCTGTCCGGGTTCGACACCCAGAAGACAAACTGATCTGCCGTGTGGGCGACGACCTGGAAGTAATGCATTCCCGGGTTGCCGGCGATGGAGTCGTAGAGCGTGGGGGCGGTATAAGAGTACCCCTCGAAGTAATACGCATTCATGTTGCCAATCCACTCCCAGTAGTAACCGCCGGCGCTGGTATGATCGATGCGATGAGCAGTGCCCTGGAAGTCCTTGTCGATCGCACTGAGATCGACGAGCGCAACGTCGCTGACAAAGGGAGATGTGGAACTGATCTGCTTGATTGCTCGCCAAATGGAGTAGTGTGTAATTGTTTGAACGTTGTACACATCCAGCGGGCTTGCAAGCCAGTTCACGGAGGCATATCCCCCTTGATCGCCTGGCACGTCTTCCACTGATGTGAGGTATGGTGGCGGGATCCCCCATTTTCCAAAGATCCCTTCGATCCGCTGGGCGTAGATATTCGTACTCGTCCAGTTTCTCCAATCCAACCATGTGATGATCGCTCCGCCTGCGTCATCAGAGACAAGAGCCGGATTTTCCGGCCAGGAATCGATCCCGGAAGGAGTAACGGCTTCGCCGCCGGCGGTCCAAAGCGCATTGCCGAGGGAATCGACGTGTTGGCCGCGGATGAATGAGTCGTCCGGGTCCTCGTAGTCATCAAAGATGATGATCGCTCCGCCAGAGCCGTCCGTTGTTAGCCTTGCATAATACTGGTCATCAAAAGCCGTGGAGATCGCCACGCCGTCGGTCGTCCACAGCACATTTCCATTCGCGTCAACGCTCTGGGCATAGATGTCCCGGTCCACTCCGCGATTGTCCGACCACCCCATGATCGCTCCGCCTTCGCCGTCTGGGATGACATCGAGATTATATTGACTGCCCGAGGCGGCGCAAATAGCGACGCCCCCGGCGGCCCACAGTGTGTCACCAAGTGAGTTGATGCGCCGTGCATAGATGTCAATGCCACTTCGAGAATCCCGCCACGCGATGATTGCCCCGCCCGAACCGTCCGTGACGGGGATAGGCGCCATCTGCTCGAACGGGGATGGGGCTACAACGATCCCATCAGGCGTCCAGAGCGCGTTTCCATTACCGTCCACACGCTGCGCGTAGATGTTGTTCGCACCGCTTCTAGGATCATACCAGGTGATAATCGCGCCGTTCGCCCCGTCTGAAACGAGCATGGGTCCTTGCTGGTCACCCGCGGTGGTGCAGACGGCCACCCCGTTAGGCGTCCAAAGCACGTTTCCATTCGTATCGATCCGCTGGGCGTATACGTCGTAGTCCACCAGGCTGCGGCCGTCCCTCCATGTAAGGATCGCGCCGCCCGCACCATCGGGAACTAATAATGCATACGCCTGGAAATTCGTGGCGGTGCAAATGGCGACTCCGGTCGGTCCCCAGAGGGTGTTGCCGTTGAAGTCGATTCGCTGGGCGTATATATCGAATTCGGGCGCGGTTCCCTGGTACCAGGACACAATTGCACCCCCTGCACCATCAGAGATGATTTGGGGGTAAGTATGATCAACGGTTGCAATCGCGGCGAGCACTCCACTGTCTACCCAGAGGACGTTTCCCATGGCATCGATCCGCTGGGTGTATATGGTCGTGTAAGTACCGCGATTATCCCGCCATGCGATGATGGCTCCTCCAGACCCATCCGACACCATGACTTGAGAGTCCTTCATATCAGTTCCCTTTATTATCGGCACCCCATCCGCCGTCCACTGCGCCTGTGCCGTCGAGAAGCACACCACGGAGCATAAAAGAACGAGAACAACCAACAGGTCAAACTTGCGGGACACGTGATACCTCCCTTTTTAGAAGCGTGCGAGAGATGGATCCAAATTACGCGTATCTAATGCAAAGAAGCTCCAGCTGTTGCAAGAGTGTGAAAACGAATGATGCGTGCAAGGCATACTGATGCAACTGCCTAATTGAATGGGATGAAATAGGTACTTAAAGAAGAACATGTTATTAAGAGTGGGCAAGTTAGTAGGATCCGCAAGGATACCATTTGAGGAGCGGCATTTCAATGTCTTTCAGTACCGAACTCGTCCATTGGATGGAACTTGCGCTGCCGTGAGACTGCTAAAAAAGGCTTGCGGATAGCGCACAATAATGGGAATATGTACGCTTTAATGGCAGCTCGATAGCGCCGCCCGGAGGGGTAAGGTACCAGGGGGCGCCCCACCGCGCATATCGGATTTTTCCGTATTTACCAGCAAAGGACACCGTACGATGGCTGAGCATAAACCGTTTATCCCGGCTGACGTCACTATGCGGGATTTTAATTTCAAAACCGTGATCCTGGGGGTGATACTGGGCGCACTTTTTGGAAGCGCAAATGCGTATCTCGGTTTGCTCGTTGGGTTGACGATCAGCACGGCGATCCCCCTTGCCGTCATCTCGGTCGCGATACTGCGGGCCTTTACGCCGGTTTTCGGCCGTTCGACCATTCTCGAATGCAACATCTCTCAAACCACCGGTTCGGCCAGCTCTTCATTGGCTTCCGGACTCATCTTCACCATCCCCGCTTTGTTCATCTGGGGCTATGAACCGTCACTGCTTCAAATGACGCTGCTCGCGATATGCGGCGGTATCACCGGGGTGCTGTTCATGATCCCGTTGAGGGGATTTCTCATTGTGAAAGAGCACAGGAACCTTCCTTATCCAGAGGGCACGGCCAGCGCTGAAGTGTTGATTGCGGCATCGGAAGGTGGTTCATCGGCCAAAAGCATCTTTGTTGGATTGGGAATCGGCGCCGTCTATAAAAGCTTGATCAACCTCCTGTACCTGTGGCCGAGCAAGATTCAGCTCACGCTCCCGTTTATCAAGAAGGCCGTCGTTGGTGTTTCGACCAATCCGGCGCTATTGGGCGTGGGGTATATCCTGGGCCGTAGAATCGGGACCATCATGGTGGGCGGCGGCTTGATCTCGTGGGTAATCATCATTCCAATTATTGCTCATAAATATGGTGATGCGTTGATTTGGGACAATACGCTGGCTTATTTGAGATCGAAGGGATTGGATCCGTCCATCACGACTATCGGTGAGTTGAGCGCAAAGCAAATCTGGGAAGGGTACATTCGAATCATAGGCGCCGGCGCCGTTGCCGCAGCCGGAATCATCACGGTCATCAGGGCGATACCGACCATGGCCGGCTCTTTGAAGATCGGTATCAAGGAACTCAGAACGAGCGCGGCCACCCTCGATATGGGAAGACTTCGAACCGAACGGGATCTTTCACTCAAATACGTTTTTATAGGAATCAGCATCGTTATCGCACTCGTTACCATCATTCCCGGCATTATCGGAACGCATACGTTTCTGGTGATGAGGTTTCTCAGCGCGGTGGCCATCGCTCTGTTTGCTTTTGCGTTTGTAACGGTATCGTCGCGCATCGTGGGGATGATCGGCGTTTCCTCTAATCCTACATCCGGGATGGCGATCGTTACGCTCCTGGGCACGGGACTCGTGTTCAAGCTTTTGGGCTGGACGGATATCACCGGGAAAGTTACCGCGCTCACAATCGGCACGATCGTGTGTATCTCGGCCTCCATTGCCGGTGACATCTCTCAGGATCTCAAGACGGGTTTTCTCGTAGGAGCCACGCCGAGAAAGCAGCAGATCAGCGAGATCATCGGTGCCCTGGGCTCGGCATTCTTTGTGTGTCTCGCCGTCTATTATTTGGGTAAGGCGTATGGATTTGGGTCGGAGGCATTACCGGCCCCGCAAGCGATGTTGATGAAGACGGTTTTGGACGGCGTCCTCGGCGGGGACTTGAGATGGGATCTGGTGGGAATCGGCGCTGCATTTGCCGTGATCGTTACATTCCTTCGGATACCGCCGCTGGCGTTTGCCGTCGGCATGTATCTGCCGTTGTACTCGATGACTCCCTTGTTCATCGGCGGGATGCTCCGGCATTATGTCGAAAAGTTTTACAAAACGAACAACGAGGAGAAAGGAAAAGACGAAGGCATATTGATGGGTTCGGGATTCATTGCCGGCGAAGGGATGATGGGTGTCATCATTGCCATCATTGCCGTGATCATGAAAGTCGAACCGAGATTCCTGGAAATTCAGTATCCCACCGCATGGCTCGGGCAACTGGTAGCAGTTATCCCGTTCGTCGCTCTGGGATGGTTTTTGTATCGAGTAGCTGCACGGTCGAGAGCGGCCGCAGCAAGAAACAGATAAGGATTTGGCAAAGCTCATACGACGTGTCCCTCGCATGAGTTATCAGAATTCATTCGGATCAGAAGTGTAATCCTGGTCAAATAGCAGCAGCTCTTTTCGCATAATAATCCATTCCGCAAAAGGTGGTCTCTGCTGATGGCTGATCGTCCCGTTCGCCCGAAGGATCGATTTCTCGTATTCGGCTCTCCGATGATCGAAGAAGCCGAGATCAATGAAGTGACAGATAGTCTTCGCAAGGGGTGGCTAGGTACCGGACCCAAAGTGGCGCAGTTCGAGGATGCTTTCCGGGCTTACAAGGGCGCGCCTCATGCGGTCGCGTTGAGTTCCTGCACCGCGGCTCTTCACTTGAGCATGCTCGCCGCCGATTTGAAACCCGGTGACGAAGTCATCACCACTGCGATGACGTTCTGTTCATCGGTAAATGCGATCATCCACGCAGGCGCTACGCCGGTGCTGGTGGATGTCGATTCACGTACGATGAACGTGGATCCCGCTCGGATCGAAATGAAGATCACGCCTAAAACCCGGGCGCTTCTTCCCGTACATTTTGCCGGGCGGCCGTGCGATATGGACGCGATTTGTGACATCGCCGCCCGTCACAATTTGCTGTTGATCGAGGATTGCGCACACGCGATAGAGGCGGAATACAAAGGACAAAAGACCGGCTTGTTCGGCGATTTCGGCTGCTTCAGTTTTTACGTGACCAAAAACATCATCACCGGCGAAGGCGGTATGGTTCTCACGAGACGCGAGGAAGACGCCTCCAACATCAAGGTCCTCGCTCTTCACGGAATGAGCAAGGATGCCTGGAAGCGGTTCAAAGACGAAGGCTTCGTCCACTACTATGTCGTGTCGGCCGGATACAAATACAACATGATGGATCTGCAGGCGGCCATAGGGATCCATCAGCTGAAGCGCATCGACCAATACTGGAAGAAGCGGAAAGCGATCTGGCGCCGCTATGACGAGGCATTTGCCGATCTCCCCGTCGATCGCCCCGCCGAACCGGAGCCGGACACGCGGCACGCGTACCACCTTTACACAATTCTGGTCGACGAGAAAAAGACGGGCATGGAACGGGATGCGTTTCTCGATGCCCTTCACGGCCACAACATCGGTGCTGGTGTGCACTACATGAGCATCCCCGAACACCCCTTCTACCGGGATACGTTCGGCTGGAAGCTCGATGACTACCCAAACGCCGTGAGCATTGGTCGCCGCACGGTGAGCCTGCCCCTATCCGCGAAACTCTCCAACGACGATGTGGAGGACGTCATCGAAGCGGTGAGGTTGATCCTTCAGCGGTAAGCCTAGACCGCAGAAGGTAATGCATTGCTTGTGCCGGTGGGGGTGACGACGTATTTTTAGCTCTATGAAACAATACGACCTCATATGTTTTGATGTCGACGGGACGCTTATCGAACATCCAACCGGAAAGGTGATCTGGGAGCTGCTCAATATAAGATACGGGGGAAGCGAACAAATCAACCAGGCCCGGTACGATTCCTACATGGAAGGCAACATCACCTACGATAAGTGGGTGGAGCTGGACGTCTCGGACTGGATAGAGAAAAGAGCCACGCAGGAGGAAATTGTAGAAGTCGTCCGGGGATTCCGGCCGCATGAAGGCGCGCTGGAAACCGTAGAGGAGCTAAAAAAGAGGGGATACCGGCTGTCCGTCGTATCCGGTACGCTCGATATCGTCATCGACACAATTTTCCCCGATCACCCATTCGATGATGTTTTCACGAACAGGATATTCTTCGACGGCGATGGGAATCTCACCGGTTGGAAAGCCACCCCGTTCGATATTTTTGGCAAGCCAATTGCTCTGAGAGAGCTTGCCCGAAAATACGGTACCACTTTGGATCGGATTGCTTATATCGGAGACGGGGACAACGACGTGCCGCTGCTCGGTGTGGTGGGCTATTTTGTGGCGTTCAATCCCCGATCGGCTGAGCTGGAGAGAGGAGCTGACCGGGTGGTCAAAAATCAGAGCATGACGAAATTGCTGGAAATTTTCGAGTAGGGAAATGCGCGTGGACCTGCCCGAAAGGAGATCCACGCTTTGAAGAAAATCTCAGGACACTAAAATTCTATGCAGAGAGAGTTATCATGAAGTACGAATCGCTGGATAGCATCCTCGAAAGAGCGCGCGAAATACTCAGCGCCCAGGAGAACACGCTGCCAAAAATTTTATTGAAAGAAATCCTCACGAATTCCCTGAAGCTCAAAGAGGAAGATCTCGACACCCTAGATCTCAAAGTGATCAACCGGGCGTTCAGGGAGTTGCGGTACGCGTTCAAAGTCTTCAAACCTTACCGGGGAATCCGAAAAGTCTCCATTTTTGGATCCGCGCGGCTGCCCGAAGAAGATCCCCATTACCAGCAGACGGTGAAGTTCGCCAGAATGCTGGCGAATGAGGGATTCATGGTGATTACGGGAGCGGCGAGCGGGATCATGAAAGCGGGGAACGAAGGTGCGGGAAAGGGCAAGAGCTTCGGCGTGAACATTCTCTTGCCATTCGAGCAGAGCCCGAACGAGTTCATCGTCGATGATCCCAAGCTCATGACGTTCAAATATTTCTTTACCCGTAAGCTCTTGTTCGTCATGGAATCATGTGCCATCGTCCTCCTTCCCGGAGGTTATGGAACGCATGACGAAGGTTTTGAAACTCTCACACTGGTTCAAACAGAAAAGGCGTCTCCACGTCCGGTCGTGCTGATGGATCTTCCCGGTGAATCTTACTGGGAGGAGTGGGACGCATTTGTGAAAGATCAGCTTCTCGGCCGTGGTTTTATCTCACGCGAAGACATATCACTATACAAGATTGTATACTCGGCTGAAGAAGCGATCGATGAGATCAAGTTCTTCTTCTCCACGTATCACTCGATGCGCCAGGTAGGCGACAGGCACGTAATTCGACTCGAGAGAGAGCTCACGGACGACAATGTCGACGAACTCAACAAGTCGTTCAAAGATGTGTTGGAGAAAGGTAAGTTCGAAAAGACCTATGCGCTTCCCGGGGAAGTAAACGAACCGGAACTCCTGCGGATGCCGCGGCTCGTTTTCTCATATAATTACAAGAGCGCAGGCCGCATCCGACAGCTCATCGACAGGATCAATGAGATGGGTCGATCTTTGGGCGATGAGGTTTGATGGGTGACGGTTTATTGAGTGCGGGTTGGATGTCTGCGAGCTGGAGCCTGCGCCTATTCGAGTAAGCGTATCAACTCTTCAATCCTCTCTGCGATCAACCGGACATCGGACCGGAGATAGTAGAGCTGCCTTTTGAGCCTGTTGACTTCGGTCTTTTTCTGTTTCTTGTCTTCCGGGAACATCAGCCGGAAGGATCTCTCGATGTGATCAGAATGATAGCGTTTGAGATCGTCTTCCAGGAACAGCAGCAATGCGGAGCCGAAGTTCAGGGTTTTTAAGGTTCCTTCCGCTACGGCGTTTCGAAGTGAGGCTTCAGAGACGCGAAGGTTCACCGCGGCTTCCTTGATTGGAACAACGCGTTGTATGCCGTCCGGCAGCCGCGGCCGGTTGATGATCACCCAGCGTTTATTGGGAAACTGATAGGCTCCCTTGATCTTGCCGGCTCTAAGCAGCGTGCGCAGGTGCTTGAGCGGTTGCGTCTCGCCGGAGAGTATGTTTTCGGCCACGAGCCATCGGGCCGCCTCTACGGCGGAGACCCCGTCTCTTTTGAGAGAGGACAGTTTTTTCTCGAGGAAACTGCTGATCGTTCCGGCGTCCGGCATGCGTAGAGGATGCAGCAAAAGAAAGAGTAAATTCAAGTGAATTCTGTGCGAGACTTCGCCGCGCACGTCGCATCACCTGGGATCGAGGGAATGAAACTCCTTAAAGCAAAAAAGGTTTTGAACGCTGATGGAGCCGGAGCTCACTATCAGTGAGAGAACGATCCGTTGCTGTGGTAGAGAAGATTGCATGCTGGGTTGCAGGTCGATACCGAATATGGCGCTAAAGATTGAGCTGCAGCCTGGCCGCTTCCGACATCATGTCTGGATTCCACGGTGGATCCCACACCAGCTCGACCTTTGTAGCCGTCACGCCGGGGACGGCCCGGACGGTCATCTCGACTTCGGGAGGAATCTGCTCCGCCACGGGGCAGGCGGGTGAGGTGAGCGTCATCACGATATCGACCGCGCCGCACGGGGATATCCTGATATCGTAAACGAGCCCCAAGTCGTAAATGTTAACGGGAATCTCGGGGTCGAAAACCGTCTTGAGCGCATCCGTGATTTTCGATTCAAGCTCTTTCATGGTCTTTTTGGCTACAATTACTCGGTCGTAACGGGCTCGTTCTTTTTCTCGATCGCCGCATGCATCGTGTGCCAGGCGAGCGTGGCGCATTTCACGCGCATGGGGAATTCACGCACCCCTGCAAAAGCGGCGAGCTTTCCCAATCCGGATGTATCGGGCGCCTCGTCCGGGCTGCCGGTGACCACATCGTGAAACCGGTCGAACAGGCTTTCCACTTCCCAGAGGTGCCGCCCTTTCACGGTCTCCGTCATGACAGAGGCGCTTGCCGTACAAATGGCGCATCCCGTGCCTTCAAAGGCGATATCCTCTACCGCATCATCCTTGATCAACAGATGCACCGTAATGCGATCGCCGCAAATAGGATTGTTGCCGACCGCGTGGTGACTCGATACTTCCAGCTTGCGAAAGTTGCGAGGATTCTTGTGGTGATCGACGATCAGCTCTTGGTAGAGTTCTCTCAAATCGGACATTCGGTATGCTCCTCAAAGCATCGCGGCTCCGTGGGATAGCCGATGGATATCCGAAAAGCCGCGCTCGATATCGGTCTTTTCAAATTCATTCCAGGCTGAATAGCTCCTTGGCTTTGTAAATCCCAGCGACGAGCGAGTCGATCTCCGCATGGGTGTTGTACAGTCCGAACGATGCTCGTGATGTTGCGGGAACGCCGAACCTGTCCATCACGGGCTGCGAGCAATGGTGGCCGGTCCGGATGGCGATCCCCTCCTGGTCCAGTATGGTTCCTATGTCATGTGGGTGTATGTTTTCGATCGTAAACGAAACGACGGCGGCCCGATCCCGTGCGGTACCGATGAAACGGAGACCGGGGATGGCGGAGAGGGCCGCGATCGCGCACCGGACGAGGTCGTCTTCATGGGCGGCGATCGCCTGCATGCCGAGAGCGTTCAGGTAATCGATCGCCGCGCCGAAACCGACCGCATCGGCTATGTTCGGTGTCCCGGCTTCGAACTTGTGGGGAACGTCGTTATACGTCGTTTTCTCGAAAGTCACCGATTGAATCATTTCCCCGCCTCCCTGATAGGGCGGCATGCTTTCGAGGAGTTCGAGCTTGCCGTAAAGCGCGCCAATCCCGGTCGGGGCGTACATCTTGTGACCGGAGACAACGAGAAAGTCGCAACCGATCTCCTGCACGTCCAGGGGCAAATGAGGCCCGGCCTGGGCACCGTCGACCAGCACGGGCACGCGGCGCCGATGCGCGAGTTCGATCATTTCCTTCACAGGGTTGATGGTTCCCAGTGAATTCGATATGTAAGTAATTGCAACGAGCTTCGTCCGGTCGGTGATGAGCTTTTCATAAGATTCCAAGACAACTTCTCCTCGCTCGTTGATTGGCGCCACGCGAAGGTGGGCGTCTTTCTCTTCGCAGAGAAGCTGCCAGGGGACGATGTTGGAGTGATGTTCCATTGCGGTGATGAGGAGTTCGTCTCCCGCCCGGATGTGTTTTCTTCCATACGAATTCGCAACGAGGTTGATCCCTTCCGTGGCTCCTCTCACAAAAATGATTTCCCGCGCATCGGCGGCATTAATGAATCGTTGCACTTTGATCCGTGCGGTTTCGTATGATTCTGTTGCACGCGCGCTCAATGTGTGGACGCCGCGATGAACGTTCGAGTTGTCCTTTTCATAATACTGCCGGACGGCTTGGATCACCGAGAGAGGTTTTTGCGTCGTCGCGGCGCTGTCCAGGTAGACGAGCGGCTTCCCATTCACCTGCTGGTGCAGTGCGGGGAAATCCTCGCGGATCCTCTGCACGTCCAGAGTGGTCGGTGCATCGCTCGCGGCGTTTGGGACGGGAATGCCGGATGGATTGCTCATGCCGTTTCCTCGTTTCTTTATTATTTCGAAAGCCACTCGAAAAGGTCCGTTGCGAAACGGTCACGGACCGGGGCCAGATGAATCCTGTCGAGAACTTCGTTGGCGAAAGCATAGATCAACATGTGTCGTGCATCGTTTTCTTCGATTCCCCGTGAGCGGAGATAAAAAATTGCCGCTTCGTCCAGCTGGCCTACCGTAGCCCCATGGGTGCACTTGACATCATCTGCGAAGATCTCCAGCTGGGGGCTCGTGTTGATCCGTGCGTCATCCGAAAGCAGCAAGCAATTGTTCGTCTGTTTTGCGTCCGTTTTTTGAGCGCCTGGATCGACGTAGATCCTTCCGTTGAAAACGCCGCTCGAGCGTCCATCGAGAATCCCTTTGTACAATTCAAAGCTCTCGCAATTTGGCTTGGCATGCTTGATGAAGGTGTGGTTGTCCACATGCTGGCGGTTGTCTCCCAGGTACAGGCCGTCGAGCGCGCATGAGACGCCTTCACCGTCGAGAATGACATTTACGTCGTTTCGAACGAGGGCACCCCCAATCGAGATGGAGGCCGAAGAAAATCTCGCGTCCTTCTCGATGTTCGCCTGTAAGGCGGCGACATGGTAGGCGGCGTCACTTTCCCGCTGGAGCTTGTAATGAGACACATCGGCGTTTTCTCCCAGAATGATCTCGGTGACGGGATTTGTGAAGTAAGCATCTTGCTTCAAGCCGATGTAACTCTCGATGATCGTCGCCCGGCTCCCCTTTTCGCCAATAATGAGAATTCTGGGGTGCGTTCTAGGGGCGTTTCCGTTCGTGGAGGGAGCGTCCGGTCCGGCTTTGTCAACATGCAAATTGGAGGTCGCCGAGCCAATCGCTGGGGTTGAGGATGGCAACCCGCTGGAGGCAAACACAAGGTGTATTGGCTCGACGACCGTCGCGTCTTCGGGGACATACACAAACGCGCCGTCGGATATAAACGCTGTATTGAGCGCAATGAACGCCTGTTCTTCGAATCGGGCGTAACGGGCGAGATGGTTCTCAACAAGCGCGGCCCTCCGTTGGAGCGCGTCGGCGAGACTCTCGATCACCAGGCCGGAGTTCGAGCCTACTTGCGAAGAGAGCTCTGCACAGTAGTGACCATCGACAAAAGCAAGCCTGTGACATCCTGCGTCATTAAAGGTGCGGCGAGCAATCTCGCCACTGGAGAGACCGTTTGACCGAAGCCCATCAACTCTTTCGAACGATGTCCGTGTTATCGGTTTGACGCGTGTAAAACGCCAGTCTTCCTGGCGCGGTCCGGGAAATCCAAGATGGGCAAACCGCTCGATGGCGTCTTTGCGTATCCGGCGAATCCATGAGGGCTCTTTTTCAGAACGCGTTTTTTGAAAATTCTCATAGCTAATTAGATATCGATCGATCTCGTTCATGATTATCTCTTTCAAAACGCTTGGATATTCGGCTCCATTCATCGAGCGGCTTTTACAGCCTGCTTTCCGCGGCGGCTTTTTCTATCCCGGCGTATCCTTGCTTTTCGAGTTCGAGCGCGAGCTCTCTGCCGCCCGACTTCACAATGCGACCGCCCACCAGTACGTGCACGAAATCGGGCACGATATAATTCAGCAACCGCTGGTAGTGTGTGACGACGACGATCGCGCGATTTGGTCCCCGAAGAGCGTTCACGCCGTTGGCAACGATCTTCAAGGCGTCGATGTCCAGTCCCGAATCCGTCTCATCGAGTATGGCGAGCTTTGGATCCAACACGGCCATTTGGAGAATTTCGTTCCGTTTTTTCTCGCCGCCTGAGAATCCCTCGTTTACGGCCCTCTCCATCAAGCTCTCTTCCATGTTGAGGAGTCTCATTTTGTCTTTCGCGAGATCGAGAAAGTCCATCGCATCCAGTTCCGACTCCCCGCGGGCCTTTCGGATCGCATTGAGAGCGGATTTCAGGAAGTAAGTATTGCGGACGCCGGGAATCTCCACGGGGTATTGAAACGCCATAAAAATGCCTTCCCAGGCACGCTCCTCCGGGGAGAGTTCGAGAAGGTCTTTGCCTTCGTAGAGCACCTCTCCCGTGGTGATGTCGTAGGTGTCGTGCCCCGCTACCACCTGGGCAAGCGTGCTCTTACCGGAGCCGTTGGGACCCATGATGGCGTGGACCTCTCCAGGCTTTACTTCGAGATCGATGCCTTGGAGAATTTTTTTCCCTTCTGCTTCTGCGTGCAGGTTCCTTATTATCAGCATGTTCTTTTCACCTTTTTGTTGCTTTGTTTTCGAGCCCCGTATTTTATGGGAGCACTTATTTTTTTGAGTCGTTCGCTCCGTTTCGGCAAAAACGCTACCCGACGCTGCCCTCGAGGCTCACTTCGAGGAGCCTCTGGGCCTCAACGGCGAATTCCATCGGCAGCTCGCGAAACACTTCCTTGCAGAATCCGTTCACGATCATCGACACGGCATCCTCGGCCTTGAGCCCACGCTGCTGGCAGTAGAAGATCTGGTCTTCTCCGATCTTGGAGGTGGATGCTTCATGCTCTACCTGGGAGGAGGTGTTTCTCACATCGATAAACGGAAACGTGTGCGCGCCGCACTTTTCACCGATCAGCATCGAGTCGCACTGCGTGTAGTTGCGGGCGTTCGCGGCTTCTTTATGTATCTCGACGAGACCCCGGTAGCTGTTTTGCCCGCGGCCTGCGGAAATTCCTTTCGAGACGATCGTGCTGCGCGTGTTCTTTCCCACATGGATCATCTTTGTTCCCGTATCGGCCTGCTGGAAGTTGTTCGTCAATGCGACCGAGTAGAACTCGCCGATCGAGTCATCTCCCAGCAGTAAGCAGCTTGGGTACTTCCATGTGATCGCGGAGCCCGTTTCCACCTGTGTCCACGATATCTTCGACCGGGCACCCCGGCACGCACCACGCTTGGTCACGAAATTGAAGATGCCGCCTTTTCCGTCTTTGTCGCCGGGATACCAGTTCTGGACGGTGGAGTATTTTATCTGCGCATCTTCGAGGGCAATCAATTCCACCACGGCGGCATGGAGTTGGTTTTCATCCCTCATGGGCGCCGTGCATCCTTCGAGATAGCTCACATAGGCACCCTCGTCGGCAATGAGGAGCGTGCGCTCGAATTGGCCTGTTTTCGCGGCGTTGATGCGGAAGTAAGTCGAGAGCTCCATCGGGCAGCGCACGCCCTTGGGAACGTAACAAAAGGATCCGTCGCTAAATACCGCCGAGTTCAGCGCGGCGAAGAAATTGTCCGTGTACGGCACCACGGTGCCGAGGTATTTCTTCACGAGATCCGGGTGGTTCTGAACGGCTTCAGAGAATGAACAAAAGATGATGCCCAGCTCCGACAGCTTTTCCTTGAATGTGGTGGCCACCGAAACACTGTCGAAAACCGCATCGACCGCGACACCGGCGAGCAGTTTTTGTTCTTCCAGAGGAATGCCCAGCTTATCGAACGTCCGTCTAAGTTCCGGGTCCACTTCATCGAGGCTTTTAGGCCCGTTCGTCTGGGATTTCGGGGCGGAGTAGTAATGGAGGTCCTGATAATCAATCGGAGGATAATGGACGTTCGACCACCTCGGCTCCGTCATCGTTCGCCAATGGCGGAACGCTTTCAACCGCCACTCCAGCATGAATTCCGGCTCGTTTTTCTTCTGCGAAATGAGGCGGATAATATCCTCGTTGAGCCCTTTCGGGATCGTATCCGCATCAATCTCCGTCACGAATCCGTACTTATACTCCTGGGTGGTAAAATCGTGAACAGGATCAGAGCCGTTTGGCATAACTCCTCCAGATAAAAGAGGTTATAATATATACGACCAAATTAGTCCCTTTTATTACAGTATAAGCATCCGATGAGTCGCACGCAAATGAAAAAACTTACACCTGGTGCGCGTTATCCAGTAGTTGCGAACGGAAGCGTTATTTTGTAACTTATTAGGAGATAATGAGCTAGATTATAGCGATTCCGATCTCCCGTAAGGCCACCTCAGAAGGCCCGCGGGATCCTCCCGGAGGCATGAAAAGGTACGCAAGTGGAGAAAGATCAATCATTTGTGGACTTCATTATGGATCAGCTTCACTCTCTGGGGCATGTGACCCACCGGCGGATGTTCGGGGCGTACGGGCTCTATCGCAAGGAAATCTTTTTTGGCATCGTTTTCGAAGGGAGGCTATATTTCAAAACCGATGAGAAAACCCGCCGGGAGTATGTCGAATGCGGGATGGAACCATTTCGGCCGAATCCGAGGCAAACCCTGAAAACGTACTACGAAGTTCCGGTGGATGTGCTCGAGGACGACAGGACGCTCGTGCAGTGGGCGGAGACGGCGGTGCGGTGCCAGGACGCAGGTGCCCGTTCGAAGCCGGGGCGCAAAAGGGAGCGCTGAGAGCAAGTTCAGTGAGGCAACAGGGGCGATTGATGGATCGAGAGATCGATTGAGGGAGTAAGAGATGCTGCTTCAACTGCAAAGAGGAATCATCTACGGACCGATTCGCTCTCGCCGCCTGGGAGCATCGCTGGGGATCAACCTGATGCCCAACAAGTGCAAGCTCTGCTCCTTCAACTGCGTGTACTGCCATTACGGGCCGACGAAAAGGCTCGCTGTGGATCTGGTGGACTTCCACGATGACCTGCCCGCGCTGGATGATGTTGTCAAAGCGGTGGACCGGGCTGTGCGGTCAAAAACGGCATTCGCTTATCTAACGTTTTCGGGAAATGGAGAGCCTACGCTGTACCCGTGGTTCCCCGAGCTGGTGGATGAGGTCGTGCGGTTGAGGGATCGCTACAGGCCCGAGGTGAGAGTTGCGCTCTTGTCGAACTCCTCGGGTTTGGTGTTTGGCGATGTTCGGGACGCCGTCTCCAAGATCGATCTCCCCGTCTTCAAGCTGGACGCCGGGACGGAAAAGAAATGGAAGGCGATCAACAGGCCGGATAAGGACGTAGACTTTTGCGAGATGGTGGACTCATTGACGGCGTTGGAAAACATCTACGTCCAGACGGTCTTGATCGACGGTGATCCCGGCAATATTGCCGATGAGGATCTGGAGGCCTATTTCGAAAAGCTAAACCGAATCCGGCCGATAGAAGCGCATCTGTACTCGATCGACAGACCCGTGCCCAACACGAGAATCAGCCTGGTTCCTCCTGCCAAGCTCCAAGAAATCGCCCAAAGGGGACAAAAGCCAACCGGCGTGAAAATGAAGGCTTTCTACGACGAATAGCCCGAGCTTATTCCCTCATTCCCATCAAGTCATCACCTGGTGACAATTGCTTTGTACGTAAGTACCGTCTCTCCTTTCTTTTCCACCGGAAGATCAAAACGAATCCGACCTGCAGCTTCCTTCTCGTATTCGTGAGTGGTCTCCTTGATCTTCCACGATCCGGGGAAAGCCACTTTGACTGCAACCACAACGGATTCGTTCTTGTGATTCCGGGTTGAAATCCTGTGAGTGGATTCGAACACTCTGTCCTTCTTCAGGACTTTGAATTCTGTTTTGATGCAGTCCGCGACAATATCGAACGCATCTCCCGTCTCCATATCGTAAACGTGGTACTCGAAGAACGTCTCTTCTTCGAACGCACCGCTCGCCAGAACGCAGGCGCTGAATTTTTCATCATCCCACCGGTGTATCCGCCGCTGAACCCTATTGACATCCCCCGCAACGAGCTTTAGTGAAGCATTTGTGTACGTAGCCCCGCTGTTGTTGTCAATCGTCACCCAGCCCGAAAGGTTTATTGACCGGTCGTCATGGGCCAGAACGGCCGTGTAGTCGACCTGCCATACGATGCCGGTTGCAAGATAGCTGACCTCCGCGAAATGGCTCGTCTCTCCGTTCTTCAGCGTCCACACGAGCGAGGGCTTTGATATCAGTCCTTCGGGTAGAGCAGGCAGCAGAATCCGACCGGGTGGATCGATGGCAATTTTGTCTTTGATCTCATACACGTAACTCGCTTCGCGCAAGAGATATAGGGAATGTCTTTGGACTTGTGGCTTATCGATTCCTATGAGCGTTGCCTTCTTTCGGTGTTCTTTTCCATCGCGCACCGTCACGAGAAAAAGCGTTTTACCCAGATATTTTTCCAGGAGCTTTTCCGTGCTGATGATGTCATATTCGAAATTCTGTTCGAGAACGGTGAGCCCTTCGGGGTGGTTCAAAGACCGAATGTGAACGCTGGTAGGATCGATTTTCGAGGCGACTCCCTCGAACATCAGTTCGAAATTGCCCAGCGGAAGATCTAGCGATCGGATCTCCCTGATCAGGCCGAGGTTGTTGTTGTACACCGTCACGCTCACGGACGTTCGATCCTCGGGAGTGCTCTTGAGTTTGCCCTGCTTCGATTCCGCAAGTGCGCAGCGGCTGGGATAAGCTGACATCAACGCCATGAATAGGATCACGAGCATGAGCCCTTCTTTTTTGGCCGTTGGCGTAACGTGCCTTCCAACATGGAGTAGATGGCCGGCGGAGTATTTTCGCGTGCGTTTCATGTTCCCACCCCCTGGGTAAGAGATTTGGACAAATCCTCCTGTCGCATCGCCCGGCTGCGCCTCGGAAGCTATGAAATGACAGCGCAGCCAACGGTGCAGGAGTTCATGCGACAGAACTCACCGTCATGGTTGGGCATAATCCGTGGGGTGTTGTGGGGGAAGTGGGGCGGTGTGGGGAACTGTGGGGCATGCGAGTGATATCTTCTCGCTATACGCAATACACGAAGCGCCGAGATGAGTATCAATAGCAGCTACTCGATGAGTTTTAGGTATGGAGCATTGTGCGGTCTATTTCCTGTGAGCAAATTTGACTGCCAAAGAGCTGCGCGTGCGGATATCGATCTCGAACGATCAGTCAAGGCACGGAACCAGAGATCCTCATTCGATACCGCGCAAATACCGATTGATTTCCAGGATCCTGGGAATTTCACCATGCAAGGATTGCAAACAAGCGGGCAGCTGCGAGATAACGATATAACTTATTGATATTACTGTGATTGTCTGGGCGTAGCGCGTTCCTGCCAAAGATTCGACCTTTGGTTGTCCAGAAGCCGATCGTGGCATGTTACTAATGGCTTACTGGAGCTGGAAATAACGCCTCGAGAAAGATTTCGCTTATCAAAAAGACCGGTTTTGTATTATATTTTCTAGACTTATGGTGGGCTATGGAGGAATGGGTAGAGGAAGAACGAGGCACCGGAAGCCTTCATGATCCGGTGTCCCCTCGAGCCTGCTCGAGCGCAACCCCCCACCTTCTGGTATCATTGCATTTTTCTTAAGAATCACATCAAAGAGTTGCGGCGCCGTTCATGAGCGCACCTGAAGGAGGAAGTATGGAAGGAATTGTCGGATATGGGGCCTATATCCCCCGGAACCGGATCAAGGTCGAAGAGATAGCAAAAGTATGGGGGGCGGACGCTCCAAGCTATAAAAAGGGACTGATGCTGGAAGAGAAATCCGTTCCTTCGCCGGATCAGGACGTGATCACGATGTCCGTCGAAGCCGGCCGGTACGCCGTTAAGAGGGCGGGAGTCGATCCAAAGGAAATCGGCGCGATATACATCGGTTCCGAATCTCACCCGTATGCAGTAAAACCGAGTGGGACGGTGGTGGCCGAAGCTCTGGGTGCTACACCGGACATCCATTGCGCGGATTATGAGTTCGCCTGCAAGGCCGGTTCCGAAGGGATGTTCGTATGCTTTGGCCTGGTGCGGGCCGGGCTCATCAAATACGGCATGGGCATCGGCGCAGACACCTCCCAAGGTGCTCCAGGTGATGCGCTGGAGTATTCCGCTTCTGCGGGAGCAGCAGCCTTCCTCTTTGGTAATGACGGAGTGATCGCGACAGTCGACGCAACGCATTCGTACATGACGGATACGCCGGACTTCTGGCGCAGGGAGTATCAAAACTATCCCAGGCACGGCGGCCGTTTCACCGGTGAACCGGCCTATTTCAAGCATACCTTGGGCGCGGCCCGCGCGATTCTCGAGAAAACGGGTCTCACGGCCAAAGATTTTCGCTGGGCCACATTTCACCAGCCAAACGGAAAGTTTCCACTGAGAGCCGGAAAGATTCTGGGCTTCGACAAGGAGCAGCTCGAACAGGGGTGGCTCGTTCCGAGACTCGGCAATACGTACTCAGGAGCATCGCCCATCGGCCTTACTGCGATCCTGGATGTTGCGGAACCCGGGGAGCGGATTTTGATGGTTTCCTATGGATCGGGTGCGGGAAGCGATGCATTTGTATTCACCGTGACAGAGCGCATCAAAGAAGTGCAAGATCTGGCGCCGAAGACACGGGACCAGCTGGATAATAACAAGCGGTACCTCGAGTACGGCGAGTACGCGAAGTTCCGCGGCAAGATCAGGAAAATAGAAGAATAACCACTGGGATTCGGTAGGTCGTCCCGGACACCCCGGAGTGGTTCGCTGATTATTGAATGAACATATCGATGCGATAACAGGAGGATAAACCATGCGGGAAGTTGCAGTCATCGGCGTCGGCATCCAGAAATGGGGCGAGCTGTGGGAGAAATCCCTTCGTGACATTTTCGTCGAAAGCGCTCTCAACGCCATGAAAGACGCCGGTGTGGATAAGATCGACTCGATGTACGTCGGCTGCATGAGCAGCGGCCTTTTCACCGGACAGGAGCACATTGCCTCCTTGCTGGCCGACTATCTGGGATTCAACCCGAACCCTGCGGTTCGCGTGGAAAGCGCTTGCGCCTCGGGCGGAGTGGCCTTCCGACAGGGTTTCATCGAGGTGGCGAGCGGGTTCAGTGACGTGGTTCTGGTGGGCGGCGTCGAGAAAATGACGGACGTGGACGGCGGCACCGCAACGTATGCTCTGGGAACGGCCGCCGACCAGGAGTACGAGTGCTACAACGGCGCCACGTTTCCCGGCCTGTATGCGCTGATCGCCCGTGCGCACATGTCGAAATACGGAACAACACTCGAGCAGCTCGCTGATGTGACGGTGAAAAATCATGACAACGGCTCGCTGAATCCGCACGCCCAATATCCATTCAAAGTCACCCGCGAGCAGGTGATGACGTCGACGATGGTGGCCGACCCGCTGCGCATCCTCCACTGTTCCGGAATTACGGACGGCGCGGCCGCCGCGATCCTGGCCCCGGTCGAATTGGCAAAGTCGATGAAGAAAAATCCCATCATTAAGGTCGCCGGATCGGGGCACGCAACGGACACCATCGCGTTGCACTCGCGCGACGACATCACTTTTCTTCGCGCCACCGCCGAAGCGGCGCGCCGGGCGTTCGATATGGCGGGAGTTGGGCCGAAAGACATCGACTTCGCTGAAGTTCACGACTGCTTCTCGATCGCCGAGATATGTGTGAGCGAGGCCCTGGGTTTCTTCGAAAAGGGCCAAGGGGGAAAAGCGGCCGAGGCGGGCGAGACACGGCTCGGCGGCGAAATACCTATAAATCCCTCCGGCGGCCTCAAAGCGAAGGGCCATCCGGTTGGTGCAACAGGCATCGCTCAGGTCCACGAACTCGTTACGCAGCTTCGACAAGACGCCGGAAAGCGGCAGGTGAAGAACGCCAGGCGCGCCCTTTCTCAGAATATGGGCGGCACCGGTGGATCGGCACTCGTTCACATTCTGGAGGTTGCATAGTATGTTGACGCCATCGAAATACTGGAGAGAATCCCCTCAGCGCTACAGGCTGGAGGCGGCCAAATGCACGAAGTGCGGAAAAGTCTTTTTTCCGCCCCGGCTCGTGTGCGACAGTTGCAAGAACGGAGAATTCGAAAAGACGACACTTCCCGATGAAGGAAAAATCGTGTCGTATTCCATGATCCATGTCACGGCGAGCAACTTTTCGGATGAGGCCCCCATCGCCCTCGGGATCATCGAACTCGATAATGGAACGAAAATCACCGCGCAGGTCACGGATTGTACCGAGGACGAGCTGGCCGTGGGTGTGCCTGTAAAGCTCGAGTTCCGTAAGGTTCAGGAGGCCGGCGAGTCCGGCGTTCTGTGTTACGGTTACAAAGCTGTATTGAAGAGATAGCCCGGGCGGGCTCTGCAATGTATAAAATCGAATCCAAAGTTCGGACGTCCGCACCTGAGTATCAACAGAATTACGCGTACAATAAAAAGAAAATCGAAGAGTTTCGGGAGATCCTTGCGAGAATCAAGCAAGGTGGGCCGCCGAAAGCAATAGAAAAGCACAAAGCGCGCGGCAAGCTCACCGCCAGAGAACGTCTCGAGAAGCTTTTCGACCGCAACACGCCTTTCCTCGAATTCAGCACGCTATCCGCATACGGCATGTACGACGATCAAGCCCCATGCGCGGGGATCATTACCGGTGTGGGCGTCGTCCACGGGAAGGAAGTGGCGGTTGTCGCGAACGACGCAACGGTAAAAGGCGGCACCTATTTTCCCATTACGGTGAGAAAACACGTCCGGCTGCAAGAGATCGCGCTCGAAAACCGGCTCCCATGCGTGTATCTCGTCGATTCTGGGGGGGTTTTCCTCCCGCTCCAGGACGGGGTTTTTCCAGATAAGGATCACTTCGGCCGCATCTTTTACAACCAGGCGAAGCTGAGTGCCCTGGGAATTCCGCAGATTTCGTCAGTCATGGGATCCTGCACCGCCGGTGGTGCCTACGTACCCGCCATGAGCGACGAAACCATCATTGTCAAAGGCGAAGGAACGATTTTCATCGGCGGGCCGCCGCTGGTGAAAGCGGCTACCGGCGTGGATGTGACACCCGAGGATCTCGGCGGCGCCGAAGTGCACACACGGATTTCAGGTGTGTCGGATCATTACGCGCACGATGACGAACATGCGATCCAGATTCTCAGAAACATTCTCGAGAGCGTGCCCGCACCGAAGAAGTTTCCTCTCGATATCTCGGAACCGGAGGATCCGGCTTACGATCCAGAAGAGATATACGGAGTTCTCCCTAGAGATCTTTCCGTGCAATTCGATGTTCGCGAAGTGATTGCTCGCATCGTGGACGGAGGCCGTTTCCATGAGTTCAAGGAACTGTACGGCCAAACGCTCGTCACGGGCTTTGCACGGATCATGGGTTACCCTGTGGGGATCGTTGCGAACAACGGCGTGCTCTTCTCCGAAAGTGCCCAGAAAGGCGCGCATTTTGTTTCGCTCTGTGCCGTCCGGAAGATCCCGCTTGTGTTTCTCCAAAACATCACCGGTTTCATCGTTGGAAAGGAATTCGAGCACGGCGGCATCGCCAAAGATGGAGCGAAAATGGTCCACGCTGTTGCAAACGCTCAGGTCCCCCGGTTCACCCTGGTCATCGGCGCCTCGCACGGCGCGGGGAACTACGCGATGTGCGGGAGGGGGTACTTCCCCCGGCTGTTGTGGATGTGGCCGACGTCGAAAATCTCGGTGATGGGCGGCGAGCAGGCATCCAATGTGCTCCTTACCGTGAAGAAGGCGGCTCTTGAAATGGAAGGCAAGACCATGACGCCCGACGAGGAGAAAGAATTGGCGGCGCCGATTCTGGAGAAATACGAGAGAGAAGGCAGCGCCTATTATGCAACCGCCCGCCTGTGGGATGACGGCGTCATCGAGCCGCTCGATACACGAAGGGCGCTCGGCCTGGCGATCAGCATGTCCCTGAACTGCTACATCCCCGAGCATCAGTTCGGCGTGTTCAGGATGTAGTCTGAACCCGGCCGAATACGGTTCGGATCATGACCACAGATCCTTATCAAACCATCGAAGTTGTAGAAAAAGGCCCGGTCGCGGAAGTGATCCTTTCACGCCCGGAGGTGCGGAACGCGTTCGACGAGATTCTTCTCGGCGAACTCAACAGGGCGCTCCAGTCAATCGGTGGGGAAAAACGTATCCGGATCGTGGTGCTCACCGGTAAGGGCGAAGCGTTTTCCGCCGGTGCGGACCTCAACTGGATGCGGAAAGTGGCGGGGTACACCTACGAGCAAAATGTGTCGGATGCGAAAACGCTTGCAGATGCGATTCAAGCGCTCTACTCGATGCCGCAGGCTACTATTGCCCGCGTCAACGGCCCGTCGATCGGCGGGGCCCTCGGTCTGATCGCCGCTTGTGATATCGCGGTGGCCTCTCGTGAGGCGTTTTTTGCTCTGAGGGAGGTTCGGCTGGGAATTGTGCCGGCGGTGATATCGCCCTACGTGATCCGGAAAATCGGCGAGCGGAATGCGCGGGATTATTTTCTCACCGGAAGGCGGATCGATGCGGATACGGCTCTAGAAATCGGCCTCGTGAACGAAGTGGTCGAGACGCTCGATCTCGATGACGCAGTCGACGGCTGGATCAAACGGTTCCAACACAGTGGACCGGAGGCGGTGAAGGCATGCAAAGAACTCATCGCGAAGGTGTCCGGATCGAGTATCGATGAGGTAAAGGATTATACGACGGACCTGATCGCGCAGCTCCGGGTATCGGACGAAGGAAAAGAAGGCTTCGCTTCTTTTTTCGAGAAGCGGAAGCCCGAATGGGATTTAGAGGAGTAAATGAATAAAGTTCTCGTTCCCAACAGAGGTGAAATCGCCGTCAGGGTCATCCGTGCCTGCAAGGAGCTGGATATCCCGGTCGTTGCCGCTTATTCGGAGGCCGACATAAGGAGCCTTCACGTCCAGCTCGCCGATGAGGCCGTTTGCATCGGACCGCCGTCTCCTCTCGAGAGTTATCTCAACATCGATGCCATTGTCCGGGCGGCCAGGGAAACCGGTTGTGATGCGGTCCATCCGGGTTACGGCTTTCTGGCCGAGAACGACCGGTTCGCCGAAAGGCTCGAAAAAGAGGGGATCACATTTATCGGCCCTCCCTCCCCGGTCATCCGCGCGATGGGGAGCAAAATTCAATCTCGGGCGATTATGAAAAAAGCGGGCATCCCCATCATCCCGGGTTCGCTGGAAGGGAGCGACGATGTCGATGAAATTATGAAGGCGGCAAGGAAAATCGACGGTCCAATTTTTCTCAAAGCATCGGCAGGAGGAGGAGGTAAGGGGATGAGGCTCGTGTTGGATCGGACCAACCTCGAATCGCTCGTACGTGAAGCTGTGGGAGAAGCGCGGTCGGCTTTTGGAGACGGCACGATCTATATCGAAAAGTATATCGAAAGTCCCCGGCATATCGAGTTCCAGATTCTCGCAGATTCACACGGCAGTATCGTCCATCTATTCGAGCGCGAGTGTTCGGTCCAGCGCCGACACCAGAAGGTCCTCGAGGAAACGCCGTCGACGGCGCTCGACGACAAGCTGCGCAAGCGAATGGGGAAAGCGGCCGTCTCTGCAGCCCGCGCGGCAGGCTATCGGAACGCCGGAACGGTCGAGTTCATGTTCGGTAAGAATCAGGAATTCTACTTCCTCGAAATGAACACGAGGATTCAGGTCGAGCATCCGATAACCGAGTTCACCACGGGAGTCGATCTCGTCAAGTGGCAGATTCGGATCGCCCGCGGTGAAGAGCTCGACTTTCGTCAGGAAGATCTCGTTCAACGCGGCCACGCCATCGAGTGCCGGATCTATGCGGAGGATAGTGCGAAGAACTTTATCCCTTCGTGTGGGGTAATAACGCTTTTGAAAGAACCGTGGGGACCGGGGATTCGGAACGACAGCGGGATTTACGAAGGGTGGGAGGTGAGCCCATACTATGATCCGATCCTTTCGAAACTCGTGGCGTATGGAGAAAACCGTGAAGCGGCGATAAAGCGGATGCAACTCGCGTTGGACTCTTATGTGATCCACGGGATCGAAACTTCGATCGATCTCCACAAGCGGATCCTGTCAAACGATACATTCATCAAAGGTGAGACATACACGAGCTTTATCGAAGCTCACCAGGACGAAATTCTTGGATCCCCGGACAGCGTTCCTGTCGAGGCCTTTATTGCTGCGGCGCTCGCGGAAGAGTTGGGAGGCGCGGGCGTGACATTGCGGAACGAAACCGCATTGGAACGACCGACCCCCTGGCATTATGTCGGTAAGTGGGAAATTGGTGGAGGCCGGTAGGTGGAACTGACCATTTGCATCGATGGTGTTGAAAAACAGCTGGACGTTGAAAAGAAGGGTGATCACTATCGCTTTTCGATTGATGGAAAAGAATATCGAGTAAGCTCCGGATCACTCTCAAACGGCGCGCTCACCTTTTTCATAGGCAATCGTTCTTGCGTCGCGTATTTCTCGGAAGGAAGCGGCGGCAGGCGTATGGCAATGGGAGGGAGAACCTATTCCATTGAGAGTGGTGAGAATGAAAACCATCGAGGCGGTACCGGTGCGTCGGCCCATGCGGATGGGACAGTCGAATCTCCGATGCCCGGAAATATCATTGCCGTCAATGTGAGCGAAGGCGACGCCGTAAGGGCGAATCAGGCGGTTGTCGTCATTGAATCGATGAAGATGCAAAACGAAATTGCAGCGCCGGTCGACGGCGAGATCAAGAAAGTAAACTGCGCTGTCGGGGATCAGGTGAACTTCGGTGATGTGCTCGTAGAGATCGAGCCGGAAAAGTGAGAACCGTATAATTATGGTCAACCAGAGCGCCGGTAACGCTAAATGAACTATCTATACTCTCTTTTATTGGGGGTGTTACAGGGTCTCACCGAATTTCTCCCCATTTCATCTTCCGCCCACCTCATCCTCGCGCGGCTCCTTCTCAAATTCGAGTCCATCGACGGCATCACGTTCGATGTTGCTATGCACGTCGGGACGCTGCTTGCACTGCTCACCTACTTTCACAAGGACATCGGCTTATTTACACGGGGCGCTGCGAGGAGCCTATCGAGCACCGGGAGAGCACGCGATATCAACGAGCGGCTGCCATGGTACATCCTCGTTGCATCCGTTCCTGCTGCTTGTATCGGGTACTTTTTCGAGGCTCAAATAGATGAGTATTTCCGGAATCCTTCCGTTATCGTCGTCACGCTCACAACTGTCGGGGCGCTGTTCATTGTGTTCGACCGCGCGTCCAAACAGACGGACGATATCCACTCGCTTACCATCTGGAAATGTTTCATCATTGGTGTTGCCCAGAGCGTCGCATTGATACCCGGCGTGTCCCGCGCCGGTATAACCATCGTTGCCGGTCTTGCGCAGAATTTGAAGCGTGAGGCAGCAGCCCGGTTCTCATTTCTCCTGTCGATCCCGGTGATGTTCGGCGCCGGGATCAAGAAGGCGCTCGATCTGCGTCACACTGGATTTACCGGAGATGATGCAGGCGTCTTATTGGTGGGAATCGTGACGTCCGCAACCGTGGGATGGCTGGCGATCAAGTTTCTGCTCTCTTATCTGCAGCGCCACCGGATGGATGCGTTTGCCTATTACCGGTTCTTGCTGGCCGCAGTTGTGTTGCTCGTAATATTGTCGCGCTAGATGCGATTCGAGTGGTGCTCATTTCTCGAGCGACTTTTCCGTCCAGATCTGAGCAAGGTTGAGAATCACCCCGACTGCCATCTCCATAACCTGTACGGGAACCCACTCGATCTTGCTGTGAAACGCCTCACCGCCTGCGAAGAGGTTGGGTGTCAGCAGGCCTTTGTATGAAAGCGTCGCTCCATCCGTTCCCCCGCGGATGAGGGTGTGGCGCGGTTCGGCACCCACCCTGCGTATGGCTTCTTCGGCGTATTCGAGAAGGCGGGGCTCCTCTTCGATTTTGTAGCGCATGTTGCGGTAGTACTCTTTGTATTCCAGCTTGGTCTTCCCCTTCGGATACATTTCTTGCACCTCTTCCCGGATCTTTTCGAGCAGTTTCTTTTTTTCTTCGATGCCTGACATTTCGAAGTCCCGGAGAAGAATCTTGAGGGTTACCTTTTCATTCTGTCCATCGATCACATACGGGTGGATATATCCCTGGCGATCTGCTGTTGTTTCTGGGCTCATATCCTGGGGGAGGCGCTCGATGATTTTCGAGACCATCTTGATCGCGTTGACGAGTTTGTCCTTCGCGTAACCCGGGTGGACGCCAATGCCCTCAATTTCGAAAATTGCCGTGAACGCGTTGAATGTTTCGAACTCTATGTCTCCTAAGGGACCTCCGTCCAGAGTATAGGCGAAATCCGCGCCGAATTTTTTGATGTCGAAATACTTGGTTCCCTGCCCGACCTCTTCGTCCGGAGTGAAGCCGATTTTTATCGTACCGTGACGGAGATCAGGATTTTGAAAAAGCATGTCGACCGCCGTCATAATCTCCGCAATTCCAGCCTTATCGTCAGCGCCCAGCAAAGTGGTCCCGTCACTCGTAACGATATCCATGCCGGTATACTTCTTGAGGTTCGGGTATTCTTCGACGCGGATCACCTTTGTGGGATCGCCGGGCAGAGTAATATCCCCTCCCTGGTAATTTTCGTGAACAACGGGTTTGACGCCGGCTCCCGTTACCGCCGGCGAAGTGTCCACGTGGGCGATAAACCCGATTGCCGGCACGCGGCGGGTTTCTTCTTTCGTAAGGTTGGACGGTACGGTTCCGAATACATACCCGTATTGATCCATTGTGGCATCTCCTACGCCCAATGCCTTCAGCTCGTCGAGGAGCATCCTGCAAAGAGCGAGTTGCTTTTCAGTGCTGGGAAAACGGTCGCTATCTTCTTGCGACTGGGTGTCGACCTGAACGTATCGTTTGAATCGTTCTAGGGCGGATTCCTTCGGAGGTGCAAATTTCATGGGAACTCCTATGCGATAAATTTTTTCCTGTGCTTCGTTGATTGATTCTTGTACGCTGGACGTGCAGCGGGGATTAGCGAGCTTTGATCATATTTCGTAATATTGTTTTCGTCAATTGAAAACGGGGCAGCCATAACCCGATGAGAAGGAGGTCTTAGAATGAAATCGGCGATCCGAATGAATTCGATGCCATCAAAATTGTCCTTCGGGATAATTGTAACAGGTCTCCTCGCGATATTCGTGCTTTCGGCCGGACGTATCTATGCTGTTTCATCGGCGCAAGAATCTTCGGAAGGCGTTACGTCTTTTCGACCGGTCCATACGTACTCGATCGTTGCCAGGGATTCCATAACGGGCGAAATCGGAGTCGCTGTACAATCCCACTGGTTCTCGGTCGGCACGGTTGTAACGTGGGCGGAAGCGGGTCTTGGAGCGGTAGCAACCCAGTCCCTTGCAGAGATATCGTATGGTCCGCTGGGTCTCGAATTGATGAGAGCCGGTAAGAGCGCCGATCGGGCACTTCACGCGCTCCTTCGTGCCGACGATCATCCGGAATGGCGGCAGGTGGCAATGATCGATGCATCGGGGCAGGTCGCCGTCCACACCGGCGAAAAGTGCATTCGGGAGGCGGGACACCATGTAGGCGACCAATATTCAGTTCAGGCGAACTTGATGGAAAAAAACACGGTGTGGGACGCGATGGCGGAGGCATACGAAAATTCAAAAGGGGATCTTGCCGAGCGGATGCTCGCCGCTCTCGAAGCCGCGCAGAAGGAAGGCGGTGATATCAGAGGTAAACAATCAGCGGCGATCATCATCGTGACGGGGAAATCATCCGGCAGGTCATATATGGACCGGGTGGTGGATTTGCGAGTTGAGGATCACCCGGAGCCCGTAAAAGAACTGAAGCGGCTCGTTCAGGTCAACAGGGCTTATGAGTTCATGAACGACGGCGATGAACGCGTGGCCATGGGCGATATTAAAGGGGCGATGGATGCGTACAGCAAAGCGATGGATCTAGCCCCCGGAAATCCCGAAGTGCAGTTCTGGGCGGCGGTGACGATGTTTACCGAAGGGAACGAGAGAGAAGCGCTGAAGTATTTCAGGGAAGTATTTAGAGTGGATCGAAGATGGGTCGAAGTAGTCCGAAGACTCCCTGAGGCGGGTCTGCTCCCGGCGGATGAGAAGCAGATCAGGAAAATCATGAGTGTCGCGCCGAAATGGTAGAGGATTCCGCGGCGTCCATTTCCGCCGCATAAGGTCAGTAGAGCAGCGATATATCTTCCAGCTCGATAAATTGGTTCTGGGCCAGCCTCTGGTGAAAGAGGAGGACCGTCTCGACGTCCCCGGAAACCTCCCCGGTCCCCTGGAAACTGTAATCGTGCATGGGAGCGTAACCCTCGATTCCTGCTGCTCGGGGCAGGACAGCCTCTATCGGTTTGTATTTGTTGAGCCTCACACCCTCCGGGATTCTGGTAAAGGTCCGTTTGAGGGCGCTTCCAACCTTTTTACTGAATGTTTCGAATTTGAACGTGAAGGAGGCTCCGGTTATCCGCTGTTCCTTCTTGATTTCGAAGGAATAATCCTCGGGAGCTGTCTTGATCGCCGAAATCATTGCAGGGCGAACACTCCCCCGGCATATGAGGTGAGTAACCTCTCCCTTATAATGGATCATCTCTCTCAAGTGATGGGTGCGGAGCGGGCATTCTGTCGAGAAGATCACGCCTTCTTTGATCTTTCTGCCCCTCAAGAAACCATGTAAATAAGCGCAGAGCAGATTTTGATCGCCCTTGATGATAATTTCATAATGCACGGTTGCCATAAAGACCTCCCTGGGAATTACCGGAAAAAGACCAGGGTGACGAGAATGAAAAGCGGGAACAGGATCGGTAAACTGTATTTGATCGTGAACCCAAAGAAGCTCGGCATTTTTATGCCCGCCTCTTCAGCAATGCTTCTCACCATGAAGTTTGGCGCATTTCCGATGTAAGTGTTCGCTCCCATGAAGACCGCGCCGACGGAAATGGCCTTGAGAAACAGTTCCTTCTGGGCAATCAGCGCGTTGACGGCGTCATGCTCGACGATGCCAGCGAAAAATTTTCCAATTACCGTGTTGAAGAACGTCAGGTAGGTCGGCGCGTTGTCGAGAAAACTCGATAGCAATCCGGTAATCCAGAAATAATGCACGGGCTCTTCTAGCGATTCCATTATGAACCTCAACGACCCGTCGGTTCCTGCTTTGAGCATTTGGATTGCGGGGATGATCGTCATGAAGATGCCGGCGAAAAGATACGCCACTTCCTTGATGGGAAACCACGTGAATTCGTTGTCCTTGTGGATTTGAGGATTGGTTGTCTTGAGGGAGAGAATCCCCATAAGTAGCAAAAGACCATCCCGAAGAAGAAACTCGATTTTTAGTTCGATGCCGAGAACGGTAACGAAACCGGCTTTCCAAAGACCACTCATCAAGACGGAGCCGATGATCCCCAGTAGAAAAACGACGTTGTGAGCGCCCTCCACGCGAACCGGCTTTCTCTCGAAAGTCTCGGGCTTCGTTTCTTTTCTGTAGTAGTAGCTGTCGAGGGCATAGAACAGGATGAACAGGAGGACAACCATTAAGCCCATGTGCGGCAAGAGGGTGAAGGTCCAGAAGAACGGTACATCGTGGAGGAATCCGAGGAAAAGCGGTGGATCTCCAAGAGGAGTGAGCGATCCGCCGATATTGCTCACTAAAAAGATAAAAAACACGATGACGTGGGTTTTTGCTTTTCGCCAGTCGTTGGCCCTCATTACGGGCCTTATGAGGAGCATCGAGGCGCCTGTGGTCCCCATCCATGAAGCGAGCACGGTACCAAAGAGCAGGAACACGAGGTTGAGTTTGGGCGAACCCTGGAGCGTCCCCTTGATGTACAGCCCGCCGGATACGGTGAACAGTGCCCAGAGGAGAATGATGAAGGGGAAATATTCGATGAAGTAGGTGTGCAGGATGTGATGGATCGCTTCCCCGCCAAAAACGGCGAGAAACGGACCTGCAAAAATGACCGCCCAAAAGGCCGACACTTTCGGGAAATGGTCGTGCCACCAGCGCGGCGCGAAGAGCGGGAAAAGGGCGATGGATAGCAATATTCCAATGAATGGAAGGATCGTCCAGATTGGGAGCAGAGCACCGATGCGGCTGTGCTCGTGATCGCCTTCGGCACGATTATGCTCTGCTTGGTATTCCTCTTGGTCCTGAGCGGCGCTTGCTCTCCCCGTACTGTCCGCGATGTAGCCATCGCCGGGCGCTCGTGCACCGGCCTCGGAGGGGAACGAGGAGAGGCCAGCGATTAAGGCGACGGTCAAAATCCAGATCGGGAGGATTTTCGATAGAAATGTATGAGAACACAACGACTGGCGAAAATTCATCTTATTCTCCACAATCCACTTGTGATGTGGGAGGAATGTGCCGCGATGGGCTTATCTAAGCAGGGAGATTACAGAAATTTAGGGAAAGAATCGCTTTTAGGCAAGCAAGAAGTTTGAATCCCTAGCGTTTGTATTTTTTCATGAGATGCTGCCGGAGCTCGGGATGAATGCTGCTTCTTCTCAGGAGCGACTCGATATCGGCCTTCGTGAGGTCGGTAACGTAATCCATCGAAATGGTCGGTGGTGTTCTGGGATTGCTGAGAAGTGCGAGCTTCGATCTCAGCGAGCTGAAGAGGGACCGCCGTTTTCCTATGGCCCGGAGAACCTCTTGGTTTGTATTGTGATTGGTGGCAATGCGGTAGCCACGGTCCGTGGTGTTGATGTGGGAAATGGTTTCCCTCGCCACTTTGTAGATTGGGTGCATGGAGAGCTCGTACCAGAAATGGCCGTCGCGAGCGAGCTTTCTCAGTACAACGGGTGGAATAGCCTGGAAGTCCGGTGCTTCACTTTCCCTCGGCCCGACTCTTCTTTTATCTTCCCGGAACTTTTTAGCGTAATCATCGAGCAAGGAGTCCTTGACACCGAAGAGTTTCTCCTTGATCTCCAAGTAATCCAGTATCGCAACGAGCTTCTCGAAGTAGGAGTCCTCCATCAGAAAGTCGAGCTGCATGAGAATTCGGATAATGCCGCGCGCGTAAAGGACTTCTGATCGCGACGTAAGGTAAAGAAGCCTCCGATATAAGGCGTTGAAGAAGACCTTACGGAGGTTTTCATCAAAACGGTTTGTTCCTACCACCTGCTCCAGCTGGCTCAGTATCGTTGCGCATGGTACTGCTTGCGGAGTGACAACTTTCCAAAATCCTCCAATATCCACATTAGCCGCTGCGTAGCGCCGCACCTCGTTATCCGGGTGGAGCATGAGACAGCGAAGCAGCTTTTCACGTTCCCTTATGTTGCTTTTCGCAAGGCCATTGATGATGCGTCGGTTGGAACCTCCGATTCCAATCCGTGTTTCGTTCGAGTCACTCTCTTCGAAAAATCCAACAACCTTTGCAAACGAACCATTGAAGCCGTTCGGAAGGCTTTTCGCCAGCACGTCCAGAATACGGGATTGTGCCCTTCCCCTCCAGTAATCGTTGGCAACAACGATTTCGGGACGCTTCCATAGTCCGACTGCGAATGGAGACGAAGTCAAGCGGTCCTCCTCGATAGCGGCGGCGAACAGATGCCGGAGGGCGCCGGTCAGCTCTTCGATAGCATCCTCTACATCCAGGTCGTCTCCATAACTAAGTGCTTCGAGGGCGTTGGTGAACGCTTCTTGATCATGATGTTCGGTATCCGCATCGATGAATGCATCCCAGGGATGATGCTCGAGATGCCCATTCCACCGCGTACGAGCACGCGTGTAGAGGGCGGATAGCGGTTCCCCCACCAGATTTTTCAAGCTCACATGAATGTCATCGAGAAGCAGGTTCCTTCTGGGAACCATTCCGGTGAAGGCCAGTCTCGATGTTTCCGCAAAGCAGCGGTTCACCGCTTTCCAGTTGATGTACGCGTCCTCCAGGAAAGGCAAGGCAATCCCGACGCTCCCGCCCGTACCTTCAATGAGATGTTGTTCTCCGAGAATAAGCACGCCGCGGCATGCTTTCTTGAGGTCCGAAGCTTTTTCCATCACATTGGCGAGATCGCATCCACTCTCCCGGGAATTCTCGATGGCGGAGATGAGCCGCTCTCTGAATGGTCTGATATCTACCGGATCGCTGGGAAGATTCTTACCCATGATCAGCGCCCCCTAAAATATAACTAATTGAAATGAATGTAGTTACAATAACCAACTAAGAAGAATTGCAATTTGCATGCCGTTGCAAAGAAGAGACAGGTTGGCAAGCGCTGCACTGGCTAGGAGGGACTCGCGTGAGCCCGAGGCGGTACAGGGGAACTCATGGAATGCCGTGTTCTCTTTTGTATTCGAGCCAGTTCCTTTTGAGATCCACGAAAGACTCAAAGGAATCGCGGAGGATAAATGGATTGGTCTTTTTTTCATTTCCGATGGTGGAGGTAGGAGCGATGCCGTAGTCGTGTCCTGGATAGATTTCGATGGAATCGTCCAGCGCCAAGAGTTTTTTGTGAAGGCTATCGTACTCTTTTCTCGCACCCTCGCCGAAATCGGTACCTCCGACCTTTCCCACGAAAAGCGTATCCCCGGTAATCAGCTTATTCCCGCATAGAATGCACATGGAATCGTCCGTGTGCCCCGGAGTATGGATGAATCGAAGCGTGAGGTTGCCAAGGGGCAACTCATCACTGTCTTGCACTCGCGTGTCCGCACTGATGGGATTCAGCCGGTGGGCAATGACTTTGGCGCCGGTTTTTCTCCTGGCATCCGGCACTCCCCACGTGTGATCGCCGTGGCCGTGTGTGAGAATGATGTATTGGACGGTAAGCGAATGTGTCGCCAGGTGGTGCTCGTAGAGCGACGCATCTGGAGGAGGATCGAAAAGGGCCGCCCTGCCCCCTTCGCTGTCCGCGATGAGATATGCGAAGTTGCGGTCTCCGCCTGCATCTATCTGGTAGAAAATCATATGGGGATATTATGCAACGGTCGGTCGAAGCGCAAGAACCATTTCCATTGGGATGTGTGAAGCAAAGAATTCGGCATTTTGGGTAGCATGATTTTGCCGCTGCTCGAAAAATCCCGGCGCAATAGCCTTGTTTGAACAGCGCTGTGCGCCATTCGGGCGCAAAGAGAATGCTGCAATCCGCAAATGATAACATCCTTGATTTGATCATCGATAACGGTTACTATAAGAAACCTGCTGAAAGCGAAGCTGCATCCGCGAATGGGAAAGGGGAGCCCCATGCAGATCGACCTCTTCGATGCCGAACTCAATCAGATCCTTTCTACGCAAACTTATGCGGAATTCTCCGAACTGTTGACAAAATACGACTGCCAGCGCTGCACGCTATGTTACAGCCGCTCGAAAATCGTTATCGACAGGGGAAGCTCAAAAGCGGATATCCTGGTCATCAGCGAGCGGCCGGGTGACAACGAAGATCTCATAGGTAAGGCGTTCGTTGGAAGAGCCGGCGAGCTCCTGGACAAAATGTTCGCTGCAATCGACCTTGACTCCAACAAGCATCTTCTCATTACCAATGTGGTGAAATGCAAGCCGGAGGTCGATCGGTCGCCGACGAAAGATGAAGTCGAAGCTTGTTTTCCTTTTCTGGAAAAGCAAATCAAGCTCGTAAGTCCCAGAGTAGTAGTACTCCTTGGTGCTGTGGCACTGAAGTGGGTGGATCCCTCGCGCACGGACATCAAGATGGAAGAAGAAGCGGGCAAGTTCTTCACGCTTTCTCGATTCCCGGGCATTCAGTTAATGGTGATGTATAATCCGGCTTTTCTTTTGAGAGACCCGCGCAAGAAAGTGGATACCTGGGAGCATCTCAAAAGTCTTCAGACCTATCTGCAGCAAGAAAAGCTGCTTTGACGCCATCAGCTTTCAAGAAATCGGTCGATTTGCCTCTCATGGGGTGAGTTCTTTCCCCCTCTTGCTTATGATGAGAGACGGAGGGGAGTTAATCTGCCTCGATATCCGTCTCGTGCTGGAGTCTACTGAACCGCAGCATCTGAGCGGTGAGGTTCTCGTCGTGATGAATCTCGACGTCGGCGATCTCGCCATTCTCAATCACTGGTTTTAGATGCGGGAAAACGAATGCCTTCATCTTGGGAAGGTTGAGCTTTTCTTTCCGGGCGGTAATGTTGGATTTCCACTTCGGATTTACCTTCGTGCCGAAGCGGTCGAAGAGCCGGTAAGCTGCTTCTTGATCACCCGTGGATTTGATAACCTGGAGGGTGCCGAGTAGATGTCCACAGCCTTCTCTTGCTTTTTCAAAATCCCGGATTTTGATGAAGTAATCTCCATCTTTCTCAATGACATCGACACCGTAGTCCTTGTTGGGATCTCCGCCATTTTCGACGAGATACATCAAAATGACCTGGCTTCCGATGTTGTGCGCTTCGCGAACCTCTAGATCCTGGAGCCGGTCGTACCTGGATAACCACCCCTGCAGATAGGTGATATACAGTGTCTCTACAACGTTACGTTGCTCGGCCTTTTTGAAAGCACCGCTCTCCGCTAGCTTAGGATCTGAGATGTGGTAAAGAGCAACGAGATCAGCACGGCACTCTTCCAATGCGGAATAAGCCCTCCCAAGTACGGTTCTGGGATCCGATTTGATGCTGGGATCCGGCCTGCCTGATCCGTGGCCAATGATCTCATGCATATACACTTCGAGAGGGCGGGCTGTGGTGTTACCGTATCTCAATACGTTTTCCCTGTACTCGGGAAGAAAGAATTCGTTTACGGATTGTTCAAAAATCTTCTGCGAGCGGGTGTTTTCGATATTGAGCAAGACTACATTTTTGCTGCCGTAATCCCTGCGGATGTCGTTGTAGTTCGGCAGGTTGTAAGCTGCAGGGGAGACAGGTCCGGCATCGCCGGTTTCTATAATGACATTTACAACGTTCGCCACAGGTTTCGGTATCCGCTCCCGTTTGTATCGGTCCGGCCACGGCATTCGCTTCTCGAAATACTGGGCGTTTTCTGCGAGACGGTTCAAGAGAGTTGATTCGGATACGAAGCTAACGTTTGCTTCGAAATTACCGATGATTCCCCGGGGGTCTTTGTATTGCTCGATGAAACCGTTCAGGAAGTCGATTTCCGTGTCCGATTTGAGCCAGTGAATGCTATGCTCGCGGAAAAGGTTTTCGTCCCCCGTCAGGTAGTATTCGAGTAACGACTCGATGGCCGCTTTCTGTTCCGGGCTTTCCGTATATGGGAGGGCGAGCCGAAGGAAATGGCTCACCGTTTCGAGTTCGCGGCCGTAAAGACCGCCGATTCTGTATTCTTCTGGGATGATCTTCCCATCCTTCTTGCTGAAACGGACATTGAGCTTGCTCCGCCATTCGGGCGGTAGCTTCTCCAAGTCGGCGTTTGTTACGTCCGGATCCCAGAAATTGACCGCGCTTGTTGCTACAATGTCCTCGCCTTCCGATTGGTTCGTTTGGATCGGCTCGAAGTCGGAATCGAAGATCGAACGTTCGAGGCGGTCGAGCTTTTCTGTCACGTTTTCACCGGGCCGTGTTTTTATGGCGGCGCCGTTATTGACGGCGATCCGAACGGCTTCGCGCAGGTCGTCGATGGTCAAGTCAATGGGCACGAACTTCGTGTGGTTGTAGTGATGATATTGGCCGTGGTGGATCCAAATCAGTTTGAGATGATTATGAATCGCCGTCCTGACTCGATCAGGCAATCCATTTGAGTGGGTGACCACTGCTTCTAACAACTGCTTGATTTCCAGAGCGTCGCGGTGACTTTGCATGTACATGATGCTATCACCTGCGATCGCCGCGCGGTAGAGGTAGTAAGCGAGTACCTTTTTTTCGAGTGGAAGCTCGTCAAATCCCAACGCCTCGACGCCGAGGACCAGCACCTCTCTCTTCTCGGGTCCGAGGCGCTCGAGCTCCCCTACCTTTTTGTCTATTTTTGCCATATGGAAGTTGATCCTTGCTTCTGAACGAACATTCTTTGGGTGCGTCAGCGATGCCGCAAATCACCGGCGCGTGCCTTTCACCGATTATTCATTGTAGAACGATAACTGATCTGGCAGATTGTTCGCAGAAAACGGGTTTCGATCGATGACTATAGCCGATGTACCGCTGAAATAAAACCGGAATATTCCAGGGCCAGTTGTGGAGCCCTGGCAGCTGCGACGGGCTCCATTCAAAGGGAGTTCCGTGCGGCCATTGAAGATGAGTCGCGGGGGCGACACCGTGTGGCTGTCGAAGACGGGTCATGAGGGGGATTCGGCTTATCTATCGTTCCGCGAACACTGCCTCATTCCCCTCATGATGCATCAGGAAAGGCCGCTGGGCGGCGAGCGTCCTGCGTGGGCAGGGATGCGGTCTACACAAGAGGAATCGATTCTGGTAAAATCGCTTATCCGGACGGATGAGCCGGTTGGCTAGAATCACCGGGAGGAGCGTATGGCGAAAAACCGAGCCATCGAGAAGGAAATCGAACAGCTCCGAGGGGAAATTCGGTATCACAACCACCGATACTATGTTCTCGACGATCCAGTAATCTCCGATGCCGAGTATGACCGGCTGCTGCGGCGGCTCATCGATCTGGAATCCGCGCATCCGGAACTCGTGACAGCCGATTCTCCCACCCAAAAAGTCGGTGCGGAACCTCTAAAAGAATTCAAAGTGGTGACCCGCGACAATCCAATGCTCTCGCTCGAGAATGCAATGACCCAGGACGAACTCATCGAGTGGCATGCGCGATTGATACGGGAAGTCGGCGAGGCGGGTGCCTGCGATTACGTCTGTGAGCCGAAGATGGATGGCGTTGCGATCGAGCTCGTCTACAGGGACGGCGCTTTGACTCTTGGAGCGACGCGAGGCGACGGCCAGACGGGAGAAGATATCACCGAAAATATCAAAACGATCCGTCCAATACCGCTCCGCCTTTTGGGAGAGCGCCCTCCTTCCATGCTCAATGTGCGTGGCGAAGTGCACATGGATAAGGCGGATTTTGAAAGGCTGAACGAGCAGCAGAAAGAAGCGGGCGAGAAAATGTACGCCAACCCGCGAAACCTTACCGCCGGCTCGCTCAAACAGCTCGATCCGAAAATCACCGCCTCGAGACCTCTGAAGTTCGTTGCGTACGGTTTTGGCGGGCTCGAAGGGAAGACTGTCGGGACGCAGTGGGAATTTTTAATGCGACTCATAGAATGGGGGCTCCCTATTAACCCACACTCGAGACGGTGCGAGCGGATCGACGATGTGATAGCCTACTACGAAGACATTTTGGAAAAGCGAGATGCGCTCCCCTATGAGATCGACGGCGTGGTGGTCAAGGTAAACGACTTCATCCTCCAGGGGGAGGCAGGAGTGCGAGCGAGGTCCCCTCGCTGGGCGGTGGCTTGGAAGTTCCCTCCTCAAGAAGAACGGACGCAGATTTTGGAAATTGTCGTTCAGGTAGGCAGGACCGGCGCGCTCACACCCGTTGCCCGGTTGAAACCGGTTCAGGTCGGCGGAGTTACCGTATCGAGTGCCACCCTTCACAACGAAGACGAAATCAAGAAAAAGGACGTACGCGTTGGTGATTGGGTTTTTGTAAGGAGAGCCGGTGATGTGATTCCAGAAGTGGTGAAAGCCATCCCGGACTTGCGCAAGGGCGACGAGAAACTGTTTCGAATGCCGAGGCGCTGCCCCGTTTGCGGCACCGAGGTCGTCCGCCCCGAAGGGGAGGCTGTTGCGAGATGTCCGAACGTATCGTGCAAAGCCCAGGTAAAGGAGCGGATCCGGCATTTTGCGTTCAGGGAAGCGATGGACATCGAGGGGCTTGGTGAGAAAGTCGTTGCTCAGCTTGTCGAGGAAGGGCTGGTGCAGGATGTGGCCGATCTGTACAAGCTGACCGTGGAAGACCTGGAACCGCTCGAGAGACTTGCAAAAAAATCGGCGGAGAATCTGGTCCAAGCGATAGAGAAATCCAAGAATACGACATTGCCGCGCTTGATATTCGCGCTGGGTATCCGGAATGTTGGTGCGACCGTTGCCGAGATACTTGCCGAGAACTACCCGTCTATCGAGTCCTTGATCGAGGCGCCCGAAGAGGAACTTGCGGACATTTACGGTGTGGGGCCGATAATAGCCGGCGAAATCGTCCGCTTTTTCGGCAACGAGAGGAATCTCCAGATCATCGATAGACTGGCGGCGGCAGGGGTCAGGTACCCGAAAACACACCGGGCACAAACCAATGAGTTCGAAGGAGAGGTTTTTGTATTTACCGGAGCGCTCGCCCGTATGACCAGGGAGGAGGCGGAGGCGGAGGTAAAAAGGCGCGGCGGCAAAGCCACGTCTACAGTCTCGAAAAAAACCACTTGTGTGGTGGCCGGGGAAAAGGCAGGATCCAAGCTCCAGAAGGCTCAAAAGCTTGGTGTAAAGGTGATCGATGAGGCGACTTTTTTGAAACTTATCGGCAGGGAGAGGGGGTAATAATAATCGGGCTACCGGAGCCCTGGAAAACAAGCTTTAGAACGGGATGCTCACCTCGGCCTCCAATCGGTTCCGGCGCTTTGCAACGATGACCTCACCGCCGCGCACTTTGACTTTTGCGCGCAGTTCGAACGCCCCATTGGGATAGAATTTCATCTCCACATTGTGGCGCTTTCCCACATGCTCGATTTCGAGGGAGGATTTCTTTTTCTCGGTAAAGACGAGGCCGAAGTTGAGATACCGGGTTTTCCCTTTCACATGGCCGTGGATTCCCAATTTTTCTTTATAGGCAAGCTTTATGTCGTGGTGTTCGTCCTTGTGCGTGATGCCGAACAGGTTTTCCGTTTTTTTAACCCGTCCGTACTCAGCAAAGACGCTCATCGCCCGGTCCCGGTCCTCGTGACTGTACACGAGGTTCCAGCGGTTGTTGGGCTTCATTCCAACTTTCAGTGAGTGGTGCTCTCCAGAGACGATGACCGAGCCGGAAATCTTGCTCCGTTCGAGATCCAGGTGGAGGCTGAACCTGTCGCTGTAGAAGTCGAGAGATCCATCAGCTAGCGTATCGCTCAGTTTGAGGTCGAGCCGGTGACGCTTGTCGGCGCCCCGCTTTCGCGTGGATTTACCGGAGGATCCGGGCATATTCGATCAAAAACCCTTGCTCAATCGAGAGTCGGGATGGAAACCGGCAGGATGAGGACTCTTTGTCGAAGGCGCACGGCACCGGGCATCGATTATTTCTTTTTCTCCTTGCCGGCCATGTAGGCTTTTTCGATCACCACGGGATCGACGGGCACGTCGTCGTATCCCATGTGGGATTGCGTTTCAACTTTGGCGATTTTGTCCACAACATCCAAGCCCTTCGTGACTTTTCCGAAAACGGCATAGCCGTATCCCGCCTGCGAGTTGTCTCTGTGATTCAGAAATGCGTTGTCCTTGAGGTTGATAAAAAATTGAGACGTCGCACTGTTGATCACACTTGTGCGCGCCATTGCGATCGTGCCTCGATCGTTGCCTAGCCCGTTTGTCGCCTCGTTCTTGATGGGAGCGTTTCCTTCTTTCTGAACCATCTTCAGGTTGAATCCGCCACCCTGAATCATGAAGTCGGGGATCACGCGGTGGAATATGAGCCCATCGTAGAACTTGTTCTCGACATACCAGACAAAATTCTTGACGGTCACAGGAGCTTTGTCCGCGTAAAGCTCGACCTCGATCTTGCCGAGCGTGGTTTCCAGGACGATCATGGGGTTTTCCTCCTTGTCCTTTTCCTGAGCGGTCGCCGATGTGGCGACGAGGGACACGGCAAAGATCAGCAGGGTGCACATGATCAATGTTTTCAAGGGGTTGAAAGCCATCTGGATCCTCCTTATACGAAAAGTGCCGGTAACGTTCAATTCAGTTCCCACGTGAAAAAACGCGGGGAAACCAGTGGGTCCGCGCCGCTTCAGGCCAGTCCTGCAGTTTCCCCTTTTGGATACTTTATACCACAAGCCTGGCGGGGTCAAACGGAATTTTTCGGTGTTATTTCCGCAAAATGAAGCGGAAAAGGAGCGTAAGGAGGATGCTCAAGAGGACGCACGTTGCAATCGGAAGGTACAGCGTGAAGCTCTTCCGCCGTACGACGATGTCCCCTGGGAGCTTACCGACGAATGGGATTTTGTCCGCGAAAAATATTATGGCCCCTATCAGAACCAGGAAGATGCCAGCTATTATCATCAGCCTGCCGATCTCATTGGCCATATTCCACCTTCTTCGAAGGATTTTGGGAAGGCCTTCCATCCGATGAGCTCATTACGAGTGCCGCTCGTAGAATTCGAGCGTTCTCGCCGCGATCGATTCCCATGCAAACCGCTCTCGAATCGTTTTGAGTCCGTTTCCGGAGAGACGATCGGCTAGAGCCTTGTTCGTCAGCACCTTCAAAATCCCACCGGAGAGCTCATCGGGATCCGACGGATCCACCAGAAGGCTGTCGACTTCGTTTTTCAAATCATCCCGGATGCCTCCGAAGCGCGTGGCGATTACCGGTGTGCCACAGCTCATGGCTTCGAGTGCCGTCATTCCGAACGGCTCGTACTTCGAGGGAAGCACGAACAACTCCGCCTTCCGGTAGTACGTCTCGAGGAGTTCGTCGGGAATATAACCGGTGAGACGAACGCGATCACCGAGGTTGAGATCCTCGACCAGATTCAACAGACTCGTTTTTACGTCGATTTCATGCTGCTTCGGATTCTTGGAACCTCCACCAATGAGCAGCTGAGCGTCGCTTTTCTCTTTTACTTTCGCGAAAGCATTGATTAAAAAATCTAAACCCTTGTTCGAGTCAATCCGGCTCAGTGCGAAAACGAAGCGCTCGGGTACGTCGATCTCGTGTTCCTTCTCACCCGGTTCGAGGGGCCGAAATCTCTTGGTGTCGACGCCGGGCGGGATGATCACCAAAGCGGGGCTTGCGAAGTCGTACAAGCGTTTGTAATTTTCCTTGCCGTCGATCGTGGTGACCGTTTGCGCTCGTGCTGTGCGAAAGATGATGTTCTCCCAATGGATGCGCTGAGAGAACTTGAACAGCTTCTCCATTTCTTTTTCATCCCCTCCCATCTGTTCTTTTTTCCATGCGCCGAGCGAATGGGCCGTATAGAAAAAGTGCGTGCCGAGTTTCTCTGTGAGTCTCATGGATGTGTAACCGGCATCCCAGTAGTGGGAGTGGAATACATCATAGTGGAGACTGTTTTTGTTCATATAGGCAAGCATGTTTTCCACATACTCGTCCAGGTATGGAAAGAGATCCTCTTTGCGGATAAAGTTTTCCGGACCACACGGTATCCGGATTACGCGGACATCGGCGTTTACCGGGTCCACCTCCGTCCTGTCCTCGAATCTCCGTGTGTAAATATCCGCTTTGATCCCCAGCTGAGCGAGGTGCTTTGACAGCTCCAATACGTACGTGACCTGGCCGCCGGTGTCCGTTGCTCCGAGGATCGGTTCTGGATCGAAGTAACCGTGAACGCTGAGCATGCAGATATTTTTGATTTTTGACATCGATGCAGCTCCCTCTTTGGATGATTCCAAACGCTAGGTTTTCAAAACCGTGATAGAATAGTCTCTCTTGACAATAATCGAAGCAAGTGTCTTGTGTTTCGAAATGATATCATGCTCGATTTTGAGAATATTGTTCGTGAAATCGTCGATTATATCTCGCTTGCGTTCCATTCGGTCCTTCAATGTGTCTTCATAATTCCTGTCTATGAAGACTCTATGATCGGCGTTTTTTAACAGCGTCGTATAGGTGCCTTCTGCAATGGCGAGCTCGAAGGCTGCGGGATCCAAATCCTCTTCCGTGATAGCGTCTTCATCGAAAATAACAAGGGGCTTTATTATTGTTTCCCAGGGGGACTTCTTGAAGCCTTGCAAGTGCTCGTCGAGAAGCTCGAGATTCACCTCTCCGGTTCCCACATGGTTGATATCTTTGACTCTCATTTCGTGGTTGGTCTTGGGCGGATAAAAGAAGTAATCGTCCTGCTGCAGAATGATCGTTCGAGTTCCGGCGGATTCGAAGCATTTTGCCAGCTCGCTGGCAATCTCTGATTTTCCGCTTCCGGATTCGCCGGCAATTGTAATCGCGGTTCGAACGCCGGGGACGGTGCTCTTCAATGCTTCGAAGATGGCCTTCGCCGCCTTGACATGGTGCGGTTTGGCTACGATTCGGTCTCCAATCATGCTCGCTCTCTTTCGTTTGAGTCGGACCGGCTGCGCGCGTCCAATATCCAGTTGACGCGCCGTCCACATGCTGAAAAGCCCATACGGGTCCGTTGGACAAAATAGCAATCTTCAGGCCGGCTGACAATAAGGAATGCCTTGCAAATCCAAAGCGCTTTGAGCAAAATCAGTGGCAGGAACATCTACTTCGATCGCGGAGGTGCTCTTTGGCGAGAGAACGTCAAAAACAAATTCTCGGGGTAATTCTGGTCATAATTGGCTTGCTGTTTCTTTTTGTGAGCAATCATATCCTCCTTGGGTGGGAGGATGTATGGCCACTTTTCCCGCTTCTCGGTGGAGCCTTTTTTCTCAAGCTCTATTCAGTGCGAAAGGAAAGCGAGCTTCTCTTTGTAGGCACCGCATTTCTTCTCATCGGCGTCTTCTTCATTCTATTTACCTTTCATATACTGGATTGGACAGACATGGGCGCTCTTTGGCCGACCTTCCCGTTGATCGGCGGGATTTCATTCCTTGCCGTTTTCGCAACGAGAGCGCATCCAACGAGCCCGCTCATCGTGGGAATAGCAGCGGTTTTTTTTGCGTTGGTGGGCTACCTCTATACGGGAAGCGTGATCAGCAAACGCGCGGCGGACCCGTTCGTCCGTCTCTGGCCCCTCATTTTGGTTGTTGCCGGGATCGTCGTGTACCTCAGAGCCAAACAGGAGCATGTTGAACCCGGCCCGGGGGGCGGGCATTTCGGGGGCACCCCGGGTGGGCGGGCCTCGGAGAATGCTTCGGGAACCCCTCGCAAAGCAGACGACGCGGAAAGTTGACGAAGGCGCCAAAACCTTCCCCCAGTCGGGGGCTGACCGCCGAGAAGATCTTTAGGGTTGCCAGGGAAAGGTGATTGAATACGAGCGGTAGGAAATCGCCCCGGATACGAGTGCCGGTGCGCGGTATCGTCGATTCCAACGGGCAAAAAGCGTCTCATCCCGTCGCACCTGTTGACGAGAGACGCCGGCGGGTTTTGACCTCGGATTCAACTTTTCGAACCGGACTCGAGAGCTTCCAATCTCTCTTTGATCCGTCCAAGCCGCTTCTCCCTGTCGCGAGCGAACTTTTGAATCCCTTCGAGCATCCATTCGGGAGAAAGGTGGGCTTCCTCGACCACCTCTTCCACCGATCCGCCGGTCCGCCAGCGGTTGTCCCAATCCGAACTCAGCGCGTAATCATAGGAGATCCCGTTGTCGACCCAGTCGCTCATCAGTCGCTTGGCGCGGTTGGTGATTGCCATTGCATCCAACCGGTCAGCATCCGAATAGACTCGTTCGCGGTACGTTTTATCCTGTAGCGCAAAAAGCTGAGGGCTGATTGCTGCAATGATTTTCACATTGAGGCCCAGCTTGTCTATTTCGGGGAGGATCTTCATCAGATTGTTCGTCGTCGAGGTTCCCTGCACCAGAACGGCTCCCATCCGGGGCATATCCGGCTTGTATGGACGGATAATGTATGCGCCTTTCGACGCTTCGAAATGGGAGGGGACTCCGAGTGCCTCGCGATCTGGGATCTCGATAGGAGGGCGGGTCAAGTGCAGGGCGATGATCGGTGCACCCGTTTTGAGTGCGGCGGCGATGACGACCGGGACCTCGTTATGCTCCCAGGGGTGCAGGTCGATAATATGTCCCTCTGGAAAGAGTTGGGTAACGCCCGGCGCGAAAATACCAAAATGAGTTCTCGAGTCTTCTGCGGTTTCCGGTCCGCTGTGGCCGGCGATCCAGAGAACCTTGCCGACTTTGATCTCGGAGTCCTGTGCAAGCTGGCTGAACAACCTCATCGGGCCGTATTTCAGGTAGACGAACGAGCCGTAGGTTGAGCACGCGGCCAAGAATCCGTTGAATTCTTCGAACGGTTTCTGTGAAAAATTCACCGTGGCGATGCCCACGCTGATCCCCGCGTTGGTGAATTCAGTAATTCCCTGAGGGAGCAGAACCCCGTTGGGGTTCTTGTCCCTCTCGTACCATCCGAATCCTTTCTGGTCGCCGAAATCCTTTGCGAAACCGGAAATGTTCGTCGAATCCGCAAGGTCAGCGCTCATCGCCATGAAGAGAGGTCTTCCGTATTCCTTCTGGCACCACATGTTGACCCAGGCGCCGAACTTGCCAAGAGCTGCGCGATTGGGCTGCTTTTCGCCGGGTTTGGCGTACATCTCGGCAGGATAGTTCTTGAAGTCGTACAGCCTGTCGTCGTTGAGCGGATTCCGTGTCGCATCGATCTTGAAAGAAGCGATCTTGTTAGGAACTGAATCGCCGAGCTCGATCAACGTGTCCGCCACGTAGTCGACGAGCGCCTGGTCCTTGCCGAACACGTCCATCACCATCTGGAAATTCGCCAATGCCTGGTTCCTCAAAGCGGAAGGATCGGATGGAGCCGGCTTACCGAACCCCTCGAAGCTCATGTTGTATTTCTCCATAAACGGTTTTTTCGTTTCCCAGAATATCTCGCTGTTCAATGCGTGGGCTTTTCCGTGTGATTTGTTGTCATAGACGAGATAACCACGGCCTTTCTTCGTTTTCATGAACATGACACCGGGAGTGTTTGGCGGATCGATGTTATATGCCATTTCGAAGATCGCTCGAGTGACGGTTCCCCAATCGTGGCCGTCGTCCGCTTCGGTGACCCGCCACCCATGCGATCCGAACCAATCCCTGGGAGTTCCGTATATGACCTCGCTGAATTTTCGATCATCGATGCCGAAATCGTTCCAGTCGACGACGTAACACAAATTCGACAACCCGAGACCCCATGCGGAGTTCATTGTCTCGTGCGCGGCACCAGGAGTAAGGCCACCTTCGCCTTCGAAAGCAAATACTCTGACTCCTTCCGCTCCAGCTCGTTTTAGTGCGAAGGCCTCCCCGGCGGCTGAAGGGGACCCGTGGCCGGAAGGACCCGTGTTGAATTTGAGGAAAAGCGTTTTCCCCGCCATTTCCGCGTGACCGGGGAGTCCGCCGTTGTGCCGGAGGTTGATCAAATCCTGCCAGTAGAGCGCACGGTTATCGGCATCGGGAACGAGGTATTTCTTATCCCCGGTTTGATTGAATTTTATCTTGAGCGCCTCGAACAGGATTGGGAGGGCGGCATAAATCAATGGAATCGTATGCCCAGCAACCAAAATGAATCTGTCGCTGAAGGATTTCTCGGGATGGCGGATATCCCACCGCATCACTCCACTGAGCAGTGTTGCCACCAGCGCGTGGACCTTCGAGCGCGATCCGCCGGGGTGACCGCTCTGCCGGTAGTTGAGCATTAGGTCGATGAGCTGGTCGATGCAGTCTTTGATTTTCTCCCACTTGTCAAAATGGATTTTCTGCGCGTTAACCCGTTTTTCGATATCAAGTTGGCTCGTTGACGGCACGGTCTCGACTCCCTTCGTTATTTCGATCCGGCTTGAATTCCCAGTGGTTAAGAGATCCGTCTGAAGAGATTTCGGGGTGGTGCGAGCACGCTCGCCGGAGAAGCCTCTGGACCGATTATTCTATGTTTAATGAAGATTCAAGATAGCGGATGGCCGCGTTGAGGGCAAATCTACAATGTTTTGTTGGGAAAATCCATGAAATTCCTGATTTGCACCGAGAAGTGAACGTTGATAATTACCGGGCGGAGCGCCGCTTCTCCCAGGCCCTTGCGAATCTATGGTCTTTCTCCACCCCCGCGACGCCCAACAGCTCTGTCACTTCCGCTTCGTCGTCGAAGCCGTGATGGAGTGCTTGAACGAAAGCTTTGAATGCCTCGTCGATTCTTCCCATTTTTGCGAAGCAATAGGCGCTGTTGAACTGCACCGTCGGATGGTCCGGGTCAATTGCAGCAGCGAGTTCCAGCTGTTCGAGAGCGGCTGTCATATCCTCCTGTTCGATGAGGATTGCCGCAATGTTCACCCGGGCCGGTATGAACGTCGAATCCCTTCCGACAATTTCCGCAAGTATGCTTAGCGCTTCTCGATCATCCCCCTGTTCATGGTGGACCATGGCCAAATTGTTCAGAACATTGCTGTTCTCCGGAGCGATTTCCAGCGCCCTCTTGTAATGCGCGACCGCCTCTGGGTAATCCCTCTGCCTTTGGTAAAGTGCGCCGATGTTCACGAGGGCTTCGACGTAGTCCGGACTGATTTCGAGAGCTTTTTGGTACGCCTTCTCTGCCATGTCGAGATCGCCCATCGCGTCATGAGCCCGGGCGATAGCCAGCTGGAGCTCGGCATCCGAGGAGTCGACTTCGATCGCTTTCTGGAACCAACCGATCGCTTGCTCGAATTCGTTCTTCTTGTAATATGCGAGGCCGATGTTCTTCTGGATTCTCGATCTCGGTGGGAGAAGCTGCCTGGCGACGAGGGAGTCGTATCCGATCAGTGCCGCATTGATTCGGCCTCGGCGCACGTATGCGTCAACCATTCCCACATTGGCGCTGACATTCAACGAGTCGATGCGGAGCGCTTCTGCGAAGTGAGCCATTGCCTTATCCTGCCGGCCTTTTTCCTGGAAGTACTCGCCCATCACAATGTGAAGGGTTGGATCTTGCGAAGTGTCGCTCAGCGCATAGTTATAATAAAAGATCGCGCGGTCCCAATCCTCTTGCATCAAGTATAGGTTTCCCAGTCCTACATAAGCATCCCTGATTCTTGGGCTGAGCCATAACGCGCGCTTGAATTCTTTTTCTGCCAGCTCATAATCTTTCCTCTCCATCGCTACATTCGCAAAAGCGACGTGCCCGAGTAGATTGCGTGGATCCTGCTCAACCACGCTCTTCCAGAGCGAATAATTGTCCTTCCAGATGTAGTTGCGTTTGTAGGTCAGATACCCGAAAACGAGGAATATCAGGGGGAAAAGTGCAAGGACCACGCGGGAGTATGTTTTGCGACGGGACGTTGTCTGGTACCACTCGAGTGTTCTCCTGAGTGCGTACCCAAGTAGCAGGCAGAAACCTATAGACGGCAGGAAGAGATATCGGTCTGCAACCAGCGTGCTGATCGGCACCAGATTGGAGACAGGCGCCAACGTGATGAAGTACCAAAGTATACATAAAGAAACGACCCGGGAATGTTTCCAGTTATCCCATGCGACGTAGAGCATTCCGGCCAGGCATAAGATCGCCGTAATAACCGGAAAGTTGAAGAAGTTGTGCGCATACACGTCCACATAGCGTGCGCTGAGATTTACAGGGGCGAACAGCAGCCGTATACCGGTGAAAGGTCCGACGAGTGCCGAGAGGACTTGTGAATAAACGCTGCCGCGGTGAAACGGTTTCAACACATTGATCCCTGCGGAGATGTGAATGACGAGGATGGTGAACGCTATTCCAATTACAAAGAAGGGAATCGTCGGGAAACATCTCCGAACGGTCCCCATGTTTTTGGATGTCCTGTCTCCGAAGGCTGCCTCGTAAAGCACGATCATTGCAGGAAGGACGACCGTCGTCTCTTTCGAGAACATTGCAAGAATGTAGAGAAACAAAGCGAGCAGCCAATACCACGGGCGTTTTGTATATCCCGGCCTTGCTTTCCGGATGTAGACGAGGAAGGCAAGAAGAAAAAAGGTGGCGCCGAGCGCTTCCTTTCTTGCTGAGAGCCAGGTAACCGACTCGACGTGAAGTGGGTGAGCGACGAAAAGGAGCACACCGAAAAGAGCGGCAAGATCATGGCGGATGATCTGCCGGAGAAGCGAAAATACGAGGAGTGAGGCCAATGCGTAAAAGAACAAGTTCCCAAGATGAAAGCCTAGAGTATTATCGCCCCACAGTCGGAAATCGATTGCGTGGCTGAAATCCCTCGCGACTTTCACACTGCCAGTCACGAAGGGATTGAGGAGCTGCTTCAGGTTTTGCCAGTCGAGGGATTTGTTGTACGGATTGTCGCGGATGAGCGTGTAATCGTCCCAGTTCACGAAAGGATAGTTGACCGTGTGGTGATAACACACCGAAACAACGATTACGATGGCTGCGGCGGCGACCAGGTGAGATTTCTTAAAGGAGTGCCAGGCCATTCGATTGTTCCGATGGATATACGCCCCTTGCGGGGAAGTGGTTGAAGTTAACCTCGACGCACCCAAAATGAATGCCAAGCGCACCTTGATCGGCGTTAGGCGATTTCCGCAGCTGCTGCGGGCGCCCGAGCTGCGACGGAACGTCGCCTGCTCCAATCGCCCTCGGCTTGGCCACCGTAGGTCGGTGCAGCAGGAAATTATACTTGTCTTTGATATTCGCTGTCAATTCGCCGGCGTTTGGATGTCTTGAACCAACGCCTTTGGAACGCAGGTTGGTTGACAACGTATAAGATAGTGACTATGATCGAAGCGAAGAGATTAACGGTAGATTACCTCGAGGATTAAAAAATGGCCATCCGTTACGTTGGAATTCTTGCATGGCTCGCTCTCTTTGCCATGGTTGGTTGCGCTGGGCGCGGCTCCAAAATGAAAGAGGAGCTTTTGAAATCTCCATGCAACCTCGCCATCGTGTTTGGCGGTTATGCCACTCCGCTTCCAGGAGGGGCAAAAAGAGAAGACCCCCATTGGGTAAGGATCAAGGTGACGATTTCGGATTCCTCCTACGATTTTGGCTATTTGAATGATCGGGGCAATTTTATCAGATCTTTCACGGGGGCGGAGGGATCATTCGAGGGTTTGGGAGGATTATACTACCCGTTTGCGCTGCGCGCTACCACACCCGACCGGACCGTATATCCGATGAATGCATTTGGAGGCTGCCGGCTTACCGGTGAAACGATCGATGGCGCCAAAGCGATAAAGCCCGCACTGAATTACGCTTACCGTTCCGGCGCGCGCATAGTGTTTTCGATTCCCGATAAAGCGCGCGTGGCCGTTACACTGTCCGCTACACCGCCAAATGGTTTCATAATCGAATGAAGCTATTTTGGACGCTGCAAATCCGTATTCAGACATTCAACGCGGAGAGATCCTTTTAAAACAAGGTATAAGCTCCTTATCATGCGTTGACAATATGGGACAAATGTGGTAAAATACGGCCAGATTTCCCCCCCCAATTCGGCGAGGGCATGAAATAGAGTTGACAAAAATCTTCTTTGCTATCCAAGGGATAGATCTGAGGGAGGGTCCTTTATGCGCTCACTGAAACCGACGGCTGTCTTCTTGTTTCTCCTCTTCCTAAGCTCTGTCATGATCCCCACCGCTGCTCAAGCGATAAAGTACGAGGTCGTGGTCTTTGATCCGAACTTCCAGCCTCCTCCAGGGGTGTTTTCCAGCGGCAGGTCGCAGGCAACCCGCATGATCCTCGATCACATCCGATCGAACTTCAGCTGGGCCGACACGACCGTTCAGGTCGGCACTTCGGCGCCTCCCAGTACCGGCGCGAACGATGCCGTGAATACGGTCAAGATCCTGGATAGCTACTCCACGTCTTACTTTTCGCATCGTGGTGACGCCGATTGGCAGACGGAAGCCTGGGGCGTGACATACGGCGATGACGAGCATTATGCGTTTGGAAGGGACTTCAACAGCTCGGCACCGTTCCAGTCGGCCAATGCATCCAACGAATATGCCAGGGGTATGGGCGGTACGATCGCGCACGAGCTCGGTCACGGCCTGAATGCCACCCATACGGGAAATATGAGCGACAAGATGTGCAGTGCTGCCACTGCAGGTGAGAAGGCGATCACGGACAGATCCTTCACGCTGGCCAACCAGGCGCGGATGCGGAGCGCGGCAAATGCGGGCGGAGCCGCTCCAGCAGGTGGCAGAGGACGGGAAAGGGTAACCGTTGTATATTCGCATCTCCCCCCCGGCGTTGATCCAACGATCAAGCAAGAAGACAAATGGTACGTCAACGTGACCATCGAGATGTTGGATCCCGCGTATGATTTCGGCTATATCAACAGCGCAGGTAATTTCATCCGCCTGGAGGATATCGATTCGTTTTTCGATGTCCAACTTTTCGGCGGCGTCACCTACGAGTTTGCGCTTAGAGACAAGCTGGACATTACGGCAGTTTATCCGCTCAGCCATTACGGGGAGGCCATTCCGGGCGGCATGGTATTCCCTCCTACAGAGGCCGTCGCGCCCATTTTGGATGATCTGTACTTCGGTGAGATGGATCTCTGGTTCGAGATTCCCACAGGACCCATGGAGAGTGCGCCAACAGTACCCGTGAACGTCCATCTTTCCACCGAGGGAAACAATGGATTTGTAAAGCTTCCATACACGCAGATCCCCATGCTCCAGCATTGGGGAATGGTGCTGCTGGCCTTGATCCTGATCGGATTTGCCATCTACCGAATTCGAGCACGGACAGCGAAGTCCGCTGCCTAAAGGTGGGCTAAACAGCGCTTTATTCTGTCAGAGTTTGGTTTTAAAATCTTCCTCGGGCTTCCTTCTGAGCTCGAGGAAGTTTTTTCTATATGAGTTTTTCGTTGCTTGGAAATACGTTGGCCCGCTCATGAAGAGATGAATATTTGCCTGATTACACCGGCGTTCCCCTTGGATGAAGAAGACTACCGGGCGGCATTCAGCCTCGACTTCGCGCGCGTTATAGAAAAGAGGGGGCATAAGATTATTGTCCACACACCGGACCGGGAAGGCGAGAAAGTCGATCTCGGGCTCGACATCATCTGGTTTCGATGGTCCGGTGGACGTAAGGCAATCGCGAGAACACGATTCTGGCATCCCAGGGATGTGTACGACCTGCTGAGCCTCATCAAAAATGGCACGGCCAGCCTCCTGCGCTTGATCGAGCGCGAAAAGATCGACGCGTGCTTGGCGCTGTGGGCGATTCCATGCGGCGTTTTTGCTTACCGCGCTTTCAAAAAAACAGGCGTGCCATATAGTGTGTGGGCATTGGGATCGGATATTTGGACGTATGGTAACGTCCCTATATTTCGGAAAATCATTTTCACTGTCTTCAAACATGCAATGCGTTGCTATGCAGATGGATTCGGTCTGGCAAAAAAAGTTGAACGCATCGCGCAGAGAAACTGCACCTTCCTGCCGACGTCCCGGAAGCTACCGCCGCCTCAAGACGGTGCTCCAAACAAAGATGAAAATCAAACGCGTTTTCTTTTTGTGGGACGTTTTGACCGGGTGAAGGGCGCGGAGTCCCTCATCGAAGCATCCGCTGCGCTCAAGGAAAAACGGGATGATTTTACCGTTGAGATACGCGGTGAGGGTCCCCTGGAAAGGCGCTTGCGGAAACGGATAGATGCCCTTGGACTATCGAACGCTGTTCATTTGAGCGGCCGATTGAGCCGGCAAGCGTTTTCGAACGAGCTGAAGCAGGCGGATGCTCTGGTCATCCCTTCGTCGATGGAAAGCATCCCCGTAGTAATGACGGACGCGCTTCAGAAAGGCGTCCCGGTCATCGTGAGCAACGTGGGAGATATGGGCTATCTCGTTAGAACCTTTGGGGTCGGCCAGGTCTTCGAGCCCGGTGATGTGGGGGGCCTTGCGGACAGCATGAATCAATTCATCGGATCGAAGACGGGATTCGAGAAGCGAATTCCCGAGCTCGTCGAGGAAATCAGCATCGAGCGCGCAGCCGATATCTACTTGCGCTCTCTTAAAAAGAAACATGATGAATAAGGATCGACGCCATGATATCGATATTTTTTCCGCAGCGGACCGCCGCGGTATAGGCATGCTGGACGCTCGTGACAGCAGGGGAAACAAAAACGCGTACGTTGACCTGCTGCAAAAACTCGCTATCGAGGATTGCTATTCGTTCTCCGGCAACGAAACGATTCTCGAGTACGGGTGCGGAACAGGGAGGATTTCACATTGGCTCGGAGACCGGTCCGCTCGGGTTATCGCCGCAGATCCGGAGATGCGCCTCCTGAAGATCGCCAGTGAAAAAAGCCGGCATTCGAATGTATTGTACGTTCAGATTGAAGAAAGCGGCTTTCCGTTCGCCAAGTCTGCATTTGATGTGATCACTTGCATCGGCTTGTTCCGGCTCGTCACAAAATCGGAGATCCATTCGATCCTCTCCGGTATCAAGCAAACATTGAAACCCGGTGGGCACCTTATCTGCATAGATAAGGTTTACAACAAAAAACGTCCTGAGCATTATACGCTCGACGAATACGCTGAGTTTTTCAGTGCCCATGGATTGACGAAGCGCAGCGTGGTGCCCATTAGGAAAGGGCATTGGATTCCGCTGTATCTGGTTTTCATCGGATTCGTACCAAGGAGTTGGTTTTCCCACCTGGCAAGGTACGAGCTCAAGAAGCGGCCCAGGCAGAGAGCGTCTAGCTGGGATTATTATCAGTACCTTTTTCACTATAAGATAGAGTGATGCGGAATCGAAAAATGCATTCACGCTTTCTGCCCGAATGGGACAAACCAAGGAAATCCAGGAATTGAATGAAAAAAGGGCACCTGTCGTCATTCTCGCAGCGGGAAGCAACATTACGACGCTTGCCCTGGCTCGTTGTTTTCGGGGAACGGGGATTCCTGTCTTATGTGTGGACCTCGACGGAGGGGCAAACCTCCTGAGGAGCGCTCGATCCATCCAAGAAACATTTTCCATCGGAACTCTTACGTCAAGCTCGAACCGGTTCCTGAACCGTTTTCTCGATCTGGCCGATCGGTTGAAGCGTGATTGGGGCCAGCGGCTTCTTCTGTTTCCAACGGAAGACACGGGACTCCGGTTTTGCGTCGATCAATTCGATGAGTTCAAGAAACGCTTCGTGGTATTAGGAGACACCGAAGAAAGGGATGTTGCGAAATTCTTTGATAAAGGCAGGTTCTTTTCGATGCTTTCCGGAGAAGTGGCCGTTTGTCCGTGGACCCGGTTCTTCGACAGCAAGGATATGCTATTCCAATCGGCGGATGAGATCCCTTTCCCGGTCGTAGTCAAACCGGCGAGGAAAGACATCCACCTCACTTTCCAGAAGCGATTCGGCGCCAAGCTCGCGCTTGCCGAATCCTTCTCTGCACTTCAGAGGATTTTCGAAGATTGGCTTCCCACGGATGGTGTAGTACTCCAAGAGTTATTGAGCCATAAAGAGGGAGATGAAGTGTGCTGGTGCGGTTATCGAAGCCGCGAGGGGCGAATCACAGGTATGACGGTGAGAGAGCTCCGCAAATATCCCCGGATCGGGGGGACCGCGACATTCGTGCGATCGGAAGAGATACCTCGATTACACGAGTACGCTTCGCAGATCCTCAACTCGATGGATTTCTGGGGAATCTGTGAGCTGGAATTTCTCCCAAAGCAAGGTGCTTATAAGATTCTTGAATGCAATGCACGGCCGTGGCTCCAGATTGGATTGGCGCTCGAGGCAGGCTTGAACGTGCCGCTATTGGCCTATTCAGATATTGATGGGGTCGATTACAACCTTCCCGCAGGAAAACCGAAGGAGAATATCTACTGGATGAGTCCGGAATATGATGCGTTGCGGTGTCTTTTTGGGGATAAGAAACGTCGATTGTTTGCAAACCTTCTCGAATGGCGCCGGGATCTGAGGCGTGCGGATGATATCGGGCTATGGGATCTGAAGGAACCGCGTCTCGTCGCGGCGCGCTTGAGTTCCTATCCTGGGAAATTATGGAAGCACCGCTCGCTGTTCAGAGCTCGATAGGAAAATGGGGTACAAAAAGCCTATAAAAATCGTCTTGGCCCTCGGCATAGGAGCTATTGTTCTCTATTATATTGTACAAACCCTTATCCAAAACGCGGACCAACTCAGGGAATATGAATTTGTTTTTCGATCCGATTTTCTCATCGTTTCTTTCGTCCTGCTCCTTGTAAGCCACATTTTCCTCCCCCTGATCTGGAAGCGCATCTTGAGTTGCTTCAATGTGAACGTCGGTTATGCGGACGCCTTGGAAATCCTCTTTTTGAGCTACCTCGCAAGATATATCCCGGGAAAAGTGTTTACCGTGGTGAGCCAAGTAGGACTTGCAAAGGAAAAGCAGATATCCATGGAGGTTTCCCTTACAACAGCTGTTATCTACCAGCTACTCGGCGTCTTCGTTGGCTTCGAGGTCTTTATTCTGACGTTCATTCTCTGGCCGGAAGTGGCGCTCTCTCTCAAAGCTACGGCCGTGGCTGCCGGATTGATCGTTTTAATCATATCCACTCGAACGGGAGTCATTGTGCGGCTCGTCAAGTTTGCCATCCGGAGGATCAAGGGGAGTGACGCGATATTCGAGCTTTCCGGCAGAGAGTCGTTGAGGCTTCAGGGATTCCTGCTTATCAGTTGGATCTGGTACGCCGTGGCCCTTCACTTTTTGTTGAATGCATTTGCTGAAATGCCATTTGTCAATACCCTGATCATAATGGGGATCCAGGCAATCTCTTGGCTTATCAGCTACTACGTGCTGATTGCGCCGGGCGGGATAGGCGTTCGAGAAGGCGTTCAGATTATCATGTTGAAAAAGCTGTTCCTTCCGACGCTTTCCGTTCTTATTCCCGTGGTGCTGCGACTGTGGATGACGATGGGGGATGTTTTGATTTTTCTCGTTGGCTTGGGTGTCAGATATGGCAGGCGGGCAAAACGTCCGGTGCTCTAGCTGTTGTTCGCTATTTAGCGGAAGGCCCCGTGGGGGGTTCCTCACCACGCTCCCGCCTCGCGCGGGCTTCTCGCCTTCGGCGGAGGATCCACGCTCGCTCCGCGTAACGGTTCGTCACCCCCCAAGGAGCCTTCCCGCTTGCTTCCACGTAACGGTTCATCACCCCCCTCACGCAGCACTCCACGCTCGCTCCGCGCAATGGTTCATCATCCCCGCGGGCTTTCCCGGTCGAAAGATGAAGTATCGAGGCTAGTCTTCCAGCTTTTTCAGAATAGCGCGGTTCTCTCTTTGCGTTCGGATGATTTCGTTTCTCACCCGGACGAGCAGAATAGACATAAAACCGAAAGCGAGTATTTGGAATCCGCCCAAGATCAAAATGACGACCAGCGTCATCAGTGGACGTTCGGGATTGAGTTCGCCGGCGAAGCGAAGATAGGTAATATACACTCCACCAATCAGCCCGGCGAGCAAGAGCAGCACTCCCAAAGAGCCGAAGATGAAGATCGGTCTCTCGAGCATCCATAGAATCATATGTCCCCACACCATTCTTCGAATCGTAAGCGCCGCCCTCCTTTTACCGGATCCTTCTTTGTGGGATTCCCATTTCAGCGTGGCAGGGATCTCGCCGATTCTATAACCGAGGACCAGTGCTTTGAAGAGCACCTCGACGTGAAACTCTTTGCCCTCAGATTCGATCTCGATGGCGTCTAATACTTCTCTTCGATAGCAGCGTGTCATCCCGCTGACCATCGTGATATCGGCGGGGATCGTCGATGTGAGAAACTTGTTGCCTATTCGGCTGATCAATGCACGTCTGAACGGAACGTTGACCAGCTTCCCTTCTCGCATGAAAGGCGATGCAACAATTATGTCTCTATCGCTTTCTTCAAGGGCCGTAACCATCCGGATTATGATGTCGGCGCCCCAGCTGAGATCCGCTTCGGTTGAGACCACGATATCTCCGATTGCGGCTCCGAAACCGCTGCGAAGTGCGTATCCTCTTCCCCGATTTTCTTTATAGGAAATATAGCGGATGCGTGAATCAGATGATGCCAGTGCTTCTACAGCCTCACGGGTGCCGTCCGTGCTGCCGTCGTTGATCAAAACGATTTCCCAGTCACGCTCCCAATTCTCCAGAGATGACACTAGAGAATCGATGTTATTTTCTAATTTAGCTTCCTCGTTAAAGCAAGGGATAACGATTGAAATTCCTGGTTGCGCCATGAAATACCTCTTTCATCACTGATGAAACGGATTTCTTGCGGGCCGAGATCCAGTAGTGATCGAGTAGGGTGCCCTCAAACCTCTTCTACGAGATCGAGAAACCGGCTGTAGGGAATGGCCGTCCAACTCTCGGCCTGAAGAGCGCCAGATGATAAAGTGATAATCGAAACTTTAGCGGCGATTTCTTCGTTCGGTGCTTCGAAAATGTCCATGAAGTCGTAGGGACCGAGCAGCGCATAGTGGGCAATCCACTTGACTTCAGGACACTTCTCGGACACTTTCTGCATCCACTTTTTGCCGATTTTTTCTCGGTGTTTGATGTCCCTAGTTATCTCGGGCGTGAGTTTCGTCATGAGGACGTATGTGGCCATCTTGAACCTCCGGTGGGTGTAGGAGTACCGGGCGCGAATAGGACGTCATTTCCTCTTTACACGTTTATTCTATCCCCGGACGGGGCTATTCGTCAAATTACTTCGGAAGGAAATAGAGTTATAGGAATGAAGGATTCTGATGCTTAACCGGAAGCAGCAAATCTGACGAAATTTTGAGTCTGATTGTTCGTGTAGTTTTTTAGGTCTTCGATGATACAGAAAAGGAGATCGCGCGCCTCGCCGGGCTGAAATCGGTGGAGTGTCTGGGCTGCATTATCCAGATGCTTGTCTATTCCTTTGGTGCACTGGTTGATCGTTCCCGTCTCGTTGAATAGGGAGACGATGTATACCTCGTTGGCGGGTGAAAAATCCCCCTCTTCGATGATTTTCACCAACCGGTCTTTATGGCCGTCCTCGAGATTGGACAGCACTTTTATAACGGGGAGGGAAATGTAACCGTTCTGGAGATCGCAATCGAGCGTCTGATTGGGATGGGCCATCATATCGTCGAGATCGTCGATCATTTGAAATGCCATCCCGAGGTTCCAGCCGAAATGACCCAGCATGTCTGCGTATTCAGAGCGGTAGCTCAGAGCACCAACCTTGCAGCTGAGCGCGAACAAGGATGCGCTCTTCTCGGAAATAATCTCGTAATACGTGGCTTCGTTCAGGTCGAAGTTGAATTTATGGAGGGTTTCGAGACTTTCTCCGCGAACAAGAACGCGAATCGTCCTCAAGAATTCGGGCATTGTATGCTTGAGGCGGCTTCTTTCGACCAAATGGAGCGCTTCGGCAAGCGCGAAGTCTCCGGCGAGCACGGATGCATGGCTGCCGTACTTGACCCGGGCGCTTACACTCCTTCGCCGGATGTCCACTTCATCGATCACGTCGTCATGGAAAAGTGTGGCGAGGTGGATCAGTTCTACAGCTCCGGCAAGGTCCAGGAGCGGGCTTTCAATATCGTCGATGGGCTTACAGTCGGGGACCTGAGACGTAAGTATCAAGAGAGCTGGCCTCAGGCGCTTTCCTCCATTCTCGAAGCTCTCGAGGGCGATCGCCGCTTCGCGGATCGTGCTTTTCCGGAGAATTTCGAGAACGACAGAATTGCACCTATCGATTACTTCTTGGAGGACGGCGTATTTCTTAAGAGATTCGATCATCCGCTCTTTGAATCTTTCCGGGCTTTTGGATTTTCAGCTCGTCAAGGGGGATGCTTTCTTTGGAGGCACCGTCGATAAATGCGCTGAAAATACCCTCGACGGTCACGATCAGAGCCTGGAGCGCTTTCAGCCGGTCGTAGTACAAGGTAAATGGATCCTCGTCAACAGCATGATCTTGGGGTTCCACGGCAGCGGCGGATAGTGCCTTTTCGACAATTTCTATGGCTGGGTCCAATTCCCTTTTCTTCTTCTCGGCTACCAGCCGCTTGGCTACTTTCGCTATGTCGTCCTCACCTGTGTAAAAGTCTCGCCGATCTCCTCGAATGACAACTTTTCTTACGACCCCCAGGTCCTGAAGTGATCTAACGTTCAGGCTGATGTTACTCCTGCTCGTTTTGAGTTTTTCGGACATGTCTTCGAGAGATAGCGGACGGCTACTTAGATATAAAAGAGCGTAGATCTCGGCCATGACCTTGCTCATTCCCCAAGCGCTGGCCATTCTTCCCCAGCCCTCTATAAATATGTCAAGGGGATTTTCGTCGAGAGAGCGCACTGTATTATTCCTAATCTAATAAAATGGAATGAATTACAAATCGTGCTAAACGTACTGAATGAGTAGAAAAATTAAATAAGCGATCCTGAGTGATATGTCAAGCGCATTTATTTTCCCGCTTGATTCTGATGCGGAAGCATAAAAGAGCAAAGAGTGCTGCGTGATGGCGTTAACGAACTGTTGCAAGGAGCAAGTAGGAAGGCTCTGTGGGGGTGAACGAACCATTGCGCGGAGCGAGCGAGGATCCGCCGCCGGAGGCGGCTAGCCGCGCGAAGCGGGCGTGTGGTGAGGAATCCCCGCAGAGCCGACCAATAACAGAATTTTTCGCCGGAAGCGGATAGCCGAGCGAAGCAGGCGTGTGGTGAGGAATCCCCGCAGAGCCGACCAATAACGGAATTTTTCGCCGGAAGCGGATAGCCGAGCGAAGCAGGCGCAGGTGAAGAATCCCCACCACGCAGCACTCATGCAAGGATCCCCCGCCGATGAGGGATCAAGGCACGTCAACCATGGCGAAGTTCTCTACGACGTGCCCGCTTGAACTGAAGTGGAGGCGAATTATTGACGATCGAGGTTAGTTGCTGACTTTCCAGGAAACGCTTTCCTGTTTTTCCTTGTCGGAGAGATATTTATGTATATCGGCTGCGGCTTTTTTGCCCGCGCCCATGGCTTCGATCACCGTAGCGCTGCCAGTAACGATATCGCCACCAGCCCAGACACGCTCGGCAGAGGTCCGCCCGTTTTCATCGGCCACAATGTTGCCCCATTTGTTCAACTCCAGACCTTGCATGGACTTGGTGAGCAAGGGATTGGCCTGGCCTCCAATCGCGATGATGACCAGATCAGTGTCGATAGTGAAATAGCAGCCTTCTTTGGGAACCGGCCTTCTTCGCCCCGATTCGTCCGGTTCTCCCAGCTCCATTTCCTGACACTTGATTCGCTTGACCATGCCTCTTTCGTCCCCGTACATCTCGACCGGGTTGGTGAGAAGCTTGAAGATAATGCCCTCCTCCTCTGCGTGATGGATTTCTTCCTCCCTTGCGGGCAATTCGGTTCTGGAGCGGCGGTAGACGATGTACACGTTTTCAGCGCCCAGCCTCAATGCCGTCCTTGCCGCATCCATCGCCACATTCCCGCCGCCGACTACACAAACCGTTCGCCCCCTTACGATGGGAGTATCGTACTCGGGAAACAGGAATGCCTTCATCAGGTTCGATCGCGTCAGGTACTCGTTTGCTGAATAAACACCTCCGAGCTCCTCACCGGGAATACCGAGGAAACTTGGCAGACCGGCGCCCACGCCGATGAAGACGGCGTTGTAGCCCATATCTTTTAACAATTCGTCGACGGTGATCGACTTGCCTATCACTTGATTGAATTCGAGAGTGACGCCGAGCTTTTTTAGATAGTCGACCTCTTCCTCGACGATTTTTTTCGGAAGGCGGAATTCCGGGATACCGTACATCAGGACCCCACCCGGCTTGTGGAACGCTTCATAGATGGTTACTTCGTAACCGAGAACAATGAGGTCCCCGGCGACGGTGAGGCCGGCGGGTCCGGAGCCGACAACGGCGATTTTCCTCCCGTTCGGAGGGAGTTTCTTTGGCAACTCTATAAGGTTGTTATCTCTTTCATAGTCGGCTGCGAAACGCTCGAGTCTTCCGATGGCAACGGGTTCGAATTTCTTCGCGAGCGTGCAAACGATTTCACATTGGGTTTCCTGGGGGCACACCCGACCGCAAATCGCAGGGAGACAGTTCTCCTCTTTGATCTTTCTCGCCGCGCCCACGTAATCTCCTTCGGCGATCATTTTGATGAAACCAGGGATATCGATATTTACAGGGCAACCGTCTATGCACAGCGGTTTCTTGCACATGATGCAGCGCTCCGCTTCCTTCTGCGCGAGTTCGGGAGTATAACCGTAAGGAACCTCTTCGAAGTTGTGCCGCCGGACCTTAGGATCCTGTTCCGGCATGGGATTTTTTTTCGGAATTATTTTTTTCTTTTCTTTCTTTGCCTTCTTTTCGTTACCACTCATTTGCCCCCAACCTCCTCCATGTATCTATCTAGCGAGCATTTTTCCTCTTTTAGATATATTTTCTGGCGATCCATCAGTAAGTCCCAATCGACCAGGTGGCCGTCGAATTCGGGACCATCCACGCATGTGAACAGGGTTTTTCCTCCGACATTCACGCGGCAACCGCCACACATTCCCGTGCCGTCGACCATTACGGAATTGAGACTCGTGATGGTCTTTACTCCGAAAGGCTTTGTGGTCAGCGAGCAGAATTTCATCATGATTGCCGGCCCGATCGCATAGACGCATCCGATGCGTTTCTCTTTGTCGTTTTCGAGAATCTCTTTCAGAGGTTCGCTAACCAAACCTTTTCTCCCGAAGGAGCCGTCGTCCGTCGTGATAATGTGCTCGTCACTGACCGAGGCGAGTTGCTCGGTCCAGAAAAGCAGGTCTTCCCGCCTGGCTCCCTGGATCGATATCACCCGGTTGCCTCTTTCACGCAAGCTCCGGGCGATTGGGTAGATCGGTGCCGTTCCAATTCCGCCGGCCACCATTGCGACCGTACCGTGGTCTTCGATTTCCGATGGGTGCCCGAGAGGTCCGACGAGAGCGTACAGGTTTTCGCTGGCATTCAACCTGGACAGTTTCATCGTCGTCGTACCCACGACCATGAAGATCAGAGTAATGGTCCCGTTATCGCGGTCGTAATCCGCGATGGTCAGGGGGATCCGTTCACCTTTCTCTTCTGGCATCACGAGAACGAAGTGCCCCGGCTGAGCCTTGGCCGCTATGAGCGGTGCTGCCAGGACCATCTCATGAATATCCTTTACCAATTCTCTCTTTTCGATGATTCGCGTCATTATGTTTTCCTTCCCTACCTCAACACCGAATTCAAAGGGATTGTCGTATCGTCTCGAGCCCCGGACAGCCAGGAGATTCTGCCTTCCGGCTCCGGAAGCGCTTAATTGTTTAAGCGTTTAGCGATTCTCTCGCTAAACGCTTACCGAAGCGTTTCGGTTTGGCTAAGTATCTGAAAAAATAATCGAATAGGGGCCTGAATGTCAAGCCGTCAATAAGGCCTTCGTGAGCAGTGGGACCGCCACGTGGATTTGATGAAGGGATGAAATGCTGCACACGTTAGCTTCATTTATTCCACTATCCGCCGGGCCGTGATGAACCGCCTCCTGAAATAGGTGTCATTCAGGCGGTCGACGGTGACGCGCCGTTTCCGCGTGGAGGTGTGGATGAATTGATTCCTTCCGATATAAATGCCCACATGAGTGATGGAGGCTCCCCGCTTCGTCTTGAAAAATATGAGGTCGCCGGGTTCGAGGTCCGATCGCTCGATGCGCTTTCCCACTCGGGCCTGGCGGAAAGACGCGCGCGGCAGCAGAATATCGAAGTCCCGGTATACGGCCACGATGAGGCCGGAGCAGTCTACACCCTGTCTCGTCGTACCTCCGGATCTGTAAGGGGTGCCGACATATGACTTCGCAATCTCTACGATCATATCCCTATCGGACGGCCGGGGGGAGGTATCGGCGGGTATCGTCCGGTATTTTGGAGCGCTCGAGCATGCTCCGATCAGCAGAGCTGCGAGTATCGTGAGAAGGATCTTGTTCATCAGGCCATGATTTTGCTAAAGAAGCTTCAGGTCGGTAAACGGTTAATTTTTCATTCATTCGCACGGCAGCCGGCCGATACCATGTTTAACGCAAATCCCGTGCCTCCGTAAGCGGTATTGCAAGGACTGCCGTTGACACGCCGGGCGCTGTGGAGTATAGGTGGGAGCGGGATAAGACAAGAATTTCAAATAGGATAAAAGGGAGAAAGGCTGATGGAACTTTCGATCGACCGGGCAGCCGTCATCGGCTCGGGCGTCATGGGAAGCGCTCTTGCCGCGCACCTCGCCAATGCAGGCATTCCCACGGTGCTTCTCGACATTGTTCCTCCGGATGGTAGCGGCATCGAGGGGGATCCCACAACGGACGATTACCGAAGCGCGTTTGCGAAGCAAGGCATTCAGAGGGTGCTCAAGGCAAGGCCGGCCGCGTTTTTTGTGGGACAAAAGGCGCGACTCATCACTCCCGGCAACTTGGAAGACCATCTTAATCTGCTGGAGGATGTGGACTGGGTGCTCGAGGCGATCATCGAGCGCATGGACATCAAGAAATCCCTCTTCGGACGTATCGCACCCTACCTCAAACCAAATGCGATGTTGACTTCGAACACGTCGGGGCTCTCCATCAATGAAATGGCTGCGGAACTCCCCGAGGATCTCAGGCCGCGGTTCCTCGGAACTCATTTCTTCAATCCTCCTCGCTATATGAAACTTCTCGAAATCATTCCTCACGCGTCCACGGATCCAGATGTTTTGGAATTCATGACCGCATTCGGGGCAAACCTCATGGGGAAAGGCATCGTGCGCGCAAAAGATACCCCCAACTTCATCGCGAACCGAATCGGTGTGTTTTCGATGATGGCAGCCATACGGGCGATGCTGGATGGAGGATATACAATAGAGGAAGTGGATGCGCTGACGGGTCCGGCCATCGGCCGCCCGAAGAGCGCTTCGTTCAGGACGGCGGACATCGTTGGATTGGATACGTTTGTTCATGTGGCCAAAAACGTGTACGACAGGGCGGTGGATGACGAATGCCGCGACTATTTCAAACCGCCAGAACTGCTCGAGCGGATGGTGAAAGAGAACCTTCTGGGCGAAAAGTCGAAGGCGGGATTCTACAAGAAAGTCAAGAAGAACGAAAAATCGGAAATTCTCACGCTCGATTACGATGCGTTCGACTACCGCGATCGCAAGAAGCCCAATCTTCCCGTGCTCGAGCTCACGCGAAGCATCGACGACGTTGGCGAGAGGATACGATCAATACTCAAGGGGAAAGACCGGGCGGCCGAGTATGTATGGCGGATATTGTCCGAGTCGATGGTCTATGCGGCAAATCGTCTCGGTGAGATTGCGGATGACGTGGTCAACATAGACAACGCGATGAAATGGGGCTTCAACTGGGAGCTCGGACCGTTCGAACTGTGGGATGCAATTGGCGTGGAAAGCGCCTCCGAGAAGCTGGAACAGGAGGGGCGCGCCGTTCCGGAGATTGTTGGGAAGCTTTTATCCGCGGAAAGCAAAAGCTTCTATCGCCGGGATGATGAGTACAAGCGTTACGCCTTCAACATGAAAGGCATGCACGAAGAGCTTCCCGAAGAGCCGACCGTTGTCGATCTCGAAACGCTCAAGCTCCGCGGGGCAGTCGTCAAGAAGAATGCCGGCGCAAGCCTCATCGACATTGGCGATGGGATACTGTGTCTCGAATTTCATTCCAAAATGAACGCAATCGGGGGCGACACGATCCAAATGATGAACACGGCCGTTAAAGAGGTGGAGAAAAACTTCTCCGCTCTCGTCATCGGCAATCAGGGAAGTAATTTTTCGGTTGGGGCGAACTTGATGCTGATCCTTCTTGAGGCGCAAGACGGTAACTGGGAGGAGATCGATCTGGTGGTAAGGGCGTTTCAAAAAGCCAATCAGGCACTCAAATACTGTAAGCGACCTGTGGTGGCAGCTCCTTTCGGCATGACGCTCGGCGGTGGGTGTGAGGTGTGTCTGGGAGCGGGACATGTGTCCGCGGCCGCGGAAACGTACATGGGCCTCGTTGAGGTGGGTGTGGGATTGATTCCCGCCGGTAGTGGGTGCAAGGAGCTCCTGCTTCGCAATCTCGAAGGGATGCCCAATGTCGAGGGCGTCGACGTGTTTCCGTATGTGAGAGGGGCTTTCGAAACGATCGGAATGGGAAAAGTGGCCACGAGCGGGGACGAGGCCCGCACGTTCAAGTTCCTAAGACGCTCTGACGGCGTGACACTGAACGGCGACCACCTCCTCTACAGTGCGAAAGCGATGGCCCACGGGCTTGCCGAGCGGGGTTACCGCCCGCCGGATCCTGCAATGGATATCCCAGTTGCCGGCGAAACCGGGCTGGCGGCGATCAAGCTACACCTCTTCAATCTTCGCGAGGGGAAATTCATTTCAGAATACGACGAGTACCTGGGTGGCGAACTGGCGCGAATCCTTTGCGGTGGGGACGTTGCTTATGGAACGAAAGTCCCGGAACAGTACCTTCTCGATCTGGAGAGGGAGGTTTTCTTGAGACTGTGCGGACAGCGCAAGACCCAGGAGCGGATGAAATACATGTTGGAGAAGGGAAAGCCGCTAAGGAATTAGCCTTGATACATTAGAAACGCCCGATGCGGGAACCTCGGTTGCTCCGAACCGATTCCCGCATTGTCCATTTCCGTCGCATCGAGTGTAAACGTCGAATGTTGGGCGTCCAAACCGATCGGTCGTTCCGAAAAAGGAGACACAATGGCTGACGCATATATCATTTCTGCCGTTCGAACGCCAGTTGGAAGAGCGTACCGGGGCGCGCTGAAAAACACGCGCCCGGACGAAATGGCCGCTGCGGCGATCACGGAAGCGGTCAAGCGGATCGACGGTCTCAAACCTGCGGATATCGACGACGTCGTTCTCGGATGCGCCATGCCGGAAGCGGAGCAGGGGATGAACGTGGCGAGGATTTCGCTTCTGAGAGCCGGTTTGCCCAACAGCGTCACCGGCATCACGCTCAACCGCTTCTGCTCATCGGGCCTCGAAGCGATTGCGTACGCGGCTTCGCAAATTCAGCGTGGGCCGGCTAGAGTGGTCATTGGAGGCGGTACCGAATCGATGACGATGATTCCTATGGGAGGACACAAGGTTTCTCCGAATCCGACACTCGTTGCAGAATTCCCCGAAGTCTATATTAGCATGGGCCTCACCGCTGAGCGCGTTGCCGAACGGTTTGGTGTGTCCAGAGAGGACCAAGATCGGTTTGCCTTGTCGAGTCACGAGAAGGCTGTGCGAGCCCTGGATGAAAAAAAGTTCGAGGAAGAGATAGTGCCTCTCAATATTCGATCGCGCACGGTAGATGACACGGGCAAGATCCGGGACAACGAAGTTCGGTTCGACGTCGACGAAGGTCCAAGAAGGGATACATCGCTCGAAGCCCTGGCGTCACTGAGGCCGGCATTCAAAGTGGGCGGGACGGTAACGGCCGGGAACTCATCGCAGATGAGCGATGGCGCCGCCGCGCTGGTTCTCGTGAGCAAGACGATGGCCAAGAAGCTCGGCGTCCGTCCGCTTGCGAGGTTCGTCGCTTACGACACAGCGGGTGTCGATCCCGATATCATGGGTATCGGTCCGGTAGCGGCCGTTCCGAAAGTGCTGAAAAAGGCAAAGCTCGCGCTGCCCGATATTGGACTCATCGAGCTGAACGAAGCGTTTGCTTCCCAGGCGTTGTGCGTCGCGAGAGAGCTCGGTATCCCGGAGGAAACACTCAACGTGAACGGCGGAGCGATCGCGCTCGGTCATCCTCTGGGCTGCACGGGGGCGAAGCTTACCTGCACGATCCTCTACGAGATGAAACGCCGAGGCGTTGAGTTTGGCCTTGTCACCATGTGCATCGGCGGTGGAATGGGGGCCGCCGGGATCTTTCAACTCCTCGAGTGATCATTCGAGAGTGACGGTTCATCCTGCGCGTTGATGCTGCGTGCGGAGTATCCTTTGCGTACCTTATCTGGACCGTAAGAAGAATAAAGGAGATTCGTTATGGCCGTTGAGAACAAGATAAAAGGCGGCAGCTTTCTCATAGAGGAAACCGAGCCGGCTGCCATTTTTTCGCCGGAAGGCTTCTCGGAAGAACAGAGGATGTTTGCTAAGACGGCGGAAGACTTTGTGGAGAATGAGGTGCTTGCGAAAATCGAAGAGACCGAGGCCATGGCGGAAGGGATTATGGCGGGTCTCCTGAAAAAAGCGGGTGAACTCGGTCTCTTGATGATTGACGTCCCGGAAAAATTCGGCGGTCTCGAGCTGGATAAGGCCACTTCGATGCTCGTTTCCGAGATCATCTCCAAAGGAGGCGCATTCGCCTCCACTTACGGAACCCACACCGGGATCGGTACGCTCCCACTCGTCTACTTTGGAACCGATGAGCAGAAGCAAAAGTATCTGCCCAGACTCGCAACGGGGGAGATCATCGGCTGCTACGCGCTTACAGAAGCAGGGAGCGGCTCCGATGCGCTCGCAGCCAAGGCTCGCGCCGAGCTCTCACCGGATGGAAAATACTATGTGCTGAACGGCGAGAAGATGTTCGTGACAAACGGTGGTTTTGCGGATCTCTGCTTTGTGTTCGCCAAGATAAACGGCGAAGATTTTTCGTGCTTTATTGTTGAATTGGATTATGAAGGCGTTTCGACCGGGGCGGAAGAAAAGAAGATGGGCATCAAAGGATCTTCCACCGTAGCGGTAATTCTCGAAGATGCAAAAATCCCCGCTGAGAACCTTCTCGGTGAACCGGGAAAGGGTCATAAAATTGCTTTCAATATTTTGAATATCGGGCGGTTCAAACTTGGGGTCGGCTGTGTGGGTGGTGCGAAGCACGCATTCAGGGACGCAGTCAGGTACTCCAAAGAGCGGCACCAGTTCGGGCGACCGCTCTGCTCATTCGGTCTGATCAAAAACAAGATCGCCAACATGGCCGCGAAGATTTACGTGACCGAGAGCATGTCCTACAGAACCGCCGGGCTTTTGGACGGCATTCTCGCCATGGTCGACAAGAGCTCGCCCGATGCGGCTGAAAAGACGCTGGAGGGAATCGAGGAGTTCGCGATCGAGTGTTCGATCATGAAGGTTAAGGGAAGCGAAATCCTCGATTTTGTAGTGGATGAGGCCGTACAAATCTTCGGTGGTTATGGCTATATGCAGGAGTACCCTGTCGAGAGGTATTACCGGGATTCGCGGATCGCAAGGATTTATGAGGGGACGAGCGAGATCAACCGGCTGGTGATTCCAGGGATGCTGATCAAACGCGCGATGAAAGGCGAGCTTCCCTTGATGGCGGCCGCCAAGAAGCTCCAGTCGGACATTCTCGAATTTCCTGCGCTCGAGGAAGCGGAGGAGGGCTTCCTGGCGGAAGAAACACGGCTCGTCGTAAAAGCAAAGAAGGCAGCCCTTCTGGCTGCGGGTACCGCGTTCCAGAAGTACATGGACAAAATATCAGAAGAGCAAGGTATCCTGGGCGACATTGCCGACATCCTGATTGAAATCTACGGAATGGAGTCAGCACTTCTCCGCACGTTGAAGATCGCTTCGGAAAAAGGCGAGGAAGCCGCCGCGATACCGGCCAAGCTCACCTGTCTGTTTATCTATGATGCGCTGGGGAGAGTGAACCTGTGGGCGAAAGAGGTTCTCGCGGCATCCGCGGATGGAGATGAACTCCGTACGATGCTTACTGCGCTTCGTCGGTTCACGCGATTCACGCCGCCCGATACGCTCGGACTTCGCGTCGAAATTGCCGATGATTTCGTCGAGAAAGAGGAATATGTGATTTGAGTCAGCGCGCGAGGACCATGAGCTGAGGGACCATCAAGATACGCTCGTTTTCAACAGTATGTAGGAGAATGAATCCTTAGAATGCCTCGTCCTCTTCGTAGAGCTTGTCGATGTGTTCCTTGAATTCTTTTTCAACAATATTGCGTCGCACTTTGAGCGACGGAGTTAGTTCGTTGCTGTCGATCGAAAAGTCGTGATCCAGAAGCACGAATTTTTTTATCCTTTCGAAGCTCGCAAAGTTTTCGCTTTTCCTATCGATCTCGCTTTGTATCTTTTCGTGAACTTTCGGATTCTTCAATAAGCTTGCCATATCCGTATAAGGAATCTGCTTGGATAGAGCGTATTTTTTGATGTTGTCGAAATTTGGCACAATGAGTGCAGAGATGAATTTACGCTTGTCTCCGATGAGAACCGCTTGAGCGATATATTTGCTGGTTTTGATGGCGCATTCTATTGGCTGGGGTGCAACGTTTTTACCTCCAGCCGTTACGATGATGTCTTTTTTCCTGTCAGTGATACTGAGAAAGCCTTCTCTGTCTATAAAACCGATGTCCCCGGTATGAAACCATTCGTCCACGATGACCTCATTCGTCATATCCGGTTTCTTGAAATACCCAAGCATCACGTTGGGGCCTTTAACGAGGATCTCGCCGTCTTCTGCCGTTTGTACTTCCACACCGGGGATCGGCCTGCCCACTGTTCCGAACTTGAATGCTTCGAAGGTGTTGATGGCGACCGCAGGGGATGTTTCGGTGAGGCCATAGCCCTCCAGAATCGGCAGGCCTACAGCGTAAAAGAATTCAGCAATCTTACGATGGAGCGGTGCTCCCCCTGCTACGGCAAAGCGAAGCCTACCTCCCGTTCTTTCTCTGATCTTGAATAAAACAAGCTTGTCAGCGATCGCATACTTAAGTTTGTTTGCGAAAGATACGCGTCCTGCGAGTTTCTGCTTTACGTATGCCCTTCCGGCGTCGAGCGCCCAGAAAAACAGATACTTCTTCAATCGGGGCCCGGAGGTGGCCATGTCCATTATTCTTGCGTATGTCTTCTCGTAGAACCTCGGGACGCTGATCATTACTGTTGGTTTGACTTCGATGAGGTCTTGTGGAATCGTATCCATGCTTTCCGCGTAGGCGATGGTTGCGCCGACATGGAGGGGGGTGTAGTAACCTCCCGTTCTCTCGAATACATGACTCAGTGGGAGCCAAGAGAGGAACGTATCTTCGCGGCTGACGTCGATAATCGACACGCACGTAATGGCATTGGTAACGAAGTTCCAGTGGGTGAGTATCGCGCCTTTTGGTTCTCCGGTCGTGCCTGATGTGTAGATGATGCTTGCCCAGTCATACTTCCCGATGGTCGAGATCATTTCTTCGTAGCTTTTCGGGTTGGGGAGCGATGCACCCGTTTCGATGAGTTTGTCGAGACTGATGGCTTCATCGCCGGCGCAATGCGGGTCGAACGTGATGATGCGCCGGAGGGCAGGTAAATTCGAGCGGATCTCGAGGATCTTGGATAACTGATTTGCGTCGGATACAAAAATCGCGCGTGCTTCCGCGTCGCGCAGAATGTATGCAATTTGCGCCGCTGGTAATGACGTGTAGATCGGGACATTGATGCAGCCGGCGGAAAGTATCGCGAGGTCGGCGATCACCCATTCCGGGCGGTTTTCGGAGAGCAGCGCAACGCGGTCGCCTTTGGTAAGTCTCAAAGTCAAAAGTCCCAGAGCAGCATGGTATGTTTTGTCGAAAATTTCTTTATGGGAAATATTCGTGTAGCTACCGTGTTGCTTGACGCGGAAGGCGTCTGCCTTCTGGAATTTCCTGACGGATTGAAGAAACAACTGGGGAATCGTTTCAGCAGCCATTGTTTATTCCATTCGAAAGAAGTGGCTTATATCGTACGCCTTTAAGTCTCCCGGGCGAAGTGAAACGATCGATTAGGTTACTAATCTCGTCACCATGGCGCTTCCTGGCCAGCGATCGCGCGCAAACAGCCGCAGAAGATAGCGAGGTCGGTTGTAATCCCAGTATCTTTTTGACCTTAGGAGCTGTCAACAGATTTCGGGAGCTATACTTCTATTGGAAATTAGATGTCGTTATGCGCTATGCTTATTGCAGTTCAGACGGGTTTTGCGGATTCGGAGGACGGCAGGTGCCGAAAAGAGAACTGAATGCAATAGTCAGCCAGCGTATCGAGATTGCTCCCGGGCTGCTCATACTTCGCGTGGTTCCTGATGGGTGGGAGCTTCCGGATTTCGAGCCGGGGCAGTTTGCCGTTCTGGGATTGTATGGTTCCGCGCCGCGGTGTGATCTATCCGATCTGGAGGACGACCCACCTCCACCGGACCAGTTCCTTCGTGGAACGTATTCCATCACGTCATCTTCGGTGTCGAAAGAGTATCTGGAGTTCTACATCCAGCTGGTGCGATCCGGTACGATGACGCCGCGTATCTTCGCGCTCAAACCGGGGGACAGATTGTACCTGGGACCGAAATTTTCCGGCCTGTTCCGCCTGTCGAGCGCGCCGGAAGACGTCCACTTGGTAATGGTAGCAACGGGAACGGGACTGGGGCCGTATATGAGCATGCTCCGCACGTACCTCCGGTGTGGTTCGCCGCGCCGATACGCTATTATACACGGCGCCCGGCACTCAAGTGATCTCGGCTACCGATCGGAACTCATTTCCCTCCAGCGGCTGTGCGACAACTTCACTTACATCCCGGTGGTCAGCAAACCGGAGGAGGAACCCGTTGAATGGGAAGGGCATGTTGGGTATGTCCAAGATCTGTGGAAAAGCGGAGCGCTGGCCGACGCATGGGGTTTTCGCCCGGAGCCGTCGAACACCCACATCTTCCTCTGCGGAAATCCGAAGATGGTGGACGAGATGATTGCGCTTCTGCGTGAAGAAGGATTTACCGAGCATACAAAGAAAACACCCGGTCAAATTCACGTAGAAAAGTACTGGTAGGCTGAGAAAACCAGAAGCTCAACCGGCCGCTTGTCTTCGCTTAATCAAAATCACGATTGCCCGGCGCAGAGGACCCGCGCCCAGATTGACCAGCACGTATACGGTCCCCGCCAACAGAATCGTGGTCGCCCCCGGCGGTAAATCCGGCCCGTAGCTAATCGCCAATCCCGTCGTGGTCAGTATGGTGCTCAGTATTGCCGCCAGCACCATCATCTGCCACAGCTTCGTCGAGAACCTTCCGGCAACCGAAACGGGCAACGTCATCAGCGCGATAACCATCACGATGCCGACAACATAAATCAAAGTGACGATCGTCAAAGCGGTGAGGCACAAGAGGAACGTATAGAAAAAAGTAATGTTCACGCCGCGCAACTTTGCAAACTCCTCATCGAAGCAAACGGCGAGCAGCTGATTGTAAAAAAGAAGCCCTCCCGTGACGATGAGAATATCCAGCCAAATCAGCAGTTGAACCGCCTGATCATCCACCATAACGATATTACCGAACAGATAGGTCATCAGATCTGTTTTATAGCCGGGCGTACGAAAGATGAACATGATCCCGATCGCCATTCCAATTGCCCATAGCGCTGAAATGACCGTGTCCTCGCGTTCCTTGGCGTATATCCGGGCCACGCTAATAATGAAAGCAGCAAGAATTGCAGCTACCATTGCACCGTAAAGGGGGTGGAGCCATTCCCATCCGTATGCAACGCGAGCATAATATGCTGCACCCATACCACCCAGAACGGAATGGGCCAGGCTTCCCGCTATCAATGTGATGCGGCGCGTGACGACGTACGTCCCTATAACGCCGCACGCAATGCTGGCCAGTGCGCCTGCGATCAGCGCGTTTCGCAAAAAGGAGTGCTCAACGATAGCTCCCAAAAAATCGGACATGATCATCAATCGTGGTTATGAGCCCGGCTGTCGTGGTCGACCAGACGAACATCCATGTCCCCGTAGAGCATGGACACAATGTTGCCGTTGATTTCAGATGCGCAGTGCAGCACCACAGTACGGTTTACACAGACAATTTTCTGAACGTATTTGGAAACGAATCCGACGTCGTGGGACACGATGATCACCGTCATCCGCTCGTTGAGCATGTGGAGGAGTTCGTAGAGATCGTGTTGTACCTCTGGGTCGAGGCTCAGCGTCGGCTCATCGAAGAGCAGAACATCCGGTTCCGCCGCCAGCGCACGCGCGATCAGCACGCGCTGGCGCTGCCCGCCGGACAAAGCCGAGAAGGGCCGGTCTCTCAGGTCAGCGCAGCTAACCTCCTCGAGCGCACGGTCCGCTGCTTGCCGGTCCGATGACGGATACGGCCCCAACTTCGAGCTGAGTCCGAGCCTTCCCATCAGAACGACGTCCCCAACCGTGACGGGGAAGTCGTAGTCGAGCCTTGGATATTGCGGCATATAGCCGATGCGGCGTCTCGCTGCCAGCGGCTTTGTGCCGAATACCCGAACCGATCCCCGCTGCGGCTCCAGAAGCCCCAGGATGAGTTTGAGAAGGGTTGTCTTGCCCGCGCCGTTCGGACCGATAACGGCGACGAATTCGCCGTCTTCGATGTCGAGGCTTACGTTTTCGAGTACGATATGCCTTCCGAACGAGAAGAATACGTCGCGGATGCTGATTACCGATTCGACGGACATTTCCGCGTTTCCTTTCAAAAATAGCCGGATGCTACATTCAACTGCTTGTTCTGCTGTTCGAGCATTCGTCCTGCGGTCTCGTCAGTTTGCAATGGCTTTGCGAATTTTGACGGCCATTTCCTTCATATTCGTTAAGTAGTCTCGGGACAAAGGATCCATGACCACCACATCCGCACCGATCTCGTCTGCAATAGTCTCGGCGCTTTTTTTTGAAAACTGCGGCTGAATGAAGATCGCGCGAACTTTTCTTGCCTTTGCTTTTTCTATCAGATCCACGAGATGTTTCAGACCCGGCGATGTCCCCCCTCTTTCGATGGACACCTGAACGAGGCCGTACGCCTCGGCGAAATAACCATAAGCCGGATGGAACACATAGAATTCTTCGCCCTCTAGTGGAGCCAGCATTTCAGTGATCTTGCGGTCGAGTTCCTCCAAATCGGTCATAAGCGTCCGGTGATTGTTCGTATATTCAGCGCTGTGGGAGGGATCGATTCGAATAAGTGCCTCGAGAATGTTTCGGGCGATCGTTGCCGCCAGGCGCGGATTCAGCCAAATGTGAGGATCCAGCTCGCCTTCGCTGTGCGAATGAGTATGGGCCGCGGCATTCAGATGTTGCGGGCCGCTGAGTTCAACGTTTTTGATCTCTTGCACGCCTGCAACATTAGTGGATACCGGCATCAATTCGATGCCCGCTTGTGTGCTTACGATGTCCACTGTTTGGAAGCTCTTCCGAATGCGGGGCAGGAGCTGTTTTTCGAACGGAACACCGATGGAGAAAAACACGTGCGATTGAGCCAGCTGCACCAGCTGCTTGGATGTGGGCTCATATGTTGCCGGGGATTGACCAGGCCCGACCATCACATGTATTTCCAAATGATTACGGCCAATCCGTTCGACGAAAAAAGCCAGCGGCAGTATGCTGGCATAAACGTTCAGCTTTCCGGATGCTCCAGGCTTGTCGGAAATCGAGCCGGCCGCCTGTGCCGATGCCACCTTTGCAAATGGGTGAAGGACGAGCAAGCAGCCCATAAGCAGTAAGGGACGGAGGATTGACTTTCGATGGTTCATGTAGCGTCCTTGTAGGTGCAGTCGGCGCACTTCCCGTACAGAACGACCTCGTGTTCGTCCAGTTCGAATCCGGCCGGGATCCTGTCGGCTCCCAATGCGCAACCCGGTATGTCGAAAACCCGGTCGCACAGCCGGCAGTGGAAATGGTGATGGTGGGCCTTTCCTGCGACCTCGTAGCGGACCGGTTCACCGGGAATAATGACAGGAACCAGCCATCCCTCATCGGCGAGAATCTTGATGTTGCGGTAAACTGTTGCAATACCAAGACCTGCGACTACGCCTCTCGCCACCCTCAGTAGCTCCTTGGCGCTCAACGGGCGATTGGCCTCCTGGAGCGCTTGCCGAAGGGCCGACCGCTGCTCTGTTCTGCGTGTCATCGCTGATACTCCCTGTATCTACTATTGATAATGATATATCATTATCAATACTTTTGCAAGCCCTTTGCCGTGCCAATCCAGCGTGAAGGAAGCGACGAGCCTTTTCACTGAAGCGTGAAGGAAAGCTCCGTGGAGGTGCTGAACCTTTTCGTGGAGGCGAGTTGGGAGTGCTACGTGATGGGGGTGACGAACCGTTACGCGGAGCGAGCGAGGAACAGCCGCCGGAGGCGGCTAGCCGTGTTTCTTCATGAAATCATCTGGGGTCAAGAAATAGAAGTGATGTGTCGGCCCGTGTCCGCTTCCGATCGATGGTGCGTTCTCGATCGTCTCGGTAATATATTTTTTAGCGTGCCGGACAGCTTTGAGCACCGACTCCCCGAGCGCAAGCCTGGCGGTGATCGCCGCTGAAAAGGTGCATCCAGTGCCATGGACGCTTTTCGTTTCTACGAACCAGGACTCGAAGGTATGGATGTTCTCCCCGTCGAAAAGGATGTCTGTTGCCCGATTGAATCCAGCGTGACCGCCTTTGACGATCACGTTCTTGCAACCAAGATCGTGGATTTTACGTGCTGCATCATGCATCCGCTCCGGAGAATCGATCTCCATCCGTGTAAGAATTTCCGCTTCGTGAATATTTGGAGTAACCACGAGGGCCATCGGGATAAGCTCTTTTTGTAGTGATTCAATCGCATCGTTCCTGAGCAGCTTGTATCCGCTCTTCGAGATCATTACGGGATCGATGACGAGCGATTTGAATTTCCAATCCCTCAGTGAATCCGCTACGGCGCGGATGATTTCGGCCGACGACAGCATCCCTGTTTTTGCTGCGGAGATGTCGAAATCGCTCAGGACCGCGTCCAGCTGCGCTTTAATGAGGTCGGTTGGGAGGTCGAAGGCCTGTGATACGGCAACCGTATTCTGAGCGGTGACAGCTGTGATAACAGAGGTTCCAAAAACACCGTGGGCGTGAAAGGTTTTCAAATCCGCTTGAATGCCCGCACCGCCGCCTGAGTCGGAGCCGGCGATCGTCAAAGCTTGTTTCATTGATGGTCACCTCTTTGAAGATTCTTCTTCATCCATTGTAGCCGCTGCACGATCGATTGCTCTTCTTAGAGCTGTTGTCGCCGCTTCTGGGTTCTTTCGTGAACACACAGCGCTGATCACAGCCACCCCAAATGCGCCGGCTCGTATCACCGGCTCTATGTTCGAAAGGGCGATCCCTCCAATTGCGATAACGGGAATCTCAACAGCGGAGCAAACTTCCTTCAACCGCTCAAGCCCTCTTGGCCGCGTCGGCTTCTCCTTGGAGGATGTTGGATAGATGTGCCCGAAGCCAATGTAATCCGCCCCCTCGCTCTCAGCCAGGAGTGCTTCTTCCATAGTTCCGGCAGATCCACCGATGATTTTATTGGGACCTAGGAGTTTCCTTGCCACTGCAATCGGAATGTCGTCGCTGCCAAGATGAACGCCATCCGCATCCACGGCCATGGCAATGTCCACACGGTCGTTGATGATAAGGGGAATCCCTGAATTCGCACAGATTCTCTTCAATACAGCGGCAGCTTCGACCAGCTTGCGGGTGCCCATCCTTTTATCCCGGAACTGAACAGCGTCGGCGCCGCCCGAAACGGCGAGACCGGCCAGTTTTGCGTGGCTGAAACGGCGCTGTATGGATTCGTCCGTAATGACATGGAGTCTTCCGAGCTGTTTCGTCGTAGGTTTGGCACTCATAGTTATGTTACAGGCCTTCGAGAGCGTTTTCGAATGCTTTTACTGCTTTGGGAATGTTTTGGGCCGACATGATGGCGGATACGACTCCTACGCCGGCCGCGCCATGCTCGATGCAGAAACAGGCGTTCTCCGGAGTGATGCCGCCGATGGCGAAAATGGGGATGCCGGCGTTTCTCGAAACGGTTGAGAGTGCTTCGAGTCCCTGCGGGTCGCCGTACTTCGCTTTTGAAGCAGTCGAAAAGATTGGGCCGAACAGTATGAAGTCTGCACCACGAATCTGGGCATCAACAGCGCGCTCCAGAGAGTGGACACTTACGCCGATCAGAGCATCGGGTTGAAGATGGCGAGCAGTGCCGATTGGAATCCCATTCTCTGGACAGTGAATACCATCTGCGCCCACGGCGAGGGCAATATCGATCCTGTCATTGACGAGTAGCTTAGAACCGGCACGGTGCGTGGCCTTGCGCAGTGCCAGGGCCTCTTCGTAGAGCTGCCTGCCTGGAAGATCTTTTTCGCGGAGCTGAACGACCCGGACCCCGGAGGAGCATGCCTCTTCAACGGCTTTTTCTAGTGTCGCGGGACGACAAAGCGTCCGATTGGTAATGAGATAAAGTTTGAAATCGATCATTTTTCGTCTGCGCCCGAGCCGATGATTCCCTCAAATGGGCTCGAAGCGGTCGCGTAGAGCTTGCGCGGGATGCGGCCGGCGCGGTAGGCAAGACGCCCGGCCTCGAGGGCCAACCGCATCGCACGGGCCATCTCGATGGGGTGCTTGGCTTGTGCGACGGCGGTGTTTAGAAGAACCCCGTCGGCGCCTAGCTCCATGGCCACAGCGACATCCGAGGCGGTTCCGACTCCGGCATCGACGATGAGAGGCACGTCGACGATGTCGCGGATGATCATCAAGTTGTAAGGATTCCGAATTCCCATCCCCGAACCGATCGGCGCACCGAGTGGCATGACCGCTGCGCACCCCATGTCCGCCAGTTTTTTGCAAGTGATCGGATCATCGTTGCAATATGGGAGAACGACAAAACCTTGGTGAATGAGTTCCTCTGAGGCTTTGAGAAGCTCCGGCACATCCGGGAACAACGTCTCATCGTCACCGATCACTTCCAATTTGATCCAATTGGTGCCAAGCGCCTCTCTGGCGAGATGAGCGGTAAGGACAGCTTCTTTGGCGGTGTAACAACCCGCCGTGTTTGGCAGGACCATAAATTTCTTCCGGTCGATGAGGTTCAGGATGTTCTCATCTTCAGTGTCCTCGAGGTTGATCCTGCGGATGGCTACGGTGACGATTTCTGCGCCGCTTGCATCCAGACAATCGATCATAATTTGTGGGTTCGGGAAGCGGGCGGAACCTAGAATGAGCCTCGATTTGAACGTTCTATCAGCAATCTTCAGATCGTCCATTTGCAAACCTCGTTTCAATCCAACTGGCTGCGTTATCCACCTTGGACCGCGTGGATAATCTCGATGCTGTCTCCGTCGCGAAGCGCTGTCTCGCCCCAGGATTCTCTGGGAACTACCGTGCTGTTCACGGCAACAGCGATGCCCTTCTGGACGTTCGAAATATCATACTGTTCGAGGAGTTTCTGGAGCGTAACTCCACTCTCGATGTCTGTTGCTTTACCGTTAACTGTAAGCCGCATGCTGTCTCTCCGGTGTCGGTTGGGAACAAAACCCGTTGAGTTCAACCTTGACCTCTTGATTTCTAAATATTCTCCTGATTATTTACGAAACAGCCGATTGCTTCCCGGGAGGCACGAACCGTCCCGGCTTGAAAGGAGCAAACAGCTCCGAAGATCTGCCATCCAGTATCAGCCCGCTCATTTCGTATGCGGTGATTGGAGCCAGCAAGATCCCATGACGGTAATGTCCCGTAGCATAGTACAGGCCTTCGATGGATGTTTCTCCCACAATCGGATCATGATCACGGCTACCCGGGCGGAGACCCGCCTCGATCTTCTCGACTTCCAGATCGTATATCGACGGTACTGCTTCCCATCCTCTTTCGAGCAGCTTGTAGATCGGGCCAGCGGTAATGGTTGTATCGAATCCCATTTCCTCTTCCGAAGCACCAAGTAGAACCCGCCCATCTCCCTTTGGAAGGAGGTAGGCGTCGGGCGCCCGCACGACGTGCGAAAGCTCATAGGTTCCATCCGAGCGAAGCGTGATGATTTGCCCCTTTACAGGGCGGACCGGCGGGAGGAGTTCTTTGGGAATTCCATTTAACTTTCTAGACCAGCATCCCGCCGCGACGATCACGCTCGTCGCTTTAACATCCCCATCGTCGTTTAAAACTCCCGTCGCGCGGCCATTGTCCGTTTGGATCGCCGAAACAGGGCGGTTTTCGTATAGGGTTCCCCCGCATTTCTCAAATGCGATCTTCAAGGCATCGACGAGCGCCTGGTTGTTCACCTGGTGGTCATCCGGTATCCATATTGCCGAACTCGTTCTCGGAGAGATGAGAGGCTCGATCTCCCTCGCTTCCGTTCCCGAGAGCCATTTCACCGGAAGCCCGAGCTGTTCTCTAAACACGTGGAGCCGCCGCAGCCTTTCTGCGTCGTCCCTGTCGAGACCGATCATCAGTGTTCCGCGGGTGTCGAGTACCACTTCCGAATCCGAGTCCTTTTTCAGTTCATCCAAAAAGCGTGGGTAGAGGCTCAGACTCTCTCGGCCAATTCGCAGAAAATCTTCATCTTCGAATCCAACTTCCGACAGAGGTGCAAGCATACCGGCGGCAACCCAACTCGCTCCCCGTCCGGTCGTATGACGTTCGAAAAGGGAAACATCCGCTCCCCTTTTAGCCAGTTGCCATGCAGTGGCGAGGCCGATGATCCCGCCGCCGATAACAGCGACGGGCGAGCGAGAATGATGTTCGGAGTATTTTCCCATTACACAAAAGATACGTGAGAGCCGGTGAATACGATGTTACGCAGGTGCTGCTTCAAACGATCCAGTTGGACTGGTTGTAGGCCTGATCCCAGAAATAAAATTCGTATTTGGAGCTGATTCGAAAGTGTTCGATCATGCGATCCAGTTCCTCTTTTGAAACCGCAGGTCCAAGCCGGTCGACGAGCGACAGCTGCTCTTCTACGAGGCGCCAGTAATCCTCTGATGCGTACGCCTCGATCCAACCCCGATACAGCTCATCTTGCGGTGGATTCTCGGCCAGACGCCGGCCGACTTCCCCGTAAATCCAGTAGCAGGGTAGCAGAGCAGAGACGATCTCCCCAAGCGTTCCTTCTCTTCCAACATTCAGGAGATGTCGTGTGTAGGCGAGCGTTACTGGAGCCCGGTCCGCTTGTTCCAGCTCATCGATGGGCACTCCCAGCTTTTCCGCCGCGCTCTTGTGAAATGCCCGCTCAGCCTCGATTCCCCCCACAGCATGCTGGACGAACATTTTGAGTGTTTCTACATCAAAGGTTTTCGCCCCCGCCAGGCAGAGCGCCCTCGCAAAATCGATGAGGTACGCATAATCCTGCTGAATGAAGTAGATGAACTTCTCTTTTGGCAGAGTCCCCGCACCCAGTTCGATTACGAACGGTTGATTCAATATTTGCTCCCAAATCGGTTTGGACGGTTCGAAAAGGACCTCTCGCGTGAGCATTATGGCTCCTTTGGTCTCAACACGTAACGAAATTGTAAAAAAACGCCGACCCTCAGCCCGAGGCGGCGTTTGCGGTAAAGAGTGGTTTAGTTTCCCTTCGCCGGCATTACCCGGATCAGGTTCAGAGGGTTTGATCTCAGCCCGCCGGAGCAAGCAAGCACCCCTTTAAATACTATCACACCCGCTGCTTGGCGGATGTTTTATGTGCTTAAAAGATACCGGAAACCCCGATGAGTGTCAAGCGGAGGGCGCTAAATCTGACGCGAACAGGAGGCGCATGGACCACCCGAGCGAGCACGCTTTTGGGGTGCTTTTCACAGGGAATGGTGTATAATAGTGAAAATCCTTCCCGCTTGGCAAAAATTTCCAGAGGAGGTCACAAGATGCGTGCCTTGCTCAACCGGAAAGGCTCACCTGTTTCCACCCCTCGCTTATTGAAGTCCTTATTCCTTTTGGTAGTTATTGTTACTGTTGCTGGAATCGTTGCGGCGACTTTGGTGCCCACCGCCGCAGCGAAAAAGTACAAGTATCCCAAAGCGCATAAAGTCGATGTTGTAGATGACTTCCACGGCACCAAGGTCGCCGATCCGTATCGATGGTTGGAAGATCCCGATGCAGAAGAGACGATCAAATGGGTGGAGGCCCAAAACGAGTTGTTCTACAAATATATCGACACACCCAGCCGGGAAAAGATAAAGAAAAGGATCGAGGATATCTGGAATTATCCCAAGTATACCCTGCCTTATAAAAAAGGTGACCGCTACTTTTTCTCGAAAAACGACGGCCTGCAAAACCAATACGTTTACTATATGCAGGAATCGTTGGATAGTGAACCGAAAGTCGTGATCGATCCCAACACGCTGAGCGAGGATGGAACAATTGCTCTCAGAAGCAGGTCGCTCAGCGAAGACGCTGCGCTTCTTGCCTACGGGCTCTCGAGCAAAGGGAGCGATTGGCAGGATGTCCGTATCCGCAAAGTGGATTCCGGCGAAGACTACGGCGACCTGCTGAAATGGACCAAGTTCACCAGCATCGCGTGGAAACACGACAACTCGGGCTTTTATTATAATCGCTTTCCCGATCCGAGCACCCTTCCAGACGAAGATCACACCAAATACAACCGGGTTTACTGGCACAAGCTCGGCACACCTCAGTTGGAAGACAAACTCGTTTACGGTCCCGAAGAACAGAAAGAGCTGGGCTTCTACCCCGATATCACCGACGACGGCAAATACCTCCTCTTGCACGTTTGGCACGGAACGGATGATCGGAATGGAATCTATTATCGCCCCGTCGCGAGCGACGGCGAATTCATCCGGCTCATGGAGGTTGGAGAGGCCGAATTCGATCCGATCGACAATGTCGGGTCGGTGTTTTATTTCGAGACTAACCTGGATGCTCCGCGCGGGAGGGTCATTGCCGTCGATGTGGAAAATGCCGGCAGGGAGAATTGGAAAGAGATCATCCCTCAAGTGGATGACGTGATTGACTTTGTTACCATGGTCAACGATCAACTGGTTATCGCTTATAGTCGAGACGCCCACCACGTGCTCAAAATCTTCGATCGGAAGGGCAAGTTCATCCGCGAAATCGAACTTCCAACGATTGGTGCCATCTATGGAATATCCGGCAGGCGCGAGGACACCGAGATGTTTTTCAGTTTCACATCTTTCGTCTATCCTTCGACAGCCTTCCGTTATGATTTCAAAAAGGACAAGGTAACGGTATTCAGAAAACCAGAAGTGGCGTTCGATCCCACTCAATATGAAACAAAGCAAGTTTTCTACAGCTCGAAAGACGGCACTCGTGTGCCGATGTTCATCACGCACAAAAAGAATCTCAAGTTGAATGGAGACAATCCCACAATTCTCTACGGGTATGGGGGATTCAACGTCAGCCTCATGCCGTACTTCTCTATTACCAGGTTGATCTGGATGGAAAATGGCGGCGTCTATGCAATTGCAAACCTCCGGGGCGGCTCCGAATATGGTGAGGAATGGCACCAGGCCGGTATGATGGAGAAAAGACAGAATGTTTTCGATGATTTTATCGCTGCCGCGGAGTGGCTCATAGACAACGATTATTCGAATTCCTCGAAGCTCGCAATCAATGGAGCCAGCAATGGCGGGCTCCTTGTGGCTGCCTGCATGGTCCAGCGCCCGGAGTTGTTCGGCGCCGTTGTCAGCGATGTGCCCGTTACCGATATGCTTCGATACCACAAATTTACCGTCGGGCGGTACTGGGTCCCCGAGCTTGGGAACGCCGAGGAGAATCCCGAGCACTTCAAGTTTCTCTATGCATACTCGCCATTGCACAACATCAAGAAAGGTATCGTGTGTCCGCCTACACTTGTGACATCCGCGGACACGGATGACCGGGTCGTACCGATGCATGCCAAGAAATTTGTAGCGGCGCTTCAAGAGAGTGATGCCGGTGAAAATCCGATCCTTCTTCGCGTGGAGACAAAAGCCGGTCACGGCGGCGGAAAGCCCACTTCGAAGAGGATAGAGGAAGCCTCGGACATATACGCGTTCCTCTTCAAAACGTTCGGTATGACCATGGCCTCTGGGAAGTAGGTGGAGCAGGGTAGCGATGCCGCCCAGGATATCGATTGTGATTCCCGCGCTTCATGAGGCGGACGGCATCAATGAATTTGTGTCTCATCTTCGCCATATCCGCCGGGCGGAGGAGAGCGAGATTGTCATTGTGGATGGGGATGCCGAGGGGGAAACGATCCGAGCGCTAGAGGATCCCCACGTTATTGCCTTCATCGGCCCCAAAGGGCGAGCTCGCCAGATGAACGAAGGCGCCGCCCGTGCAAGCGGGGAATTCATACTTTTCCTTCACGCCGACACGTTTCTTCCCCGCAACGCCCTGGGAGCAATTTGCTCCAAAATGGGCAACGAGAGGTACGTTGGGGGCGCCTTCGAATTGGGTTACAGCTCGGGGAGGATTTTCTTCCGGATCGTGGGCGTCCTCGCTTCGATTCGATCGCGTTTGACCCGGGTCCCTTACGGGGACCAGGCGATTTTCCTTCGCCGGGAATACTTCGAAACGATTGGCGGATACGCCGACATACCGCTGATGGAAGATGCCGAGATGATGCGTCGTATCAGGAGGCGTGGCGACGAGATATGCATCCTGCCTTTCAAAGTCGGCTCTTCCCCGAGGCGCTGGGAGACGGAAGGATTCTTCCGTTGCACGTTGAGAAACATCTTTATTGCGGCCCTTTACTATCTCGGGGTACCTCCTGAGCGGCTCTCCCGCTATTATCCTCCTCACAACCCGGAGAAAGATAGCCGCTCGCCGTAGCACTCGTCTTCTGTTCGTTCACGAGCGTTCTCGTTAAAGCATGGAGGCGATGCTCCGCTCATTTTCTCGCAGATACGAGAAGAAGCGTCACACATTGTTATCCTCCTAAAAAATGGTGCGGCGTGGGTTCCGCAATATTCGTCTCCGCCCTCCAGATTGTAACGGGGACTACAGTAATTTCCATTTTCCTTCAGGATTCCGCCTGTATATATTGTCCCGATTTACTCAGAGCTGATATTGGAGTAAGATCTTCAGCGAATAGCCGACCAAGCATACAGATGATTGCGATATGACGTCGGGATTCGGAAGCTCGAACTCGCCAACGAGAGGATAGGACATGAATGCGTTTGATATGCAGATTCGGGAAGCCACCGGGCACGATCTCGAAAGCGTCGGCCTCTCGATGATCCAAGTGAACGTTGGCCTCGTGTGCAACCAGCAATGCTTCCATTGCCACGTCGCTGCTTCACCGAATCGAAAAGAAGTGATGAGCTGGGAAACGATGGAGCACATCCTGAAAGCGGCAAGAGCCGTTCGATGCGAGCTCATCGACATTACAGGCGGAGCTCCAGAGTTGAATCCCCATTTCGAGCGCTTTGTGAGCGCGTTGAGGGACGAGGGCCTCAATGTTCAAGTCCGGACAAACCTCACCGTGTTGCTCGAGCCAGGTAAGACGCGTATCCCCGAGTTTTATAAAAAGAATAAAGTACAACTCGTTGCTTCCTTACCATGCTACCTGGAAGAGAATGTTCGGAAGCAGCGGGGTGTCGGCGTATACGAGAAGAGCATCGGAGCGATCAAGATTCTGAACGGCCTTGGATACGGCATTGAACCTGAGCTTCCATTGAACCTCGTGTACAACCCGGTCGGGCCCCACTTGCCGCCCAACCAGGCCGATCTCGAAGCGGATTACCGCAAGGAACTGAGTCAGCGCTTCGGCATTCATTTTACTAAGCTCCTGACCATCACGAATATGCCCATCGGTCGGTTCATCGGCGATCTCCGCAGACAGAAAAAAGAAAAGGAATACTGGGACCTGCTCATAAATAATTTCAATCCTCGAACGGTGGAGGGATTGATGTGCCGTCACCAGATCAGCGTCGATTGGGACGGCGATCTGTATGAATGTGATTTCAACCTAGCGCTCAAGATGTCCGTCGATCACGGTGCGCCAACGCATATTAGGGATTTCGATCCCGCCACTCTCGCCCGCAGGAGGATCGTTACTGGGAAACACTGCTTTGGCTGCACAGCAGGGTGCGGTTCCTCATGTGGGGGTGCGCTCGTGTGAGGATACTCTTTTGGACCGGTGCAATCCGGATGAGCAACGAGTGCTATTAACAATAAAAAAGGTGGGATACGAAATGAAGGATAAGATGCTATCGAATTCACACTTAAAAGCGATCATTGGAGCGTTCACTTGGATCCTGCTTCTCCCCTCTCTTTCCTGGTCCGGCGGATTTAGTACGAATCCGCTATGGGACGACGGCTTGGCCGAGGTTGCCGTGTACGATGCAAAGGCCCGGATATATAACAGACTGTGGGATCACGAAATGGTGCTGGTAACGGTGAAGGAAGACTTCTCGAAAGAGCAATACACCAAAGCCGATCCACCCTATCATGGAAAAGATCTTCTTCCCGTAATCAAGCTCAATATGTTTACGCGAATCCAGACGTTCAACTACCCGTACCATTTTCTGGTCAGCCTATTCGTAGAAAAGAACGACGCATTCATACCGGTCAAAATGACGGTCGGATCCCAGGAGTGGTGCGGTAACACATTCGTTGAATTCAAAAATTGGGTGCGGCCGGCCTCCTTTGTGTATCATTCGTATTTCGATGGGCAGGGCAACGGTGAGGTATCGATTGACTTCAATCAGGGAGATATGCTGCGCGAGCAGCTGTTCATTTCCCTGAGGGACATTCCTTTCCGCAAGGGATACCGGCGCACGTTCCGGTTGCTCAACTCCCAGATGTCCAATTATTTCCGTGACCCAATCTGGCACGAATCGGAGCTGGTGGTTGTCGGCGAGGAGGAAGTCGAGACTTCCAAAGAGCAGGTCCTGAGTTGGCGGATCGATGTGACGAACAGCACCGAGCAGGTAACTCTATGGTTTGATAAAAACTTCCCTCATCCTCTAGTGAAATATGTCGACTCTTCCGGACAAGAAATGGTATTGAAAGAAATTTCGAGATCTGCATACTGGGAACCGTAGCCTGGAGCAACGCTTGCCTGTTTGATTAATCCTGAAGGACTTGAGATGGATTCGCTGGCGCAGATCACTTTATATGCGTATATCTCAACGTTGCTGTTGCTCTCCATCTATGGAATCCACAGGTACTTCATTCTTTATCTCTATTTCAGACACTTCAAGCGCGCCCGGAGGTCGTCCCCGCCGCCTCTTCCTATGGAAGAGCTTCCACGTGTCACCGTTCAGCTCCCGTTTTACAACGAGTACTATGTAGCAAAGCGGGTGATCGAAGCCACGGCAAGGCTCGACTATCCGAAGCATTTATTGACCATCCAGGTTCTCGATGATTCCACCGACCAGACCCAGCAAGTCGCCGGAGATACGGTGGAGCAGCTCCGGGGAGCTGGTTATCACGTGCAGTATCTGCACCGCGAAAAGCGGGAAGGCTACAAAGCCGGTGCATTGAAAGAAGGGCTCGAACACACGGCGGACGAGTTCGTAGCGATTTTCGATGCGGATTTCCTTCCTCCACCTGAATTTCTCAAGCGGGTTGTTCCTTATTTCCGCGATGAAAGGGTAGGGATGGTTCAGGCCCGTTGGGGGTGGATCAATCGCAGCTATTCTTTGCTCACCCGTCTGCAATCGATTCTCCTCGATGCTCATTTTATCCTCGAACATAGCGCCCGGCATTTCTCGGGAAGGTTTTTCAATTTCAATGGGACGGCCGGCGTGTTTAGAAAGGAAGCGATCCTCGATTCAGGCAGCTGGCAGGGAGACACCCTCACCGAAGACCTGGACCTCTCTTATCGCGCGCAGATGAAGGGGTGGAGATTCATATTTGTTCCGGACCTCGTTTGCCCGAGCGAACTTCCAGTCAACATATATGGATTCAAAACCCAGCAACACAGGTGGACGAAAGGATCCATCCAAGTGGGGAAGAAGCTCCTCCCGAAGCTGTGGAGAGCCGATATACCGTTTCGCGTGAAGCTCGAAGCAACTTTTCATTTGAGTGCGAACCTCTGCTATCTGCTTATCGTCCTGATGTCTGTACTGATGCCGATGGCTGTGATTTTCAGAGGCCACACAGTGTTCCGTGGAACGTTTTCCTGGGAGTTCGCAATTTTCTTCTTCACGACGTGTTCGATTTTTCTCTTCTATCTAACGTCACAGAGGGAACTCTACCCGGACTGGAAATGGCGGTTGAAAGAGATACCCTTTATCTTCGCTTTGGGAATCGGCATGTGCATCAATAATGCATGGGCCGTATCGGAAGCTTTGCTCTCGAAAGAGACGCCTTTCATCAGAACGGCGAAGTACCGAATCGTATCGATCAAAGATTCCTGGAAGGAAAAGATCTATCGCCGGACGAACAAACGCTCCCTCATGGTCGAGTGCCTGTTCTCGGTGTACATGGTCACCTCCGTGCTCGTTCTCATGGCGACGAATAACTGGGGCGCGATCCCATACGTCTTTTTGTTTGTTACAGGCTTTATCTATATTTTCGGTATCTCACTACTGCATTCGAAGAGGTAATATGTCCAGCGCAACTCGATGGGGCATTTGGGCAGCGGGTGTGATCATCGCTGCCCTTTGTTTTTGTGTATCCCTCGTTGGGGATCTGAGGACGAACCTCCCACTTTTTTTTGTGCTTTTCGGCTTCTCGTTTTGTGCGTATGCCGGGGCGGTCTATCTGATATGGCAGGCGGGCCGGGCGAGCCGGCGGCTTGTTGCGTGGATTTTTATCATCGCGGTCATTACGAGAATGGCGATGGCGGCCTCTCCGCCGTCGCTCTCCAGCGATGCGTACCGTTATCTCTGGGAGGGAAGGATCATTCTCGAGGGATTCAACCCGTTTGCTCACGCCCCGGATTCCCCCGAACTCGAGTACATGCGAGATGAAAACTACGATGGGATCAACCACAAGCATCTCGAGACAATTTACCCACCGCTTGCTCAAGGCGTTTTCGCTCTTGGTGCCGCCGCCAGACCGGATCTCATGACTCAAAAGATCATTTTCATAGCCTTCGATTTAGCGGTTCTTGTGGTGATACTCCTGCTCCTGACGGCACGAGGAGGGAATGCCGGTCTTTGCGCGATTTATGGCTGGAGTCCACTGGCAGCGTTCGAGTTTGCCCATTCGGGCCATCTCGATAGTATCGCCATCTTTTTTATGATGCTGGGGATTCTGTATATCGAGCGCTCGAAAAGGCTGGGCGGGGCAGTCTCTCTAGCGCTCTCTTTTCTCTCGAAATATGCCACAGCGATGCTAATGCCGTTTTTCCTCGTGAGGAAGAGACTTGCAGCCTATGTAGGCGTGTTCATCCTGGTGGTGGTTCTCGGGTACCTACCATGTGTTGGGGCTTCTGCCAAGCTGTTTTCGAGCCTGCACATCTATGCGAGCCAGTGGGAGTTCAACTCGGTCCCCTACGGCATGCTTCACGCTCTCGGTGGGGATCCACAATGGATCAGGAGGGCATTGATCGGGCTGCTGATCGTGTTTGCATTCTCCCAGGGCTTCCGGCAGAAAGAGTTTCTCCGGTTTGCGTATCTCGTTGTCGGGTGTTCCCTGCTGCTCACTCCCACCGTGTACCCCTGGTATGTTTGCTGGATACTGCCTTTTCTATGTTTTTATCCAAACCGCGCCTGGCTGCTTTTCACCGGTCTCGTTATCGGGTCTTATTGGGCATGGGCCCGGTTGGCCGAAAGCGGGGAATGGGGGGTGGGAATCCCTATGATGGCGTTGGAATATGCACCGCTGTATGGGCTCTTCCTCTTGGGATCTTTTCGCGCCGGGTCCCGGGAGCACAAGTCCCCGCGAACCGCCACGGAGCCGCCAAATGAGGGCGTGGGGAAAAAGGGATCGATGAAAACGACCATCATCATACCTGCTTTTAACGAGGAATCTTCGATCGGGCTGGTGCTCGATGAGATACCCAAGGGAGAAGCCGCCGAGGTTTTGGTCGTGGACAATGGATCCACGGACCGCACAGCAGAAGTGGCCAAAAAGCACGGGGCCACCGTGTTGCACGAGGAGCGCAGGGGGTACGGCGCAGCCTGTCTCAAAGGCCTCTCCCATCTGGATGAGGATGTGGACGTGGTGGTGTTCCTCGACGGGGACCATTCGGACTACCCGGAGGATCTAGCAGCCCTCTTGGAGCCGATCCGCAGCGGTGAAGCTGATTTCGTGATTGGTTCGAGAGTTCTGGGGAGGCCCGAAAGGGGGGCGCTCCAGTGGAACCAGCTATTTGGCAATGCGTTAGCCTGCTCGCTCATCCGATTGCTCTATGGGACTCGATTCACCGATATGGGGCCTTTCAGGGCCGCGAAAAGGAGGGGCTTCGACACATTGCGCATGTCGGATCCCACCTACGGGTGGAACGCGGAAATGCAGGTGAAGGCGATCATCGAAGGGCTGCGGATCGTCGAAGTTCCCGTCCGTTATCGTCGGCGCATTGGAAAATCCAAGATCTCCGGAACCGTCAAAGGAACCGTGCTCGCCGGGCTGAAGATCATTGGCACGATCTTAAAGTGTTACCCCCGTTATGTAAGGTGCCGGGGCTGGGCCCGACGAATCAGGTAAGGAGGTCAGCCAATGAGGACAATATCTTGGAAACATAGATTGTTAGACGTCTTCCTGATTCTCGTTGCGAGCGCTTTTGTGCCGGGGGTTATTTTCGGGGGTACGGTCAACGCTCCCAGCAATTCCGGAGGATCCACCCATGCATGCTGTTCAGCGAAAAGTGCCGAACTGACGCTCGCTGGAAATGACGGGGAAATAGCGTATGTAAAGGATGATTTTTCGCATGGGCTCTACGCGGATGTGCTCCAGCGGTTCGTTGATGAGCGCGGGAGAGTCGGTTATGAAGGGCTGAAAGCCAACCGAGAGAATCTCGACGCATACGCAGCGGCGATAGCTTCCCTCAGCTTGGAGACCTATGAGACCTGGAGCGATGAGGAAAAACTCGCATTCTGGATGAACACCTACAACGCGCTGACGTTGAAGCTGATCGTCGATCGCTACCCGATCGAATCGTCGTTCTTTACATCGATGGTCTTTCCGAAGAAGAGCATTCGCCAGATTCCCGGTGCCTGGGACGATGTCGAATTCATAGTGATGGGAAAGCCAATGGTTCTCGATGAGATCGAGCACGAGATCATCCGCAAACGGTTCGGCGAACCGAGGATTCATATGGCGCTGGTCTGCGCCGCGATATCATGTCCAATCCTGCGGAACGAGCCGTATGATTCCGCCCATATAAATGAGCAGCTGAGCGAACAGAGCCGCTCATTCGTGGCGGATCCCTCGAAGTTCCGAATCGATAAGGAAAACGGTGTCGTGTATCTCTCTAAAATATTCGATTGGTATGGGGATGACTTTGTCGGGAAATACGGATCCCAATCCGGTTCGAATAACCGCAAAGAAGAAGCAGTGATTGACTTTGTCAAACGTCACCTGCCGGAAGAGGACCAGACGTATCTGGCCGAAGGATCCTACGATATTAGATATTTGAAATATGATTGGACGCTGAATGACCAGGCGCTCGACTAGGACAGCGAACCTTGTTGGTCGGCTCCGTGCGCGTTCATCACCACGCGCCCGCTTCGCTCGGCTATCCGCCTTCGGCGGAGGATCCTCGCTCGCTCCGCGTAACGGTTCGTCACCCCCACGGAGCCGTCCCGCTCGCTCCACGCAATGGTTCGTCACCCCCATCACACAGCACTCCTTGGTCGCTCCGCGTGACGGTTCGTCACCCCCCACTGAGCCTTCTTGCATGCTTCCACGCGGGGGTTCGTTACCTGCATCACGCAACAGTGTATACCAGTAAGGCGCAAAGTATGATCGCACGCTATATATCGTCTTTATTCTTTGTCCTGGCACTCGCCGCTTGCAGCGATGACAAGACCCAGAATCCCGTTGACAAATCGAATGTCGGTTTCGGTGTGGATACGGCCTTTCACGATCTTTCCTTTGAACGCCCTGTGGATCTGCAGGATCCCAAGGACGGGTCGAACCGGCTTTTCGTGGTCGAGCAGGCGGGGCGCATCATTGTTTTCGAAAATTCGCCTTCGGTCAATTCGAGCAAGGTGTTTCTCGACATCAGGGGCCGAGTCAACGACGCTGGAAACGAACAAGGGCTCCTGGGGCTCGCCTTCCATCCGAGCTACACGAGCAACGGGCATTTTTACGCGTACTATTCGGCGACGGATTCTACCAGGCTATCCCGTTTCCAAGTAAGCGGCGGAGACCCGGATGCGGCCGATCCTAGCAGTGAAAAGGTTCTGCTCTCGATTTATCAGCCCTTCAGCAACCACAACGGCGGGCAAATCGCCTTTGGACCGGACGGTGATCTGTACATTGCTGTCGGAGACGGAGGGGGGGCTGGGGATCCGCTCGAAAATGGGCAGGACCAAACATCTCTACTTGGATCCATTCTGCGAATCGATGTGGATACCGGGAATCCTTTTACGATTCCCCCCGACAATCCTTATGCAGGTAACACACAGGGCTTTCGAGAGGAAATCTATGCTTACGGATTACGAAATCCGTGGCGTTTCAGCTTTGATCCCGTTACAGGCTGGCTCTGGGCGGGGGATGTCGGTCAGAATGCGATCGAGGAAGTCGATATCGTTGAGAGTGGGGGAAATTACGGGTGGGATGTCATGGAAGGCTCTTCGTGTTTTGAACCTTCTTCGGGTTGCGATCAAACGGATCTCATCCTTCCGGTCTGGGAATATCCCCATTCTGTGGGTAGATCCATCACCGGCGGGTATGTTTATAGGGGCACAGCAATTCCGGAGCTAGTGGGAGCGTATATTTACGGTGACTTTATAACTGGAAAAATCTGGGCGCTCAGGTTTGATGGAGTAAATCCGGCAACTAACACAGAGCTGATCGATGCCGATTTCAACATATCGTCTTTCGGCGTGGATGGGGATGGGGAAATCTATATCTGTGCATTCGACGGCAAGATCCACAAGCTCATCCCCGACATTGGTCCCTGATGGGCTATTCATTGTGTTCTGCGTTGTTCTTGGTTATAATCTCCTTGTTCCAGGCGATCACAGGGAGCCCGGAGCGCGCCTCACAGTCGTTTGCTCACCCCCGCGGCGATATCTGTCACGATTAATCCGGATGGAGCGCAAGAAAAGGTGATCGAATAGATGCGGAAGTCCGATACTCCCGAGATGTTTTCTGAAATCGCCCCCAGGTACGATTTCCTCAACCACTTTCTCAGCCTGAATGTCGACAGGCGGTGGCGGCGGCTGCTCGTTGAAGAGTCAGCGTTGGAGTGCGGGGGAAAAGTCCTCGACACCTGCACCGGCACCGGGGACATCGCGATCGATTTTGCCAGGAGAAGCCGCCCGGGAGAGGTCATCGGCATAGATCGCTCGGTCGAAATGCTCCGCATCGGCACGCGGAAGCTTAACAAAGCAAAGCTCACCAATACGGTGAAACTTCTCGAAGGAGACGTGCTCGATCTGCCTTTCCCGGAGAATACATTCGATGTGGTCAGCATCGGTTTCGGACTGCGGAACCTTCCCGACTACCCGAAGGGGATCTCCGAGATGGCGCGCGTGCTCGTTCCCGGGGGAAGGTTGATGATTTTGGAATTTGCTCCACCTCCCACCGGGATTTTTGGCCGGGGTTACCGCTTGTACCTCGAGCGGCTGCTGCCTGTGGCGGGCGGTTTGATTTCCGGGTCGAGAGCTGCTTATCGTTATCTCTGTAATTCAATCAACGATTTTCTTGCCGAGGATGCCGTTGCGGGCCTCATGAAAAGCGCCGGTTTCGAACGCTTCTCCGCAAGGCGCCTAACGGGTGGTATAGCATTTCTGTACAGGGGTGTGAAATCCCAGGGAGAAGGTATGCACGGCGGATAACAATGCCATGACCGAAGAACCGAGAATCACCCGGCTGGAGAGCTCCGATGTGGATGCGATCCTGGCGCTCTGGGAGAAGAGCGGACTCCCCTACAAACCGAAGGGGAGGGATGATCGCAAGCGGCTGAGAGATGTGATCGAGCGGGGCATAGAGGCTTTTTGGGGGATCTACGAAGAGGAAAAGCTCGTGGGTGTGATTCTGGTCACGCATGACGGGCGAAAGGGGTGGATCAACCGGCTTGCCGTCGATCCCGCCTACCAAGGGAAAGGTTGGGCGAGACGCCTCATCCGCCAAGCGGAGGATTACCTTCGCGAGGCAGGCGTTGAGATCGTGGCGGTGCTCGTCGAAAACTGGAATAAGGAGTCCTTGAATCTGTTCCGGAGCTGCGGATATACGCTCCACGATGACATATATTATTTGAGCAAGAGAGAGCAGCCGGATGTATGAGCCCCTCCATGTTATTGAAATCCGCCCTCCAACTAGACTCTTGAGGAAAGGGGAATATTGGCTTATATTCCGCGGAAAATGATTTGCAGGGGAGCTGACTTGAGCGCGACCATGGGGCAATAGCGGATGACAAGAAAAAAGCACCCGAAGAAAAAAATCCTCTTTGTCTGCATAGGGAATATGTGCCGGTCCCAAATGGCTGAAGGATTTGCGAGGTCCATTGGAGGTGATCTTGTGGAAGCCTACAGCGCCGGGACGAATCCCACAGGTTTGGTCAGTGAAAAAACGATCGCAGCAATGAAGGAAAAAGGAATAGATATATCGGGACAACACTCCAAGAGTCTGGAAGAGGTTTCCCTTGAGGAAATGGACATCGTTGTCAGTATGGCGGGCTGGTCTGCGGAACAGTTATGCCCGTCTTCTTGTCACGCTCAGAAGCTCGACTGGTATGTTGAAGACCCGATAGGAAGAACGATGGATAGATTCAGGATGACCAGGGATGAGCTGGAAGAAAAGGTGAAACGGCTTCTGGAATCCATTTGGAAGGGATAACCTCCCACTTGGCCCCTCGCCGAGCAGGGCTCGGCCTATCGTTTCGAATCCCAACAGGTAAGAGCACCTACTCGCCGAAGCTTCATTTCTCTCAGCTAATTCCAAAATTTGATTGACATTAGAAACATGATTCAGTAAATTAAATATATATTCATATTTTGAATCAAGATTCATCCTATCTTTTTCCATGTGTGGCCGTGAGAAAAATTTCGAGAAAAGAACGTGAGAGGCAGCGGCATTGCGAGGAAATCTTGCGCGCCGCCGAAGCGGTGTTCGCCGAAAAAGGCTACAACCGAGCAAGGATGAGCGACATCGCCGACGCGGCGGAGTTCAGCGTAGGATATATCTACAACGTGTGGAAAAGCAAAAAGGATCTGTATCTTGGCATCATCGAATCCAAAATCAAGGATTTGAAATCCTTCATCGAAGCAAAGATCGAAGAGACGGACGATCCCTTCGAGAAGATCAGCCTGCTGGTCGATGCCCATTTTAGCTTCTTGGAGAAGCATCAGGATTTTTTCAAGATCTACATGAGTGAAACTTCCGAGACGGATATCCGTATCTTTGGCACGCTGAGCACTCGATTGAAGAGATACAGATCCCAACAGCTGCAAATGGTCGAGAGAATTTTCGAAAAGGGTATCGAGGAAGGAATATTCGCTCCGGTTCCGGCCCAGGACCTCACGACGGCTCTGAAAGGGATGATTTTCGCGTTTACGTTGGATTTCCTGAATAGGACGCCGGGCGAAAATCTTAGCGATAAGAGGAACATTATGAAGCGAATTTTTTTCGGTTCCGTTCTCATGAGAACCAGGGAATCCCGAGAGGAGCTGATGGGGACGTGAACCGGAGAGTCGTTCGTTTTGTAACCATCATTGTCGGCGTCTTAGCCGTGTGTGCGCCGTTTGTTCCTGCATGGGGCGTGTCGGAGCAACCACAGCCGGAGCCTTCTACTGGTGATACACTTTTCTTGAGCCTCGATGAAGCCGTCGAACTGGCCCTGGAGAAAAACGAAGACATCCAAATAGCGCTTTCGAGCCTGGATAAAGCACGCGGTCGGAAGAGAGAAGCATACGCCGCGGCGCTCCCTCACTTCGATTTTTATGCAGCTTATACACGCAACCTCCTGAGGCCCGTCCTCTTCTTCTCGGATCCCGATACGGATGAAACGATCCAAATCGAGATCGGAGAGGAGAACGATTTTCTTCTGAATATTTCTCTCAACCAGGTGCTGTACGCATTTGGCAGGGTGGGCGGAGCAATCAAAGCGGCAGAATTCTTCGTAAAAAGCTCCGAAGCGGGTGTAGAAGCGACAAAACAGCAAACGGTGCTCGCCGTGCAAGAGGCTTACTACAGTGCTGTTCTGGCCGAAGACGTGCTGAGGATCAGCCGCCAGTCGCTCGAGCAGGCGCGCAAGCATTTCGCCGAGACCCGGAAAAAGCTTCGCCAGCAGCTCGCTTCGAGATTCGATTCGATACGGGCAGAGGTAGAGGTCAAGAACCGCGAGCCGGACGTGATCCAAGCGGAGAATGCGATTCGTCTGGCACGGCTGGATCTCAAACGGCTAATTGGTATCGATCGGAGCGTTCCGCTCGCTCTCACCGATGAGCTTCGCTACGAGCTGGCTGCGCACTCGGTGGAGGAAGCGATCAAAGAAGCCTATGAAAAAAGACCGGACATTTCATCGCTGCGCTTACAGGTTTCGATGGCGGATAAGATCCATCAGGTCATGAAGCGAAACAACTTTCCTTACCTGTCGCTTTTCGGAAACTACACCCTTCAGGGACAGCAGTCGAAAAAGTTTTTCCCCGAAAGAGACCGTTTCGCAAGAAGCCTCGGACTCGGGGTATCTCTGTCCTTCCCGCTTTTCGATGGTCTGGCAAACAGGGGCAAGGTTGCCCAGGCGCGAGCGGATCTGAACGCCGCGAAATATGCGCTGCAAAAAGCGGAGAAGGTCGTGGCGCTTCAGATCCAGCAATTGTTCGATGTGCTGAGGGCCGAAGAGGAGAATCTGAGAAGCCAGGAAGCGACGGTAGCAATGGCAGAAGAGGCCTACCGCCTTGCCATGGTCCGGTTCAGGAATGGGCTTTCCACGTCGCTCGAGCTCGAAGATGCCGAGCTCGCCCTTACCAGTTCTAGATTGAATTATTTAGAAGCCATATTCAGATACGTCATAACGAAAGAGAGACTTGAAAATGCAATGGGTCATTAGCGATCAGGAGCTATGGACATGACGGCGAACAGGATTGCGAGATGGGTGCTGATAGGAGTTGCAGCTGTGGTTGTTATTCTTATCGCCATGCGATTCGCCACACTCAGGGGGCGTGAGCCTGCGAAAAGCATTGATGAAATACAAGCGGCTGAAGGATTTCCCGTGGATGTTCAAGTCATTCAGAGAGGGACGGTTGCGCGCTACATCAACGTTTTGGGCAACGTCCAGGGAATAGAACAGGTGGATATCAGGAGTTCGCTCGCCATCGATGTGACAGGGATCCTCAAGAAGGAAGGCGACCGCGTGAAAAAAGGTGAAGTTGTGATCCGTCTTGCTCGCGACCGCCGCGGGAACGCTTATCACCAGTACGCAATGGCCAAGCAGGCTCTGGATAATGCCAGGAGCGACCTCGGGAGGATGGAAAACCTATACAATGAGGGTGCAGTTTCGGGGCAGATGCTCGAGCAAGCACGGCTTGCCTACAAGAATGCGAAGGCTCAGTACGACCAGGCCGCGTCCATGGTCGACCTGATCAGCCCGATCAGCGGCATCGTCACAATGGTAAATGCCACAGAGGGCTCAACAGCCATTCCGGGTGTTCCCCTGGCTACCGTAGCAGCGATGGACCGGGTGAGAATCCGCTGTTATGTCGGGCAGGAAGAAGTGGCCCAGCTCGGAGTCGGCCAGCGCGCATTCATCAGGACGACGCCATCGGCTGCCTCGAACGAAATCGAGCCGGCAAGGGAAAGCCCGGACATGATCGAAGGGACAGTGAGCAAGGTTGCCATGTCAGCAGATCCAGAGACGATGCTGTTTCTTGTCGAGGTCACCGCGGATAATCCCGAGGGCTTGCTGAAGCCCGGCGTGGTTGCGGCACTCTCTGTTCTCGTCGAGGAGAGGAATGATGTGATCAAAGTTCCTGTTGATGCACTGGTGCGCCGCGAGGAAGGAGATTTCATCTATCTGGTGAGATCGAACCGGGCACATCTGATTCAGGTGAGCTTGGGTGTGGACAATAGGGATTATGTGGAAGTGGAAACGGGTGCTGTGGATGGAGATACGCTGGTGTTCCGGGGTCAGTATCGTCTTGCCAACGATGTCCCGGTCAAGATACGTCGAATGGAGGGGGCGAACTAGAGGATGTTTCTCGCAAGGTTGGCAGTGAGGAAACCGGTACTCACGACGATGATCGTTCTTGCGTTCGTCGTGTTGGGCATCTTCTCCTGGCAGCGCCTGGTGATCGATCTGCTGCCGGAAATTGAGTTCCCCTTTGTGACGATAACGACTATTTATCCGGGTGCCGGTCCTGGTGAAGTGGAAACCCAGATTACGAAGAGGCTCGAGGACGAGGTTAGCACGATCAGCGACACCAAATCCCTCGAGTCCATTTCCCGTGAAAACCTTTCCTTCGTGATCATCGAATTCGAACTCGGTGTGGACGCAGATATAAAAGCCATCGAGGTGAAGGATAAGGTGGACGCGATCCAAATGGATTTGCCCGAAGACGCCGAACCTTCCGCCGTCGTCAAGTTCGATATCAATGCATTCCCAATCATCGAGCTCGCTATTTCGAGCCCGCGGCCGTTGGATGAGGTGTATCAGACCACCAAGGACGTGATCAAAGACTACCTTTCTCGTGTTGGGGGAGTTGCATCGATCGATATCATCGGAGGCCGCCAGCGGGAGATCCAGGTTGCCGTTGATAAAAAACTCCTCAAAGCGTACGGTCTCTCGCTTCACGAGATAGTCGCGTCAATCGCGGCTGAAAACGTAAACATTCCCACGGGTCGAATCACGGAGGAACGCAAGGAGTACACACTCAGGCTCCTCGGCGAGTTCGAAAACCTCGAACAGCTGCGCAGGGTGCGCATTCCTCTCGAAAACGGCTCGATCCCCCTCGAAAGCGTCGCGGAGATCATAGACGGCTTCAGAGATCAACGTGATCTTGCCCGATTCAACCGCACACCGACCGTTGCCGTCCAGATACAAAAGCGTTCGGGTGCCAATACAGTCGAAGTCTCGGATGGTATCTATGCGGCCATCGAAGACCTCAAAAATATTCTCCCGGAGGATTACCGGATCGATATCGCATCGGACTCATCCGAGTTCATCAAGGATGCTGTCAAAGACGTTACTCAAAATATCTTCATCGGCATTTTTCTTACAACCATCCTCCTTTATCTTTTCCTGCACACATTCCGCGTGACGCTGGTCGCTGCCGTTGCAATGCCAACTTCCGTTATCGCCACGTTTCTCTTGATCGACTTCGCAGGTTTCACTCTCAACATCCTGACGCTCATGGCTTTGGGGATTACCGTTGGGATCCTCGTCACCAATTCGATCGTCGTACTCGAGAACATCATTCGTCACCTCCAAACGGGAAAGCCTGCTCCGGAAGCCTCCATCGAGGGGACAACAGAGATCTCCCTTGCCGTTGTAGCCAGCACTCTCACCAATACTGTTGTCTTCACGCCTATCGCGTTTATGTCCGGAATTGTAGGGCGGTTTTTCTATCAATTCGGCCTGACAGTTGTGTTCGCCACGCTGTTCTCCCTGCTCGTCTCGTTCACACTCACTCCCCTCCTTGCGAGCATATTTCTCGCGAGTCGAAAGATGGGTGACATGGCATCAGATGGCCCTTCTGGAGCTTCGAGCACAACGGGCGGCGCCAGACGTCCCGGGCTCAAAAAGCGCTTCGAAACGAGTTGGAATCGGTTCTACAGCGCGGTTGCCGTTCTCTACCAGGGAAGTCTCGAAAGAGCTCTCAACCGCAGGGTGAGGGTTCTTGCCGCAGCGACCCTTCTGTTCTTCTTTTCCCTTTTTATGATGGGCAAGGTTGGTGGGGAATTCATGCCTACCATGGATGAAGGCTATCTCACCATCGCGATCGAAATGCCCGCCGGAAGCAGCCTGGAGGAAACCGACCAGGTTCTCGGCGAAGTCGAGGAGATCCTTAGCAAGGATCCTGAAACTGTCTCGATCCTCGTTTCAATTGGTGGTCCCAATAAGGGAGTGGAGGATGGGACGGTGATTTTGGAAATCGTTGAAAAGTCCAAACGGGACAGAGGAATCCTCGAATATGCAAACTACCTCAGATCGAAACTCGCATCGATTCCCGATGCAAAGGTTCGTGTCACAGTTGGTAGCGGCGGAGGAGGCGGGGATGAAGGAGACATCTCGCTCGAGCTGACCGGTTCCGACCTCGATGTGCTGAAAAGGCTCTCCGAGGAAGTGTACGACTCGGTTGCAACGGTCCGGGGACTCGCCGGGCTCAAGTCGAGTATCGAGGCGGAAAAACCGGAGCTTATTTTCTTCCCGGATCGGAAGGAACTGGATCGTTTTGGAATAAGTTCTGCTGCTCTCGCAATGGCACTCCGGACGGGGTACGAAGGTGAAGTTGCCTCTCTGTACCGGGAACACGACGAAGAGTATGACATCCGTGTGCGCTACAGAGAAGCGGAACGCCGCAATCGCTCCTCGTTTTATTCAACGGAAGTGCGGACGGGGGATTACGATGTACCAATCAGCCAGCTCGGTAGTGTCGTCCCTGCCACATCGCAGCGGGAGATATTACGATTGGAGAGGCAGAAACTTGTTCGGATCGACGCAGATGTGGCCAGCGGAACGCTCAGCGAGCTGGTGGGACAGATACAGGAAAAGCTCGAAGACGTGGAACTACCTCCCGGGTATCGTATCGATTACGGGGGCGTGTACGAATACCAGCAGGAATCTTTCGCTTCCATTTTCACCGCCCTGGTTCTGGCGATCATTCTCACTTACATGGCCCTCGCCGGCATCCTGGAATCTTTTATTCATCCCTTCACCGTAATGATGACGCTCCCCCTCGGACTCGTGGGAATGGCGCTGGCGCTTTTTATTACCGGCAAGACGATCAATATCTTTTCGCTCATGGCTCTCGTGATGCTCGTTGGGATCGTTGTGAACAACGCGATTCTGCTCCTCGATTACACATCGATCCTGCGCGGTAGGGGGCTGAGCCGGAGGGAAGCGCTTCTAGAAGCATGCCCTGTGAGGTTGCGCCCGATCATCATCGCCAATCTGGCGATCGCCATCGGCATGCTGCCTCAAGCGCTTGGTGGCGCGGGAAGCGAATTCAGGGCAGTCATGGCAATCGTGACGATGGGTGGGGTTCTCGTATCCGCTGTGTTTACTCTCTACGTTATCCCCGTGATGTATGATATATTGGATCAGCCAGGTGTGAAAATACGGAGCTGGCTGGTGAGGAAAAAGTAGACCTCCCCTTTCACAGGAAGCCTGCGATTTCTGAGAAACCGTGCATCTCTATTCGAAAGGGTTGCAGATTCTAACATGAGAACGCTCGATGCCATTTTAAAACCGAAATCCGTTGCCGTTGTGGGCGCAACGCCGAGGAAGGGCAGCATTGGCCACGAGCTGATGAAAAGCATCATCCAGTACGAATACAACGGAAAGCTCTTTCCAGTAAATCCGAAGTACGAGTTCATCAACAGCATCAAGGCATATCCTACGGTCCAGAGCATCCCCGACCCAGTGGATCTCGCCATCGTCATCGTTCCAAAAGAGAGCGTGCTGACTGTGGCGGAGGACTGTGGGAAGAAAGGCGTCAAGGGACTCGTAGTAATTAGCGCTGGCTTCAAAGAAATCGGCGGTGAGGGTGCCAAACGGGAGGAGGCCCTTCTGGAGCTCAAGAAGAAATACGGCTTTCGAATCGTCGGTCCGAACTGCATGGGGATCATAAATGCAGCGCAAGATGTCAGCTTGAACGCAACGTTTGCTCCCATTACACCCGAGAGCGGCAAACTCGCTTTTATGTCCCAGAGCGGAGCGCTCGGTGTAGCGATCCTTCAAGGGCTGCACAAGCTGAACCTCGGTCTTTCCTATTTCGTAAGCGTCGGCAACAAGGCGGATGTCTCGGGTAACGATCTCCTCGAATACTGGGGTAGCGACGAGCAAACCCAAGTGATCGCACTCTATCTGGAGTCTTTCGGGGATCCCGTGAGATTCACCGAGCTGTCCAAGCGTATTTCCAAAAAGAAGCCGATCGTCGTCGTCAAGTCGGGTACTACAGCGGCCGGTGCGAGGGCCGCCTCATCGCATACCGGCGCCCTAGCCGGCCTCGAGATCGCTGTTGATGCATTGCTTCATCAATGTGGCGTGATCCGTGTCTCCACGATCGATGAGATGATGGATCTCGTTTTCGCGTTGACCAAGTCTCCTCTCCCGAAAGGAGATCGCATTTGCATCGTAACCAATGCGGGCGGGCCGGGCATCATGACGGCAGATGCTGTAGAAACCTTAGGCCTTAAAATGGCGCAGCTGAGCGATAAAACCAAAGCGAGATTGAAGAAATTTCTACCAACGGAAGCGAGCGTGAGCAATCCTGTGGATATGATTGCTTCCGCCGGGCCTGAAGAATACGGGAAAACGCTCGACCACGTCCTTGGCGACAGTGGAGTGGACATGGTGATCACGGGTTTTGTTCCCCCTTTGATGATCGAACCCAAAGACGTGGTAAGCCGTATCACAGAGGTGAGTCGGCGCTACGATAAACCCGTGTTGTCCGTTCTCATGGCGGAAGAACGGTTTTACAACGAGCTCCCCCGTCTGATCAAAGATGCACCACCGTTTTATCAGTTTCCGGAATCCCCCGTGCGAGTAGCGGCGGACATGTATCATTATTGCCAGTGGCGCAACCGACCGGAAGGTAAGATTGAAACATTCTCAGTGAAGCCGAATGCTGCGGAACCGATCATTTGCAAAAAGCGGAGCGAAGGCGGCGGCTTCCTTCCACCGACGGAGGTCTATGCTATTCTGGAGGCATATGGGTTTCCGGTTTGCAAGCATGTCCTCGTTCCGAAACGAGGGGATATCATCGAGGCGGCGGAGCACGTTGGTTTTCCGCTCGTCCTGAAGGTCCATGGCGAAAATATCATACATAAATCCGACATCGGCGGTGTCGTCATCGGCATCAAAACCGCACAAGAGCTCCGCAATGCGCGGCGGCAAATGGAGGATGGGTGCGAAGCAGCCGGAGTTCTCGACAGGGTGTCCGGATTCTTCGTGCAGGAGATGGTCCCGAGCGGCAAGGAGGTCATTCTTGGAATGTCGGTGGACGAAAAGTTCGGCCCGCTGGTGATGTTCGGGATGGGTGGAAAGTACGTCGAAATTCTAAAGGACATCACATTCCGCGTAATGCCCGTGACCGACGTGGATGCTAAAGAAATGGTTAAGGAAATCAAGTCGTATCCGCTCCTCGAAGGCGTCCGCGGCGAGAAGCGGGTGGATATCGAATTCCTTGTGGAATCGATCCAGCGGCTTGCCCAGCTCGTACGCGAGGTCCGCTGCATCAAGGAACTGGACATCAATCCATTTATTCTCAATCCGGACCGAAAGGACTGCAAAGTGGTGGATGCGAGGATTTGTCTGGATGAGAAGCAGCTGTATTAAAGCAGCTTCCGGCTCGCAAAAGCTCTCCCCTTGGCGGCGAGGTCATATAGAGTAATACTTCAAAAATCTTCTTCCCAAACGATCTTCCTGTATGCCTCTGGATTGGTATCTCCCTCTGTTGAAATCAACAAGATCCGCGAATGCCGGCTCAGTTCCAGGATATTCGTGATCTCGGCGTTTTCGAGGTGCGTTCGAACGTGCGCGAGCATTCCGAGCGTAACGGCTCCCGACTCTCCAGAGATGATCCGCTCGTCCCCGCGGACGGGCTTACCGAGGATTCGCATTCCGTTTATCGCAAGGTAGTCCGGGCAGGATACGAATACGTCAGCGTAATCTCGAAGGATATTCCAGGCGAGGAGGCTGGGCTCCCCGCAGGCGAGGCCGGCCATGGCTGTACTTAAATCGCCCGTGGCTTTTTTTGGCTTCCCATCGTAATTTCGCATCGACTCATGAAAACATGCGGCCTGTGATGGTTCGACCACTGCAAGTAGAGGCCTGTTCCGGCCGAACAACTCGTAGAGATACGCTTGAAGGGACGCCGCCAAGGATCCTACTCCGCATTGGACGAACACATGTGTAGGAGTCTCACCTTCGAGCTGGTCCAATGTCTCGTTTAGAATGGTGAGATATCCCTGCATGATCAGGGTTGGAATCTCCTCGTATCCCTCCCATGCAGAGTCCTGAATGAGCAACCATCCATGCTCCTCGGCTTTTGACCTGGCCAATCGCACAGCTTCGTCGTAGCTGCCGTCAATTACGATGGTCTTTGCCCCGTGGGATTTGACGGCATCGTACCTCGAGCGCGAAGTCCCCTGGGGCATATATACGACGGACTTACATCCGATTTGCTTGGCCATCCAAGCAACGGCGCGGCCGTGATTGCCGTCCGTAGCAGTAGCGACCGTTATATCCTGTAATTTTTTTCGACAAGGTTCGGATAAAAGTTGATCGAACGCGAGAGACTCCGGTCTCAAACCAAGCTTTTCGGCCAATAGGTGTGCCATTGCATAAGATGCCCCGAGTATTTTGAATGCATTGAGGCAGAAGCGATAGGATTCGTCTTTTACCCAGATGTTATTCACCTGTAGTCCATATGCCAGGTGAGGCAGCATTGTGAGCGGTGTTGGCTTGTAACGGGGGATACTTCTATGGAACGCTCTTACCGAGCTTGCGACTGATGGGGAATAGGACTTCGTGAGCGTCTTTGCATCGTACCTCCTTCTGGATCTCGGATTGGCTACATAAGAAATATCCACTTGTTCATTCATTGATCTAGCTAATGCACCTTTGTTGAGGGAGCGAGGTTGTTTATCAGAATACTTTTCTCTTCTCCAAATGAGACTCTATGGCTTCTCTCGTTCTCCATACCGGGCGGAGCTCTTTTCGGGAGAAAAGTTCCAGTTGATCACCGTTGTGAACGGAACCTGGTTGTGACGCGTTTCCATAGCTTAGTAACACTCTTGCTCGAATGGGATCGGAGAACTCAACGAGCGCTGTGTACGAATCTCCGAAGGTTGTGCGGAATCGCCCGTCCGTGTCCCGGGTAAAAAATGAGACCTGGAAGGTTCCCATCCAATCCGGCCCGCCGTGTGCCGGATAGTCTTTGCCGGCGCGCCTGAGCCGGTGAATCTCTCCCCAAGGCACATCGAGTTCCTCGAAATCGCTTATTACGTCCTCCGCGGTGCTTTCCAGTGCGGACACGGCCTCAGTGGGATCGGCAAGCCCGTTCGGTGTTTCGAGAGGCGCGCTTGCGCTCCACGAGTTCGCAAATGGATGGGAACCGACTCTTGGTGCCCACGCGGCGAATAAAAGAGCACCGCGACTGTCCACGTCTGCTTTGCGGTCCCAGGCTTCCAGAACATCGGCGGCTTTTTTCGCAAGCTCGTTCCCGTGTTTGCGTGCGGCAAGAATCAGGTCGTCGAGGAGACGATCGGCCAGCTCCATATGCGTTGAATGTTTATACTCGATCAACTCCTCAAAGGAGATACTCTCATCTGCCATGAGCATTCGAATGGAGTGCTGCGAGCGGAGAGACATTCGGCGAGGTGACATATATGAGGGGAAATTGTCAGGATCGAGCACAGTTGGAAAAGTAGCTGTCCAAGGAGGATCATTGGTGTTCTGCACCCAACCGCTTGCCGGATCGACCACGCGCGGGAGATCAACATATGGATGTGTTTCTGTCCACAAAGTAGTCGAGTCCATGCCGGGGACGATTCCCTGCCAGTAAGTCCAGTCTTCCCCCGACCGTTTTGGAACGAGCCCACCAAACAGATACATGATGTGCCCATCGCGATCCGCGTAGATTACGTTGAAGAACGGTAGTTGCATTCGTTTGAGCGCTGACTCGAACTCTGTCAGGTTGGTTGAGCGGAGCATGTCCCAGTACTGTTCGATCAAGAATGGTTTGTCGAAACCAACCAGTCGCACGGAAAGAGCTTTGTTGCCTTTCCTCGACAGAACGGGACCGTGGACAGAGCGATGGACAGTCAAATTCTCCTTTTTATATCCGCCGGCTTCTTGCTTAGCTCTTAGCACCACTGTTTTTTTATCGAAGTCGAGTACCTTACCGTCGAATCGATATCCCTCACCGGACAGGGATAGTTCGTATATATCCATTCCATCCAATGTGTTCACGGTGTGCGTCCACCCCAAATGATCATTGAAAGCGATAACGGGCAGCGGTAGGCCAACCAGCGCAACGCCGTACACGTTGAGTTCCGGGGACGTCAACTGCGCTTCGTAAAACGTATATAGATCCGACCAGGGCAAATGCACGTTCGAGAGCAGAAGAGCAGTTCCACTAGCTGAACGCGACGGCCCAATCGCCCATGCGTTCGATCCCAGCGAACTCCATTGCCGGATATTTCGCATGATTTGATCGCCTACGAAGCTGAGATGGACCGTTCGTTGCAGATGAGCCATCACATCTTCGGCGCCAACGGGCAGCACGATTTCGGCATCGTCGGAAATATTGTCCCTATAGGCCTCGGCATAGTCATTCATCCCTTCGGTGAATGCATCCAGATATTCCTGGAAATCCGCGCTCTGGGCTTGGTACCACTCTCGCGCGCGTTCGGGAATTCCCATGGTCCAGATGTACCTATCGCTGTCCAAATACGCATCACTCCAATACTCTGCGCTGCGTCCGCGCGCAAGCCCATAGAGCCGGAGGATGAGATCGCCGTGGCTTTCCATCTGCGCCCAACCGAAAGCGTAAAAGAGACCCTTCGGATTTTCTGCGAAGATATGCGGCACGCCCCACGTGTCCCATAATATCTCGGCGCGGTAACGTGTTTTCCGAGTGCAGGAGTCGGATAAACACGCCGTGATGGTGAGAAGGGACAAGATCATCAGCAGGGACCATCGGGCTCCATGGCTCCATTTGCGGCACTTTGAGTAAAAAGGCATCATTCGAACTCCTTGAATGCATTCAACAGGGCTTGTTCGATCGGCTTTTCTCCCATCCAATGTCCCGCCGCCTCTGCGATGACGAGCTTGGATCGGGGGAGCATTTTATGGAGGCGGTACGCTGACACGAGTGGGCAAACAAAGTCGTAGCGACCGTTTACAATGACGGTCGGAATGTGTTTGATCTTATCGGTCTCGCGGAGAAGCTGGCCTTCCTCCAGAAAACAGGCTTTGGCCATGTAATAGTTCTCGAAAAGGGCGAATGAATATGGGGTGCTCTCCCTGAAGATGCTCTCGACTCTTTCATCCGAAATATGCAGAGCGCTCATTTTGACTTCGTATTTCGCCCAGGCCAGACTGTATTTTTCTTGCTCGGCTTCGTCTTCGCTCTTTAGCAGCTCGAATAGGTAATCGGGAAGCGGTCGCCGATTCGGCTCGGGCAGAGCTGCGAGCAGCTTGTCGTATACGTCGGGGAAGCACAAGCTCGCCCCCCCATGGTACAAGTGATCGATCTCCTCCTTTGTCGCCGTGAAAACGCCCCGCAGCACCATGCCGCTGACATTCTCCGGATATGTTTCGGCGTAAGCCAAACCGAGAGTCGTTCCCCAAGACCCCCCGAACAGGATGATTTTCCCGAGATTCAGGTGTTTGCGCAGCGTTTCGATGTCCTCGACGAGATCTTGGGTGGTATTCTCGCGGAGCTCGGCATAAGGTCTCGATTTACCAGCGCCCCGCTGATCGTGGAGAACGATGAGAAATTTGGCGGGATCACAAAAGCGCCGCATGTACGGCGAGGATGATGCTCCCGGCCCGCCGTGCAGCACGAAAACAGGTATGCCCTTGGAATTTCCACAAAGTTCATAGTAGATCTCATGGATATCGGAGACTCTCAAGTAGCCCGTCTCGAAAGGCTCGATCGACGGCCACAAATCAATGGTTTCCCCGGAATTATCCGCCGTGCAACCTACGGTGGGGGTGAAGGTCAAGCACCATATGGCAAGGGCGATCACAGAATTTTTCTTCATAGAAAAGCCTCCTTACAGGTGAGCCGGAATGCTACGTGATGAAGGCAACGAGCCGCTTGCCCGGAGAGAGCAGGAAGGCTCCCTGGGGGTGACGAACCGTTACGCGGAGCGAGCGAGGATCCGCCGCCGAAGGCGGATAGCCGAGCGAAGGTATCATATGAAAGACACGTCCCAAACGCAAAATAGAGTCTT
>JABAOH010000533.1_pt1 | contig 118710 bp, 164 predicted proteins | sample 7062181 | NCBI WGS metagenome assembly JABAOH01 (sample SAMN14538630, study PRJNA623070) | marine sediment metagenome | biome: marine biome [ENVO:00000428]; feature: marine pelagic biome [ENVO:01000023]; material: deep marine sediment [ENVO:00002113]; isolation source: pool of 5 deep marine...
AGGCGCTAGACTCAAGATCTAGTCTCTTAGTGAGTTCGCAGGTTCAAATCCTGCCCTCCGCACAGGTTTTAATTCTTTACTTTTCATATACCAACTATGAGATTAGAGCCTATCTTAGAAGATTTGAGTGGTGTAAGAGTAGAAAAAGATGATCTATGTCCTTGTGATTCGGGATTGAAATATAAAAAATGTTGCGGTAAGCATTAGAATAAATCTCTATTATTTTTTCAATCTCCAGAAATCTTCTTTAAATTTTTTTGAATGTATTTTCTCAATTTTATCTTTTTCTTCAAGATATTTTAATTGTTCTTCTAATCTTTTCAAAGAACATTTTATTCTTTGAGATAATTCAAGAGAGTTCATTGGCCTTTTCTTCAAGAAAGACAATATTCTTATTCTTATTACCAGTCTTGGTCTTCTTTTCATAATATTATAATATCAATTTTTAAGTTAAAGATTTCTAAATTGTTATATGTTAAAATCAATAATCCATGCTGGCGGTGAATCAACAAGATTAAGAGAATTTTTTAGTGGTCCAAAACCATTGATTCCAATAGGAGACCATACTCTCTTATGGTTTCATTTACAACCTCTAATAAAACATAAAATGATATCAGAATATGTTTTTACTCTAAGATACAAATATGAAGTGGTTCAAGAATATATAGAAAAATTAAAAAACAAATTTAATATTAAAATCAATTCTATAGTAGAACCAAAACCAATAGGAAGAGCTGGTGTAATAAGACTTGGAATTGAAAATGGAATAATAGATACAGATATCTCATATTTAATCTCTTATGCAGATGATTTAATTCCTGTTGATATAAAAGAACTAATGGATTATGCTTCTAATGCTGAGAAAAAAAATAAATCTTTGATAATAGTTATGGCAAAAAGGACTCTAAATCCTTTTGGAGTAGGTGTAACAGAAAAAACCGGAGATATAATAGAATTAAAATATTTTAAAGAAAAACCAGAACTTCCCTTAATAGATAATCATTTTGCTAATACAGGAATGATGTTATTTTTGTCAGAAGCAATGGAAGAATTTGAAAATGTTCCTTTAGATAAGGGAGTTATTCACCCAGAATATGAAATTATACCTAGATTGGTTAAACAAAATAAAGTTGCTGTTTTTCTAGTAGATAGATGGCTTTCTGTTAATCATGTTTCAGATTATAAGAATGTTTTAAAAATGGGTTCAGAAAGATTGTTAGAATTTCTTAAAGTTTAGCAACTATAAAAGCATGAGCTCTTTCTAGAGGATCCAAAGTTTTCCAATCTATTATTTTAAATCCAGAATCTTTCAATTTTTTTATCTCGTTTTTATAAATTTCTTTAGGAGATTTGGTAACATCTATGCTTCTAGATTTTATTGCTATCATTAAATAACCATTGGGTTTTAAAAATTCTTTGCAATTTCTTATTGCAATTTCTGTTTCATCTGGCTGTGCAATATCAACATAAACAACATCAACTTTTTCCATCCAATAGTAAAGTTCAGGTTTTCTAGCATCAGCAAAAATAGGAACTATATTTTTATACTTCAAACATAAAATTAACAGTTCATTAAAACATCTTTCAGAAAATTCTACAGCATAAATTATACCTTTTTTACCAATTATGTTGGAAAGAAATGAAGGAGTGTAACCATGAGCAGCTCCAAGATATAATATTTTACTATCTTTCTCAATTGGAAATTCTTTTATACCCTTTTTTATTGCTGCTCCTGCCTTACTTCTAGTAGGGTTCCACATTCTAAACTCTTTTTTATCTCTCTTCAATAATTCTTCATCAAATGGTTTGTAGCCTGAAAAAGGATTTTTAGTTGCAAGTTTATTTTCTATTAAAAATACTCTGGGAAATATTTCTTTCATTTAGCTCACTTTAATAAATTAGGTTAAATAAATAAATATTAAGATTTTCATGAAAGAAATTGCTCATAGAATGTTTAAAGAAGTGATAGTAGCAATTGTAATTGTTTTTATACTTATTTTTATTGCATCTTTATTTGTTAGTTTCTATTTTAAGACAACTATTTTAAAAGGATTTGAGATCACTTTATTTAGAATAATAACAATTGGCGGTGGAGGAACTCTGGGAAACATTGTTTATGTTGCTTTAATATTCATTATTTTAGGAGTAGTGTATGTTATATTTGATAGATTCGTTACATTAATGAGCGAAACAAACATAGTAGGAGGTTTTTTAATGGCTTCAAAGCTCTCTTCAATAAAGAACCATTATATAATTTGTGGTGCAGGAAGAGTTGGAACTCATGTTGCAGATAAATTAAAAGAATTTAAAGAAAAATTGCTTATAATTGAAATTGATTCAAAAATAGTAAAAGATGTTAGAGGAGAAGGACATCTTGTTGTTGAGGGAAATTGTCTAGATGAAGATATTCTCAATAAGGTAGGAATTAAAAAAGCTAAAGGTTTAATAGCTTGTACTGGAAAAGATGATTCAAATGTTTTCTTGGTTTTAAAAGCTAAAGCCTTAAATCCTAAAATGAAAGTTGCTACAAGGGTAAATTCGATAGATGCTAAAGATGAATTTAAAAAAGCAGGAGCAGATGTTATAGTTGCACCAGAAATTTCAGGTGGCCATGAGCTTGCAGAAAAAATAACAGGTAAGAGAAAGTAATTAAGCTTTTAAAATTTCATTTAGTTTTTTCTTATAATCTTCTAAAAGTTTTTTTGAAATATCTTTTTTAGTGTAAAAATCTGCTCTAGCAGCTAAGGTTAGTTTGCTTGATAATGCTCTTGCAACCTTTCCTTGTAATTCTCTTTTTGCAGTTGATATGTCTGGATGTAAGTATAATAAACCAAATCTGGGAGGTCTATCCCTTTCTTTGTCTCTTAAAAATTTAAACAAAGACCTTTCTGCACCAAGCAATTGAATTGAAGAAGAAGGCATTTTTGCAAGTTTTTCTAAAGAACCAGCTAAAGCTAGTAATCTAGCAGCTAGAGTACTTCCTAATAGGGCATTTAGATTTGGCATTTCTTCAGGAACTATTTTTTCTAAGTATTTTTCAATTTTCTTTCTTAAGTTATAAAGTTCTTTCAATTGTTTGGCATAGATTTGTAGAACTTTTATATCACTATCTTTTAATTCCATTCCCATGCTTGCTTCAAAATCTTCAAAATCTTTTCTGTTTCCATGTTCAGCAATTAATTTTGCAAATTTTTCATGATTTCTAGTATCAAGTTCAGGATAGTGTAATCCATACCATTCTCTCAATCTCTCGCTCATTGTATTTAAAATCTTTTCTAGATCATTTAGAGAAGAAACACTTTGAATTATTAGTTTATCTCTTCTTTCTATTTTAGATATCTTTAGTTTTGTCTTTTCTATTAAAACAGACTTTAAGAATTGGTTTAATTCAGTCTCATTCTTAAAATTCTCTAAAACAGTTTCTCTAAAGTTTTCTCTGAAATATTCTGTTGCTTTGTTTGGTTGTTCTATAACCAAATCTTCAAAATCTTTTCTAATTTCTTTAAGTTCTGCAAAATCTTCTTGTTTTTCAAATTTCTCCAATTTTTTAGCAACATTTTCTGGGTCTTTATCAAAGTATTTAAATTTTACTAGCTTATTCTTTTCATTAAATATGAACAATCCAACAGGATTTACAGCAAGATAATGCATAAATTTATTTATTATATATAAGAATAAAAGGTTACGGTAAAATGGGAAGAATAAGAGGAAAATGGATAAAGAGTATTGCTGCGAAATTGGTAGACCAGTATCCAGAAAAGTTTAGTAAGAATTTTAAGAATAATAAAGAGATTCTGGAAGAAATGGGATTAATTGATGATAAGGTTGTAAGAAATAAAATTGCAGGCTACATTATTAGTATTCTAGAAAAAAGAGTAAAATAACTCTTAATAAAAGTTTTATTTGAGAAAAACAGATAATATTCATGAAAAAATGGATTTTTTTATTGTTCCTAATAATGTTTCTTACTATTATTGATGTTAGTTTTGCTATACCAAATCCCGCCGCTGTTTACTGTAAGGAACTGGGCTATGATTATAAGATAGTTAAAACAGAACAAGGAGAAAGAGGAATTTGTATATTTCCAGACAAAGAATGTGAAGAATGGGAATTTTTTAAGGGAATATGTGGAAAAGAATATTCTTACTGTGCAAAGCACGGATATGATATAAAAACTGAAACTGATGGTAAAAACCCATATTCTCCTGAATATGCAGTTTGTATCTATAGAGGAAAAAAGATTGGTTCTGTTAATAATTTAATGAAGTTAAGTGAAACATTAAAAGAATCTGAATTAATAATTGAAGAAGAAACTACGGTCTCCAAAGAAGAATCAGTTAAAGAAGAATCAGCTAGTATAGCTATAAGTGAAGCAACAACTGAGCTTCCATCTACATTTGACTGGAGAAATAAAGATGGGCAGAATTGGATGACTTCTGTTAAAAATCAAGGTAGTTGTGGAAGTTGCTGGGCCTTTGCTGATATTGGTGGTGTTGAAGCACAGTATAACATAGCAAACAATAATCCTGATATAGACCTAAATTTGTCTGAACAAGACCTTGTTTCTTGTTGTAGTGTTTGTGGTAGTTGTAGTGGTGGATATCTAGAATATGGTTTGGATTACATCCAATATACTGGTGTGATAGATGAAGACTGCTTTCCTTATTCGGCTACCAACGAGCTCTGTTCAAATAGATGTTCAGATTGGGAAAACAGATTAACAAAAATATGTGATTGGAAACAAACACCCACAAACGAACCTGAAGATATTAAATACTATCTTACAACAGTTGGACCAATTATATCAGCTATGTGGTATGACATGGGTGGTTATTTTGATGAAAATGGAATTTTTAGATGTAATGGTAATTGGGGTGTAAATCACGGAATTGTTATAGTAGGATATAATGATACAGGCGGCTATTGGATATTAAAAAACAGTTGGGGGATAGGTTGGGGTGGAACATCACCAGAACCAGAACCTTATGATGGTTATTTTTTTGTTGGATATGATACTTGCAGTATTGCAAATGGAGGTGGATATTATAATTCTTATCCAATTAAGTTTTATGCCATTATTGATGAAATAGCACCATCTTCGGTAACAGATCTAACATTTATAAATTCAACAGGAATTACTGCTACTTTAGAATGGACTGCTACTGGTAATGATGGCTTGGTAGGAAGTCCATATCACTATAAGATAGCATTCTCAACAGAACCTATTTCAGAATCAAATTATGATTCTGTACAAAAACAATGGTTTTATAATTCTGAACCTGCAGGAACAAAGATAAATGCTTCAGTAAAAGGTCTCTTCCCTGAAACTACTTATTATTTTGCTGTAAAAGCTTATGATAAATGTGAAAACCCTTCTGATATTTCAAATGTTATTTCTGGGACCACAGGAACACCGATTATATTGTTTGAGGATGATATAGAAAGTGGTAACAAAGGTTGGAATAGAAGTTGGACAATTAGATCGAATAAAACATGGGGAGAGGACGATCCTGTATTGTGGCATATAACTGAACATAGATCAACAAGTCCAACTCATTCATGGTATTATGGAATAGAAGAACAATGGAACTATAATACTGGAACAACTAATAATGGCTCTTTAGTATCACCTATTATTGATATAACAGATTATACTGATGTTTATTTGATTCTTAAATATTCTGCTGATTTAGAACCTCAAGGAGGAGGTCATTGGGGTGACTATTTCAGTGGAAGTCTTTGGATAGATGATTTAAATTGGGGTATGGGTTTGATTTCCTTTAATAATAAATCAACAAATGGTGAATTCATTAAAAAAATGTTTTATTTAGACCATTGGGGAAAAGGCCTTCAAATAACTTTTGATTTCGAAAGTGTGGACGAGTTATACAACGATTATGAGGGGATTTATTTAGATGATATTCAAATAATTGCTGATGGTTACAAACCAATTGCAGACGCAAACGGTCCTTATATAAATGAAAGTGGAGACACTATAACTTTTGATGGTTCTGCTTCTTATGATCCAGATGGAGATCATTTAGATTATTCTTGGGATTTTGGAGATGGTTCATACGGATATGAAAAAATAATGACACATACTTATAGCAGTCCTGGTGTTTATAATGTTTCTCTTTTTGTTGTTGAATGGAATGCACAATCAGAATATAGTAATACAACTGCTACTGTGAATGTTGATAGTGACGGGGATGAAGTTTGGTATAACGAAGACAACTGCATCTTAATCTACAACCCAGACCAGAGAGACATTAACAACGACGGCTACGGCAACATCTGCGATCCTGATATAGACGACGATGGGACTGTTGATTACGACGATTACATAATCTTAGCTGGTGCCTACATCTCTACTATTGGAGATACAAACTATGATGAGCGAGCAGACTTCGACAACGACGACAGTATTGATTACGACGACTACATTATCCTTGCAGGTGCTTATGGTTCTGCTCCAGGTCCATCCTACGGTTCTAATTCTGACAGCGATGGTTGGATTGATGAAATGGATAATTGTTGGTTTGTTTCAAATCCAGATCAGATAGATACTGATGATAACTGTCTTGAACCACCTTACACGAGTGATCCCGAATGTGGGGATGCTTGTACCCCAGAATCGAGTAGTAAGTCAGAAGATAAAATAAAAAAAGAGAAAAGACCAAAAGCATACTTTACATTACCGTATTTGTTAGGAATTACAATTCCATCTTTTATTTTTATAGTTATAGCTTTAATTGAGATTTTTGTTTTAGGATTGATAATTAGAAAATTTCATGTCACTTCTAAGAAGAGAAAATAATTTCAATTTTTAATCCCAAATTCATATTTCTTATTCTCAAATTTAAATTCAGATTTATTACCTTCAATTTTACCAAATATTATTTCACTTCCTGTAATTCCTTCTATAATATCCTTTGATTTTTTAAACAGTTCTTCTTCAGGAAGATACAAAGTAACTTTATCTTTTATTTTTAATCCTAATTTCTTTCTAAATGCTTGAACATTTCTTGTAAGTTCACTTAACAACCATTCATCTTTTAATTCTTGAGTAATTTCTGTATCCAAAATAACTTCTAATTCTTTTTCTGAAGCTTCAAATTTAACTTCTTTAACATTGGCCATTTTTTTAACAATATCTTCTAATCTTTTTACTTTCTTTTTACTCTTAACTGTCAAACTTTTTAATGGATACTTTAATTTTATTCCCTTTTCATGTCTTGTAGCATTAGACAATTCAACTATCTTTTTAACAATGTCCATTTCTTCTTCCAATTTTTTATCTATTAATTTCTTTTCTATTTTTGGCCAATCAGAGAAATGTATGCTCCCTTCTTTTTCAAAACTTTTGAAAAAATCTTGGTACAAATCCTCTGTAATAAATGGTATAAATACTGATAAAAGTTTCAGTGTATCAAGGATTACAGTATAAAATGTATAAAGCATAGATTGTTTGTTTTTAGATTTTATACCAGGTTTTATATCTTCTCTTATTATGTGTCCATACCATCTTGACAAATCATTTAAAAAGAATTCCTCTAGTTTATTAGATGCTAAATGTGGTTTTAACTCATCTAAATCTTTTGTAACTTCTTGTTTTAAAGTTTGAACTCTAGACAATAACCATTTGCTAGATATGTCAATTTTTTTCGGTTTTGTTAGTTTGAAACCATTTGCTTCACAATATGTTTGTAAAAATTTAACTGTATTAAACAAAATATTTAAAATTCTTCTAACCTCTTTTGCAGGAGTATAACCAAAAGGCATTGGTTGTCCTGGATTTTGCTTACAATACATCCATCTCATCACATCTGCTCCCATTTTTTCCAAAGCCTCGTCTGCCCAAATAACATTTCCAGTACTTTTATGCATTTCCTTAAATTTTTCATCCAAAACCATTCCATGAGCTAGAACAGATTTGTAAGGAGTTTTATTTTTTAATGTAACAGAAACAAACAAAGTTGCATAAAACCAAAGTCTAACTTGCTCATGCATTTCTGTTATAAAGTCTGCAGGGAACCATTTTTTCCAATATCTCTTATCATCAAAATAATTAAGAGTTGAAAAGAAAACAACTCCAGCATCTAACCAACAATCTCCTGTTTCCTCAATTCTTTTCATTTCTTTTCCACATTTTTTACATTTAAGAATAATATTGTCAATCCATGGTCTATGCAATTCTTTTAATTGATTAAAACCTTTAACAGCTTTTTTCTTTAACTCTTTTTTACTTCCTATAATTTCTAATCCTCCACAGTCGCATACCCAAAAGGGTAAAGGCAAACCATAGTATCTTTTTCTAGAAATGTTCCAGTCTTTTAAATTCCTAAGCCAATCCAACATGCTTTTTTTAGTCCATTCTGGATAAAAAATAACTTTTTCAATTTCTTTAATTAAATTTGGTTTTATTTCTTCAGAAGCTATGAACCATTCTTCTCCGGTTCTGTAAATTAATTCTTCATCACATCTCCAACAACAAGGATAACTGTGAGTTAAAGTAGTTTCTTTGTATAAAATATTCCTTTCTCTAAGCTTTTCTAAAACCAATTCACTGGCCTCTTTTGCTCCTTTCCCTTTAAGCCAACCAGCATCTTCAGTAAATTTACCATCTTCATCTATTGGAGATAAAATAGGAAGTTTATATTCCAAACCTAATTGATAGTCTTCTGGTCCATGTCCAGGAGCAATATGAACTAATCCAGTTCCTTCTTCTAGACTTACAAATTCTTCAGAAAGAATAATCTTTCCACTTATATTCCATTGAATAGGCAACAGGTCTTTCATTGGATTATCGTATTGCAATTCAACTAATTCTCTTCCATAAAATGTTTCTAATATTCTATAATTTTTGTCAGGAAATATAGATTTTAAAAGATTTTTTCCAAGTATGAATTTCTCATCATTAACTTTTACTTTAACATATTCTTCATTAGGATTTGCAGCAACAGCAACATTGGAAACTAATGTCCAAGGAGTTGTTGTGTATATCAATAGATACTCATCTTCTCTATCTTTTATTTGAAACTTAACATAAATAGCTGGATGTGTTTTTTCTTTGTAACCACTTGATACTTCGTGACTTGAAAGACTTGTGCCACATCTTGGGCACCAAGGTAGAACTTTCATTCCTTTATATAACCAGCCTTTTTCATGACATTTCTTTAGAAAATACCAGACATATTCTATGTTTGTGTCTGACAATGTTAGATATGGATTGTCCCAATCCATCCACATTCCAAGTTTCTTTGACAAATTTATCCAAATCTTAACATAATTAAGAACATTTTCCACACACTTTTCAGTAAATTTACCAATACCGTATTTTTCTATGTCTTTCTTTGTTTTAAAACCAAGCTCTTTTTCAACCCCAACCTCAACCCATAATCCTTGACAATCAAATCCAGGCTGTTTTCTTGTATCAAATCCTTGCATTGTTTTTAATCTTAGAAAAAGATCTTTGTAAGTTCTTCCCCAAGCATGATGAACTCCCATTGGATTATTGGCTGTTGGAGGACCGTCCATGAACGAGAAGGTCTTATTACCTTTTCTTAGGTCCAAAGATTTTTCTACTAGTTTTTCATCTTCCCACAGCTTCAATATCTTTTTCTCTATTTCTTGAGGATTATAAGTAGCCATTTAAATGCACCTTTCGATAGAAATAATAGATAAACACCTTTAAATAAATCTTTAGAATAGGATTTGTAGTTCACCGGTCATACCAACCCATTATTTATTTTAAAATAAAATATTTATAATTGTTGGTAATTATGATAGAAGAGGTTTTTGTAAGTTTGATTATAATATTTTCAATCTCTTTTGTAGCTTTGCTTTGGAGAGATGTTGTGCTATTAACGGCTGCTCTTCTAATACTAGCTATTTTTTCTTTAAGACATTTTCATAAAAAGAATGATGTTATTATTTTTTTCATGGGTGCTATAACAGGAGCTAGTGCTGAATTGGTTTGTATTTATTTTGGAGCTTGGAAATATACAAATCCAACATACTTAATTCCTTTATGGTTGCCGGTTTTATGGGGTATTGCAGCAATAGTTATAAGAAGGTTTGCTGTGGAAATAGATAAGAGAATTAAGTGAAAATATGACTGAATGCAAAATTTGTGGTTCTAAAAAAGCTAATAGAAAGGCTAAGATAGAAGGCGCAATTTTAACAGTTTGTGAAGAATGTGTTAGATTTGGTCAAGAGGTAAAACCACCTGAAGTAAAAACAGTAAAAAAATATGTACCTAAAATAGAAGAACCTAGAGAAATTTTAAAACCAAATTTTAATGAAATAATAAGAAATTCTAGAGAGAAGATGAAATTAAAACAAGAAGATTTAGCTAAAAAAATAAATGAAAAATCATCAACAATAAAAAGAATAGAAGAAGGATGGGAACCACCATCAAAATTAATAAGGAAGTTAGAAAAATTCTTTAATATTAAGCTAACCGAAAAGCCAGAAGAAAAAACATTAAAAACAAAAGCAGACAAAAAGAAATTAACTATTGGTGATATAATTGAAATTCGTTAGATCTCATGTGATAATATCAGGTGATGTTCAAGGAGTGAGTTTTAGGTATTATACTAAACAAAAAGCTATTTCTTTAGGAATAAAAGGATGGATTAGAAATCTGCCTTCAGGAGAAGTTGAAGCTGTTTTTGAAGGTTATGAGGATAGGATTAAAGAAATGGTAGAATGGTGTAAAAAAGGGCCTTGGTTAGCTAAAGTTAATAATGTTAAAGTAGAGTTTAGCAATTATAAAGGAGAATTTGAGAATTTTGAAACAAGATGATCTTGAGGATGATTTTTAATATGGCCGCTTTTATCAAATTCAAATCTATCTGATAAAATTCTTCTTTCTTCCAAATATACTATTTCAGTGATTCCTAACATTTTATCAACCACACTTAAATTATTTGGGGTCTCTATTTCAATTTTTTCTTGAGTTCTTGCAACAATATGATAATCATTACTATGATGAATTTTATAAGCTTCTGTAACATTTTCAATTGTACTTAAGTGTTCAATAACACTATTCCATTTCCCTGTTGTAAGAATTAAACAAATAGATTCTTCACTTCCACCTTCTTTCTTAAATCTACTATAACCATATCCTGTAGGAATAGTTAAAATGGGTAATTTTACATTTACATCTTGTCTTAGATTTTTAACAATTTCATTTTCATCACCCTCTTCTCCATCGAATACTGCCCCAACATTATGCTTCCCAGAAAAAGTAAGCTTTAATGGTTGCATCGGATAAAAACTTTTTGTTTCTCCTAAAAGGAATGCTTCTTTTAAATCATAATTAACCATTTTTGTTACCAAACTAACTAAAACATCCATTTCATTTTCTTTGTATGTATTGATAAAAAAGTAAATATTTACCATTTTCTTCACTTTATAACAATAATTTCCCACATAGCTTTAAATATCCCTTCTTAGTAACTACTAATAGGTGAAACATATGGGTGGACGAGTTCACATACAAAATAAAGAAAGATTTTGCTAGTTCTAATTCTCTTAGTTTTACTGCTATTCTAGATGATAGAGGAAGAGTTGTAATACCAGCCAGAATTAGGAATAAGTTTAATCTTAAATTCAATTCTCTTGTTCTTTTAGAATTCAAGAAAAGAATCAATGGTCGCGATAGCGTAACGTGTAGCGTATCAGCCCGTGGAGCTGAAGATGCGGGTTCAAATCCCGCTCGCGACCTTAAAAGAGGTGAAAAATATGAAAGGTGAAGTAGTTCACTTATCAAAACTTTTGTGAAAAGTTTAGAAAACCCCTAGTTAATTTATATAAAGAAGTTTGGAAAGAGCCTCCATGGAATGAGACATTCTGGATAGATGAAGTGATTAATGAAGATATTGATTATGCACTTAGACAAAAAGATTTCATAGGAAAACTAGCAACCAATTTAGATAGTGTTATAGGATTTACATGGGGATATTGTTTGCCAAAAGAAAAGTTCCAATTTCTTAGGAATTTAGAATCTTTGTACATAGATGAATTAGCAGTAGAAAAGAGTTTTAGAAGGAGAGGAGCAGGAACTAAACTTACAAATATGTTGATTAAAGATGCGAAAAAACTAGGCTACGAAACAGTTACACTAAGAACAGATGTTAATGGAGTAGCATATCTATTTTATTTAAATTTAGGATTTAAAGATATGAAAATTAGAGATCCACAATATCCAGAAAGAACTTATTTATTAAAAACCATAAAGTGATATTATGAACGAAATAGAATTAACCCAAGAATTAGTAAGAATAAATTCAGAAAACCCACCAGGAAATGAGAAAAAGATAGCCAAATATATAAAGGATTTTTTAGAAGATTTGAAAGTTCAAGCAGAATTAATAGAATTCGAAAAGAACAGGGTTAATTTAATAAGTTCTATTGGAAAAGGAAAAGGATTAATGTTAAATGGTCATATGGATACTGTTCCAGCAGGAGATGTGAGTAAATGGAAATATGATCCTTTTGAAGGAAGAATTGTTAAAGGAAAGATATATGGCAGAGGATCAACTGATATGAAAGGAGGTGTGGCAGCAATTCTAATTGCAGCAAAAAATCTCCTAAAAGAAAAATTCAAGAGAAAATTATTATTAGCATTTGTTGCTGATGAAGAAGTTGCAATGAAAGGCTCAGATTATTTGATTAAAAATAGAAAAGAAATTTTCAAAAATATTAAATATGGAGTAATGGGAGAATGTACAGACCTCAAAACTAGAATTGCACAAAAAGGAATAGTACAAATAAAAGTAAGGTTTAAAGGAAAGGCTGCTCATGGGTCAAAACCAGAATTAGGAGATAACGCAATTTACAAAGCTTCAGATTTTATACAGGAAACGAGAAAATTAATAGAAAAATTAAAAAAAGAAAAACATCCTTTACTAGGAAGCGGAACTATAAACGTTGGTATTATTAAAGGTGGAACTAAAATTAATGTTGTTCCGGAGTTTTGTGATATAGAAATTGATAGAAGAATTATTCCTAAAGAAAATCCAAAGATAGCAGTAAATCAGATAAAGAAAATATTAAGGAAATTAAAACTAAAAGCTGACATTAAAGTTGAAAAAAGTAGATTGGCTATGCAATTAAGCCCGAAAATGGAGTTAATAAGAATTTTAAAAGGTATTACAAAAACAAAATTGGTTGGTGAATCAGGTTATACAGAAGCTGAACTGTTTTATAGGGATGCAAAGCTTCCATGTTTTAGTTATGGCCCAGGAACTTCAGAATTAGCTCATACAACTAATGAATACATACTGATTAAAAACTTAAAAAAGGCCGTGAAGATTTATGAAAGACTAATAAGAAGGATATGTTTATGAAAACAATAAAAGGAACAAGAGATTTTTTACCTGAAGAAATGATTTTGAGACAGCAAGTGCTAGAAAAAATGAAATCTGTTTTTGAAATATTTGGATTTCAACCATTAGAAACTCCTGCTCTAGAAAGCTGGGAAGTTTTGTCTGCTAAGGGTGGTGGAGGACCTGAAATTTTAAAAGAAACTTATAATTTTGAGGACTTTGGTGGAAGAAGAGTAGGCCTAAGGTTTGATTTAACAGTTCCTTTAGCAAGGGTAATGGCCTTAAATCCCAACCTAAATCTTCCATTCAAAAGATATCAAATACAAAATGTTTGGAGATATGCAGATATTGCTAAAGATAGGTTTAGAGAATTCTTACAAGCAGATATAGATACTATTGGATCAGATAGTATGCTAGCAGACGCAGAAATTATTGCTTGCGTTATTTCTGTTTTGACTGAATTAGGCTTTAAAGATTTTACAGTAAGACTTAACAATAGAAAAATATTGTCAGCTTTAGCAAAATATGCAGGAGTTTCAGAAGAAAAAATTATAGAAACGTTCCGAATAATTGATAAATTAATTAAAATCGGAGAAAAAGGAGTTGAGAAAGAATTAATTGAAAAAGGAATTTCTAAAGAAGCTTCAAAAAAAATCTTAGAGTTTATAAAAATTAAGGGAGAACCAGTTTTAGAAAAAGCTGAAAAACTGATTAAAGATAAAGAAGGGATTGAAGAATTAAAACAAATTATTTCTTATCTAAAACAAATGAAAGTTGAACCAAAATTTGAGATTGATTTGAGTTTGGCAAGAGGTTTAGACTATTACACTGGTCCAATATTTGAAGTTTTTGCTGAAGAAGGAATAGGAAGTATTGCGGGCGGGGGAAGATATGATAAAATGATTGGTTTGTTTTCAGGAAAAGATATTCCTGCAACAGGAATTAGTTTTGGAATAGAAAGATTAATAGAAGTTATAAAAGAAAGAAAAATGATTGAAGTAAAAAAATCAAGTGTTAAAGTTTTTGTTGTTGCTGTTAATGAAAAAGTAAGAGATAAAGTTTTAGAAATTGTTCAGTTATTAAGAAACAATTCAGTCTCAACTGATTTTGACTTAAGATCAAGGTCTTTGTCAAAACAATTGGATTATGCTAACTCTCTAATGATTCCAAATGTTATAATTGTTGGAGAAAAAGAACTAAAAAATAATTCTGTTAAATTAAAGAAAATGGATACAGGTAAGGAGATTTCAGTTAAAATTGAGGATATAGTGAAATCGTTTTAGGGTATTAATACATAGTGGTGTGTAGAAAAAATCAAAAATCTTTTTTTAGTAGCTCACGAGTATGCCATCTTCAATTACAAAGCCGCATTTTCTGCAACTGACTTCTCCCAAACTTCTTGCAATCTTTATTGAACCACACTCGGGGCATCTTATTTTCATATTAAGTCTTAAAACATAAAACTTTTTAAACTTTATTCTTTTTGAAACTATGTTTTTAAAAAATTATACGCGGAAATGTGAGTTAAAAAACATTTATATAGTGTTTTAAATATTTCGCCAAATAAGTGATTTTATGAAAAAAAGAAGAAAAATTGAAGAAAAAGATTTGAAATTAAATAAAATATGCGTAGACACATCTGCATTGATTCACGGAAAAGTCACAGATTTAATTAAATCAAAAAAACTAGATAATTCTGAAATAATAATTCCTGAACTTGTTATAGGCGAATTACAAGCTCAAGCAACTAGAGGAAGAGAAATAGGATTTATGGGTCTAGAGGAAATAAAGAAAATAAGAAAATTAAAGGACAAACATAGAATAAATTTGAATTTTCTTGGTGAAAGACCTAGTTATGAAGATATCTTATTAGCAAAATCAGGAAGAATAGATGCATTAATACAAGATGTTGCAAGAGAAAATAATGCAGTTCTAGTTACATGCGATCTTTTACAAGGTTTGGTTGCACAAGCTCAGGGAATAAAAGTAAAATATTTTGAGTCTTATAAGAAAAAGAAAAGAATTAAAATAGAGAATTTTCTTTCTCATGATACTATGTCTATTCATTTGAAAGAGGGAGCTATTCCTTATGCAAAAAAAGGAAAACCTGGAAAAATAAAATTCATTGCATTAAGAAAAAAACCAATGAAATACGAAGAATTAGAAGCAATAGCTGCAGAAATTCTTGATACAGCAAGATATGAGGAAGATTCTTTTGTAGAACTAGGATTACACGGAGCAACAGTCGTTCAATTAAAGGAAAAAAGAATTTCAATAGCAAGAAAACCATTTTCAGATGGATTAGAAATAACTTTAGTTAGACCAATAGTCAAACTAACTTTGGATGATTACAAACTTTCTAGTAAATTAAAAAATAGATTGTCGGAAAAAGCAGAAGGAATAATTGTAGCAGGACCTCCAGGGAGTGGAAAATCAACTTTCTCAGCTTCCTTAGCAGAATTTTACTTTAAACAAGGCAAAATTGTTAAAACTTTGGAACAGCCAAGAGATTTACAAGTTCCACCAGAGATAACTCAGTATGCTCCTTTAAATGGAAGCTTTGTAAAATCAGCCAATATACTTCTCTTGGTAAGACCAGATTATACTATATTTGATGATGTAAGAAATCCTAAAGAGTTTGATATATTTTCTGATATGAGACTTGCAGGAATAGGAATGATAGGTGTTGTCCATGCCACAGATCCTGTTGATGCTGTTCAGAGATTTATAGGAAAAATAGAATTAGGAGTCATACCACATGTTATTGATACTATAATATATATTAAAGATGGAAAAATTGAAAGAGTTTATTCTTTAAGCTTAACTGTTAGAGTTCCTATTGGAATGACTGAAGCAGACTTAGCAAGACCAATTGTAGAAGTCAGAGATTTTGAGACAAAGAGTTTGAAATATGAAATATATACTTATGGAGAACAAACAACAGTTATCCCTGTTAAAAAAGAGAAAAAATCTGCTATACAGAAATTGGCTTCTGATAGAATAAAATCAGAAATAAGAAGATTTGATCCTTCAGCAAAAATAGAATTCTTATCTGAGAATAATGTGATTGTGAAAGTTAACAACAAAATAATACCTAAATTAATAGGAAAGGATGGAAAAACAATAAAATCAATAGAAGATAAACTTGGAATTTCAATAGAAGTGCAACCTATTGTTGAATCTCTTGGAAAGGAAATAAAATTCGATGTCCATGAAACAGGAGCTTATATTGTTTTTACATTTGATAAAAGGATTTCTGGTAAAAATGCAAATATTTATGTTGATGATGAATATATGTTTTCTGCAACCATTGGTAGAACAGGACAAATAAAAATTTCTAAAGGTTCAGATTTAGGCAAGTCTTTATTAAGATCAATAACTGGCAGGAAAGGTATTAAAGTTTTTATATGAAGGTTGTTAATCATGCCAATATATAGATTAACAGTTTTTGGAAAACAATCTCATGCATCAATGCCATGCTCAGGAGTAAATGCTATCAGGTATGGAGCTAGATTAATATCAATGATGGAGATGCGCCTAGTGAGTATAGAGGGCGGACTTGCAGATAATATTATACCACCTTCATGTGAATTTACTTTTAGTTCAGAAAAAAGTTTGAGAGAACTAAGAAAAAATGCTACAGAACAAATGGAAAAAATTAAAGAAGAGGGAGATAGATTAGTAAAAAAAAATTTGAGATATGAAATAGAATTATTGTATCCATGAGTTTATATAATTTTTATACTCTTAATTTCTATTAATCAATATGCTCCTGTAGCTCAGTTTGGATAGAGCGGCTGCCTCCTAAGCAGTAGGTCGTGCGTTCAAATCGCACCAGGAGCATTATTTTTTATATAAAACAACACGATAATTAATTATGAAAAAAGAAAGAATAGAAACAGGAATCCCAGGAGTAGACAAATTAATAGGAGGAGGTCTATTGCCTCATTCTTTAACTTTATTAACAGGAACAACAGGAACAGGAAAAACTGTAATGTCATCTCAATTCATTTATTTTGGAGTTAAAGAACATGATGCTCCTGGAGTTTACGTCAGTTTTGAAGAACCTGTAGATAATATAAGGAGAGATTGTTTGGATTTTGGTTGGGATTTTGAACCTTTAGAAAAGAGAAACAAAATTATTTTTGTTAGGTATGATCCTTTTCATGTTGAAGATATTTATGAGTTAATAGAAACCAATGTTAAAAAGATAGGAGCAAAAAGAGTTGTTATAGATTCTATATCTGCTTTAGGTTTATATGTAAGAGATATTCCAGACATAAGAAGAATGGTATTTAACATATCATTGCTTTTAAGAAAATTAGGTTGTACATCAATTTTGATTTCTGAAACTTTGCCAATGCAAAATTCGTTATCAAGATTTGGAGTAGAGGAATTTGTGACAGACAATGTTATTGTTTTATATTATACTAAGACAGGTTCTCAATTTTCAAGAGCGCTAACAATATGGAAAATGAGAGGTTCTGAACACTCAAATAAGCTTCATCCTTATAGAATATCAAATAAAGGTGTTACAATATATAGTGAAGAAGAAGCATTTTCAAAACTTTAAAGATATATATAAACTGTTCTAAATTTATCTTATGCCTAAAAGGACTAAGAAACACAGAACCAAAAAGCATATCAAGAAAATTAAGAAAGAAAAAGTAAAAGATTATCATTTTTTAAAGGTTCCAGCAATAAAACTTTTTGGTAGATCAGCAGATAAATATTCTGATTATTTTAATATAATAAAAACATCACTCCATAAGGCCGATGCAAAAATTTTATTTAGAACTTATTTATCAATTATGTTCTTTCTCACGTCATTTGTTTTTGTTTTGTCACTCTTCTCTACTTTAGCATTTTCAATACATTTAGGTTTGAATATTTTACAAACCATTTTAGGCTTGTTAATTTTACCAACTTTATTTTCTATTGTTACATTTCTTTCATATTATATTTATCCAATATCTTCGGCACAAAGAAGAAAAAATGACATAGAATCAAATTTACCTTTTGCATTAAATCATATGTCAGCTATTGCAGGTTCTGGGGTTCCTCCAAGAGTCATGTTTAAAGTTATTTCAAGATTTAGGGAATATGGAGAAATTTCTAAAGAGGCGAACAAAATAAGAAGAAATGTCGAAGTTTTCGGTATGGATGAAATGACATCCATAAAAGAAGTTGCATCAAAATCTCCGTCACCACTCTTTAAAGACTTCTTACAAGGAATTCTAACAACAATTCAAACAGGAGGTAATCTTAACAATTTTTTAAAAGAAGAGGCTGAAAAAGCAATGTTTGATTATAGGATTAGAAGAAATAAGTACGTACAACAATTAACAATTTATGCAGATTTCTATACAGCATTGCTAATTGCAGCTCCTCTCATTTTCATAATAATGTTGCCTATTTTAAGTATAATGCAAGGAACCTTATTTGGATTTGGAATACATGAATTGATAAATCTTGGTTTAATCTCGCTTACAGTTTTAAATATAGGATTTTTAATATTCCTTCAATTAACTCAACCTAAAATGTGATTTAATGAAAAAATCAAACCTCTTAATGAAAATAACATTGTTAACTACTCTAATAGGAATTTCACTTGCTATTTTAAATTTGATTTTGTTATCATCATTCACTTTAAGCGTAGTTTCTATTGTTATTATACCAATAGGTCCTTTTGTTTATCAATATAGAAAATACAAAGAAAATAAAGAGATTGAAGAGAGATTTCCAGATTTTTTAAGAGATGTAGCACAAAACATAAGAACAGGAATGACAATACCTCAAGCAATAAAAGCAACAAAAGGTACTTATTATGGAGCATTAAGTCCTTATGTTGGAAAAATGATTGTTCAAATAGACTGGGGAGTCCCTTTTAATAAGATTCTTACAGACTTTGCAAACAACACAACTAAATCTTTGAGAAGAACTGTTTTAACAATAATAGATACTCATAAAGGTGGAGGCGATATCGCCGACATATTTGATTCTGTTGGTAAAAGTATTATTGAAATTAATAGAATAAATAAAGAACGCTATTCTGTAATTTATAACCAAATGTTAACAGGATACATAATTTTCTTTGTTTTCATAGGAGTTTTAATTATGATGCAAATATATTTGATTCCAAGCTTACAAACCTTTGCTGCTCCAGAGGTTGGAATCTCAACTTTTGAACAGCTTGGCGGTTTTTATGCTAATGTTTTCAGGATACTTATAATATTACAAGGATTTTTCTCCGGTTTAGTTATAGGTAAATTATCTGAAGGTAGTACAATATCAGGCTTAAAGCACTCTATACTTTTAGTTATTATAGGTTCTCTTGCGCTTTGGGCTTTCATATAGATTTTTATTGTGGGTTAATCTACCATTTATTATGAAAGCACTTTATCCACCATTATCATACACACTTTTTATTGTAATCAGTATCGCTGCTTTATCTATTATATTAATAATAGTAAACACTTTTTCAGAAAATATACAAAGAAATTATGCTTATGGTCAATTAAATTATATAGCAGAAGTTATAAGACAAGATATTTTAAAATTGTACTCTACAAATGCTGAAGGAAGATTAGAATTATCTATTCCTAAAGATATTATTGGAAAACAATATTTGATAGAGCTAGATCAAAAAAATTTAAAATTAAGTCTTGAATTTAAAGACGAAAGAATAGAAGTAGAACGTTTTATAAATACTAGTGCTTCTTTAAGTGGAAGATTTTTCGCACCAGTTTCAATTGAAATGAATAAAACAAATGGAGACATTTCTATAAAGTTGGTTTAAATGAGTCATATAGATTTTGCAATAGGTTTTGTTTTAATAATCTCAACAATATTTTTAATAATTTATTTTACTTCGAATTCTATATCAAATAATGTTAATGATTTAAGTGTAAATGAAATTAAAGAATCTTCTTTATCTTTAGAAAAATATTTGTTTGAAATAAGTGATGATAAAAGTTTAATTTCAACTTTTAGAGAACTTCAAACAATTCTAACTGAAGTTAATGATACAGATCATAGTGAAGAAATAAGAATATCAATAAAACCAGATGTTAGCAAAGTTAAAGTTTATGATAATTTAATGAATGAAATCCCTTCAACATCTTCCCAATTAGTAGGAGAAACTGTTTTATCCTTTTTGCAAGATTTTACTGCAAACGAAGAGAAAAGTATTGGCATATATTATTTTGGGGATGCAGTTGTGGATATTGATTATCTTTCTACTGAAAATAATATAAGTCTTAGAATACTCTCTAATAAAGAATTAAATGTGGTCTCTCAAGAAAAATGTTCTAATTTTAAAAGCAAATCTTATGAATATATTAAAGAAGATTTTGGTTTTCAAAATCAATTCAGACTAGATTTAGATGGTTGTAGTTACGGTCCAGAACCATCACTAACAGCAAATATAATACTTAAAAATATTCCCGTACTTTCTGAAAATTCTGATGGTTTGTTAAGAGCTAAAATTGCTAGGTTGAGAATATGGTAATGAAAGGTTATGTTAAAACATTAGAAGCTGGAATTGCAATTATCTTAATTTTAATTTCAATGGTATTTTTATTTCCTGAAAAAACAAAAACCGAACCTCAAATCTCAGATGTAGGTTATAATTGTTTAAAATATTTAGATTATGGCAAGTCTTTAAGATATTATGCAGTAAATGATTTTGAATCCGATTTGATTAATGATTTACGGAGTTGTTTACCTCCAATACTAAATTATACAGCAAAAATATGTACCACTACTCTTTGTAATACTGAACTTCCCTCAGATAAAACAGTCTTTTTATCAAGTTACTTAATAAGTGGAGAAGATTCTATTAACCCAGTTTTAATTAATCTTTGGGTTTGGTCAACATGAAGGGACAAATTTTTATAATGGCTGCAGTGTTAGTTTTAATAGCATTAATTTTGCTCAGAAATGCAATACAATCAATTGAAATTAAACCTAAGAATCTTCTTTATGAAAATTTTGTTAATTTAAAAAATGAATTAATTAAGACAGTAGACCTATCAATCTTAAATCAAGAAGATATTACAACAAATTTGAATAATTTTATAACATTTTCTACAAATGTTCTTGAGCAAAGAGACTATGATGAAACTGTTGTATTTGAAATTTTTACTTATGGTAATACTACTGAAGTTTATATGAACATTTCCCTTAAACTAGAAAATTCATTTATAGAAGATAAATTTATAATTAACAGGACGGTTTATTCATGAAAGGAATTGATACCTTAATAGCGGCAGTTTTTATTATTTTAATTTCTATAGTGGGTATTATAATTGTTTTAGAAACCAGCCAATCTTCTATCGGAAGATTAGAAGAAATAAGTTTGATGGAAGAGGGTCGAGATATTTTAACTCAAATAGATAACGCTGTTAGAGATGTTGCACAACAAGGTGAAGGATCAAGCAGAGTGTTGACAATTAGTGTAAGTGGTGGAAATTATTTTATAGACACAGAAAATGAAGCTGTTGTCTTTTCTATGTCTAGCCATTCCCAAATACTTGGTGTAGGTATTTCTAAAACTGAAGGAAACATAAACATGTTCGGAGAAATAAATAGAGTTTTTTTGAATATATCACATTCTAATGTAAATATTACTGAGGGAGGTAGATTCGGAAGGGGATATCATAATTTATTTATAAGAAACAATGGCTATGATTTTGCAAATCAAAAACAGATAATTAGTATATCATTAATACCAGTGTTGCCTCCAACTGCTATAACAGTTCAATTCAATCAGTCCGGTTCACCACTTATAGTGAGCGGAATTTATTTCAGTGGGTCTGCAGATGATTTAAACACTTTAGGTGAAGGAAGTACATACGATGTTGAAGAGGAGGGCTCAGTTTTTGGTGAATCACAGTATGCAAGACCAAGTTCTGATTTTTCAACAGGAAATTGGTTGGATTATCTATACAGTGAACCACTTTATGATGATATAGACGAGATTACAGTAGATGATGCTGATTATATTCAATCATCAATTAATCCTTCAGTTGATGTTTGTGATATAGGACTTTCATCTGTTACAGATCCCGAAGTTCATACAGGACATATTGTCAGATATAGATATGCAGCAGTAATGTCAGGAACAGGTAAACCATCAGAAATAGATTTAGTAGTTAGACTCATGGAAGGCACTACTGAAATAGCAAGTTGGTCGCACAGTAATTTAGCTGGCGACCTTCCATTTGTAACATCAACACAAACACTTACGGAAGAACAAGCAAGTCTAATTTCAGATTATTCAAATTTAAGATTAAGATTCATAGCAAACAGGGTTGGAAGAGGTACAAGAGATATCTGGATTGAAATTTCATGGACAGAATTTGAGATTCAAGGCGAAGAAATTAATTATGAAGTAGAGGTTTGGCATAATTCTACTCCAATTAGCTATTCTGGAAATTTATACAGTATTAATGTTACTGTTAATTTCACAACTAATTTTTTTGACACATACTCTTTGCAAATTTATGATTGGACAAATTTACAATGGACTTCTACAGGTTGTGGTTCAGGTGATGTTCAACCAGACACACCAACACAATGGTGGTGTACTGAAAATATTGACCCTATGAACTACAATTCTTCTGATAATATAGTAAGGATTAGAATTAAATCAACTGCTGATTCAGATCAAGGAACTTTAAAAGAAGATTACATACAATATTTTGTTAATTATATTCCACCTTCATAGAAACCTTTATATGCAGAGTTTTGCAATTTTTATAACATGAAAGGAATATCTCCAATTATAGCATCGGTTTTGTTAATTGCAATAACTATGAGTATTGCTGTTGTTTTGGCAGCCTATGTTACTACTTATACTAGAGAGGCTACAGAAGCTATACCATCAGCTTGTATTGGTGGAGCACTGTTCTTTACAGAAACTTCTCCAACATATGATTCAGGAACTTGTGAGATCACCGCAGGTATAGAAGCACAATTTGTTGATTTAAATGGTTTTGTGGTTCAAACTGACAGAGGTGGAGTTATAAGTAATCAACCAACTACAGGCGTTACAGAATTAGATGCAGGTGATGCTGGAACAGTATATGCAGATTTAGGAATTTCACCATGTCCAACAGATGTAGATTATGTCAGAGTTACGACAGCAAATTGTTTCAATGTTAGAACAGCTTGGGCAGCACCAACAGTAGTTTAATAGTTATTTTTTATTTTTAGAAGATTTATTTAGTTAGAGAGGTGATAAAAGTGGCATATAGTCATAAAAATAGTAGAGGAGATACTTTTTGGCTACATCAAAAAGGAAAACTATTTTTCTTTTCTAGAAATCCAGAAGGAGCTATAGATTTACCTCCACATTTGGAAGTATTTGAAAATCCAAGAACAGGTTTGCCAATGGTAAGGAAAAAGAAATAATAACTCTTTCTTTTTTAAATATTAGTTTTAAAATAATAAATAGAATAATATGCCTAAAAGAAAAAAATCTTCTAAAAGAAGAAAAAGAGTTTCTAGACTACCACTAATAGTTTTTCTAATAATTATTTTGCTCTCTTTTGTAACAATAGCATTGGTTAACATGATAAATTTTGAAGACTATCTAATTGCAAATGTTTTAGAGGTTTCAGGAAATACAATAATACTAGGCAATAATTGTACTGCCATAGTTGCTCAAACTTCCCCTGAAAGGGCTCACTCTATTGAAATTGGTAAAAAAGGTATCATAGAACAAAGACCAAACACTCATGACATATTTGCACAGACTTTAAAAAGCTTTAATATAACTTTAGAGCAGGTTACATTAGATAATTTTGAAGAAGGAATCTATTATGCCAATTTGCATTTAAGATCGGGAAATAAATTTTTAGAACTAGATGTAAAACCCTCAGACGGTATTTCTTTAGCTTTGAGAACCAATTCTTCGATTTATATTAACAAAACTCTATTAGAAGAAATTGGTAAGAACATTTGTTAATTAATCTAAACAAATTCTACAATCTTTTATATCAGGAAAAACTTTAATATGAATATCACATAACAACTTTCTCTTTCTAATTGTTTTACAAATATTGCAAAACGAATCTAATCTGGTTAGTGAATTTAAATTACCAGAAGCTATCCTATCAACAAAAATTTCAATCTCTTTATTTATATTTTCATCTTTTTCTATACTTTTAATTTTAGAACCTCTTAGATTTCTCATATATTGTGATATAGCAGATTGGGTTAAACCTAATTTTAAAGCAGCATTTTGTTGTGTTAGTTTATATTTTTCCATTAATCTTTTTGCTATTAAAGCTCTCATTGTAGGAAGGACATACTGTGCAACAATTTCACAATAGGGTTTCATTATAACACTGTTATAAAATAGTATTACAAATTTAAATTTTTAACCCATGTCACTGAGTTAACCTCCGATATGTTTTATAACCGACCAGTAGTATGTATTTAAATATCTTACTATTATAATATTAATTACAAAACAGTAGCAAAGTTTAAATATAGAGATTATTTAATAAATAGAGTGATGAAATGATAGTTTCACAAGACGTTTTAGACGCATTAAAACAAATCGGTTTAAACCTTTATGAAAGAAAACTTTGGGTTGCTTTGCTTTCAAGAGGAACATCTACAGCCGGTGAGTTATCAACATTAGCTAAAGTTCCGCACAGTAGAACTTATGATGTCTTAGAATCTTTAGCAGAGAAAGGTTTTGTAATGATACAATCAACAAAACCTTTAAAGTACATAGCAATTCCTCCAAAAGAGTCCTTAGAAAGAGCAAAGAAAAAATTAAAGGAAAAAATGGAAGTTGGTATAGATAGAATAGAAAAATTTCAAAAATCTTTAGTTATAAAAGATTTAGAAAGAGTTTACAAGAAAGGAGTTAAGATTGTTGAACCTGGAGAAATGACAGGAGCTTTAAAAGGTAGGGATGCTCTGCATAGACAGCTTGAAACAGTTTTTAAAAATGCTAAGAATGAGGTATCAATTTTTACAACAGCAAAAGGTTTAATGGAGTTGAACTCAAACCATAGTGATATTCTAAAGAAAGCAGCTAAAAAGGGAGTAAAAATAAGAATAGCAACCCCACTTGGAAAAAATACATCTAAAATTATAAATAGTTTAAAACAATTTGCTGAAATAAGGAAAATTGATAAACCAAATATTGCAGGAAGATTCGTTGTTTCAGATGGTAGTCATGTTGTTATGGCATTAACAGACGAGGAAGTTCATCCAACACAAGATTTTTCAATGTGGAGCCAAAGCGAACATGTAGCAGAAGATCTATTAGGTCCAATGTTCAATTTCATTTGGAAAAATTTAGAACCAGCTTAATAATTAAAATTATAATTCTGCTTCTGTTAAGGGTTAGTGCCCTTCATCATTTCTTGTTCTTAATGTCATTAAGAATTTGTTTAACAAAATCTTTAACATTTACACCGAATTTAACTTTTCCGTCCCGGGTTCTAACTGCTATACTTTTATTCTTTTCTTCTTTGTCTCCTACAGTCAAAGCATAGGGAATCTTTTCTAACTGCGCATTTCTAATTTTATATTCAACTGTAGTAGAACTTCTATCAACTTCTACTCTTATATCACATTTTTCTAATTCTTCTTTAATATGATTAGCAAATTTAAAATTTCTATCAGTTACGGGAACTATTCTTACTTGAATTGGAGACAACCAAAAAGGAAAAGCTCCTCCATAATGTTCCACTAAAATTCCTATGAATCTTTCTAATGCTCCATATATTGTTCTATGTATCATTACAATCCTATGTGGTTTGTTATCTTCTCCTACATAACTTAAATCAAATTTTTCAGGCATTGCCATATCAAGTTGTATTGTTCCACATTGCCATGTTCTTCCTAATACATCTTTTAGATGAAAATCAATTTTAGGTCCATAAAAAGCTCCATCACCAGGATTTAATTTATAATCTATTTTTAATTCTTCTAATGCTTCTTTTAATGCTGCTTCTGCAGTTTCCCATTGTTCATCTGTTCCAATAGATTTTTCAGGTCTTGTTGAAAGTTCCATATGGTATTCAAGACCAAATGTTTTGTATATTTTATCTGAAAGTTTGATAACTCCAATAATTTCATCTTTTATTTGTTCATTTGTCATGAATATATGAGCATCGTCCTGAGTGATTGATCTTACTCTGAATAAACCTGAAAGAACTCCAGACAATTCTTGTCTGTGAACAAGTCCGACTTCAGCCATTCTTAAAGGAAGTTCTCTATATGAATGAAATCTTGCTTTGTAAATTAACATTCCTCCAGGGCAGTTCATCGGCTTTATTGCAAAATCTGCATCATCAATTTTAGTAAAATACATATTTTCTTTATAGTGGTCCCAATGTCCACTCCTTATCCAAAGATCTTTTCTCAATATAATAGGCGTCTTAACTTCTACATAACCAGCTTTTTTGTGTTCTTCTCTCCAGAATTTCATTAACTCATTCCATAATATAACACCTTTTGGATGAAACAGTGGCATTCCAGGAGCTTCTTCTTGGAAACTGTATAAATCTAGTTGCTGTCCAATTTTTCTATGGTCTCTTTCTTCTGCTTTTCTTTTTAAGTCTAAGAAAGCATTTAATTCTTTTTGGGTTCTAAATGAAATTCCATAAATTCTTTGTAGCATCGGATTGTTAGAATCTCCTCTCCAATAAGCTCCTGATAATTTTATTAGTTTTATTGCTCCAATTTTTCCAGATGAAGGAACATGAGGACCTCTACACATATCAACAAAATCTCCTAATTTGTAAATAGAGATTTTTTCATCTTCCAATTCGCCTATTAACTCTAATTTGAATTTTTCTTTTGCAAACAATTTTTTAGCTTCTTGTTTTGAAATTTCCTTTTTTTCAAATGGTATATCTTTTTCAATTATTTTTTTTATTTCATCTTCTATTTTTTCTAAATCTTCATCAGTGATTTTCAAATTATCAAAATCATAATAAAAACCTTCTTCTATAGAAGGTCCTATACCAAAATGAACATTAGGATAAACTTTCTTTACTGCAGCAGCCATTATGTGAGAAGAGCTATGCCAATAAACTTCTTTCCCTTTCTTATGATCAAAAGTCAAGATTTCTATTTTACAATCCTCTTTTATTGGATAGTTTAGATCAACTATTTTCTCATTTATTCTTGCAGCTAATGCATCTTTGAACAGTCTTTCTCCTAACGTTTTTGCTATTTCTGCAGGAGTAATTCCATCTTTATGTTTTTCAGTTGACTCATCAGGAAATGTTATGTTAACCATAAAACCACTATATTACTATATTTATATAATCTTTTCTTAATTTATTTTATAATTGTATTTAGCCCCGTAGTGTAGCGGCCAAGCACACAGGGCTTTGGTCATAAGACTAAAGCATTGAGCTTTGCTATGAAAGAAACCCTGTAACGCAGGTTCGAATCCTGCCGGGGCTATTCTTTTAAATAATTCTAAATAATGTTACTATTGTGATAAAATGGCTGAAAGAACATTAGGGGTTACTATAATTGCAATTTTGGGTATTATAGGTGCAATTATAATGGTTATTGGCGGAATAATTTTGCTGTTTGTAGGAGCAGCCCTAGTAGCATTTCTCGGACCATTCGGTGCATTAGGAATCATTGGAGGTATAGTAGTCTTAATAGTTGGAATAATTCAGTTTTTAATTAGTTATGGATTATTTAAAATGAAAAAGTGGGCACTATACGTAGAATTAATACTCTTGATAATAGGGATTGTAGGCAGTATAATAATGATGGCATATATCGGTGATTTAACACAAATAATAATCATAATAATATACGCAATTATCTTTTACTACCTATACACCAAGAGAACTTTGTTTTCCTGATACCCCATTTTTTTTATTTTTCATATTTAAACCAAAAGATTTTTAAAGTCTTATTTCTAAATATGCAAATACTCGGTGATAATTATGGGAATGTTTAGTGGAAGAGAACTAAAAAAGAGAAAGAAAAAATACAAGTGGAAAAAAACGAAATATAAAGTCAGGACACTCCAACTAAAAAAGAAAAAAGATCCATTAGAAGGAGCTCCTCAAGCAAAAGGTATTGTTATTAAGAAATATGGAATAGAACAAAAGCAGCCCCATTCAGGTATAATAAAGGTTGTTAGAGTTCAATTGTTAAAAAACAAAAAAGAAATAACAGTTTTTGTTCCTAAATCTGGTGGAATAGGTTTTATTAATGAGCATGATGAGGTTGTTGTTGAAGGTGTTGGAGGTTCTCAGGGAGGTCCTGTTGGTTCTCAGCATGGTTTAAGATGGAAAGTTGTTAAAGTTAATAAAATTCCTTTATCAGAACTCTTAAGAGGAAAGGTTAAAAAAGAGGTTAGATAATGTCTTTAAAAATTTTTGATAAATGGGAAGTAGAAAATATCGATGTTAATGATAATGGTCTAAAAAATTATATAAATTTAAAACCTCTTATAGTCCCTAAAACATTTGGGAGATTTGCAGCAAAGCAATTTCATAAAAGTCAAATGAATATAGTAGAAAGACTTGCAAATCATCTTTTTGTTACAGGTCATAGAGGTAAAAAACATCTTATTACAAGTGGGAGAAATGTTGGAAAAACCTTTAAAGTTTGGAAAATAATTAAAGACACATTTGATATTCTTGAAAAAAATGCAAATAAAAACCCTATAGAAGTTTTTGTTAGAGCTGTGGAGAATGCTGCTTTGAGAGAAGAGATAACTTCTTTCCAAGTTGGTGGTATAATTGTTAGAAAAGCTGTTATAACTTCACCACAAAGAAGAGTTGATATTGCTTTAAGATTAATAACACAAGGGGCATATCAAAAGGCTTTTGCTAATCCTAAAAAAATGGCCGAATGCTTAGCTGATGAAATATTTGCTGCTTATAATAGTGATTCTTCAAAATCTTATGCTGTAAAAGAAAAAGAGAGAAAGGAAAGAGAAGCTGGTGGAGCAAGATAGTTAGGTTATTTTCATATAAGTTAGTTTTTCTAAAATTCCAAAACATTTAAATATGAATACCTCTTATTATTTCAAGTTGTGGTATTATGGCAAAGGAAGAATATAGTGAAAAAGTACAAGAATTGATGAATAATCCAAAGAATATCAGAAATATTGGTATTGTTTCTCATATTCATCATGGTAAAACTACTCTAACCGATAACTTAGCTGCTGCAGCAGGATTGATGGCTAGAGATTTAGTTGGAGAAAGAATGTTAACATGGATTGATGATCAAGAAAGAGAAAGATTAATGACAATTTATGGTGCAACAGTTACAATGTCTCATGATTATGGGGGTGAAAGATACTTAATAAATCTTTTAGACACACCAGGACATGTTGATTTTGGTGCTGATGTTACTCAAGCTATGAGAGCTGTAGACGGAGCTGTAGTTCTTTGCTGTGCAGTTGAGGGTGTAATGCCACAAACAGAAACTGTTTTAAGACAAGCAATAGCAGAAAGAGTTAAACCTGTTTTATTTATTAATAAAGTTGACAGAGCAATAAGAGAACTAAAATTAACATCTGAACAATTGCAAAAAAGACTAGCAAAAATTGTTGTTGATGTTAATAAGTTTATTCAAAGACATGTTGAAAAACAATATGCTAAAGATTGGGTAGTAAAAGTTGAAGATGGTTCTGTTGCATTTGGTTCAGCTTTGAAAAAATGGGCAATTTCTGTTCCTTTCATGGAAAGGACAGGAGTAACATTTAAAGATATAATTGATTTATGCTCTCAAGAAAAAAATGAGGAATTAGCAGACAAAGCTCCAATGCATATTGTTGTTTTAGATATGGTTATTAAACACTTGCCAAATCCTCTAGAGGCTCAAGCTTACAGAATAGAAAGAATTTGGGAGGGTGATGTTAACTCAGAAATCGGTAAACAATTAGTTAACTGCGATCCAAATGGAAAATTAGCTGCAGTTATAACTAAAATTACTTCTGATCCGCATGCTGGCATGATATCAACTTCAAGAATTTTTTCTGGTAAATTAACTAAAGGACAGAATATACATTTTGTTGATACTGGAAGAACTGCAAAAACTCAACAAGTTACAACATTTATTGCTTTAAGAAGGATACCAGTTGAGTATGCGCTTGCAGGAAATGTTGTTGGTATAGTTGGTTTATCAGAAGCTGCTGTTGGTCAAACAATAACTGAACCAGATTTTTCATTAGAAACTTTTAAAGCTATAAAACATATTTTTGAGCCAGTTGTTACAAAATCAATTGAACCTAAACATCCACAAGATTTACCCAAATTAATAGAAATCCTTAAAACATTAAGTAGAGAAGATACTACATTAAAAGTTAAAATAAATCCAGAAACTGGAGAAACTTTAGTTTCGGGTTTAGGTGAACTACATTTAGATGCAAAAGTTGAAAGGAAAATTAAAGAAAAAGGAATAGAAATTATAGCTTCGCCACCCATTGTTGTTTATAGGGAAAGTATTTTTTCCAATTCTCCTGTTATAGAAGGAAAATCTCCAAACAAACATAATAAATTTTATATTTCTGTTGAACCTCTTCCAAAAGAGATTTACAAAGTAATGACAGAAGGAGAAATAAGAGATGGAGAAATAAAAGGAAAGAATCTGGAATTAAGAAAGAGATTACAGGAATTAGGAATGAGTAAATCAGATGCAAAAGATTTAATTTTAATTCATAATCACTGTATGTTTTTAGACTGTACAAAAGGTATTCAATATTTAAATGAAGCTATGGAAAATATAAAGGCTGCATTTATAAAAGTTATGGATGGAGGCCCTTTAGCACAAGAACCTTGTGCAGCTGTTATTGTTAGGTTGCATGATGCTGAATTGCATGAAGATGCTGTTCACAGAGGACCAGCACAGATTATGCCATCCATTCGTCGTCCAATTAATCAAGGCATGTTAAAAGCAGGTACTAGTTTTCTAGAACCCAGACAAATAATCAGGATAGATACTCCACAGGATTATATAGGAAATGTGACTGCTGAAGTTGGGAACAGGAGAGGAGAAATTCTAAATGTTGAACAAGAAGAATACACAGCAATTGTTACAGCCAAAGTTCCTGTTGCTGAAATGTTTGGTTTTGAAGGTGCTTTGAAGTCTGCTACAGGCGGTAAAGGCTTTCAATCTTTAATGGATGTTATGTTCGAGAAAATACCAAATGACCTAAGAGACCAGGTTGCTTTAAAAATTAGAGAAAGAAAAGGAATGCCTAAAGAAATTCCTAAATCTGAAATCTAAATCATAAACCTTTAAATAATTATATTTTTAATAAGCTAAAAGGTGATTTTATGGCAGAAAAACCACACTTGAACTTAGTGACTATTGGTCACGTAGATCATGGAAAATCTACTTTAATTGGTAGAATGCTATATGATACTGGTAATTTAAGAGAAGAAGATTTAAGAAAACTAAAAGAATTAGCAAAAGAATTAAAAAAAGAAACCTTTGAGTTTGCTTTTGTAATGGATAAATTAAAAGAAGAAAGAGAAAGAGGAGTTACAATAGATGTAATGCACAAGAGATTTGATACAGCAAAATATTATTTCACAGTTATTGACGCACCAGGTCACAGAGACTTTGTTAAAAACATGATAACAGGTGCTTCTCAAGCAGATGCTGCCTTGTTAGTTGTTTCAGCAAAGCAAGGAGAATTTGAGGCAGGTGTTGGAGCAACTGGGCAAACAAGAGAGCACGTGTTCTTAATAAAGGTTTTAGGTGTAAAACAAATCGTAGTTGCAGTAAACAAAATGGATACTGTTGATTACAACCAAGAAAGATACAATAAAGTTAAAGAGGAAACAGAAAAACTTTTGAGAACTGTTGGTTATGATACAAGCAAAATGTTATTTGTTCCAACTTCAGCTTGGGAAGGATATAATGTTGCAAAAAAACCAGAAAAAGCAACATGGTATAAGGGACCAACATTATATGAAGCGCTTGATACATTTATTGTACCAGAAAAACCAGTTGAAAAACCTTTAAGACTTCCAATTCAAGATGTTTATACAATAACTGGAATTGGAACAGTTCCTGTTGGAAGAGTAGAAACAGGTGTTTTGAAAACAGGAGACAATTTAATATTTATGCCAGGTGGTGTAAAAGGCGAGGTAAAATCAATAGAGATGCACCATGAACAAATTCCAGAAGCAAAGCCAGGAGACAATGTTGGCTTCAGTGTTAGAGGTATAAGCAAGGCTGATGTAAAAAGAGGAGATGTTGCAGGTTTAGAATCAAATCCTCCAACAGTTGCAAAAGAATTTACAGCACAAATAATTGTATTACATCATCCAAATGTTGTAACAAAGGGTTACACTCCAGTATTTCATTGTCACACAGCACAAGTAGCATGTAAAATAACAGAAATACCAAAGAAAATTGATCCAAAAACAGGAGCAGTAATTAAAGAAAATCCAGATTTTATAAAGACAGGAGATGCGGCAATTATAAAATGTGTCCCAAGTAAACCAATGGTTATTGAAAATTCAAAAGATTTTCCAGAGTTGGCAAGATTCGCAATTAGAGATATGGGTCAAACGGTTGCTGCAGGAGTTTGCTTAGAAGTTACTCCTGCCAAATAATTTTTTCTTTCTTAACTTCTTCTTTATTTTTTTCTTTTTAGTAAATTATTTAAAAACATACTTGAAACACCAAGTAATATATAAATTGAAAATTCTAAATTCTAAGTGTATGAATTGGAAAGAATTTTGGATTGGATTTATAGTTGGATTTATAATTTGTCTAGGATTTGGTATATTTATTCTAGCATATTATAGTGGGTGATGAAAAGTGAAAGATTTTATCAAAGGTTTTGTAATAGGTTTAGCTTTTGCTTGCTTAATAATTTTTTTATTAATTAGATTTTCTTATGAATATCATATGTCTAGGATATTTGCAAGTATACCTTCAGAAGAAAGGGCAAAAGTTAAATATTGTAGTATATTATTGAGAACTCGAAATGGTTGTAATATCCTCTATAATGTTTCAACTAATTCTATTTTTATAGAAGATTTTGATGCTAATAGAAATGGAGAATTAGATGATAAAGACACATTATTTGAATTATGTAAAAATTATTATGGTGCAATTAGTGATTGTGAATGTAAAAAAGTTTGTGGTTGTGATATTCAGTGTGATTAAATGACTTTTAAACAAGTCATGAATAGGCTATTTCTAAAAATCCGACTTAAAACATATATGCTTATGTTTTAAGTAAATTATTTAAATACTTTAACAAATACATAGTGAATATGCAAAAAGCAAGAATAAAACTAATGAGTGCAGATCCCAAGAAACTAGATGAGGTTTGTAATGAATTAAAAACAATAACTGATAGATTTGGCGTAGCCATGCGTGGGCCTATACCATTACCAACAAAAAAATTAAAAGTTGTTACAATGAAAACTCCTTGTGGAGATGGAACAGGTCATGGAAATGCTACTTGGGATAGATGGGAAATGAGGATTCATAAAAGAGTTATTGATGTTTCTGCTGATGAGAGAACATTAAGACAAATAATGAGAATAACTATTCCTGATGGAGTTTCTATAGGTATTCAATTAAGAGATTAATTATTTTCTAGATATTTAATGGAATTTTTTTAAATATAAAAACTCTTTTAATAAATATTCTTTATGCCGAGATCGCATAACATGGTAGTGCGCTAGCTTGGAGAGCTAGTGGTCGAAAGGCCATGGGGGTTCAAATCCCTCTCTCGGCGCAATTTATTTATTTTAATTAATAATAATCTATTAGGTGAAAAAGATGTGTGGTTGCGGATCAAAGAAGAAAAAGAAGAAAAAATAACTTTAAATAATTCTTTTTCTCATCTTTCTTATGTTTGAGAAAACAGCAATGGTAATTGTAGCTAATACTTTACCTTCTTTAGAACAAATAGGTGGGATAGCATTAGGAATAGCTCTAGGCTTAGATCCAATTTATACATTATTGATATCATTATTAGTTAATTGTCTTTTATTTTTTCCAGTATTTTTTGGATTAAAATTATTTTACAAACGTTTTTTATCGAAAATAAGAATTTTTAATAAATATATACAAAGAGTCAGGAGAATAGGCAAACCATATATTGACAAATATGGAATTGTTGGTTTAACCATGTTTATTTCTTTACCAACACCTTTAACAGGAACATATACAGCTTCTATTTTAAGTTGGTTCCTAGATTTAGATTGGAAAAGGTCTTTTATTGCTATAGCAATAGGTTCTACTATAGGCGGTATAATTATTTTACTAAGTTCTGTTGGTTTTTTAAACATTTTGAAGCTATTTTTTAATATTTGATACAAAAAATAGAAAAATTTAAATATCTAACTTTCTATAGATTACATAGATTATAACATAGCTTATAAACTATCGGTTTCGAGTGATAAAATGAGCTTATTAAAAGGAATCAGAAGCACTGTTTCATCCATATATCCCATTTTTAATGGTAAACCCGAGAGTTATTTAGTATGCTCTCTTAGTCTTAGGGGTGAAACTATAAATGTTCTTGGAAATCACAATCCAAAAACAATTGACCCTGGAAAAAATTATGAAATTTCTGTAGAAAAGACAGATTACGATAGACTAAGAGGACTTCTAGGAATGGGAGGACTCACAAGTGTTTTAAGTTCAGAAAGAAAAATTAGAGATTGTAATGGTACAATGTGTTTTAGTGTAAGTGGTTTTGAATATCGAGAATTAGCAAAATTTGAAAAATTTTTAAATGAGAAAAACGGTAAAAAAGAGCAAAAATCTGGTCCTCCAACACCAATCTATAAAAATGGAGGATGGAGACCACCTAAAGAGATGAGAAATGCATGGAATTATGTTGCTAGAAAGAGAAAGAATTTTCCAAGATTTGGAACTGGCAAAAAATTTGAAAACGCTTAAATACTTTCTTAAATATATTTAATTCTGGAAAGTTTTCACGAAAAAGCGTGTTCTGAGAAGATTTAAATAGGTTTAAAATTTCATATTATAAAATGTGATTTAATGCCACAAAGAAAAAGACCTGGTAGAGGAAGCAAAGCATTTTACCCTAGAAAAAGGGCTAGACGTATTTATCCTCGGATAAAATCATGGCCTAAGTCCAAAGAAGTAAAACTTTTGGGATTTGCTGGATATAAGGCTGGGATGTCACATGTTATATTAATTGATAATAATCCAAACTCAACAACAAGGGGCCAACAGATAACAAGACCAATAACAATCCTTGATTGCCCTCCTCTTTCTGTTTTTGGTTTTAGATGCTATATAAACAATAAATCTTCTTCTGATGTTTTTTCTGAAAAAATAGATAAAAATTTATCAAGAAAAATAAAGGTTCCTAAAAAACCAAAAAACCTTGAAGAACAATTATCAAAAATACCAAAAAATGTTTCTAAAATAAATTTAATTTGTCGTACAAATCCTAATTTTAAGAAAAAACCTGAAATTTTTGAGATTGCTTTAGGAGGTTTTGTAGAAGAACAGCTAAAATATGCTAAAGAAGTTTTAGGAAAAGAAATAAAAGCCTCTGATGTATTTAAAGAAGGGGATTTGGTTGATGTTGTTGCTGTAACAAAAGGAAAAGGTTTTGAAGGTCCAGTTAAAAGATTTGGTGTAAGAACTCATTGGAGAAAAGCTCAACAAATGCAAAGACATGTTGCTCCATTAGGTCAGAATGAACCAGGAAAAGTTAGATGGACAATTCCTCAAGCAGGTCAAACAGGTTTTCAAACAAGAAATGAATTAAATAAAAGAATTTTAAAAATTTCTGATGGTTTTAATGTTAAGGGTGGGTTTGTAAATTATGGTAATGTTTCTGGAGATTGTGTTTTATTAGAAGGTTCTGTACCCGGTCCTAAAAAAAGATTAATAAGATTAAGATTTGCTATAAGGCCAAAGAAAGTATATCCAGTTGATATCAAATACACTTCTACAGAGAGTAAGCAAGGTGTATAAAATGAAAGAGAGTTTTGGTTATATTAAAACAATGGAACTGGGAGCTAACAGAATCCTTGTAATAATGTCTAACATAAAACAACCAGTAGCTGGATCTGAACAGTTTATAATATCATATGATATTCTTGATATGCTTCCAAAAATTGGGAGAAGAAAAATAGGCACTGATTTAGATGTTCATGAATTGAATGATATTATGTATCATCGCTTAAGACACTTAATAAAAATAAATGGTGAAAGTTTATGAAAACAATTGTTTTTGATGTTCAGGGTAATCAGAAAAGCGAGATCGAATTACCCAAACTATTTAATACAAATTTCAGACCAGATTTAATAAAAAGAGCTGTATTATCTATTCAAAGTCATAAAAGACAACCTTATGGTCCAAATAAATTAGCTGGAAAAAGATCATCAGCTCATTATCATGGAGTAAGAAGAGGTCCACACCACATGATGAATATAGAAAGAGCTAGAATGGCTAGAATACATGGTGGTCCCCCAAATTTACAAATGACAGCAAGAGTTATTCCTGGAGCAGTTAAAGGAAGAAAAGCTCATCCTCCAAAAATTGAGAAGATTTGGTATAGAAAAATTAATAATAAAGAAAGAGTTTTTGCTATTAAGTCTGCAATAGCAGCTACAGCTTTAAAAGACATTGTATTAAAAAGAGGACATTTAGTTGACAATATTAATTTACCTATTGTTATTGATGATTCTTTACAAGAATTTAAAAAATCAAAAAATGTTAAAGAATTTTTAGAAAAAATAGGCTTGAAAAAAGAATTAGAAAGAGCAAAAAATAAAAAAGTTAGAGCTGGTAAAGGAAAAAGAAGGGGTAGAAAATATAAGAAGAAAAAATCTGTTCTTTTTGTTATTTTTGAAGATAAAGGAATTTTTAAAGCAGCAAAAAATATTCCTGGTGTTGATATTTGTTTGGCAACAAATCTGAATGCTGAATTATTGGCTCCTGGAACTCATGCTGGAAGACTTACAATTTTTACAGAATCAGCAATTAAAAAACTTGGTGAGGTTTATGGTTAAATGGGAAAAAATGCAATCTAATTTAATTACTAGATTAGCTAGGAGAATTAAGGGGGAGGAATGTTTTATCCATTCTTCACATCCACAATATTCTTTATGCTTAAAACATCCATTCCCATTAACTGATAATCTTTACAGTATTAAAGTATATCAAAATGGAAACGAGATAGAAGAGATTAATAAATTACCAGAACATTCGTTAGGTCATATGTTGGTTTTAATAGGAAAAAGATTGGTGAATAAAAATGCCTAAAAAAACAAAAAAGAAAGAAGAAAGACCATTGTTAGTTGATCCTTGGAGTATTTTATCTTATCCTTTACTAACAGAAAAAGCAATTGGAAAAATAGAAACTGAAAATAAGTTGATTTTTATTGTTAATAGAAAATCAAACAAAAAACAAATAAAATGGGCAACTGAAAAAGCTTTTAATGTTGAGGTTGATAATGTTAGAACTTTGATTGATAGAAAAGGAAGAAAAAAGGCTTGGATAAAACTTTCAAAAGAATATTCAGCAAGTGACATTGCTACTAGATTAGGTATGTTGTGATAATATGGGTAAAAGAATAATTCAAAGAGCAAGAGGAAAAGGAGGGCCTCGTTATCGTAGCCCGGGCCATAGATTTGTAAGTAAAATTAAATATGGATTTAAAAAAGGAAAAGTTATTGATATTGTTCATGATCCTGGAAGAGATGCGCCCTTAGCTAAAATAAAAACAGATGATAAAGAAATTTTCATAATAGCTGCTGAAGGTTTAAAAGTTGGTGATGTTTTAGATATGGATGGTGAAGTAAAAAAGGGAAATGTATTATCATTAAGTAAAATACCAAAAGGTTCTTTTATCTTTGCTATGGAAAATTATCCTGGTTCAGGTCCAAAACTTTGTTGTTCTCCTGGAACAAAAGCAATCATAGTTTCTCATGAATCCAATAAAGTTATTGTTCAAATGCCTTCAAAAGAATTCAAATCTTTTAATCCTAAATGTTTGGCAACAATAGGAATACCTGCTGGTGGCGGTAGAAGAGATAAACCATTTGTCAAAGCAGGTCAAAAATTTTATTTAATGAAAACAAGAAACAAGCTTTGGCCAAGGACATCAGGAGTGAAAATGAATCCAGTTGATCACCCATTTGGTGGTAGAACAAAACCAGGAATTCCAATGACAGTTTCAAGACATGCTTCTCCAGGTTCAAAAGTTGGTTCATTAGCAGCTAGAAGAACTGGTAGAAAGAAAAAGAAGTGATAATATGGCTAGAGTATTTTTGTATAAAGGAAAAGAAATTGAACAATTGCAAAAAATGAGTTTAGAAGAATTTGCAAAATTAGTTCCAGCAAGAGAGAGAAGAAGTTTATTAAGAGGTTTTAATGATACTGAGAAAAAGTTTTTAGAAAAGTTAAGAAAATCTGAAAAACCTGTTAAAACACATTTAAGAGAAATGGTGATTATACCAGAAATGTTGTTTAAAAAAGTTTTGATTCATAATGGTAAGGAATGGATATTAGTTGACATAAAAGCTGAAATGCTTGGACATCGTTTAGGAGAGTTTGCCTTAACAAGAAAGAAAGTTACCCATTCAGCACCTGGAGTTGGTGCTACTAAATCGTCAAAGTTCCTTCCACTAAAGTGATGTTATGAAATATTCAATAAAATCCAAAGAAAAGGTCCGTGCTCTAAGTACAGTTTCAATATCGCACATACATGCGTCAAAAGTTTGTAAAGTTTTGAATAGAAAAAAATTTAGTGATGCAAAAAAGTTTTTAGAGAAACTGATTAACAAAGAAGTTTCAATTAATGGAAAACATTTTACTAAAACTTCTGAAGAGATTTTAAAAATTTTAAATCAGTTGGAAAGTAATGCGAGAACTTTGGATTTGGATCTGAATTCACTAAATCTTTTCATATCATCCCATAAAGGAACTACTATGTATAGAGGTAGACGAGATAGGAGACATGGTATTAAATTAAAATCAGCTCACATACAAGCTGTTTTGAGTGATAAAGATGGCTTTGGAAAAAAAGTTCGTGAAAGAAGCAATAAGAAATAGAGACGTAGAAGAATTTTTAGCAAATTCTTTTTCTAGAGCAGGCTATAGTCATTCGGAAATACAAAGAACGCCATTAAGCATAAGAATCACTGTTTATGCTCATAAACCAGGAATAATAATCGGAAGAGGTGGAAAAAATATAGATACTATGATACAATCTTTAAAAGAAAGATTTGGTTTTGAAAATCCACAATTAGATGTTCAAGAAATAAAAATTCCAGACTTAGACCCCTTTATTATTTCAAAATGGATAGTATCTGCAATTGAAAGAGGAATAAATTATAAAAGGGTTGCACATTTGGCCTTAGAAAGAGTTATGGGTGCTGGTGCTGTTGGTGTTGCAATTAGAATATCTGGAAAAATAGGAGGCGATATGGCAAGAACAGAAAAGTTCTCTGAAGGCTATTTGAAATATTCAGGAGAGCCTGCAGAAACAGATGTTAAGACAGCTTATGCTCAAGCAAATGTCAAGTTAGGAACAATAGGAGTTCAAGTTAGAATATTAATAGAACCACCTAAAGAATTAGAAGTCTTAAAAAAGATTGAAAAACTGTCAGATGTGGTTGAAGAAGAAAAGGTAGAAGAAGAAACAAAAGAAGAACCTAAAGAAGAAAGTGAAGAAAAGGAGGTAGAAGAGGTTGGCAATAATAAAGAAAAAACAGATTAAAGAAATGACTCATGTTGATCTTATCAATAGATTAAATGAACTGAGATTGGAATTAGTAAAAGAGAAAGGACAGATTGCTATTGGAGGAAGTCCTACTAATCCTGGAAGGATTAAAGAAACTAAAAAAACAATAGCGAGAATTTTAACTGAACTAAAAAGGAGGGGAGAAAAAACTGCCTGAAGTATGTCCGATTTGTGGCTTGCCTAAAGAGCTTTGTATTTGTAAGATCATAGCAAAAGAGGAAGCAAAGATAAAAGTTTACCTTGTAAAAAGGACCTATGGAAAGTCAGTGACTATAATAGACGGAATCGAAGAAAAAGCGAATCCTAAGGATTTGGCAAAAAAATTAAAAACAAAACTGGCATGTGGGGGAACTTACAAAAATGGCAAGATAGAACTTAGAGGCGATCATAGAAGAAAATTAAAAAAGCTCTTAATTGATGCAGGCTTTCCAGAAGAAAAAATTGAAGTTGAATAAAATGATCACAGCAAAGAACTTGATTAGACATGAATTAATAGGCTTGAAAGTAGAGATTGAAAAAAGCTTTAATAAATCCCATAATGGAATAAAAGGTTCAGTTGTTGATGAAACAAAAAACCTTTTAATAATAGAAACTGGGAAAAAGATAAAAAAAATTCAGAAAAGAGGAACAAGCTTCATATTTACAATTCCAAATGGCAAAAAAGTTAAGGTTGATGGAACAGTAATCACAAAGAGGCCCGAGGATAGAATAAAATTAAAGGTGAAAAAATGGTGAAACAAAAAACCAGAAACATAGGCTTAGATGTTAAATCACCTAAAAAGACATGTAAAGATATTAAATGTCCATTTCATGGAAGACTTTCAATAAGAGGTAGAGTTTTTGTTGGAAGAGTTGTTAGTGATAAAGCATCAAAAACTGTAATTGTTAGGTGGGATTACCATCGTTACAATCCTAAATATGAGAGATATGAAAGAAGACATGGTAAGGTTGCAGCTTATAGTCCTGAATGCATGAATGCCAAAGAAGGTGATATTGTTAAAATTGCTGAGTGCAGACCATTATCCAAAACTAAAAAATTTGTTGTTATTGAGAAGGTGGAGAAAAAATGAAACCAATATCAGCAAAGGTAACAAAAGGCTTGCAAGTAGGAAGTTATATTAAATGTGTAGATAATTCAGGAGCAACATCCCTTCAAATAGTAGCTGTCAAAGGTTATAAAGGAGTAAAGAGTAGAATTCCGGGTTGTGGAGTTGCAAGTTGGATTATTTGTTCTGTAAAAGAGGGTGAACCAAAAATAAAACATGAAGTTGTTAATGCAGTTATAGTTAGACAAAAAAAAGAATACAGAAGAAAAAACGGAATGAGAGTTAAATTTGAAGATAATGCTGCTGTTTTAATTAGCGAAAAAGGTGAACCAAGAGGAACTAAAATTAAAGGACCGATCGCAAAGGAAGTTGTTGAAAGATTTTCAATGATTGGTAAAATTGCTACTATGGTGTTATAATGAGATCAAAAAAACCAAGAAAACAAAGAAAAGCATTGTATAACGCACCTTTACATAAGAAACATAAATTATTCTCTGCTCATTTGTCAAAAGATTTGAGAAAGAGATGGAGAAAAAGATCATTACCAGTTAGAAAAGATGATGAAGTAAAAGTTATGAAAGGAAAATTTAAAGGAACCATAGGAAAAATAACAAAAGTTGATTTAAAAAAACTAAAAATTTATATTGAAAAAGTTAAAAGAAGAAAAGTTTCAGGAGAAGAAGTTCATGTTTCAATACATCCTTCAAATCTGTTAATATTAAATCCTGCTATGGATGATAAAAAAAGATTAAAAATAATTAATAGATCTAAAAAAGGTGAAAAAGTTGGCAAAGTTAAAAAGACTAGCAGCTCCTAAATGGTGGCCAATTGAAAGAAAAACAAAGAAATTTACAGTTGTGTCTAGAGGTCCACATCCAAAAGACCTTTCTTTACCTTTACTTATTTTAATAAGGGATGTTTTTAAGCTTGCTGAAACAGGAAAAGAATCTAAGTCAATAATTAAAAAAGGTGAAATTCTTGTAGACAATAGAAAAGTAAAAGATCCGAAATTTGGAGTTGGAATTTTTGATGTTATTGAAATTCCAGCTTTAAAAAAAGCATGGAGAGCCATACCAAAAAATGGTTTAACTTTTATTGAAATACCAAAAAAAGATAAAAAATTAAAAATTTGTAAGATAATTGATAAAAAAACTTTGAAAGGAAATAAAACACAATTGAATATGAACGATGGTAGAAACATCTTAACAAATAAAAAATATTCTACTCAAGATTCTTTATTAATTGAATTACCAGAACAAAAAATAATTGAACATATAAAATTTGAGGAAGGCTCAATTGCAATGGTTTTAAGAGGCAAGAATGCTGGTATAATTGCTAAAATAAAAGAAATAGAAAAAAATAGAGTTTGGTTAGGTGAAGAAAAAACTTTTGAAGTTCCTAAAAGACTGTTAATCGTAGTTGGTAAAGATAAGATCATGATAAAGTTAGAGTGATTAAATGGATAGTAGGATTAGAATCGGTAGTGCAGTAGTTTTAGAGAATGGTGAAGGAGAGATATTATTAACTAAAAGAAAATACTCACCTGAAAAAGGAAAATGGGTCCTTCCAGGTGGTGGAATAAATTTTGGTGAAACTTTTAAAGAAACTGCTGAAAGAGAATTAAAAGAAGAAACAGGTCTTCGCATATCTATTGGAGATCGTATTGGCGTATACGAGCTTATTAAACCAAAAACAGGTCTTCATAGAGTTATAGCTTATCATAGAGCTACATTAGTAGACGGAACTTTGAAAGTAGCAGATGATGCTGATGACGGAATGTGGATAAAACCTGAAAAAATTAGTTCTGTGGAAAATCTTGGTGATCTGGTTACTAAAGTTTTAAAAAATGGTGATTATATATGAATCCTATGAGAAAAATTCAAATAGAAAAAATAACAATAAATATTGGTTGTGGTGAAGCAGGAGAAACTCTTGAAAAAGCTAAAGCACTATTAGAAAATCTAACCGCTAAAAAGGTTGTTATAACAAAGACTCATAAAAGAACAACTTTTGGAACTGCTGGAGGAAGACCAATTGGCTGTAAAGTTACTTTAAGAGGAAAAGACGCAGAAGAATTTTTAAAAAAGGCACTTGATGCAGTAGATAATAAACTTTCAAAAATTGTTTTTGATGTTCAAGGAAACTTTTCTTTTGGTATAAGAGAACATATTGATATTCTTGGAGTGAGATATGATCCTGAAATTGGTATTTTTGGTATGGATGTTTGCGTAACTTTGGAAAGACCGGGATTTAGAGTTAAAAGAAGGAAAGTATCAAGCAAAATAGGTAAAAAACATTTAATAAAACCTGAAGAAGCTATGGAATGGATTGCTAAAAATTATGGAGTTGAAATTATATGAGAATATTTACTATGATAATTTTAGGTTTGATGTTAATTTTTTTGGCAGTAGTATTTTTTGTTCAGGAATCTTATGTTCCAACTGAAAAAAACCAATATAAATATTCACCAACAGAATTCATAGAACCTATTGAAAGATTTTTAAAATGTTTTGAAGATAGCGATTGTATAAAGGTCAGAGGTTCAGTTTGTCCTCCAAGTTCAGGAGGAACCGAAGTATGTGTTGATAAAGATTTTTTTCAAGAATATCTTTCAGAAATAGAAAAAAAAGCTGGAAGAGAGAATGAAATTGAATGTCCAGAAATATATTTGGTAAGTAATAAAACTTGTAGTTGTATTGAAAATACATGTGTTTTAATGTGATGTTATGAAAACAGAAAGAAAAGAAAGAAAATTTGGAAGAGGAAGTAGAACTTGTAGACGTTGTGGTAGAAAAGGTGCTATAATCAGAAAATATGGTTTATATTATTGTAGACAATGTTTTAGAGAAATAGCTAAAAAATTAGGATTTAAAAAATATTCGTGATATTTATGAAACATGATTTGTTATCAGATGTTTTATCTGCAATAAAAAATGGTGATAAGTCTGGAAAAAGAGAGACAGTTACTTCTTTTTCTAGATTAGTTAAGGACGTTTTGTTAATATTACAAAAACACAATTTCATAGGAGATTTTGAATACATAGACGATAAAAGAGGGGGTAAAATTAGAATACAACTTTTAGGAAAAGTTAATGATTGTAATTCGATCAAACCTAGATTTTATGTTAAAAAAGATGAATATGAGAAATGGGAAAAAAGATTTTTGCCAGCTGTTGGTTTTGGTCTACTTATAGTTTCCACACCTCAAGGAATAATAACACATGATATTGCAAAGAAAAAAAATATTGGAGGAACACTCTTAGTTTATGTTTATTAGTGGTAAATATGGAGAGAATAGTTGAAATTCCAGAAGGAATACAAATAGAATTGGATAATTTTAAAGTTAAGGTCACTGGATCTAAAGGAACTTTAGAAAAAGATTTTAATAGTCCTTTATTTAGAAAAGATATAACAATCAAGAAAACCGATAATAAAATTTTAATATCTTCAGAATCTAAACGAAAAAAAGTTAAAGCAATGTTAGGAGCAATCAAAGCCCATATTCTTAACATGATTAGAGGAGTTACAGAAGGATACACAACAAAATTAAAAATAGTTTACATGCATTTTCCATTTACAGTTAAAATTTCAGGTAAAGAACTTTCGGTAAACAATTTCTTAGGTGAGAAAACCCCTAGAAAAACTAAGATTATTGGTGATTGTAAAGTTGACGTTAAAGGCGATGAAATAACTGTAACTGGAATAAACAAAGAAGATGTTGGTCAGACTGCAGCAAATTTAGAAAGAACAACGTGGATAAGGTCAAGAGATAGAAGAGTTTTCCAAGATGGGATTTTTAGGTTAAAGTGATTTTATGAAAAAATTAAAATTGAGAGTTAAAAGAAAGAGAAAAAAACCAGAATTTATAAGACAAAGTGGAAGAAACTTAAAAAGATTAGGAAAAAAATGGAGAAGACCTCGTGGTAGTCAATCAAAACTTAGACAACATAAAAAAGCCAGAGGGTTTATTCCACATCCAGGTTATGGCTCTCCTAAATCTGTTAAAGGTTTACATCCTTCTGGATTTGAAGAGGTGTTGGTTTTTAATGTAAAAAATTTAGAAAAAATTAATCCAGAAAAACAAGCATGTAGAATTGCTTCAGCTGTTGGAATGAAGAAAAGACTTAAGATTATGGAAAAGACCAAAGAATTAAAAATAAAAGTTTTAAATCCATTAAGAATTGAAATTAAAAAAATTGAACCCCCAAAAGAAGGTGAGAAAAAATGAAAATAAAGTTTTTAGGTCACTCAGCATTTTTGATTGATGATTTACTTACTGATCCGTTTATTAAAAACAATCCTATTTGTCCAATTAAAGTTGAAGACATAAAATGTAAAATAATTTGTGTAACCCATGATCATCATGACCATTTAGGAGATGCCTTTGAAATAGCAAAAAATAATGATGCAACCATAGTTGGAATTTACGACATGGTTAAAGAAGCTGATGAAAAAGGTTTGAAAACAGAACTTATGAATATAGGAGGACCAATAAAGGTTGAAAATTGGGAAATAAGACTTGTTCCAGCTACCCATTCAGGAAATCCTATTGGTTTTGTTTTGAAAAAAGATAATAAAACAATCTATCATGCTGGAGATACTGGGTTGTTCATGGACATGATGTTGATAGGAGAATATAATATTGATGTTGCTTTGCTTCCTATTGGCGGAAGATATACGATGGATATTGAACAAGCCGTTGAAGCTTGTAAAATGTTAAAATGTAAAAAAGTGATACCAATGCACTATAACACTTGGAATACGATAGAAGCAAACCCTGAAGGATTTAAGAAAAAAGCTCCTTGCGATGTTATAATTTTAAAATCAGGAGAAACTTTTGAGGTATGATTATGTATTTAATTGGAAAAAGAAGATGTCCATCCTGTGGAGTAAAAGGACAGCGTTGGAAAGAAAATCCAGATGTTTTAATTTGTCCTAGTTGTCAGACTTTTTTCAATGAGTTCGGTGTTATTTTGGAATCAGAAATTGAAAGAGATGATGTGATTACATGAATTTGCAAAGAAAACTTGCAGCAAAAGTATTGAACTGCGGTACTGAAAAGGTTTGGATAGATCCAAAAAATGAAAAAGTAAGGCAAGCAATGACAAGAAGAGACATAAGAAGATTTATTAAAGAAGGTATTATAAAAAAACTTCCTGATAAGAAAAAAACAAAAAGAAAAACAAAAAAAAGACAACAAAAAATTGGAAGTAGAAAAGGTTCAAGAGGAGCAAGACTGGGTAAAAAAACCAGTTGGTTAAGAATCGTGAGGCCTCAGAGAAGATTATTAAAAGAATTAAAAGAAAAAGGACAATTAAAACCTCTTGCTTACAGGAAAATTTACAAAATGATAAAAGGTAGTGCATTTAGAAGTAAAGCACATTTGATGTCTTATCTAAAGGATAAAGAACTTTTAAAAGAGGAGAAAAAATGAAAAGATTACATTTAATGCAATTTAAGAGAAGAAGAGAAAAGAGAACAAATTATAAGAAAAGATTAGCCTTGTTAAAATCTGGAAAAACTAGACTTGTTGTAAGAAAAAGTCTATCTAATATTTCTGTCCAATTTATTAATTTTAAAAATAAAAATGATGAAACAATTGCTTCTGCAAATTCAACTGAATTAAAAAAATTAGGTTGGAATAAGACCGGAAATGTTCCTGCTGCATATTTAACAGGTTTATTAGCAGGCAAAAAAGCAAGAAATAAAAAAATAGAAGAAGCAGTTTTAGATTTAGGAGTACAAACTTCAACAAAAGGTTCAAGACTTTATGCAGCACTAAAAGGAGTTTTAGATTCAGGGATAAAAGTTTCCCACTCTGAAGAAATTTTACCTGCTGAAGACAGGATTAGAGGAAAACATATTTCAGGAGATATTGAAAGACAGTTCGAAGATATAAAAAATAAAATAGTTGGTTAATATGCCGAGAGAACCGAAAAAACAAGAAGTTGAAAAAGAAGAAAACATAGAAAAAGCAGAAGAAATAGTAGAAGAGAAATCTAAAGTTGTGGTTCCCGAAGGCTGGGAACCTAAAACAATGTTAGGGAAAAAAGTTTTTTCAGGAGAAATATCAGATATAGCAGAAGTTTTTGCCAAAGGAATTAAGATTGCTGAACCTCCAATAGCAGATGTTTTGCTACCTAATCTTGAGAGGGAAATAATTCTTATTGGCGGATCTACTGGAAAAGGTGGAGGAATAAGAAGAACTCCTTTCAAAAGAACTTCAAGAATGCATAAAAGTGGTAGACGCTATAGTATATCCACAATGGTAGTTGTTGGTAATAAAAATGGTTATGTTGGTTTAGGTTTGGCTTCTGGTCCGCCAGGAAAACATCAAGAAGTTATTGAAAAAGCTACAAACAAAGCTAAATTAAATATTATTCCTGTAAAAAGAGGTTGTGGTTCTTGGGAATGTTCATGTGGAGCAAACCATTCTATTCCTTTTTCTGTAAAGGGTAAGGTTGGTTCTATTATAGTTGAGCTTTTACCAGCTCCCAAAGGTATTGGTTTATGCGTTTCTGATGAAGTTAAAAAATTAATGAGATTGGCAGGTATAAGTGATATATGGTGTAAAACTAGAGGAAGTACTCATATGAGAGTTAATTTAATTAAAGCTACTTTTAATGCTCTTAATAAATTAAATACTTACAAAACAAAGTCAGAATTTGAAAAAGAAGTTGGTATGACAATTGGAAAGGTGGAATAACATGTATGCTGTTATCAGATTAAAGGGTTTGGTCAAGATAAGAAAAGATATTAAGGACACATTTAAAATGCTTAGACTTAATAGGAAAATGCATTGTGTTCTGTTAAAAGAAGATGATGTTGTAAAAGGTATGCTACAAAAAGTTAAAGATTGGTCAACATGGGGAGAAATTAATGATGATATATTAAAATTTTTAGTTGAGAAAAGAGGAAGGAAATCAGGCAATAAAAGATTAACAAAAGAAGAGGTTCAAGATGTTTTTAATAAAATAAAAGAAAATCAAAAAATTCCTAAAGAAATAAAATCTGTTTTTAGATTAACTCCTCCATCTAAAGGATTCAAAAATTCCATAAAACAACATTATCCGAAAGGTGAATTAGGATACAGAGGAAAAGAAATTAATGAATTGTTAAAGAGGATGATTTGATGGTTGTTCATAGAAGAAAAAAGATTACAAAAAGAAGGGGAAAAAGAACATATGGTTGTGGTAGTCATAAAAAGAAAAGAGGAGGAGGTTCAAGAGGCGGAAGAGGAAAAGCAGGAAGAAAGAAACATAAAAAATCATGGGTTATGAGGTATCAACCTGATTATTATGGAAAAAGAGGATTTAAGATTCCTCCAAAAGCAAAAAAAGAAATAAAGGCAATAACTCTAAGAGATATCGATGTTCTTGCTAAAAAATTAAATAAAACTGAAATCAATCTTTCTGAACTAGGTTATGATAAAGTTATTTCAACTGGAAATTTAACTCAACCATTAACAATTAAAGCTAAAAAGTTTGTTGAAAAAGCAAAACAAAAAATTGAAGGTGCAGGTGGAAAGGCGATAGAAAATGTTTAACATAGTTAAAATTGCATCTTATATACCAACAGTTACAGAACCTGTTCAAAAACTAACTTTCAGAGAAAAGGCCAAATGGACTTTAATAGTTTTAATTCTATTTTTTGTTTTAGGTTCAATCACAGTTTGGGGGGTTAATCCTGATGCAGTTGCCCATTTTGAATTTTTAGAAATAGTTTTTGGTTCTAGATTTGGTTCAATAATAACATTAGGTATAGGTCCAATAGTAACAGCATCAATAATATTACAATTGTTAGTAGGAAGTAAAATTATTAATTGGGATTTATCTAATGAAGAACATAAGAAAAAATTTAGTGCTGTACAAAAAATATTAACACTTGCTTTTTGTTTCATAACAGCAATAGCATATGTAGTTTTAGGTGCAATACCTCCAGCAACTTCTGATCTAGTTTTGATAACATTTGTTGTTTTACAACTTGCATTAGGCGGAATAATTATAATGTTTATGGATGAAGTTGTTTCAAAATGGGGTTTTGGTTCTGGAGTTTCTTTATTCATTGCAGCTGGCGTTGCTAAAACAATACTTGTTAGAACATTAAATCCTCTAACACAAGCAGGTACCTTTCCTATGGAGGGAGAGTATCCTTCAGGAATAATACCTTTAATGATTACTACTTTTTTAGAAGGAACCCCAGCCTTACTTAATTTGCTTCCTTTGTTAGGAACTATTTTAGTTTTTTTAATAGTTGTTTTTGTTCAAGATGTAAAAGTTGAAATACCAATGGCATTTTCTTTGCCTTTTGGAAAATTTGCTGCTAGAAGGTGGCCATTAAAATTCTTATATACATCAAACATACCAGTTATTTTGATAGCTGCTGTTTTAGCAAATCTACAGGTCTTAGGAAAAGTTCTCTATGACAGAGGAATAACTTTTTTAGGAACATATACTGAACAAGGAGCTCCAAACCCTGGAGGTTTTATGTATTATGTGTCTACACCATCAGGTGAAGTTGGTATAATGATAGTCACTATAATAGGCAGTATGGTTGCTTTAGCTTTTGTGATATTGGCTTTAAGAGTTTGGAAGAAAAATGCATTTAAAATCTGTATTTTAGGAGCAATTATCGGAATGATATTAGGATACTTTTTAATTTCATATTATAATCTCCCCGGAATAACAATAGACAGCATATTACATGTTATTGTTTATATTAGTGTTTATGTTTTAGGCTCAGTAATATTTTCTATTTTTTGGACTGCTACATCTGGCATGGATTCAAAATCAGTTGCTGAACAATTTAAAACATATTTTATAATGATTCCTGGATTTAGACATGATCCAAGAATTGTCGAGAAGGTTTTAGATAGGTACATACCTGCATTAACTGTAATGGGTGGAGCATTTATTGGTTTTCTTGCAGCATATGCAGATTTAACATCTGCAATTGGAACAGGAACAGGTTTGCTTTTAGCTACTATGATTGTCTATCAATTTTATGAACAAATAACTTCTCAACATAAAGAAGACATACCACCCACAATCAAAAAGTTTTTAGGTGATTGATATGAAAATTGTTATGTTAGGTCCACAAGGTTCAGGAAAAGGAACTTATGCCTCTAGGCTAGGCCCCATTTTAGGAATACCACATATATCACCAGGTCAGATTTTTCGTGAAAATATAGCTAAAGGAACAGAATTAGGTAAAAGAGTAGAAAAATTTGTAAAATCTGGCTTGCTTGTTCCAGATGATTTAACAATGGAAACTATAAAAGAAAGAATAAATAGACCAGATTGTAAAAATGGTTTTATTTTTGATGGTTTTCCAAGAACACTTAAGCAAGCAGAGGAATTTGAAAAAATATCAAATCTCGACTATGTAATAAATCTAGTTGTCCCTGATTGGGTATTAATTAAAAGACTTTCTTTGAGAGTATCTTGTAAAAACTGTGGAGAAATTTATAATTTAGGATATTTGAAACCTAAAAAAGAAGGAATATGTGACAAGTGTGGAGCAAAATTGGCTCAAAGAGAAGATGAAATAGAAGAATCAATTAAAATTAGATTAAAGGAGTACGAAGAAAAAACAAAACCCTTAATAGACCATTACAAGAATAAAGGCATACTTATAAACGTTTCAAACAATAAAATAGAAACGCCACCAGAAATTATTGTTGATAAAATATTAGAGATTTTAGGTGTGAAAAAATGACACTAACGGGTTTACCAATATTCATAGAAGAAATCTTATTCGCAGCTATTATTATATTTGTTACAACTTTAATTTACAAATTTTTAATAAATCAAAATGAGATAAGAGAATTGAAAGAAAAACTAAAAGAAAAACAGGCAAAAACCAAAGAATTACAAAAAACAAATCCAGAAGAAGCAAAAAGAATTATGACTGAAACATTAAAACTTTCTAATAAACAATTTAGAATGACTATGAAACCCATGATGATAAGTTTAATATTAATTATAATAGTTTTACCATTTCTTGCTGAAATGTATGGTGATAAGATAGTTACATTGGAAAACAATAAAGGTAGTTTGACATTAGATGAAAAAACTTATGATTTAGAGTTAACTGAAGAAAAATTAATTTTAGAAAATACAGAATGCAAGATTCCCTGTAATGATCAAGCAATTGGGGATTATAAGTGGGATATAAATCTAGAAGGAGAGAATAGTGTAAAGTTTTCAAGAATAGTAGTTTTACTACCATTTTCACTTCCATTTTTTGGCAATGATTTTGGTTGGTTATTTTGGTACATATTAACTTCACTTATTTTAAATTCTCTTTTTAGGAGAATCTTAGGTGTTGAAATATGAGAATTTCCAAATCAGTAAAGAGATATAAAGTTAAAACTCCAGGAGGAAAAAATGTTATGAATTTTAAGAAAAGAAAATCTAGCTATCCTAAATGTAAAAAATGTGGTGCAAAATTAAACAAACCAAAGTTAAGTGTTAAAAAACTTAAAACATTACCCAAAACTAAAAAGCGTCCTCAAAGACCGTTCCCAGAATTATGCTCAAGATGCATGAGAGAGTATTTTAAGGAAAAAGTGAGAACATGAAACTAAAAAGAATTTTTTTACCAAAATGGATTGCTTGGTTTATGTTAATAATTTTTATACCCATCTTGATTTTAATGGAATACGAAGCATTTTTTGGAAGCAATCAATTTCCTTTGATGGGAATAGTTATAGGATTTATGCTAATAGCTATTATACTAATGATGTTTTTAATGAGCTATAGAAAATTACCTTATTTACTTATTGAGGAGATGTAGATGTTAGAACTAGGAAGAATCGTGTTAAAAATTGCAGGAAGAGAAGCAGGTAAGTATGCTGTTATTATTGACAATATTGATGATAATTTTGTTTTAATAACTGGACCTAAAACAATAACAGGTGTTAAAAGAAGAAAATGTAATATTGATCATATAGAACCAACTGAAAATAAATTTGATATTAATCCTAAAGCTGATGATGCTTCTATTGAGACTTTATGGAGAAGTTCTGGTTTAATTGAAAAACTTGAAATAAATGTTCCTGTTAAAAGAGAATTTAAAAAGGAACCCGTTGAAAAAGAAAAGAAATAGATTGTATTAAAACGTCAAAGAAAATTTAAAGAAGCTATATTTATTAAAGAAGAATATAAAAAACGACATAAAGGAAATCGGAACTAGAATATATTGTTATAATACAGTTCTTCTTCCCAAACTTCAGCTTTAACCTCGTTTATTCCCAGTCTTTTCAGTTCTATATCTGCTTTTTCTTTAGTAGTATCTTTAAACAGAACTATTGTTCCACTATGTCCAAACTTTTCCCATCCAGAACTTTTTAATCTTTCAACTATTTCTGTTAACCTTCTTACCTTTTTAGGAGCTTTCCAATCATATTCATTTATTAGAATTTCCATCATGCTTTCCATTAAAAGTTAAGATAAGATAAAAATCAGTTACTACCCTAAGTTGTAAAGGGTTTATTTTAAGTATATAGGAATCAAAATAATTCTATCTATGGGTTGGCTAATAAAAAAACATGAAGCATCATTAACACCTTTTGGTTGTTATCCTGGTGCAAGAAGTTTAGAAGAACATATAAAAAATGGAATAATAATTTTAGACAAACCTCCAGGACCAACTTCTCATAATGTTGATAAATGGATTAAAGATATATTAGAAGTAAAAAAATGCTCACATGGAGGCACATTAGATCCAAGGGTTTCAGGAGTTCTAGTAATAGCATTAGAAAATGCAACAAAATTAATGCCAATTCTCTTATCATCTAAAAAAGAATATATAGGAATAATTAACCTTCATGAGGAAGTTGAAAAGAAAAAAATTGAAAAAGCATTCAAAAGTTTTATTGGAAAAATTAAACAAATACCTCCTAAAAAATCTGCTGTTGCTAGAAAAGAAAGGGAAAGAGAAGTTTATTATTTAGAACTATTAGAACTAAAAGAAAGAAAGATCTTATTTAAAATTGGTTGCGAAGCTGGGTTCTATGTTAGAAGATTTGCAGATGATTTAGGAAAGGAACTAGGAACAGGAGCACATTTACAGGAATTGAGAAGAACAAAAAGTGGAAATTTTTTTGAAGGATCTGCAATAACTTTACAAGATTTAGTTGATGCTAAAGAGGAAAATAGACTAAAAGAAGTTGTACTTCCTATGGAATTAGTTGCTGAAAACATAGGAAAAATAATAGTATCAGATAATGCTATAGATAATATTTGTAATGGAGCACCTTTGGCTATTGGGGGAATTGTTAGATTTGAAGACAATATAAAAAAAAGACAATGGGTTGCTTTATTTTCTTTGAAAGGTGAGTTAATAGCTATTGGAAAAGCTCTAATGAATTCTGAAATGATATTAAATAAGAAAAGAGATTTGGCAGTTAAAACTGATAGGGTTCTAATGAAAAAAGGAACTTATCCAAAATAATTTTTCTAAATTTTAAAAAACATGAAAAACTTTATAAGCTCATAAAATCATCTTATAAGAGGCGTTTACTATACCTAGAGGGTAAAAAATGATAGTTATTGAAGATTTACACTCAGTCCCCACTTCTGAACAAAAAGTAGAAGTTGTAGAAAGAAAAGGCATTGGACACCCAGACACCATTTGTGATTCTTTGATGAATAAAGTTTCTGTAGAGCTTTCAAAATATTATTTAGATAAGTTTGGAATAATACTTCATCATAACATTGATAAAGGCCTTTTGGTTGCAGGAGAAGCAGAACAAAAATTTGGAGGCGGAAAATTAACAACTCCAATGCTTTTGGTTTTTGGAGATAGAGCTACTTATGAATTCGAGGGACAATTAATTCCTGTTACAGAAATTGCTGTTGACAGTGCAAAAAAATGGTTTAAAGAAAATTTCAGATTTGTTAATCCTGAAAACGATGTGAATTATCAAGTTGAATTAAAAAGAGGTTCCGCTGCTCTTAGAGACATATTTTTTAGGAAAGGAGAACTTTTAGGAGCAAATGATACATCCGCAGCAGTTGGTTATGCTCCTTTAACAGAAATTGAAAAAATAATTTTGAGTACTGAAAAATTTTTAAATAGTAAAAGTTTTAAGAAAAGATTTCCTGAATCAGGAGAAGATATTAAAATTATGGGTTTGAGAACCAATGGAGAAATACATTTGACAGTTGCAATGCCGTCAGTAGATAGATTTGTTGAAAGTGAGAACGATTATTTTAGAAAAAAAGAAAAATTTATTGAGGAAATTAAAGATTTTGTTGCTAAAAAAACTGATTTCAAAACCTTTGTTTTTCTAAACACTTTAGATGCTAAAGGTAGAGGAATTGATGGTTGTTATTTAACAGTTACTGGAACTTGTGCAGAGGATGCAGATTGTGGACAAGTTGGCAGAGGCAACAGAGTTAACGGTTTAATACCCTTGAACAGACCTGTTAGTAATGAAGCAGCTGCTGGTAAAAACCCAGTTAGTCATGTTGGAAAAGTATACAATCTTTTAAGTCATAAAATTGCTAACGAAATCTATGAAAATGTTAGTGGTATAAAAGAAATTTACGTTTGGCTTTTAAGTCAAATTGGAATGCCTATTGATAAGCCGAAAATTGCTGCTGCACAAGTGATAATGAATTCTGGTTCAGTTGATGACGTAAGAAAAGAGGTTAATGAAGTTATTCAGAAAGAATTCTCAAATATTAAACAGTTCTGTTTAGATTTAGCTCATGGAAAATATGAAATTTGTTAATCTAATGATGAGCCTTGCATCAAGATTATTAGTTTTAATTTTAGCATCTCTTACACTTCTTATAGGTTTTCTTGTAACATTCTCTTTAATGTCAGGTAAATTGTCGCCTTCTCAATTATTCACTAAAATTGAAATATCTACAGATCTATATTTGTTATTTGGAACTCTTTTAATAATAGGAATCTTAATTTTTGGGTTTCTTTTATCTTTAAAACAACATATTTTTAAACCTACGTAATTTTGTAGTGCGTTTTAGGTTAAATATTTAAAATTTGACTTCTATTTTTACTTTATGGAAGAAAAAATTGAGTTAAATGTGTTCTTAAATAAGCTCGTATCATCTTTTGCCAAAAAATTTGAAAAATTAGAAAAAGATATAAAAGGATTAAAATCAGATATTGAAAATTTTAAACAGTCTAAAGACAAAAATTCTCTAAAAGAAATTGAGGATAAGTTGAGAAAGTTAGAGATTTCAGTAAATTCTATAAAAAACAAAAGTCAAATAGATAAATCAATTTTAAAATTGATTGAAAGCGAAGAACAGGAAAGAAAGAGTGAAGAATATGGAAGAAGATTTTGAGTCTTTCATGAAGTCACAATTAAGAACACTAAAAAATCAAATGAAGATAATAAAAGATTACATTAATAGATACGAAGAGAGAAGCTTTAGACTTAGAAGAACTATAACAAACGAACTCATAGATGCATTAATAAAGAGATTTGAAAGAAATGAGGAACTTATACAAGAATTAAATGAGAGACTAGAGTCTCTAAGTCTTAAACTCCATGAAAATTTGTCTCAATCTGTTAAAGAATTAAGAGAAGAAATAAGTGAAGCCGAGTTATCTAAAGCTATCTCAAAAATATTTGAAGAAAAAAAGATAAAGGTAAGTTCAAAGGCTTTAGAGGAATTGAAAAAGATTTAGTTATCTAAAATACTAAGTTTTTTCTTCACTCTCGAAATCTTCTTCGCTATAAACATATTCAATTTCTTCTTCATCCTTAGTTTTTCTCCTTCCTCTGATTTTAATTCTCTTAAGAATGAAAATTAATACAACTATAACAATTACAATTATAAAAACAATTACAATAAATGACATGTCAAAACCAAGTGCTGTTACTTCAACAGCATATTCATCAGATATTGACCATTCATTGCTAGTATCATTTGCATAAATTTTCCAAGCAACTATAGATCCAACACTTGAATTCAAAATTTTTGTAATATTAATCCATCCACTTTTTCCTGTTAAAGGAACCCAAGAATCATTTTCCCATACACCTGAATTATTTGAAGAAAAAATATAACCAGATAATCCAAAATCATCAGACCAATCTAATAGAAACATTACTTCTGATCCTGCAATGTCTGTATTAATTGAACCTTCAAAAAGAGATGGTGGCATATTTTGAATTGGACCAGTTATTAACATATCTAAATTTTCACTAACAACTATAGTTATTCCATCACTTGTGTTTCCACTAACGCTTATTGTTATGCTATAAATTTTTGGTTCAGCATTAGAAGGTATATTGAAATTTATTTTTACTTCTTTTGTTACTCCACCATAAATAGATGAAGGTTGAGTTATGCTATACCATTCTGGAGGAACTCCTGCTAAGTCTATTTTTATATCAAAAATATTTTTTAACATATCATTTACTAGATTAAAACTTGCTTCTCCACCCTCTCCCACTTCTACTGATGGAAAATTAATATTTTTTATTTTAAGTTCCCTAATTATTTCTTCATCCTCTGGTGGAGCTGAAGAAACAGTTATAGTTTTTATTATGCTTTGATTTGTATAATTTGCTGTTCCGCTTGTATTGCAAGTGAAATTGTATTTTCCAACACTTAATAAGAATATGTCCATTCTTGTTGAAGAACTTATATTTTCTATTAAATCAGAATTTTTGTAAAATTTAAATTTGGAAGCCGGAACTTGTATCGAATTAATAGAATAACAGGACGCTGTTATTTGTGTACCTTCTCTAATGTTTGTAGATGGTAATACATCCATAACTAATGGATTCATTTTTAATACTTCATAATTAATAAAATTTGTAGAACTTTCATCATCTGAACCATCTTTTGCGTGCCATTTATAAGAAAATTTTCTTGGTTTTAAATCCTTTAGAATTATCCAAAAAACCCCAGATGAATTTTGAACAGATGTATTTGATGTTGAATAATAATTTTTCATTTTTCCTGTATGATTTGATTCAAACCACACATCAACTAAATCTGCATCTTCACAATTTATTTGAAATTTATATTCAGTATTAGGAACATAACCAAATCTGGTACGTGGTGATGTTTCTTCATTTGAAAATTTTGGTGGCCCCATATCAAAATAATAAGTTATAGATGAAGAAGTATAATTTTCATCACCACTCCAAGAAGCTGTTACTGTAAATATGCCTGAAGATGTTAAATTTACTGAATATTCTATTATGGAAATATTATATTGTGTACTAAAGTCAGGATGTGTTGACTCAAGTTTTATTAGTTTGCCAGGTATATTCAATTTAGCAACAAAATCTGCTATTTCATTTAACTCAAAATTGTTACTTCCTTCTATTCCATCTAATGTTAAAGTTATCGCTGTTGACGAGTTTATTATAATACTATAAGTATCAGAAAAGGTTAAAATATCACTTGTATTGTTAACTATCCATCTATAAGAATAATCACCAACCCCTAAATCTATTAAATCAATCCAATATACGCTACCACTATTTTGAACTGCAGGCGTTGTGTATTGTGTGTAATTATTACTATTCCACTCAAAAATTACATCAGCGATATTATTTATGTCATCACAATTTATATGAAAACTATAGCTTCTTCCTGGTACGTATTGGGAACCTGAAGGAATGGAAGTGGTTAGTTCAACAGCTCCCACAATAGAGGGGAGAAGTAAAAATAGAAAAATGGAGCTAAAAAAATATTTTTTCATATATTATATATGTCTATATAAGAAATTATTTTGTTTTATAAATCAGAAAACTTAATTAAAATAAGGTGAAAAAATGGTAGCTAGAAGAAGAAAAACAAGAAGAAAGACAAAAAGAAAGAAAAAAGCTTTCGGTGGTTATAGAATACATCCAGATGAACACTTAGAAAAGATAGTTGGTAAGAAACCAATAACACCATCTGAAATGACTAAAAAAATATGGTCACATATTAGAAGAAAGAAGCTTGGAAAGAAAAAATAATATAATTTTCCATAAAAGAATTTAGTAATTTCTTTAAGATTTAAAAATATCCAATTCTTAATCTAAATATGCCGTCGTGGCAGAACCAGGTAAATGCGCCAGAATCGTCTCAAGTTTTGATTTTGAGATGATAGCGATACTTGAGACAGATGATATTATGGCTTGACTCTGAAATGCGGCGTAATGAAGAGTAAAAAGTAAAGTGATGTCGAGTTATCTGGTGCCCGAAAGGGCTTGCAGGTTCAAATCCTGCCGACGGCGCTTCTTTTTAAGTGGGAAATCAAATAAAATTATATGGTAATGTTAGCACAGATTATCCCATTTTCAATATACGGAATCATTCCTATTGTTATTCAAATTTTATTCAGTACTATAACAGCTTGGTTAAGTGCGCAACTTGTAATAGGCGGTGCAAGATTACAGAATGCACTTATATATGCTTTAATAACTTACTTTGTCGTTTATTTAGTGGTATTAGTTCCCATACCAGCTATTCCTGTTATCAATACTATAGTCCTTGTTGAAGCACTACTAAAAATCTTCGTTGCCATGAAATTTTTTAATACAGACTTTCGTGGAGGATTATCTATAGCAGGAGTTCAGATACTTCTTGGAACTATAATTAGTATACCCTTTTATTTTTAAGACTCCATTTTTTATCATAAGAAGTTAAAGTTATTAAAGGATAAAATGTTAAAAATAGTAGAATCTAAATCAAACTTCGACACCATATTTGAAGGAATAATTTTAACTCTATCAACCATATTTATTTTTCTTGGTTTTGGTGGTCTAATAATAGTTATAACAACACACAGATATCGATCAGATGTATTGTTAGAATATGCATATGCTTTTGTTTATTCCTACATGTTAGCTTTAGGAATCATTCTGTTGTTATACCGCAAGAAAATATTAGTTAAAAGATGATTGTTAATGGATTTTTTTAGCCCTGCAAGCTCAAAATTAGAGGATGTACTTGAATGGACTTTTCTTTGGTCAGGAATTGTTTTCTTAATTTTAGGTCTCGTAGGAATAATGCTTATGTTATCAGGATATAAAATAGTCTCAGATCGAGTACTTCAATTTGCTTTCATTTTCGTTAGTTTTTATATGTTGTTTCTTGGTTTATTTTTAATATTTTATCGTAAAACAATAGTAGTAAAATCCTAATTCAAGAATAAATTTAACAAAGTTAATCTTTATAAACATTAATCTTTATAATGAAAAAAGTGGTTTTATGGGAATGAGAAGACCTAAAAATATAGACAAAACCAAAGAGATTAAAGAAGAAAAGTCTAAAAAGAAAAAGGTTTTAAAGAAAAAGAAAGTTTTAGAAGGCATTAGAGGAATTGTCAGAATTGGAGAGGTTGATGTAGAGGGAGATAAAAAAATAAGAGTTGCTTTATTAAAAGTTAGGGGTGTTGGGAAATCTTTAGCAAAGATATTTGCTATTGCTGCTGGTTTAAGCCCTGAAGCATTAATAGGAAGTTTAAATGATGAACAATTAAAGAAATTAGAAGATGTTATAAGAAATCCAGTAAACTATGATATTCCTTATCATATGTTCAATAGGAGAAATGATCCTCAAACAGGTGAACATAAACACCTAATAGGTTCTGAATTAAGATTTGCTATTAAATCTGATGTTGATTTAATGAGAAAAATTAGGTGCTACAAAGGAATAAGACACGAATCTGGATTACCTGTTAGAGGCCAAAGAACAAGATCTAGTTTTAGAAAAGGTGCAATTGTTGGCGTTATAAAGAAAAAGGCAGCAAGATCCAAAGCTAGAAAAGAATCTAAGTGATTAAATGAATAAAAAAGAAATTCAAGATAAACTCGAAGAGCTTTCTGAAGATGAGATAAACGAAGTTTTTAAAATATTGGGCACAATTCTAGTCACAGATGTTAGCAAAGATAGAAAAATAAGCATATTAATTTCAGAGATAACAGAAGATGAAGATGACCTTGCTGGAATTTATATTGAAGATTTAGAAAATGCTATAAAAAGTGTTAAAAATGAAAAGACAAAAGAAAAAATTTGAACGACCAAAAAGACCATGGGATAAGACAAGAATAGAAGAAGAAAAAAAGTTAATACAAAACTATGGTCTAAGGAGAAAAAAGGAAATTTGGAGAGCAGAATCTATTCTAAGAAACTATAGGAGGCTAGCAAGAGACCTTGCAGCTAAAAGAGATAAAGAAAAGGAAAAAATATTATTAGATAAACTTTTTAGAATGGGTTTAGTAAAAAAAGATGCAGATTTAGATGATGTCTTAGCTTTAACAGTAGAAAATATCTTAGATAGAAGATTGCAAACTTTGGTTTTTAAAAAAGGTTTAGCGCAAACTGTTAAACAGGCAAGACAACACATTGTTCATGGTCATATAGCCTTTTATGGTAGAAAAACCAGATGGCCGAGTACTTTAGTTCCTTTGGGAGGAGAAGGAAAAATAAATTTTTATGAAAAAAGTAAAATAAAAAAGGTGTAAGATCTTGAAAAAAGAAAGAAAAGAATTGAAATGGGGAATAGCATATATTTTTAGCTCTTCAAATAACACAATAATTCATGTTACTGACATTACAGGCGCTGAAACCATATCTAGAATTTCAGCAGGTATGATGACAGATAAGGATAGAGAAGGTGGTTCTCCTTATCCTGCTTTATTAGCTGCAACAAAAGCTGCTGAAATTGCGTTGGAGAAAGGAATAACAGCAGTTCATATAAGAGTGAGGGCTCCAGGTGGTATAAGATCAAAAAATCCAGGAGCAGGTGCACAACCAGCTATTAGAGCTTTGGCAAGAACTGGTTTAAGAATAGGAAGAATAGAAGATCTAACACCAATTGGTCATGGAAAAATGAGACCCAAAGGTGGCAGAAGGGGAAGAAGAATATGAACCGAAAATTTAATAAACATCTATAACTACTCTTTACTAAGGTGGTTTTTTGAAAATCCAAATATTAGAAAAAACTGACACTGAAATAAAATTTTTACTAGAGGATTCTAATTTTCAATTCGCAAATACTTTAAGAAGAATAATGATGTCTGAAATACCTATTTTAGCTATAACTTATGTTGATTTTTCTCTAAATAATTCTGTCCTTTACAATGAAATAATAGCTCATAGATTAGGTTTAATACCATTAGTTTTTAATCCAAAAGACTTTCACTTCAAAGAAGAGCATGAAAAAGGAAAAACTTGTTCTATGTGCGAGGTCGTTTTCGCAATAAACAAAAAAGGTCCTGGAATGATATACTCTAAGGATATGAAATCAAGCAACCCAGAAGTAAAACCCATGTATGATAATATTCCAATTGTAGAACTTTTTGATGATCAAAGATTAAAATTGGAGGCTTCTGCTTCTTTAGGTTTAGGACTAAAACATGCTAGATATCAGGCAGCAAATGCTTTTTACAGATTTTATCCTTCAGTTAAGATTAGTGGAAAAATAAATAATATAGATGAGGTTATTAAATCATGCCCAAAAAATGCTTTTAAATTTGAAAATAATAAGTTTTCTGTTAGTTTAGATTGTGATTTATGTAAAGAATGTTTAAAAGTTGCTAGACCCAAAGGAAGTTTAGAAATTATTGGAGATAATACAAAGTTTATATTTAATATTGAGTCAATTTCTGGATTAAAACCAGAAGACATTGTTTTGAGCGCTGTTGATATACTTAAAGAGAAGGTTAAAGACCTTAATAAACAAGTAAAGAAGATTAAATAAATATTTATAAACTTACTTCTATATTTTTTAATCACGCGGAGGTAGCCAAGTCTGGTCTAAGGCGCAGGACTTAAGATCGGACTCTTAAGTTTTGATGCAAGTAAATCTTGCTATGATAAGAAATCCTGTGGGTTAGTCCCTTCGTCGGTTCAAATCCGGCCCTCCGCACCTTTATTTTACGAGAGATAAAAATGAGAAAATTGTGGTTTAAAAAATTAAAAAATAAAATTAAAGTGTCACTAAAAAAAGACTATTCAGGTCATAATTATTGGCATGCCATTAGAGTTTGTAATATCTGTAAATATATTAGAAAAAAAGAAAAAGCAGATTTAGATGTTCTTTTAGCTGCTAGTCTTCTTCATGATATTTATGCAGGAAAAAATTATGCAACCCATGTTGAAAAGGCTATTAAATTTGCTAAAAAAGTTTTAAAAGAAATAGGATTTCCTAAAAATAAAATCCCAGATGTTTTAGATTGTATAAAAAATCATGAAAAATATAATTGGGGTAAAACTAGCAAAATATCAAAAGAAGCGAAAATACTTCAAGATGCTGATAGACTTGATGCATTGGGAGCAATAGGAATTGCAAGAATTTTCACTTTTGGTGGTTTTTATGGAAGACCTATATACAATCCAAAAGATAAACCTCGAGTATATTACAGATTTTCAAGGACAAGAAAATCTTCAATAACTCATTTTTATGAAAAAATACTTAGACTAAAGGATAATATGAATACAAAAACAGGAAGAAAAATTGCAGAAAAAAGACATAAATTTATGGAAAGATATCTTAAAAGATTTTTTAAAGAATGGAGGGGTAAGATGTGATTTAAAAACTTTACAATGCAATAAACTTAAATAAATATACAATAAAGTGATTTTATGCCTAAAAGAACTGGACCCACAAATCCAATATTAAAGAAATTGATAAAAGATATTAGAGATAAAGCTCATAAAGAAAAAATACCTTTTTTAATAGAGATAGCTAAAAAACTAGAAAAATCAAGAAGAAAAAGACCAGAAGTTAATTTAACAAAATTAAACAGAGTTTGTAAAAACAACGAAACTGTAGTAGTTCCAGGAAAGGTTTTATCATCAGGAAAATTAAAAAAATCATTAACAGTTGCAGCTGCAAACTTCTCTATGTCTGCAGTAGAAAAAATAGACAAAGCAGGTGGAAAAGCAATATCAATTAGAGAATTAATGGAAACTAATCCAAAAGGAACAAATGTGAGGATAGTGATATAATGATAGTTGATGCTAATGGTGCAATACTAGGAAGATTAGCAACAAAAATTTCAAAAGAATTGTTGAAAGGAGAAAGTATAATTGTTATAAATTCAGAAAAAATTATTGTTAGTGGAAATACTAAAGCAGTTTTTAAGAGGTTTCATGAAAAAAGAAAAAAAGGAGACCCACACAAAGGACCTTTTTATCCAAGATATCCTGATAGAATCTTAAAAAGGGTTGTTAGAGGAATGCTTCCTTATAAAAAAGAAAGAGGAAAAAAAGCTTTTAGAAAATTAAAGGTTTATATGGGAAATCCCGATAGTTTAAAAGGTGAAAAAATAAGCAAAACTTCTGATGATTTAAAGTGTAAATTCATTACTTTAGAACATTTGTGTAAAAGATTAGGTGCTAAACTTGGCTAAGAAAAAAATATTGATACAAAAAACAGGAAAAAGAAAAGAAGCTATTGCTAGGGCAGTTGCAAAATCAGGTAAAGGAGTAATATTAATAAATAAAAAACCTTTAGAGATATTTGAACCAGAAATATTAAAATTGCTTATTAAAGAACCTTTAATACTTGCAGGAGATGTTGCAAAGAATTTAGATATAAAAGTTAATGTAAAGGGTGGAGGAATTTTTGGTCAAGCTTCTGCTGTTAGACAAGCTATAGCAAAAGTATTATTTGAATATGACAAAAATTTAAAAGAAAATTTCTTAAATTATGATAGAACATTATTAGTAGCTGATGTACGAAGAACAGAACCACACAAACCATCTAGAAGTAGGAAAGGAACAAGAAGACATAAGCAAAGGAGTAAGAGGTGAAATTATGATTATACCAATAAGATGTATTTCTTGTGGAAAACCTGTGGCCCATTTATGGGAAGAATTCAATAAAAGAATTCAGGCTGGAGAAGATCCAAAAAAAGTTTTAGATGATTTGGGATTAAAGAAATATTGTTGTAGGTCTTTATTTTTAACTCATGTAGACATATACAAGCAAGTGGCAAAATACAAGAGATAAGAAAACATTAATAATTATTGTAAATAATTTCTTTCTAGGGCTCGTCGTTTAGTTTGGTCTAGGATTTAAGCTTGGGGTGCTTAAGACGGGAGTTCAAATCTCCCCGAGCCCACTTTTTTAAACAAAAAGATAATTTATTAATATGAAAAAAGGAGTCTCTACAGCCATAGTAATAATTTTAGTTTTGTTGATATTTGTTTCATTAGTTCTTCTTTCTTATCAATGGCTTTTAAAATATTCTCCACAAACTCAAAGAGAATTAGAAAAAAGTTTAATAAAAGATGAAGGCTGTTTAAATATCGAGAATATAGACACAAATAATAAAAAGATAACAATAAGAAATTGTGGTAAGATTGATCTTAGCAATTTTATTGTTTATATTGATTCTGAACCAATTGATCATTATTATGAAACATTAAACTCTGGAGATATTATAAAGATTAGTTATAATATTGATATACCTTCTGGTGAACATGAAATTTTTATAACATCAAATTATGCTGAATCATCTAAAATTATTATAAATATACCTTAACTTATTTCTTTAATAAAACAACTCTACTATCTTTTTTCTCATCTTTAATTTTATAGTCTAAAGAATTTTCAATTTTCCTAGCAAATTCTCTTATTTCTTCATGTGAAGCCATATCCTCATATTTAATTCTGTTTTGCAATCTTGAAAATCCGACAGCCATACCACCTTTTACTTCTATAAAATCAGGTAAAGCCCTTTCAATTAATTTTGCATATTTTTCTGGTTCAGACATGTTTAAGTTCTTAACTAAAGTTAATCTGATGACTTTCCTTGTTTTTAGACTTGGAAATAGTTCTAAACTTTTATTAAGTTTTTTCCAAGCATCTGAAATCAAAGGTTTCTGAACTCTTTCCATCATTTCTTTGCTGTTGCTACATAAAGAAATATATAATTGAGTTGGTAAGATTTTTAATTTTTCCAATTTTTCAGTAAGTGTTCCATTAGTAACAAGAAATGTTTTCATGTTTCTTTTATGAAATGCTTCTATTAACTGAGATAATTTTTCATAAAATGTTGACTCGCCCGCTAAAGAGATAGCAGCATTAGAAGGATTCATTGCTTCTTTTAAATGTTTTTCAGAATGAGAAACCCCACCTAAACCAGTTAATAATTCTCTTTGAGCTTTTATTGATTTTTCTATAATATCTTCAGGTTCATCTTCTTTTCCAATCCATTTAGGATAAGTAATAGAAGTATCTCTCCAACAAAAAGCACATCTTAATGTACAAAACGGAAAAGAAGGTGTCATTTGTAAACATCTATGAGATTTAATTCCAATATTTCCATAAAATTTTTGTTTATAGCAAAACTCCTCTTCACCAGTTCTAATAGACTTTCTAGTCCATAAACAAAGCTTTACAGCACTATGTTTATTCTTACCTATAATTTTATAGCCTGCTTTCTGTAATCTTTTCAAGATTTTTTCATTTAACACGTTTATAATTTTAAGTAGCAAGATTTAAATTATACTATGAAAAAAGGGCTTTCACCAATTGTTGCTGTTATTTTGATTTTACTAATAGCTATTTCTTTAACTGTTTTAGCAATGGTATGGTTACCACGATTTACTTTTAAATTATTTCCGCTACCAGGATTTAATGAATCTTATGTAAGATCTAGAGGTTGTTTAAGTATAGAAGATGTTAAAGAATTGTTTGGATTTTTTACAGTAAAAAACTGTGGAAAAATAGCTTTGTCTGATTTCAAACTTTTTGTTGGAGGAAAGTTTGTAAGCAATTTAGATATAGAAATACTAGAACCTTTACAATCTGTTAATTTTATTGACATGCCACTTCCTGCAGGCGAATATGAAATCTATATTACAGCAGATTATGCAGAATCACCACCCTTTAGATTAAATATACCACTTTGGGAATGCATAGGAGGTGAGCCAACATTAACAGGAGATTGGTATGTTTCTGGAGACGAGGAAATACATTGTATATGCCCTTACAATACTACTATATCAGTAGAAGACAACCTCTATATCACAGAAAATGGTAGTTTGTCATTATACAATTGTATTCTAGAACTTGGCAATAGTAACATGTATGTTAGAGACAATGGATTTTTTAATCTAACTAGATCGAGAATGACCTCTCCAGGTTGGGGCAAGGCAAATTTTGAAGATAATTCTACTATATATTTACTTAATTCTACTCTTGACGGCTACCCACTTCCTTGGTTTCGGGATGAAACAGACGTTACTGCAATAAATTCTTTTTTAGAATACCCTGATATAATCTCAAGTATTCCTCATAGACTTCCAATCACAGACCTTTATGGATATGAATACTGTCCACAATCAGGAAGCCCACTAACTAAATATATAAAAGCTGATGATTCAGGCTTTACATTAAATTTTACCAATGTCAGTTTTGATGAGATTGATTTATCGATTGTAGATAATAGTAACACTACAATAGAAAATAGTACTTTTAGAGAGATGAGCATATATTCTGAGTATCCACATAATTTAACTATAAGAAATTGGGGTTGCACAGCATGGTGCGAACGTTTTGACAATTATTTTAAAGCAGAAGGCTCTAATTTTGAATTTAATGGAACAAATTTTTATCCAGGGTGGGTAACTTTTTATCTACATGGCGGTTCGAACAATACAATTATTGATAGTTGTATTCCAGGAATTGATATAGATTCTGATCATGATTCAATTAATAAATTCATAAATTTTAGTTCAGGAGGTGGTTGGTATTTGTATGGTAGGAATTTTACAATGAACTTTATAGATTCTAGAATCTATGCATATGGAACCTCAATAATTGATCTTGGTTATTATGGTTCAGGATGGATAACATGGACAGCATGGAATTTTTCAAACACAACAATAAGTGATAGGAGATTAAATTTTGACTTTGGTAATATAACTTTTTTTGGAAACGTTACTTTTCTTGGTAATGCTCGTGTTGGTAGATTTGCTTCTTTTGATAATCCTACTCGTGCAAATGTTACCAGATATTATCCAACTATAATAAAAGATTCTTTTAATTATCCATTTTCAACCATAGAACCAGCTAGAATAAATATAACTGATATTAGCAATCAATCGGTTTGGGAAGGGTCAGTAAGCGGTGGCTTTGTTGGAACATATTATATTGAAGATCCAAAAATAAAATTTAATAGAACTAATTATAGATCTGGCAATTTTAATATGAAAGTTTCTCAAGTTTGTGAAAATAAAACAGATATTCATTTATTAAATAATACTCCATTTGAATTCACTTTACATAGGGCTTTTGAATATGATGAATTTAGTTTTAACACCCCAGAAATTGGAGTAGCAACAAGAGTTGGCTTAGCTTTTGATAATTCAAATTTTTGGGTAGCCTCTTCTAATAATAATGTTTATCAATATTCAGTTGGAGGTACTTTTGTTAGTTCCTTTGATTCAGGCTTAAATGTTTTAAGAGATGTTGCTTCAAATGGAACATATTTATGGTTATTAGATGCTGCTACTGAAACAGTTAGAAGATATTCGACTGGTGGAGTTCCTGATGGTTGGAGTTTTAGTATATCTCAAGTCGTTGATCCTTATGCTGTTGATTTTGATGGAGAATATTTCTGGGTTTTAGGCTCTTCTTCAGTTTATAAATATGATAGTTCAGGAAGTTATACAGGTTTTAGTTCCAGTTTAGATAGAATAGAAACTCCATTGTTTTATCCAGATATAGTCTCCTTTAATGGTAAAATATGGATTCTTACAGATGTTGATACTTCTCCAGAACCTAGAGGAAAAGGAGTTTTTAGATATAAAACTGATGGAACATATGATAATTGGTATTTTGATATTTTTCCACCTACAAATACTGGGCGTGGTTTAGCTCATAATGGAACATATTTTTGGGTAATAAATCCAACTGGTACAGTTTATAGATATAATTTAAATGATGAATGTCTTGAAATTATGGAAGAATGTGATGAGTTTATCACGTTTTTACCATATACAATAGATAAAAATGATACACGTTATTGTCTTCTTTATGATTTGTATATACCATATAAAACAGCTATTACATCTATCAATGGTGTTCAGAATTCAAGTGTAGATTGTTTGGGTTATAATTTAGATGGTGATGAAACTACTAATACTATGGGAATTTATTTTACTTGGAGTGAAACAAAGAATAATACAATAAAGAATTGTAATATTACTGATTTCTATTATGGAACTTATTTAGACAATTCAGACAATAATGTTTTAACAAATATAACCTTCAGTTCTAATCGTTATGGTTTACTTCTTGAATATTCCGATTCTAACATCTTAACTAATATAACTGCCAGTTCTAATTACTATGGTATAATCCTTGAAGACTATTCCGATTCTAACATCTTAACTAATATAACTGCCAGTTCTAATGATAATTATGGTTTTTATCTCGAATATTCCGATTTCAATACTCTAACAAATGTAACTGCTAATTTCAATGATGAAGGAATCCGTCTTTATGAAAGTTCCAATATTCTAACTGACATAACTGCTAATAGCAATAACTACGGAATCTATCTTTCCTCTAGTTTTAACAATAATATAACAAGTGGTTCGATATTGTATAATATAAATTACGACTATTACCTAAGCTCAGCAGGAACAACAAATAAGTTTACAAATACTAACTTTACAGATTTGAGAACAATTTACTTTGATGATACAACTTCTTGGTTTAATTATAACAACGAAACTACAGAAAATATTTGGTTAAAAACAAAAGTTTCTACTATAACAACAATAACAAGAGAACTTGTTAACTGGGATAATGCTATAATGCAATGGAACGATACTCCTAGTTCACGAGCATCAGTAAGATATAATATCACAGGTCTTTTACCATATACATATTATTATGTATACAACAATTCAGTTTTCACTTATACAATAAATTCAGGTTCTGCTGGTGAAATAAGTTTTACAATTGACTTACCTCAAAATGAAGAGCATGAAATAATAGTAAATAGGTCACGTCAGGTTCTTTATCTTGATTTTAATGAAGCAAATGGTACAAAAACTTATGATAAATCTGGATATGGAAACAATGGAACTTTTTATGGAGAAACTTTTAATGATGGAACTATTAATGGAGCTACTAGAGTTAATGGATATTTTGGAAAAACTCTAGATTTTGACGGTGATAATGATTATGTTAGAATTACTGATAATCCTGATTTGGAAGGTATGGATCAACTTACAATAGGATTATGGTTTAGATTAAATCAATCTGTGTCAAGTGGTTTAAAATATTTGACAAGGAAAAAGGTAAGTTCGAATCCATGGTACTCTTATCAACTTTATATTACTGCAACTAATACTGTAGCTTTTCAAATAACCAACGAATCTGGAGAAAGTAGCGGATATATAGGGTCTTCAGTATTAGATGTTGATAGTTGGTATCATGTTACAGGCACATATGACGGTTCTACTGTTAAAATCTATTTGAATGGTACTCTTTCTGATAGCATATCATTTACTGGAAAAATCTTTGGTGCACCTACTAATGATGATTTATTGATAAGTTATGATTATACTGAAGAAAGTTTCAATGGTACAATAGATGAAGTCCGCATCTGGAATAGAGCATTAAATGAAACAGAAATACAAAAAGAAATGGAAAGTTCTTTACCAGTTATAAGACCTGTAGCTTCTTATAGTTTTGAAGAAGATGATTCTGCAAATTATGTTAATGATACTCATATTTGGGTTAATGGAAGTTATGGTTCTGCTTTGAGTTTTGATAGAATAGATGATTATGTAGAAGTTCCTGATTCTGAGACTTTAAAAATTGCTACTGGAGAGCTTACAATTGAAGCATGGGTTAATCCAAATTATATGCCTACTGGCCGTGCAACTATAGTAGCTAAATATGGTCAACCTAGATGGAGTCTTCATTACGATGGCGAAGATTGGGAAGAAGAGTTTGGTTTTTATATAAATGATGTAAGAATTGTTCAAAAAACCTATGGTACTCTTTCATGGGGTCAGTGGTATCATGTAGCAGTCACCTTTTCAGAAGCAGATGATACAGCAATATTATATGTTAATGGAGTTCCGGAGGACACGGATACTTCTGTTACAGACAGCCTGCCATTAGATGGTAATATCTACATAGCTAGACCTTTTTATACTCCAAGCTATATGGTAAATGGAACAATAGATGAAGTAAGAATTTATGATAAAGTATTAACTCAACAAGAAATTCAAGATGATATGAATAACCTTTAATTACTATTCTAACCTATAAATTTTCATGGCAAAGAAAAAGTCAAAGAAAAAACACAAAGTTTCTAAGAAAAAAAGAGAACTACCTAAATTTAAAATTTTTAAAAGAAGGCCCAAAGCTTTACCAGAAGTAAAGAAAATAAGAGTTAGATACGCCTTAATACCTCCATTTGCTGGAGTTAATATTAAATGGAATGAAGAAGAAAAAGAAGTGATATACAATGTGAGTGAGCCAAAGTTGTCTGAAAAGGAAAGACAAATTAAGGATAAATTGGTTAATGGTCTACTAGAAGTTTTAGATATTGAACTTTCTGCAATAAAAAAGAAAGGAGAAGCAATAGAATATTTAGAATCACATGTTAAGAACATCATTGATGAATATCAAATAAAATTATCGAAAAGGTCCTACCTAAAAATAATGTATTATATTTTTAGAGATTTTATTGGTTTGAATGAAATAGAACCAATGTTGCAAGATCCTTATATTGAAGACATATCATGTGTTGGTGTAGGAATACCAATTTATGTTGTTCATAGAAAATATGGTTCTATTAAAACTAACATTATTTATGATAATATAAAACAGCTAACAGAATTCGTGGTAAAGATTGCTGAGAGGTGTGGCAGATTCATTTCTTATGCCGAGCCTTTGCTGGACGGTTCTTTGCCAGATGGTTCTAGAGTTCAAGCATCTTTTGCTGAAGATGTTACAACTAGAGGTCCATCCTTTACAATCAGAAAGTTCGTGCAAATACCGCTCTCACCAGTAGATTTGATGAATAGAAAAACTGTAAACAGTGAAATACTAGCTTATTTATGGTTAGCAGTTGAGAGTGGAGCTTCGATTTTAATAGCAGGCGGTGCGGGTACTGGTAAAACAACTCTTTTAAATGTTATATCAATGTTTATTCCGCCAACTGCTAAGATAGTAACAATAGAAGATACTAGAGAATTAAATCTAACCCATGAAAACTGGATACCAGCTGTTACAAGAGTAAGTTTTATGAAAGGTGTTGGTGAAGTTTCAATGTTTGATTTATTAAAAACATCTTTTAGACAAACCCCTGATTATGTTATAGTAGGAGAGGTTAGAGGTAAAGAGGCTTATGTCATGTTTCAAGGAATGGCTTCAGGCATTCCAGCTATTGGAACAATGCATGCAGGAAGAGTTGAAGATGTTATTTATAGATTAGAAACACCTCCTATAGAATTATCTCCAGCTTTAGTTGATACTTTAGATTTAGTATTAGTAATGGTTCATGCTAGAGAAAAGGGAGAGTCTGAAAGAAGACTTAAAGAAATAGATGAAATACAATCTGTTGATCCTGAAACAGGAAAACCAAGACAAGTAAGATATTATTATTGGTTGCCTGATAAAGATGATTTTGGTAAGTATGCCGGAGATTCTTGGCTATTACAAGAATTATCAAGAAATAAAGGCCAACCTTTAACTTCTCTGAAAAAAGAAATAGAAAGAAGAAAAGCATTGTTAGAATGGATGCAAAAAAAGAAAATAACTTTTTTTAAGGATGTTGCAGCAGTCTTATCAGAGTATTATAAAGATCCGAAAAAGATCTTAGAAAGAGCTAGAATTATAAAAAAAGTTAAAAGAAAAAAGAAGCTTAAGAAAAGAACTAGAAAGAAATTTAGAAAAAGATTTAAAAGATGAAATATTTTAATGCATCATTTATATCTTCGATTTCTATTACAGATATTCCCACATCCTTTCCAATGTTAACTGTTATTTCTTTGTATTTTGTTGTGCAAAATATGAAACCACCTCTTCTAACACAATTTTCCTCAGGTTTCAAATAAGTTTGAGTTCCTTGACCTTCAGGAACTAAAAATACTTTTGCTCCTAGTTCCTTAGCAATCTTTGCTTTTTCTAGAATTCCACCAACCTCTCCTATTGTTCCATCAGGATTTATTGTGCCTGTCATCATTATATCACTTTTTATTTCTTTTTTTTGTAAAGCTGCTATTGTTGCTACTGTTAATGAAGCTCCTGCAGAAGGCCCACCAACTAAAGTTGCTTCGCTTTTTACAGTATAAATCAAATCATATTTATCAACATCTAACTTTGTTACATCTTCTGCAACTTGTTTTGCTACTTGTATAGACTGTTGAGTATCTATCCAGAATAATAGTTTTTCAATGTTTGTTAATATTTTTCCATTGCCAGGTTTTATTTCAACTATCAATGGAGTTACAACACCATTACCATCTTGATCAACTGCAGCTAAATTTATTTGAGCAGACGAGTAAGAATCATTCAATGGTCTTTCAATATATTCTGTTATTACTTTAGTTTCAACCTGTTGTGAGGGTTCATAAGAAATATAATAGCCAATCCATATTCCTAATAAAAGTCCAATTAGAAGTATAGTTATAAAAGTATTTTTGTTAGATTTTTGGTACTGATATCTTCTTTCGATTTTTCTCATAGAAATATAGTTTTATTTTTAAAAGCTTTAAAGCTTTCTCTAAAAAGACGCAGAGGATACGCTCTTGGTGGTTGCTAAAGACTTACAAAGTTTATCCTATTAACCTTCTCCACTTCGCAACCCCCTGAACACCAAAACTACGGCTTAGGCTTGCTCGGTTCCCCGCCTCAGCCATTTCACCATAATTTCAGTTCCAGAGGACGAAGCTTCTCAGTCGGCTAACAGGGCTTCATAAATCTTTAACATCGCCCTCAAGCTTCGATCGCGCCATAAACCGGATTTGCGCTTACAGGGAACCGGTAGCTCCCCAATCTAATCCCCTGCAAAAATAGATTAAATTTTCAAACTATTTAAAAATACCATAATATTTAAATACGTAAGAAAAAAACTCATTATCATGGCGGATATAAGGACTATAATATTTTGGCTTATAGGAACAGTATGTATATTTTTTGGAGCTTTAATATCAGGTTCTGTTGAACCTACTATTGGGTCGACAACAACCTCAATAACAATGGCTTATGCATTAGCCTTTATACTCATTTTATTGGGCGGAATGTTTTGGATTTCAACAGCCATATTGCAAACAGAAGAAGAAGAATAGTTACAATACTTCTGTTTTTCTAAATTCGAATTGTCTTAAAGGATAGACTTTACTTATGGCTTTTCTTATTTTTTGTTGAAGTTTTCCATCAATGATTTCTCTAAGAAATTCTTCTGTTTTCATCTCGCTAACATTCTTTATTATTAATTCTCTTATATTTTTTCTTACTTTAATTTCAAGACTTTTACTAACCTTTCTATTAGAAATTGCTACAGCCTTTACTCTAATTTTATTATCTTTTAGTTTTATGATATCATTAGTATCAATTCTAGTTGCTCTTCTTCTTACAATTCTTGCTAGGAAATCTCTTGTGCAATCATGCCCAAAGAATCTTGTTATTGCTTTCTTATTTTTTACATCTTCAATCTTGAAGTAAAATTTTAAATAATATTTATTTGGATTACCTGTTATGTCCGTTAAACTAGTTTCAATAACCCTTCCTTTCAATTGTTTTGGTTCCATAGCTATAGTTTCACCGATAACAAAATCTCCAAAAAACTTTGGTGCAACAATTTGATACCAATCTTTACCTTTTAGTTTTGAAGCCATAGAAATTAAATACAGTTTATATCTTTATAAGTTTTTCTTTTAAGAGATTTTCACAAATTTCAATAAACTTTTCCTGAGTTCCAGAAGGTATAATAGCTCCTGCTGCATTTTTATGACCTCCACCTCTTCCCCCACACGCTTTAGCAGCTCCTACAATTATTTCTCTTATATTAACTTTTTTAGATCTTCCAGAAATTTTAATTCCGTCCTTTGAATTCCCAAAACCAATTAATGTTTTTTCAGCAGGTCTAAAGAGCATAGAAACTATTGTTCCAATAAAATTTTCATTTATAACATCTTTACCTAACACATAATTTGCGAATTCTGTTTTCTTTATATTATCAGGATTGTTTTCTATCCATCTCATGTAATTTCCTATAATCTTCTTATAAGCTTTTAACAAATTTCTAGCAGTTTCCAAAACCCCTTCATTACCTAAACATAAACTCAAACCTATTGCCGGCTCATTCATATTAGCACAAGCATTTAATATTGTGGCAAATTCTTTAGCATCTTTCAATTCATCAGGAAAATTTTTTAGAGTTAAGATATCCCCAAAAATTAATTTTTTGCTGAATTTCTCATGCTTTAAACTCTCTTTAACAAGGGCATCTGTAAGTTTTCTTTTTTCTTCACCACTTAAATCACTTAATGTTCTCCATTTACCATCTTTTTGAGGTTTAATTCCTATTTCTGATAAAAATTGAATTGCTTTTGCTTCTTCATCTATTCCTGGAATTTCAGAAAACTCCAGTGCTTTATGTAAAGGTCTTGAAAATCTTCCAAAAAGGTTTAAGCCTATTTCAGTTTCTATTAAAGGATTTTCAAATAACTTTGAGTTTGTTGGATAAGAAACATCACCTATTGTTCCAACTATTGCTAATGGAGCTAAAGAATTATTTTTAATCATTTCCTTTACTAATAAATAAGTTGTTCCAGCTCCAGAAAATTCTAAATCAACTTCTTCGGGATTTATATGAATAACATTCTCAGATTTAGAACCTTCTATTTGATGATGATCAAGAACTATTATATTAAAATCTAATTCACTTATTAAATCTAGGTATCCAGAACCCATATCAGTAAATATAGCTAACTCAGGATTTCTCTCCTTTAAAGTTTCTATTATTTCATCATTAATCCTGTTAACAAAGCTTATTTGAAAGTTTTTATTACTCTGAATTAAAGCTGATGCCATAATTGATGCTGCCGCTATTCCATCACAATCCAAATCAGAAACTATTTGTATTAGACTATTTGTAGAATTTATCTTTTCAATGGCTTTATTTATTAAATCAGTGAATTGTTTCATTAGAAATAATATTAAGTTAAAATAATATATTACTTTACTGTCTCAACCAATAATTTGGCTCTCTCAGGCTCATACTTAAAATCTTGAGGCAATTTATTTGTTTTAACATAGTATTTTATTAATCTTCTTATTTTGCTTTCTAAAAGCTCTAATCCGTGCTTGGAAGTATAATCTTTCTTATTTTTTAATAAATGGTCTCTAAGAACTACAGCTCTTTTTAATAAATTTAATAAATCTTCAGGTATCTGAGGTAAAAGATTGTTTTCTTCTAAAATTTTTGTTACAGTCTTTCCTGTTATTAGTCTAACAGAGGGTATTCCATATTGGTCTCTCAAAGTCCTTCCTATGTCTGGAGATTGTAGACCATCTTTTCTAAGCTTTATGACTAGCCTATCAACTTCTTTACCTTTGTACCCAACCCACTTAGCTTGCAGAGTGGGCCTTTTGCTTCCAGACTTCCCTTTTTTTCTTGAATGCATTCTAGCCATTTTTAACCCTCATAAATTGAGATATAATATAAATCACTATTCCAATCATGACAAAAAATGAACCAAAAACAGATAAGAATACTGTTCCTTGAACAAAGCTACCTAAACCAATTCCGACTGAAAACATAATAGCTGAAATTAGAATGATTATAAAACTTATATTTTCTAAAACATCTCTTTTATTCTTTCCAAATCTAGTCAAATTAATTTTTACTTCTTCTGATTTCTTTTCTACAGGTTCTTTTTGTTCAATGCTTTCTTTTTTTTGTTCAGTTTTTTCGTTCATCTTTTAACATACCTTCCTCTTTTTTCTATATCATTTAAAGTATCCAAAACTTTATTAAAGTTATTATTTGTTTGTTTATATCCTTTTATAAAATTTTCCCATAAAAGATTTAAATGCTTAAAATGAGTTGATTTAAAAGCTTCTTTTAAAACTGATAAATCTACAGCTTGTGTTTCTATTCTTTTAGAAAGTTCTCCTAGACCAAAATCAATAAAAAATATTTTATTATCCTTTAAAATCATGTTGCTAGTTGTTAAATCTCCATGAACAATTCCATGGTTATGTAATAAACCAACAGATTTTCCTAGATTTCCTGACACTTGTTTTCTGTTTTTATCATCAGTTTCATTAAAGAATTCCTTTAATCTTTTTCCATCTATAAATTCCATGTTTATTTTAAAATTATTTTCATCGACAGAAATAATATTTGGAGCTTCTACACCACATCTTTTAGCTCTTGAAATCAATTTAGCTTCTTTTCTTGTTCTAAATTTTCTTAGCTTTTCATCAATTTGGGAGACTCTATAACTTTTTTTAACCCTTTCTTTAACTAAGTGGTTATTTTCAAGATATAAGATAGCTTCTGCGCCCCGTTTAATTATTTTCATAAAATCACATGTGGGCGAGGGGAGATTCGAACTCCCGACCTTCCGGTTATCAGCCGGACGCTCCACCAGACTAAGCTACCCGCCCATGAGATATATTAATACTTATAATACTTTTAAATATGATTTTTAATACTTTCGTCTAATTCTAGATAAGAAGTAAGTTATTATAACAGCAATAATAGTGACTGCTATTGCTACATAGAATTTATAAATTAGATCGCTGTTGCTAGGAAAAAGTGTATTTATCGCAGATTTTATTGCATCATTCCAACTTAAAGCAGAAACCAAACCTAAGGCAGAAACTATTAAAGTAATGAAATTTTCTCTAAAAGCTTTGGTAAACTTAGAAACCTCATGATTTATAATCATTTTCCTTTTTTGTTGCTTCCAATTAATAGGTTTAGAATATTTGACAGGATTTTTAGAAACTGGTCTATTTTCTGGCATAAAAATCACGGGTTTATTTATTAAGTAAAAACTTATTTTTAAAGATTTTTCTTCTCTAGAATAAAAATCAATATAAATAGTGGACCGGTTGGGAATCGAACCCAAAATCTCTGCTGTGCGAGAGCAGCGTCTTTCCATTCGACCACCGGCCCTCAATTATAAAAGTATTGTTTAAGAAATAAATTTTATGATTATTGCTGCAATATCTGATTTAGATGCTTTAGGAATGGACTTAGAACCATTTTGGGATATGATAAAAAGAACAAAAAAACCAGATTTGTTCTTATTAGCAGGAGATATTTATGAGTATAGAAGCCCAGAAATATATGGTTTAATATTAGATTTCTTAAAATTGAGAAAATGGAAATGCCCAATAGTTGCTGTTTTTGGTAACAGAGAATTTGATGAAGACATCAAAGAGATTAAGAAAATATGTAAAAAAAGAATAATTCTCCTTGATGACGAGAGTGTTGAATTAAAAATAAAAAATGAAAAAGTTGGAATTGTTGGAACAAGAGGTTCTTTAGATGTTCCAACTTGGTGGCAATGGAGAAATATTCCAGGCATAAAGAAAAAATACAAAAATAGACTGGAAAAAATTAAAGATTTATTAAATAAATTAAAAATTGACACAAAGATTCTTTTGTCTCATTATTCCCCCACTTATAAAACTTTGAAAGGTGAAGATCCCAGTATTTATAATGTTCTAGGTTCGAAAAAATTTGAAAAAGTTATTAAAACAACAAAAACAACTTTTGCTATTCATGGACATGCTCATTATGGGATTCCTTTAGCTTTTGTTGATTCTATTCCTGTTTTTAATGTTTGTTTTACTGTAAATAGAAAAATTGTTGAAATCGATACAAAAAAATTACCTAAACATGGTCTGGCTAAGTTTACTAGGTAAATTTATTTATTTGTTCTCACAAATGTTCTTTCATGCAGACAAGATATAATCCTAAAGAAGTTGAACCTAAAATCCAGAAATTTTGGCAAGAAAATAACTTGTTTAAATTTAATAGAACTAGCTCTAAACCTACTTTTTGTATTGATACCCCACCACCTTTCACTTCTGGAATTCCTCATATGGGCCATGTTTTGTGGTGGACCTGGAATGATGTTGTTGCAAGATATAAAAGAATGAGAGGTTTTAATGTTTTATTACCTATTGGGTGGGATTGTCATGGCTTACCAACAGAACTCAGAGTTGAAGAAAAATATAAAATTAAAAAAACATTTAAAGAGAGATTCTTAGAATTGTGTAAAGATTGGACAAAAGATAATATAGAAAAGATGAAGTCCAAAATGATTGAGATGGGTGTTTCTGCTGATTGGGGTTATGAGTATTCAACTGACAGTGAAGAATATTTAGCATTTGTTCAAAAAACTCTTTTAAATTTGTATTTCAAAAAATTGTTAAAAAGAGTAGAGCATCCTGTTATGTGGTGTACTAAATGTGAAACAACATTAGCAAAAGCAGAAGTAGGATATAGAGAAAAAGAAGGAGTTCTTTATGATATTAAAATTCCAGTTGATAAAAATTACATAATAATATCAACAACAAGACCAGAATTCCTTCCTGCTTGTGTTGCTATATTTGTCCATCCAGAAGATAAAAGATATAAAAAATTTGTTAATAAGAAAGCTAAACTTCCCATATATAATAGAGAAGTGCCAATTCTAACAAATAAAGAGGTTGATATGGAGTTTGGAACAGGGGCTGCTTATACTTGTACTTATGGAGATGAGGAAGATATTAGATGGCAAAAGAGATTCAATTTGCCTCATATAAATATCATAACAGAAGATGGGAAATTAAATGAAAATGCAGGAAAATTTAAAGGTTTGACTTTAGAAGATGCAAGAAATAAAATAATTGAAGAATTAGGAATGATGGGATTAGTAGAAAAAGAAAAGAAATTCAAACATAATGTTTTATGTCATACAGAAAGAGGAGGATGTTTGAATCCAATAGAGTTCTTAATTAAAAAACAATGGGCAATAGAAGCTGTAAAATTTTCTGATCATATCTTAGAAGAATCAAAAAAGATAGAATGGTATCCAAAATATATGGAAAAAAGATTAATAAACTGGGTAGGATCAATGGATTGGGACTGGATAATATCCAGACAAAGAGTTTTCGGAACACCAATACCATTCTGGTATTGTGAAGATTGTGGAAAAATATTTTATCCAAACGAAGAAGATTTACCAGTTAATCCTGCTATTGAAAAATACTTTCCAAGAGAAAAATGTGAATGTGGAGGAAAATTAATAGGAGAAACTGATATTTGTGATGGTTGGGTAGACTCTTCTATAACACCTTTAATAATTTCTGGTTATTGGAAAAATGATGAAGAACTTTTCAAAAAATTATATCCAAATGACTTAAGACAGCAAGGCCATGATATTATCAGAACTTGGGCCTATTACACAATTTTAAGATGCTTTTTAGAAACAAAAGAAAAACCTTGGAAAAAAATATTAATAAATGGTATGATTCGAGGGCCAGATGGAAGGGAAATGCATAGAAGCTTGGGAAACCTTGTTATGCCTGATGATGTTTTATCTAAGCATGGAGCAGACACTATAAGAGCTGGAATGATAATGATGGGAGCCTATGGGAACGATGTTCCATTCTCTTGGAAAGATATGGATTTCACTTTTAGATTTTTAACAAAATATTGGAACATTTTCAGATTTTCAATTCCTCACTTTGAAAAACCAGAAAAGGCAGGATTAACTTTGATTGATTCTTGGATGATGTCAAAGCTACAAAAATTAATAAAGAAAGTTACAGATGATTTGGATAATTTCCAATTTACTTCTGCTTTTGAAGCATTGCATAATTTTGTCTGGCATATTTTAGCTGACAATTATTTAGAAATGATAAAACATCGATTGTATGAAGATAAATTAAAAGAATCTGCTCTTTGCACACTTTATAATATTCTCATTTCAATAAACAAGATGTTAGCTCCAATAATGCCTCATATAACAGAAGAAGCTTGGCAAATATTTTTTAGAAAGTTTGAAAAAGAAATTTCAGTTCATACTTCTTCATGGCCAAAATTCAATGAAGATTTAATTAATAAAGAAAACGAAGAAATAGGTGATATAGCAGTAGCAATAACATCATTTGTAAGACAATACAAAAGTAAAAGAGGTATACCTCTTAATTCTCCTCTTGAAAAACTAATAATAGAATGTGATATGAAAATACAAAAAACATTAGAAGATGTTTTTGATGATATCCAAGGAACAGTTAAAGTAAATAATATAGAGTTTGGAAAAGCAGATTCTGTTTTAGAGAATTATAATATAAAATTAAGTGTTAAATTATAAGTGACTATTATGGTAGAAGAGGCAATCTATAAGTTAAGGAAAATTTTGAAAGAATTAGCAGAAATTAAAGGAAGACATACAGAATTGGTTAGTGTTTACATTCCTAAAGCTTATAATCTTCAAGAAATGGTTAATATGCTTAAACAAGAATACACTTTGACGGAGAATGTTAAAAATAAGATTGTTAGAAATAATGTTTTGGGAGCTATAGATAAAATACTACAAGAATTAAAGTTTTTTAAAAAAACTCCTGAAAACGGTCTTGTTATTTTTGCAGGAAATGTTTCTGAGACTGAAGGAGAATCTGATATAAGAGTTTGGCTTATCCATCCACCTGAGCCATTAGCAGTTAAAAAATACTGGTGCGACAAGAAATTTGAATTAGAACCTTTAGAAGACATGGTTGCTGAAAAAGAACTATATGGACTTATTGTTATGGATAATAGAGAAGTTACAATAGCTTTGTTAAAAGGAAAGAAGATTGAAATTCTAAGAGAAAAAAAATCAATAGTTCCTGGCAAAACAATTAAAGGCGGGCAGTCACAAATGAGATATCAAAGAATAAGAACAGGTTTAATAAATGATTGGTATAAAAGCATTGCAGAAAATGTTAAAGAATTATTTTCTAAATTTGATTTAAAAGGTATAATAATTGGAGGACCAGGACCCGCTAAGAATGATTTTTTTGAAAGAGATTATCTGGAAACTAATTTAAAAAAACAAGTTATAGGTGTTAAAAATACAGGATATACTGATGAGCAAGGCTTAGAGGAAATAGTTCAAAGATCTCAAGATATTCTTGCAGAAGCAGCTATTGCTAAAGAAAAAGCATTATTACAAAAATTCTTTGAGGAACTAAGGAAAGAAAGCGGTCTTGTTACTTATGGAAAAGAAAAGATTATGAAATCACTAGAAATGGGAGCTATTGAAATCATTTTAGTTTCAGAAGGTTTGGAAACAGAAGCTCTTGCAGAAAAAGCAAAAGCGTATAATACAAAGGTTGAAATTATATCAAGAGATACAAGAGAAGGTGAGCAATTATACCAACTTGGGGGCATAGCTGCCATATTAAGATGGAAAATATATTAGTAAATTCTTAACAATAAGTTTATTTGATTTTCATCCATACTTTTTCTACTCATTTCAACAATACTACCACTTTGTCCTCTTACTTCTACACCTATTTGCTCGAATTGGAATTTTATTTTTGTAGAGTTCCATTTTAAGCTAAATATGTTTTCTCTACCAGAGAAGACACATTTTTGCCATATGTTCTTTTCTGGATTTATCAAAACCCAAGGTGTTTCATCACAAACTTTTACACGACTCACTATTTGATACATTATTTCATCATTCGTTCCTTTAATTTCTCCTCTATCAGCAGAAAATATACATTTATTAGATAAAGCTGTTCTTGATGTTTCAATTATTTTATCATTACATTCTTCAAATTCATGCTTAACTGCATTAATTTCATTCATTTCAAAAAAACCCATTGTATTCATAACAGTCCAAGATACAATAACAGCAGTTATCAATACAATAATAATTACTATTAGCATTAGAGTTATAGCAGTGCCTCTCATAATAATAATATTTCTTGTTATAAATTATAACAATTCAACAAAATCTGAGGCATGTTTTAAAGAAACAGCTAACCCAGATTCAACAGTAATTAAAACAGTCATTTTACCTTTTGCCTTTGCTTTTTGAATTAGTGGCAAGAAATCTGCATCCCTTGATGCTAAGGCTATAACTTCAATGTCTGGATCATATATTGCTTCCATTGCATGAACTGTTATTGAAACATCAACATCTGTTTTCTGTTCAGGATCTCCCAAAGCTATTATAGTTTCAAATCCTTCATTAGCAACAGCCTCTATTAATTTTTCTGATGCAAACTGATTTAAAAAAACCTTTCCAACTAAAATTCTTCCATATTTTTCCACCCTTTTTCTTAAGTCTTTTAAGTCTAGGTTAAATTCTTTTCTAATCATATTTGGCCCATCTACAAAAAAGGCTAGTTTTGGCTTTTCTCCAAACCTTTTTCTTATTTTCCCTAGACTACTTTTAACACTACCTAAGACCATGTCCTCACTCTTTATACTTGGTAGTATTCTTATTTAAAACTAAAATGAATATAACACTGTTATATTCTTTATATATTTAAATTTTAAAGAATTATTGTGTTTTTTCTGTTTTTTCAATAGGTTCTGGTTTTGATTTATAAGTAATTTCTGGTTTATGAGTAGGCTTTCCACCTTTTATTAATAATTCCAAGTCCTTTCTTAGTTTAATCAAACTCCTAATTTCAAACATGCTTATTACAATATAGATTAACATTATAATATTCAAAATAACTAAAAATTCTAAAACAGGAAACTCTACACCAAACACAATAACCATTTAACTCACTTTCTTAAACTTCTCTTTAAATATTAAGATTGAAAATATTAAAATTATTATTACAACAGCAACCAAAATCGGCAAACTATAATCAATTGTAGGCATTCCTTTAATTTCAAAAACTCTCTCATCCTCATCTAATAATATTGATCCAGAAAGTGCTTTTGCTTTCACTTTATAGTTTCCAGGTTTTGTAAATGTTAGATTAACTTTATAATCTATTTTTCCATCTAAATAATCTAAATAAACAGTTTGAAAATCATCTTTAACTATTTGTAGTTCTGTTGATGAGGTATTATCAAAATTCTTTAAATGAATTTCATAGGATTGATTTTCTTTTGGAATTACATACAAGAACAAAGGCTTATAGTACAAATAAATTGTTTTATTACCTGTTGCATAAGGTGTTAGAGCTACTAGATTGTAACTGCCTTCAGTTTCTGGAGCATGAACTTCAAAGGATAATATTTTTGATTCACCTGCTTCTAGAACAACATTTTGTTTTACCTTTAATAATTCTATAGTTGTATCAAGAGAGATTGTGCTACTAATCGTAACATTTACTGTAAATGGTTCACCAGCCTCTATTTCATCTATAGTTGATAATTCTAATTGAATATAAGGAGATTCTTTTAATTCTGGTTCAGGTGGTATTTCTGGTTCAGGTTCTTCTGACGTGGTTACATCTCCTGGAGTTATATCACCGCCTATGGTTGGTCCGCCAGGACTACCGGGACCTCCAGGACCACCAGGAGAACTAACTGTACAAGATCTAGATTCAAAAGGATCAGGTGCATCATAAGTTGTACCACAATCATTTAAGTCTGTACAAGTTCTTGTTTGAGTTCCACCAACACATTCAGACCAATCTGTACAGTCCCAATTCTCGATACAGGCTTCCTCTCCATATTCAATTGTTATTTCTACAACTGCAGAAGATAAATTAGAAAGACAAATTAAAAAAATAATTATAAATAAAAAAAGGTAGGGTTTCATAATGTTATTATATTGTTTTTCCCTTTTATATTTCATATTGGTAGCTTAAAGAAATTTACAGCATTTTCTCCACATTTATTCCAAATTTCTTCAAAACTAATCTTCTTAATATCAGCCATTTTTTCAGCAACAACTTTAATAGAAGTAGGATCATTTCTTGTTTCTACTCTTTCTATAAGTTTTTTAGGAGCTAACCAAGGAGCATCAGTTTCTAACATTAATCTATCCAAAGGACAGTCTCTCACAACCTTCCTATAACTTTTACTTCTCAAAATTATTGTGTTCATAGATATGTAATATTCATTTTCTAAAACTCTTTTTAGAAATTTATGTCCTCCCCACATATGCAGCATAACCTGTTTTGCATCTTCGTGTTCAAGAATCTTTATTGTATCCTCAAATGCATCTCTACAATGAATTATTAAAGGCTTGTTTAATTCTTTTGCAACTTCTATTAATTGAATAAATAATTGTTTTTGTTTTTCTCTCCATTCAACTTCTTTTGTATACCAATAGTCTAAACCGGTTTCACCAATAGCTGCTATTTTTTCTTTGTTTTCAGTTATTAATTCTAAAAAATTATCTTTAGCTTTTTCAGATATCTCTTTTATATATTCTGGATGAATTCCACAAGAAGCAAAAACAAAGTTTTTATGATTTTCAACCATTCTCATTGTTAGTTCAAAATCTTTTGGATGTGCACAAGAAGTTATAACAGCCTTTAATTCTTTTTTACACTTTTCTATTACTTCATCCCTATCTTTATCATAATCTTCTTGTTCTAAATGACAGTGAACGTCAATCATAAAGAATTATATTAGAAATGATAATATAAGAAATTAACTAATTAATATTATGAAGAAATTGTTGTTAGTTTTAATAATCTTTTTAGTTTTATGTTTATTCAGCTTTCCAGTCAAAGCCTATACTGTTGTGACAGCAGACAGTGGTCATGCTGAAGATATTCAAGATGCAGTAGACATAGTTGCAGCAGATCCAGAAGGAGGTGATGTACATATTCCAGCAGGAACTTGGAATTTCGTAGAAATCGGAGAAGAATGGATAACAGTTGAGATTCCAGCTGGAGTCAATCTTTATGGAGCACCTTCACCTAAAGACACAAATGGATTCAATGAAGGCTTTTTTGACTCACCTTCATCTGGTACTTGGGCAACCGTGTTAAGAATGCCTTATGACGTTCCAGGCAGTTGGGATATGGGCTGGAATATTCCTCGTTGGTTCGAGCTCGGAACTGGTGCTTATGACCCCACAAAGCCTACGAGGTTCAGCGACATCAAGATTCAAGGCTACAGAAGCATAGATAGAGATTCCGAAACCGTTCATCGCGCAATACATCTACACGGCATAATCAACTTCCGCATCGATCACTGCATGTTCGAACATACGGCTGGTGGCGCGATACGGATTGACGCTTTTGAGTTGGGAAACTATTATTGCAGTGGGGTCATAGATCACAGTAAAATCGTCAATATATACGGGGCCTCTGACCTAGCAAATATGTACGATAGTCAGATGGGTTATGGTATACAAGTTAGTCGAGCTGGATGGACTCCTACAGGCGGACCTATGCCCTTTGAACCAACAATGGACGTTCTCGGAAAATATACAAATCACTCAATATACATTGAGGATTGTTATTTCAGCAAATGGCGACATTGTGTGTCTTCTGGCAACGGAGGATACTACGTTTTTCGCCACAACATCATTGACCAAGATTTCGGTCACCTTTCCCTGGATGTTCATGGTTTTCGAGGTACTGAGTCTGGGCGTGCTGGCGGTCGCGGCGCTGAATTTTATGAAAACTATTTTGGTCCACTAGCTACAGTTGCATATAAGAGTGGAGTAGGTAATGTCACAGTCACAGGTCCTAAAGGGACATTGCAGGACGGGGGCGGTTGCGGAGTTTGGTTTAACAATTACGTTGATAGCAGTTGGCGTTCTATGGCATTATACACAGAAGATTACGTCCCAAGTGAAACTTGGCATCTCGAAGACTTCTATCTTTGGGGAAACAAAGGAAACTGGACTCCCCCTGACTGGTACGGATCTGTGCCTGGATTCGACGCTGACAGGCATGTTGAGGCTTATTGGAATCGTTCCGCAGGCAACGAAGGCGACCCAAATTATCCAAATGTTGACCCATCATGGTCGATTGCTGGCTACACACCTTATCCTTATCCACATCCTCTAACACTTGAAGCAATACCAGTCAATATAACAGGAACTGTTACTGATTCAGAAACAGGCTTTCCAATACAAGGAGCTACAGTCACATGCAATGCTTATAGCGACAATACCGATTCAAATGGTATATACTTTATAATGATGCCTTCAACAGGCTCTTGTGATTTAACAGCAAGTAAAACAGGGTATTTACCAATGGCAATTCCATCATTTTCGTTTCCAAGTAATGGAACTTACACTCAAGATTTTACTTTAACACCTCTAACCGGTTTTAATATCTCAGGCAGGTTAACAGACAAAGACGGTAATCCATTACAAGCAAGTATTAACATTTATGAGCAAGAAACAATAGTAGCTACAACCCAAACAAGTAATGGATACTATTCTCTTCCAACATCTCCTGGTGTTTATGATCTTCAATTTAACATTCTCAACTTCTTTATACCTGACTTCTTTATCGAATTGTTATCCTTAAACATATCATCCAGTTTATCTGATGTAGTCAATTACATAACAAACATTGGTGATCAGAACATTTCATTCATCACAGATATCATTGATGTTCAAACAATACAAACCTATAGTTTAGAGGAACCAGCAAGAGTATTGATAAATGGGACTGTAATACCTAATGTACCCTCTTATTCACAATTAACGAATAATACTTGGTTCTATGATTCAACAGAAAATGAATTATACATAAAAGCAAGAATATCCATACCTACCCTCACATGCACTGATGGAACACCTTATGATCAATGTTCTTCAAATAAGCCATTATACTGTGATAATGGAACTTTGATTAATTTCTGTTCGAATTGTGGTTGTTCTTCTGGACAAACCTGTAATACAACAACTGAAGAGTGCTATGCTATTTCAGGAGAAACTAGTACTTTTGGAAATACAAATATAGGTGCAAATGGCCTTTTCATTAACTGTGACCAATTAGTTGGAAGTTACTTCACTTCTCCATCTGACGCTGACGGTGCAACTGTTGATAAACTCACATTTTATGTAGGTAGGCCAAGTGAAACAGTAGATGTAAAAGGAGTTATTGCTTTCCTTAGTAATTTAACAATTTTACCGAACGGAGTAGGTAATGCGGTAAATGTAGGTTCTTTAGGTTGGTATGATAGCACTTTCTCAAGCCCCCCGGTAATTGAGGCCTCAACAGACTATGTTTTAATGATTATTTGCGATTCTCCTTTTATTAGTGGCGGTTTTTGGTGGGATTATGGTGCAAGCAAATCTAGGACTGATAGTTCCAATGATTATGATTCTCCTTCTGACCCAACTGATGCGTCTACAGGTAACTACAATTTTAGTATATATGCAACTTACATACCTACGTAAGGAAAAACATATGATAGAAATTTAAGAAAGTTTATAATGTTTCCAAATGTATTTTAATGCATTTTTATGGTTTTTATGAGTTAAAATCTCCATGGCTTCATCTTTACTAACCCATAAATATCTATCATGTTCACTTTTATCAACTTTTATCTTTTTGCTAAACAATTCAACTAAGAATACATAGCCTTTTGCTCCATGATATATGTGTTTATCCTTTACAAACCCCTTTGGAAACTTATATTTTATATAATGGCGAGTTTTACCAATTATTTTAAATTTTTTTGCCCCAGTTTCCTCCTTAATTTCTCTTTTTAGACACTTTAATACTTTCTCATTATCTTTAACTCCACCTTTTAACAGTTCCCAACCAGTCCAGTTTTTAATTCTATGCAGTATTAAGAACTGAGGATCTTTTCTTCTAAGAAAAACAACAGCAAAAATAAACCTTCTATACTTCCTTTTCATAAACTATTTTATATGAATGTTATTTATATTAATTTATGAAGATAATTCTTGACACCAACTTTTTGATAGACTGTATAAGATTTAGGATTGACTTAAAATCTGAATTAAGGGGAAACGAGCTTTTTGTTCTAGACTCAATAATTTTTGAAATAGAAAAAATAACAGAAAGAAAAACCAAGGAATCTTCTATTGCAAAACTAGCTTTAGATTATATAAAAAGAAAACATTTAAAAATCTTAAAACTAAAAGAAAAGAACACAGATTTATCCCTGCTAAACTATTCAAAAAGAGGTTATGCAATAGCAACTCATGACAGAGTTCTAAAAAACAAGATTAAAAAAGCAGGAGGAAAAGTTATATTTATAAGACAAAAAAGATATGTTGTTTTTGAGTGATAATATGGATATTTCAAAAATAGAGCCAGGTGGTAAGAATACTGTAAATGTTTTTATAAAGTGTATAAAAGGAACCAAGGATTTTTATGAATATGATAAGAAAACAGAAACATTTATGTTGAAAAAAGTTTTAGAAATTCCATTTCCAGGAGCTTATGGTTTTATTCCAAAAACCCATCATATTGATGCAGAACCCTTGGATGTTTTAGTTTTGGTTTCAAATCAGATTCAGCAAGGAGTTGTTTTACCTGCAAGACCTGTAGGAGTTATAAGATTAAAAGGAGATGTTCCAGATGATGTTTTAATCGCAGTTCCAATTTCAGATAAAAGTTTTGAACAAATAAATGACATATCCCAAATAGAGAATTTAGAGGAATTAAAAAGATTTTTAGAGTCATTTAAGGAATCAACTGTTGAATATGTTTTTGATGCTGAGCATGCTAAAAAATCAATAGAAACTGCAATAAATCTCTATAAAAAAGGAGTTTGACTAAATTGTACCAAATAGTAAGTGTTGAAGATGAGATACCTGTTCCGCCTGAAAAACTTAATTTAGAAGTAGAAAAAGCCGTTAAAGAATCTTTAGAAGAGAAGTTTGAAGGAAATATCAACTATAACATAGGAGTTATATTGGCAGTTATAGAAATTGAAGAAATAAAAGAGGGATTTATACTTCCAGGAGATCCTTCAGTTCATTATCCTGTCAAATTTAAGCTTTTGAGTTGGATGCCTAGAGATCGTGAGATTGTTCAAGGAGAAGTGGTTGATATAACAGAATTTGGAGCATTTATTAGATGTGGAGCATTGGATGGTTTGGTTCATATTTCACAAGTTATAGACGATTATGTTAGCTATGATGAGAAAAATTCTCAATTAGTTGGAAAACAAACTAGAAAAATATTGAAAGAAGGAGACAAAGTAAGAGCAAGAATAATCTCAATTAGTTTTAAAGAACAGAGTAAATTAGGTTTAACAATGAGACAACCTTTATTAGGTAATTTAAAATGGTTAACAGAAGAACCTTCCAAAGCTAAAACAGAAAAAAGAAAGAAAAAAAGAAAGGGAAGAAGAAAAGGGAAAAGTGGTTAAGTGGCAGAAAAAGCTTGTAAAAAGTGTAGAAGATTAGTAAAGGGAAATATATGTCCAGTTTGTAAGAGCACAGAATTAACAAGAAGCTGGAGAGGGATTATACTTGTTCTAAATTCAGAATCTGAAATTGCAAAAGAAGCAGGAATAACAACCCCAGGAAAATATGCATCAAGGGTTAAGTAATTATTTACCCTTTTTCTTACCTATTACTATGAGAACTATTCCTATTATTATTAAAATTATTCCAAAATACAATTGTTGATAAAGACCTTCTAATACATAACTAGTAATCATTTTTATAATTGGTATGTCAGGAGTTATTACAAATACAGGTATTACTGCCATAGATAACAGAGATATTGAAACTACCACAATATTATTACCAAGTTTTGATACTGGTTTGTCAGAAACTAAAAATATGAGAAAACCAAAAATTAAGCTTAAAATTAGCATCAAGAGAGTATTTCTAAAAATTAATGTTATATCATCAAGTGTTATATCACTAATTATTTTATTACTATAAACCCCATCTACAGTTTCATAAATGTATTGCTGAGATTCATTAGATTTAGACAAACATGCCTCAATACAAGATTGTTTTGCTATCTCTTGAGAAGCATCTCTTAAACATTCTTCTTTACATCTTTCTCTTAGTTCAACGTCTAAATAATCACAGTATTTCTCACAATTTTGATAATCCGCTTCTTCACTACAAAGGTCATCACAAGTTTCTGATGCCAACTTTCCTGTTGTCTGGGTTTGAATAAAACTTTTAATATTATCTTTTTGTATCAAATTTCCTATTGTAAAAGAAGTTATAGTTAAATATAATGATATTATAAATAATGCTGAGATTATAAAACCTAGGATACTTTTCAACACAGACATATTAATTTATATAATTAAGTCTTATTAAAATAAATGTGATTATATGGATATTCAAGTAATTAACGAAAAAGAAAATCCATTATTAAAGAGAAGAGAGATTTTAGCATCAATTGATTATCATGGAGGTTCAACACCCAGCAAAGCGGATTTACAAAAAAATTTAGCTGATCATTTTAAGGTTAATATGGACAATGTTGAAATATCCAAAATAATATCTGAGGTAGGAATGTCAAAAGGAAAGATTTGGATAAAAATTTGGCAAGAGAAAAAAGTTCCAATTTATGCTGAAATAAAGAAAGAAAAGAAGAAAAAAGAGAAGCCTAAGGAAGAAAAGAAACCAGAAGTTCCAGAATCTGAAGTTGAACCTAAAGCCGAACTAAAACTAAAGAAACCAGCAGTAGAGAAAAAAGAAGTAAAAGAGGAAGCTAAAGTTGAAGAGAAAACAGAAACTCCTAAAGAACAACCAAAAGAAGAAAAGAAAGAGTGATTAAATGGGTAAAAAAAAGAAAACAAAAGAAAGAAAAGGAAAAAGACCACGAAGTAAAAGTAAGCATAAAAATATTCAAGTTTGGAAAATGTACGAAAGTGGAAAAATAAAAGGAAAGTGGTGTCCTAGATGTGGTCCAGGGGTACTTCTTGCACAACATAAAGATAGAGTCACATGTGGCAAATGTGGTTATTCTGAAATGAGAGTTGAGAAGAAATAAATAATATTATTATTTAATTCTGTTTATGATTTGTTTAGGTATAGAATCAACAGCTCATACATTTGGTGTAGGAATAATAGAAAATAAAAAAATACTTGCTAATGAGAAAACTGTTTATATTCCTAAAAAAGGTTTTGGAATAATTCCAAGAGATGCTGCTCAATATCATTCTGAAAATTGTTTGGAAGTTTTTAAAAATGCTTTAACAAAAGCCGATTTGAAAATGAATGATGTTGATATTATTGCTTTTTCTCAAGGTCCAGGATTACCTCAATGTTTAAGAATAGGAGCAGTTTTTGCAAGAACATTAGCTTTGAAATATAAGAAACCTTTAATTCCAGTAAATCATTGTGTTGCTCATGTTGAGGTTGGTAAGTTTGCTACACAATCAAAAGATCCTGTGGTCCTTTATCTTTCTGGTGGAAACACTCAAGTAATTGCTTTTGCTGGAAACAGGTATAGAGTTTTTGGAGAAACTCAAGATATACCAATTGGAAATGCATTGGATATGTTGGCTAGAAGTTTGGATTTACCAATGCCAGGAGGTCCTCAAATAGATAAGTTAGCGTTAAAAGGAAAATATGTTGAATTACCTTATGTAGTTAAAGGAATGGACCTGTCTTTTACAGGAATATTAACAGAAGCAGTTAAAAAGTATAAGCAAGGTGTTAAGCCTGAAGACATAGCTTATTCTTTTCAAGAAACATGTTTTGCAATGCTCACTGAAGTAACTGAAAGAGCTGTTGCCCATACTGATAAAGAAGAGGTTTTGTTAACAGGAGGTGTTGCAGCTAACAAAAGATTGCAGGAAATGTTAAGAATAATGTCTGAAGAAAGAGGAGCAAAGTTTTTTGTTGTTCCCACAGAATATTCAGGAGACAATGGATTAATGATAGCTGTTACAGGGATTGTATTTTCTAAACAACCTATAGAAATAGAAAAAAGCAAAATCAAACAGAAATGGAGAGTTGATGAAGTTGATATTTATGATTAAAACAATAGTAACAAAAGTAAACAAAAACAGTATTAAAAAAGCCGCAAGAATATTAAGAAAAGGAGGTTTAGTTATATATCCAACTGAAACATGTTACGGTCTTGGAGCTAATGCAACAAATGTTAAAGCAATTAGAAAAGTATACAAAGTTAAGAAAAGACCATACTCAAAACCAATTCATATCATAGTTTCTAGTTTAAAAATGATGGAAAGTTATGGAGAAATTACAAAAGAAATAAGATTCTTAGTAAAAAAATTCATGCCTGGTCCATTAAACATAGTTACTAAAAAAAAGAAAAATATACCCAAGATTCTGAATACAAAGGATATAGCATTTAGAATACCTAAACATTCTGTTGCTTTAAGATTAGTTAAAGAAACTAAACTACCAATAACAGCTACAAGTGCAAATGTTTCTGGACAACCACCTCTTTACAAGATAAGAGATGTGCTAGAAAATTTTAAAAATAAAGTTGAAATGATATTGGATTGTGGAAATCTTAAAAGAGTTAAACCGTCAACGTTTATTGATATGAAATCAAAACCTAGAATTTTAAGAGAAGGATCTATAAAAGGAAGAATAATCTTAAAAGAATTGGAAAAGTTTAAAGCCAAGTAGATTTTATATTAATTATGAAAGCCATCTCAGAATTTGTATTAATATTATTAATTTTAATTGTTGCAGTTATTTCTATATCAGTTGTATGGTTAGTTTATCATAGTTATTTTAGAGAAATTACTCTGTCAGAAGAAACATCTTCTTTAGGTGAAGTTTTGTCTTCTTGCATGAAAATTGATTCTGCTAAGGATAATAAAATTTATTTAAAGAATTGTGGTTCAGGTGTGATAAAAAATTATACATTAAATGTTTATTTTGATGAAGAACCATTTGAATTTACTATGATTTCTGAATCTATAGGTAAAGGTGAGATTGCAGAAATAACTATTTATGATTTAGATAAATTAAGTTTAGGAAACCATAAAATTAAAATTTCAAGTCTCTCAGCAAAGGTTGAGAGATATGTAGAAGTTGAAAAACCAGATTTAGTAAAAGTTTTAAGATTAATTGAACTTACCTAATTATTTCAATCTAATAGTTTCTAATAATCTAGGAGCTAAAGTTTCACATCTAAAAATCCTATGCAAAGTTCTTGCAAATTCAACACACTTGCTGTTTTCTCCGTGGCCAACTATTATTCTTTCAGGTCTTTGTTTTAATCTAGAAAGATAATTTACTAACTGTTTGTGATCTGAGTGCCCAGACAATCCTTGAATAGTTGCTATTTCTAAATTAACAGGAACAGCTATTGTTTTCCCATTTTTATTTTCCATTGGAATTTCTTTCCACCCTTTTTGTATTCTTCTTCCCAAACTTCCTTCAGCCTGATAACCAACAAAAATTAAACTATTATTATTATCTTCTGCCAAGTTCTTTAGCCACCAAACACTTGGACCCCCAACTAACATACCAGAAGTTGATAATACAATACAAGGTTCTCTTGATTCTAAAATCTTTTTTCTCTCGTCTTCAGACCCTATTCTCTTAAATATTTCATTTGTAAATGGATTCTCACCTTGTTGTAAAATTAATTTTTGTAATTCTCTATTAAAATATTCTGGGTATGCTGTATGAATTGCAGTTGCATCCCAAATCATTCCATCAACATAAATTGGATGCTCAAAACCAGCTCTAGACAAAATTGCCATTACATCTTGAGAACGCTCAACAGCAAAGCTAGGTATTAAAGCTATACCGCCTCTTTCAACAGTTCTTTTGCAGGTTTCTACAAGTTGTGATTCTGCTTCTTGTCTTCTTGGCATCATATCTTCTTTTGAACCATAAGTACTTTCAGTTATTATGGTTTCTGCTCTTTGAAAATTGTTGCTAGCAGGTTCGAATAAAGCTGTTCTATCAAATTTGTAATCACTAGTGTATAACACGTTGTGCATACCATCTCCTATATGAATGTGAACAACAGCACCACCAAGAACATGACCAGAATTCAATAATGTTAATCTCATATCAGGAGTTATATCTGAAACTTCATCATAACCTAAACATATAGAATGTTTAACAGCTTCTTTAATTTCTTTTGTTGAGTAAGGAGGAACTGAACCTTCTCTTTGCGTTAATTCAATATAATCCATACATAATAAAACCATTAAATCTCTTGTTGGAGCTGTTAAATAAAGTGGACCATCATAACCAATTTTATAGAGGTAAGGAACCATTCCGCAATGATCTAAATGAGCATGAGAAACAACAACTGCATTCAATTTTTTGATATCAAATTCAGGAACATTTAGGTGAGGATATTCATTGGTTCCAGGCTTTATTCCACAATCTAATAAAACTCTACTTTCAGGAGTTTGTAAAAGCAAAGCTGATCTACCAACTTCTCTAAATCCTCCTAAGGCAGTTAGTCTGATCCAGTCTGTAGGTTTCCAACCGCTGTGAATATCTTTACCAACTTTATTCAAGAATTCTTTTCTAAAACTAGACTCCTTATGAATAATATCTCTTAAAACTTTAACAACATCAGAAGGAATTACAGGTGCCCTTTTAACTATTGGTAACCATAAAGTCTTTTTTTTAATTTCTTTTAGTGTTTCTCCACCCTTTCCAATTACTAATCCCGGTTTTTCAGCCTCTATTATTATACTTCCAAATTCAGGCTCAAAATCTATATCTTTTACTTCAGCTTCTTCAGGAACAACTTTTTTAATTATTTTTTCAGCCTTTCCTGCATCAATACAAATAGATGGATCAGGCCTTAGAATTATTCTTTTCTTTAGTTTTGAAACAAGTTCTTTTATTTCTTTTGTGTCTGAGGTAAAGAATTCTTTGTCTTTTGTGTATAAAACTATTTCACAACCTTCAAATCTTATATCTGATATATTTAAGTCTGGCAAATTACTCTTTACTTTTTCAAATAAATCACTAGTTTTTTCCTCAACCATAAAAATCAAACTAAATTTAACTTAGAACTTTTAATTACAGATCATATTTAAAAAATCATGAATGCTTTTTCAATTCCTCTGGAGTTAATTCTTTAAAACCGTTTTTATCAATAATAGCAACCTGTATTTTCTTTCCTCCTGATCCAATATCTCTTTCAATCGCAGCTTTAATAGTTTTAATAATCAAAGCAGTTGCTTCTTCAGTTGTCATGTTTTCCTTAAATTCAGCTTCTAAAACACCATAAGCAAAAGGAGAACCAGATCCTGTTGAATAATATTTATCTTTTACATCAAATCCTCCTAGGGGATCAAATGAATATAAACCAGGTTGTTTATCAAAACCTGCTAAAATGAACTGGTTAATATATGGAAAATATTTAGAGCCATGTAATATATTTGATAATAAAGTGGCAGCAGCCTTTATTGTTATAGGCCCTCTTTCTAGTTTATAGATTTTAAATTGAGCTTTTAACAGCCTTATCATTGCTAGTGCATCACCAACAGATCCTGCTATTGTTAGTCCTATGTGATCATCTAGTGCATATATTTTTTGTGCTACTTTCGAGTCTACCATAAAACCCATAGTAGATTTTTGTTCTGCAGCTATAACAACAGCATCTTTTGCAATTATTCCAACTGTTGTTGTTCCTTTTTTTACATCCATTATTTCACCAGAAACTGTACAATTATGATAATTTACAATGAATATATATAAAGTTTACGGTTAACCTAGTAAGCTTTGGCAATATAAGCCATTTTTTCTGCTTTTTCTCCACAAATTGCACAATTACCTTCTGCTTTTTCATCTTTTTCAAATAAGGTTCCTCTAACCTCTGCTCCAGTATCGTCTTTCAATTTTTTAGCACATTTTTCTTTCATGCAAAAAGGAATTCTAATAAATCCACCTTGTTTTAACTTCTTTTTCAGATCACTATAACTTTTTGCATATTGTATTAACATTCGTTTATTGGCTCTTTTTAATAAATTAGAACTAATTTCATCTAATTTTGTTTTTACAAACTTTTCTAACCCAAGTTGTGGTGTTGGTTGTTCCTTTTTTTCATCCCTTTTCGAATAACTCACTTGATGATTTTCAATATCAATAGGACCAATAGCAATTCTCAACGGAACGCCCTTTAATTCCCATTCATTGAACTTAAAACCAGGAGTATATTTTTCTCTATCATCTAGATGAACTCTGAACCCTGTTTCTTTTAGTCTTCTTAAAATATTTCTGCTTTTTTCTAATATTTCTGCTTTTTTGTATTTTTTATAAATAGGAATTATTACAACCTGTATGGGAGAAACATCAGGTGGAAAAATCAAACCATCATCATCTCCATGAATAGATATTAAAGCTCCTAAAATTCTACCAATTCCTATTCCGTAACAAGTTTGATTAACATATTTTTTATTTTTGTTTTCATCCATATACTGAATTTTGAATACCTTTGCAAAATTTTCCCCAAGATTATGAGTAGTTCCTATTTGTAAAGAAACTCCATCAGGCAAAATAGTTTCAAATGCATAAGTATTATCTGCTCCTGGAAACTTATCCCAATCAGGCCTTTTTAATAATAGAAATGGTAAACACAAATTATCAGTTACTACTTTTTTGAATATATTCATATCTTCTTTAACCTGTTCTTCTGCATCTTCCCAACTTTTTTGAGCAGTGTGAGTTTCTATCCAAAGAAATTCTCTACCTCTCATTAAAGGTTTGGTCATTTTAGTTTCGTAACGATACATAGCTGTACTTTGATAGAGCTTTAGAGGTAATTGTAGATGAGATCTAATCCAGATAGAGTACATTGGATACATTGCTGTTTCAGAGGTTGGTCTTAAACACATTTTTTCATGTAATTTATTCTTTCCAGCATGGGTTATCCAAAAAACTTCCTTTTCAAAACCTTTTATGTGTTCTGCTTCCTTTTTAAAATAACTTTGTGGAATTACAACAGGAAATAGAGAAGGGTTATGTTTTTGAATCTCTAATTCTTTCTCAAAAAGTTTGTAAATATCTTTAATTATAAGCATACCTAAAGGCCTATAAACTAAAAAACCTTTTACACCATACCTTGTATCTAAAACTGCTGCTTTTTGTAAGACCTCTAAATACCACTTTCCAAAATCCTCTGCTTTTTTAACTGATAAGCCAAGCTCTTTAGACATATAATCAGTTTTAACTTTTATACCATTTAAATTTTATCTAAAAGCTTATTAATTTTTCTATACATAATTTATTAACCAGTGATTTAATGCTAATTGGTATTTTTTCTGATTGCCATTGTGGCTATAAATACGGTGAAGAAAGGTGGAAGGATAGTTTTATAGCTCTGAATGAAGCTATAGATAAAACATCAGATTGTGATTTAATTATAATAGCAGGAGATTTGTTTGATAGTAGAGTTCCAAAACCAGAAGTATTTGCTAAAACTGCAAAAATATTAAGTAAAACACAAACAGTTCCTTCAAGAATCAAATTTTTGGAAATAATCAACAAAGAAAAAATAGAAATGTCTCCACTAGCTTTAAGAGGAACACCAATAGTTGCTATTCATGGAACACATGAAAAAAGGAGCAGACAGTTAGTAAATCCTATACAAGCCTTAGAACACGCTGGTTTGTTGATTCATCTTCATTGTGCAACAGCTGTTTTTGAAATTGAAGGTAGAAAGGTTGCTGTTCATGGGATGAGTGGAATACCAGATAGGTATGCTAAAGATGTTTTTGATCAATGGAATCCCCAACCAATTCCAGACGCTTTAAATATTATAATGATTCATCAGAGTATAACTCCATATATTTATTCTCCTTTAGAGCAACCTTCTATGAAAGTTGAAGATTTACCTAAAGGTTTTGATTTATATATATTGGGTCATATGCATTGGCATGAAGTTAGAATGTTTAAAGATGGTCAATTGATTGTATGTGGTAGTACAATACCAACATCAATACATAAGATAGAGTCTGAACAAGAAAAATGCATTCACAAGTATGATAGTAAAAATATAAACTGTATACCATTAAAAGATCAAAGAAAAATATTTTGGAAAGAATTTGAATTCAATCCAAACATAAAAGAAAACATTGAGACATTTATTACTACAATTTCTCCATTTAAACCCAAACCAATAATAAACATAAAAGTAAAAGGTGTGATAAAAATAGATCAATTAGCTCCAAGTTTCTCTAAAATCGAAGAAAAGTTCAGTAATAGAGCAATCGTTAACATAAACAAGAATTTAGAGGTTGAAGGATTCAAAGAACAAATTGAAATGCTTAAATTATTAAAAGAAAAAAGACTTCCTCCAGAAGAGCACGGATTAAAAATTCTTCAAGAGAATTTAAAACAAGCTAATTGCGGCATAAAAATTGAAGAAATATTTGAATTCTTAGTTAATGGAGATATTAATTTAATATTTGATGTTTTAACAGGAAAACAAACCACATTAAAATCAGGTTTAGAGAAGTGGGCATCGTGATAACAAAAATTAAATTAAAAAATTGGAGATCACATCTAGATACTGAAATAAATTTTTCAGAAGGAACTAATTGCTTTGTTGGACCCATGGGTTCTGGAAAAACAAGTGTAATAGATGCAATATGTTTTGCCCTTTTTGGAACATTTTTACAATTACAACAAAAAAAATTGAAATTGGAAGATATAATAATGAAAAAACCATCTAGCAGAGATAAGGCAGAAATAACAGTTTTTTTTGATATCGGTGATAAAAATGAATGGAGTGTTAAAAGAGTAGTTACAAAAGGAAGATCAACTGCAGAATTGAGAAAAAATGGCGAGTTAGTAGAGGGTCCTCAATCAACAAAAGTAACTAAAGAACTCGAAAGAATAATGAAAATGAATTATGATTTATTTTCAAGAGCAGTTTATTCTGAGCAAAATCAGCTTGATATGTTTTTAGTAATACCCAAAGGCAAGAGAATGAAAAAAATTGATGAACTGTTATTAATTGACAAATTTGAAAATGCAAGGAAGAATACAAAATCTTTAATAAATAAATGTTTGATAGTTTCGAATGAAAAGGAGTCTGTAATTCAAAATCTTGAAGTTGATGAAAATCTAAAAAAGCTTGATTTGATTAAAAGAGAATTTTTTGAATTAAAAGAAAAAGAAGAAAAAATGAGAAATCAGTTAAATGATACTATTAAAAGAAAAAGCGGTATAACAAAAGACATAGATAAATTGAAACAACAACAAAAAAGATTACAAACTATAAAAGAGGAGATTAAAAAGTTTACAGCATTACTAGATTTAACAGATTCTGATATAGAAAAGATTAAAGAAGATTTAGTAGAATTTGCTGAAATAACCGATGAAGAATTAAGAAATGAGGTTAGAAAAACCGACGAAGAATTAAAAACACTTAATGAAAGTTTAATTGAAGAAAAAAGCGATCTAGATAATCTAAAAGGAAAATATGTAGAAGATAATGCTAAGATAAGTTTAATAGAAAATGAGAAAATTCCTGAATTAGAACAAATTCTAAAAGAATTAGATGAAAAACTCGAAAAAATTAAGGAGAATCCTCTCAGAAAACTTAATTCTGAGTTAAATAAAAATAAAAAAGAATTAGAAAAAAATCAAATTAAACTCCAAAAATCTTTGGCAAAGATTTCAGAAATAGAAGATAGTATGAATGAACTAAGCTTAGCTGGGAGTACTTGTCCTGTTTGTGATTCTAGATTAACTAAAGATAAAAAATCAAAACTTATTGAAAAAAAGAAAAAACTAAAAAAAGATTTGAAAAAAGAATTGGAAAATTACAACTCTCTAATAAAGAAGATAGAATCTAAATTACCTGAATTAGAAAACAGGATAAGAGAAATAGAAAAAATGCAAGATAGAGTTGAAGAAATTAAAGGAAGCGAAAAGGAATTAAAAATCTTAGAAAAGGAGTTAAAAAGTTTAAAATCAAAAACATTTGTTTTTGATAATCAAAAGAAAATGTTTGAAAAAAACATAAAAATTATTGAAGAAAATATTAATAGATTGAAAGAAACTCAGGAAAAAATGAAACAAATTTTATTTAAAAAAGAAGAAGTTGACATTAAACTTAAAAGATTGAGAGAATATAGACAAAAATTAACAAATTTGGGAGCAGAAAAGGATTTCTTATCATCTTCATTTTCTCCCTCTATTCTTGAAAAATTTGAATCAGATTATCGTTCAATAATAAGTTTAGAAAGTCAATTAGAAACCAATCTGAAAAATTTGTCGGAAATAAGAAATGACAAACAAAAATTTTTAGAAGAAATAGAAAATAAGAAAAAAATGTTAGAAAACTATAGACTTGAGATAAGAAAAATAAGTGCTATTTCAGATCAATTAAGATTATTAGAATCTGCTTTAGAAGCTACTCAAGAACAACTAAGAAAAGATTTTGTCTCAGCTGTTAATGAGGCTATGCAATCTATCTGGACAGAGCTTTATCCTTACAAAGACATTTACAACATAAGACTTGGAATTGAAGAAGGAGATTATGTTTTACAATTACAAGATTCTACTGGATGGATTCCTGCTGATGGCGTTGCTTCTGGTGGAGAGAGGTCAATGGCTTGCTTGGCTTTGAGAATCGCATTTTCTCTAGTTTTAGCTCCACAACTTCGTATGTTAGTTCTTGATGAGCCTACAGCAAACTTAGATGTTCAAGCAAGAGAAATATTAGCCAATGTTCTTAGAGAAAGAATTATATATTTAGTAGAACAATGCTTTTTAATAACTCATGATGATAGACTAAAAGAGGCTGTTAGTGGTTTTTGTTATGATTTTAACAGAGACAAGTCTAGAGATGAGGCAACAAAAGTAACGCTTGTTAGTTCACCAACCCAAATTTAAAAGTTTCTATTAATAAACATTTTTATGGAAATTAAGTTTTTAACAGAACCAGCATTGTTATTAGAAAACAATATTTTAGTAATTTCTGATCTACATATAGGAATAGAATATGAAATTTTTAAATCAGGAATAACAATACCTTCTCAAGTTGAAAAACTAGAAAAAAGAATAAATAATTTGATAAAACAAACTAAAGCAAAACATTTAGTTATTCTAGGAGATGTTAAACATCAAGTTCCAAATATTTCTTGGCAAGAATACAGAGAAATTCCTAAATTCTTAGAACATTTCCAAAACATTAAAATCAGCATAATAAAAGGAAATCATGATGGAAATATTGAGAGATTAGCTCCACCAGAAATCGACATTTATGATGCTCAAGGTTTCAAAATAAATAATTTTCTTCTTACTCATGGTCAAGCTTGGCCTTTTTTAGGAGATCTGAATGCAGAATATATTATAATGGGTCATGTTCACCCTGCTGTTGAGTTTTGGACCGAAAATTTTAGAAGTATAGAGCCCTGTTGGCTAAAATGTGAAATTAATAATGAAAAACTTTTTGAAAAATATAAAATTAAGACTGAAATTAAACATGGAATTATCATACCTGCTTTTAATCATTTGATTGGAGGCATGGCTTTTAATTCTAAAGATTTTGAACCATTAGGACCTTTGTTAAAAAATGAAGTTTTTGAATGGAAAAAAGCTGAAGTATATCTTTTGGATGGAACTTTATTAGGAAATTTAAAAAATTTAAAGGTTAAATAACCTTTATTGAACCATTTCTTCCAATTCCTATTTGTAACTCATCTCTAAATTCTTTTGTAAAACCGCCTGTTATTTCTACTTCTTGATTTTTTTCTATACCTTCTGACTGCTTTCCCCATAAAGTCAATTTTATAGAACCAGAACCATCTTCTAGGGTAGCTTCAGTTAGAGTAGTCATTGTTCCAAATTTTGTCATAATTTCTCTTGGTTCTGTTAATTCTATTATTTTTGCTTTTATATCAACATTGTTCATTCCAGGTTTTAATTCTTCTATTTTCATAAACTCACTCTTAATAATGTTTTTAGAAGGTTTATAAAATTATATCATAGTTCCAGCCCAGTAAATTAAAATTAAGAGAATCAAAACTATCAAGTATTCTTCTAAACCACCAGTTTTTACTGGACCATTGAACTTTGGTTTCTTTACTGGCCATAAAGGCATTATACCCTTATGAGTTAAAGAGTCTCCAATTAAATGTGAAATAAATCCAATAGAGAATATAATACCTACTTCTCTGTTAAAAAATATGCCAAAACTAAAACCTAAGAATAGAAATAATATTAGAATCCATATATTATGAAACAATTTTCTGTGATATTTTCTAAATTTTACATCTAAATCAGGAATCAAAACCCCTATAAAAGCGAATATTGCCATATAAATTGAAAAGTTCAAAATAAATCCGAAAACTACTAGAACTAAAAATGCTAATATAATGTGAGACATCTTTTCCATAGTAAAACTTATAAAGTGTCTACATATAATTCTTTACTTATGAAGCCAAAGGCAATATTTTTTGATGTTGATGGAACAATAATATCTTTAGATGTTGCTATTAAAAGTTTTCAGGAAACTTGTAAACATTTCAAAATTAGGGTTCCAATTAGTAAAGAATTATTAGAAGTTACAATAGGCTATAGATTAACTGGCATTTTGCACAAACTAATACCTGAAGCATTACCTTTTACAGGAAAATTCACAAAATATTTTGAAGATCATCAAATTAAAAACTTTAAAAAATATGGTAAAATTTTACCTTATGTCAAATCTACTTTTAAAAAAATTAAAAAAAGAAAAATAAAAATAGGAATTGTTACAACTAAGAAAAGAAGAGAAGCTAAGGCAATTCTTAAAGGATATAAATTATCTTATGATATTTTAGTTGGAAACGATGACGTGAAAAATATAAAGCCTGATCCTGAACCAGTTTTTAAAGCTTGTAAAAAATTAAAAGTAAAGCCAAAAGATTGTGTTTTTGTTGGAGATCATCCCTTTGATATGCAAGCTGCAAAATTTGCTGGATGTTTAGCAATAGGAGTTCTAACAGGTTGGGGAAATAGAAAAAACCTTAAGAAAGCAGGCGCAGATTATATTATAAAAGATTTAAGAAATTTAATTAAATTATTGAAATGAGGTGATGAAGTTCAATAAATTTTATGTAACTACTCCAATTTATTATGTAAATGATGTTCCTCATATAGGGCATGCTTACACAACAATAGCTGCAGATATAATTGCAAGATGGAATAGAATTAAAAGAAAAGAAGTTTTCTTCTTAACTGGTTTGGATGAGCATGGACAAAAAGTGGCTGAAGCGGCTCTTAAAATAGGATTAACTCCTCAAGAGTTTGTTGATTCTTTAGCTCCTAGATTTAAAGAGGCTTGGAAAAAACTTAACATAAGCAATGATGATTTTATTAGAACTACAGAAGAAAGACATCAAAATGTTGTAGTTAAAATAATAAAGAAAATTTATGAAAATGGTGATATTTACAGGGGAGAATATGAAGGTTGGTATTGCGTACCTTGTGAAAGTTTTTGGACAGAATTACAAGTAGTTGATGGAAAATGTCCTGAATGTGGAAGAGAAGTTAAAAAAATCAAGGAAGAAACTTATTTCTTTAAGTTGAGTAGATATCAACAAAAACTTTTAGATTTTTATAGTCAAAATCCAGATTTTGTTGTTCCTGAAACAAGAAAAAACGAGATGCTAAACAGAATTAAGGAAGGATTAAAAGACGTTAGTATAACAAGAACAACAGTTAAGTGGGCCATTCCTTTTCCTCTTGATGAAGAATATTATCTTTATGTATGGACTGAAGCTCTCATTAATTATATATCTGCATTAGACTATCCTAATGAAAAATTCAGAAAATTCTGGCCAGCAGACCTAGAGATAATGGGTAAAGAAATTAACTGGTTCCATTCTGTTATATGGCCAGCCATGCTATTCTCAGCTGGAATTGAACCTCCTAAGAAAAATTTCATACATGGATGGTGGACAGTTGAAGGAAAGAAAATGTCAAAATCTCTAGGAAATGTTGTAGATCCAATTGAAATGGTTAATAAATACGGAGCAGATGCATTCAGATACTATTTGTTTAGAGAGGTTCCTTTTGGTCAAGATGGAGATTTTTCAGAAAAATCATTGATAAATAGAATTAATTCAGAATTAGCAGATTCTTTAGGAAATTTGATAAACAGAGTTCTTGTTTTAGTTGAAAAGAATTTCGATGCTTTTGTTCCAAAACCTTGTGGAGGCCAAAATGTAAAGAAATTTGCCTTAAATATTGTTAAAGCTGTTGATCAATCAATGGAAGAATTTCAATTTCATAGTGCTCTAAATGATATTTTCTTTCTTGTGAATGAATCAAATAAGTATATTAATAAAAACAAACCATGGGAAATTGAAGATAAGGAAATACTAGGTGGAGTTTTATACAATCTTTTAGAATCTTTGAGGTTTATTTCAATTCTTTTGTATTCATTTATGCCAGAAACTGCTGTCAAAATTATAAAACAATTAGGAATAGAGAAAAAATTCTCTTTTGATGACTTAAAATGGGGAGTTTTAAAGTCTGGAACAAAAATTAAGAGAGAAAGAATACTATTTGAGAAAATAAACAAATAAGATTAAAATTAAAATCAAAAAAACTACTCTCTTGCTATATGAGCGAATGAAGGAGTTAAAATTACCCAGTCTTCATCAATTCCTGCTATATCACCATTTATAGCTATACAAGTTTTTCTCAATTTATCTATAGCTCTTTTCAATTCTGAAATGTCTTTTCCTCTTAAAGTTTTTATTTTTACAAGAACTATATTACCACTTCTTATATGTTTTTGAATTCTATTAGAATCTGAGAAATCTTCCATTTTGTCAACTCTTATTGGAACCTTTCCAGATGGTGTTTCCACATCTTCTGTATCCAATTCTATAAACTCCTCCTCACTTAGTTCTTTAAAACCTCTTCCAAAAAGTTTCTCAAAAACCATTTTTTATCAATCCTCCAAAATTATTATAATCTTAATTATATTCTAACATATAAATATCTATTTCTGCATGCTTTCTAATATCGAAACTATATTCCAAACCTGAGTTCTAGTGTACATTGGTATGTTAGGATCATTAGAAACTTCATCCATATTCGATATAACAGTGCTAATCCTTATGGCAACGTCTCCCCCATCTTTTAATACTTCAATAGATTCTTGGCATCTAGTTCTAATATTTCTAGGAACAGTCCTATCATTGACAATTTGCTCAATAAGAGGTATAACATTCTCAAACATCTTGGACACCTTGCCATAATTATCTACTTCAATTATCTTGTTTTTAAGAATTTAAATTCTTTACTGTTTAAAGATAAAAATATAAAGTTTGATTGGAAGAAAGTTGTTAAAATATTATCCTTTTAACAAATTTATCCAGCAGTTGTTTTTGATCCCTCTTGTTTTTTCAATATTTCTTCGAATTTTTCCTGACTTTCTTTCAACCTTTCTTTTACTCTGTTTTCCTGTTTTTGCAAACTTTTAAGCCTTAACTCTATAGTTTCTTTCTTTTCACTTAGTTCTTTACTCAATTCATTTTTTGTTGATTTAATGAGAATAGGACCAACAGCTTTGTAAACATCATCATGTTTGGTCTTGTTTAATTCTTCTAAAGCTTTATCGATTTCCATGTTTTGCATGTTTAGACCTTCTTTTTGTATAAGAACAGTTTGCATTTGTTGTTGAAATGTTTGTAATTCTATTAAGATTTTTTGTGCTTCAGGACTTATTTTTATTTCAGCCATTTTATACCTCCATACTGTTTATTGAAGTTCTAATTAGTCTAATATAAGAGTTTATACCAGCTAATAAACCCGTTATGTTGTTGGCTTCTATTTTTAGTTTTACTTTGTTTTCATTAGATTCTAATGAAACACTAAATTTTTTCGCATCTTCAACATCAGGTTTTAATGCTTTAATTACTATTTCTGGATTTTTACATTCTATTTCTATTTCAGCCTTCATTTCAATCTGCTTTTACCTTTTTAATGGTTTTGGGGGTCTCTTTTATAACGACCCTATAACCACAGTAGGGACATCTTATCTTGTCTCTCACTTGTTCTTTTTCAATACTTTTTCCACAATTAAGACATTTATACATTTTAATCACTTTTTGGAAAGTATGCAGCACCTGCAAATTTGGTTTTACACTTTTTGCAATACCAGACCCCAGCTGCAACTCTTTTTAGTGCAACTCTTTCACAATAAGGACATAGTTTTTCCTTTTTCATTCTACTTTCTATTTTCCTTACTATTTTTTTGGTTTTGGTTCCATATCTAGGTCCAAATCTACCAGTGATACCAACCTTTTTAGTTTTCATATTATCCCTTTAAAAGTTTCCTAATTTCTTTACTTTTTAATATTGATAAATTTACTGCTTTTTCTATTTCTTCAGTTGTGAAATAACCTTTTCCGCCTTTTTGGGCAGCACATAACTCATCTTTTTCATTGACAGCAAAGGTTATTCTCGCGTCTAAAGCATTTTCTTCTTCAACATTAGTGTCAATCAAAAACTTATCCCCTATTTTTACAGTTGTTATGGCTATTGGGGCATCTCTTAAAGGGAGTTCTCTTTCATATTCACCAAAAACAACTTTACCATTTTCATATTTTGGTATTTTTGTGTTTAACAAAGCTGCCATTGTTCCTAATGCTCCAGCATCAATTAAGTTTCCATCATGATCTAGAACATGAATGTCAACGTTTACCATCCAAACTTCCTCACCTTCTTTTATACAAAGAGACTCTAAATCAATGCATTTACTTTCTCTTATACCTCTGTCAATTACTCTCGCAATTTCAACTGCATTTTCATCAGGTGGTCCAGGTTCAAAATCTGGTGATGCAAGAGGGGAAAGCTCTACATTAACAACTAACATTCCTTCATTTGGTGTATCTGGAAAAGGTTCTCCCACACTCATTTTTACTCCAACCAAAAGATGTGTATTACCAATTAAAATTCTAGCAGAACCTTCAGCATTCTTAATAACATTTTTTTCTATTTTTATTGTTCTAAATTCGTCAAATTTTCTATTATCAACCCTCATGTTTCCATCTACCAATTTTTTAACATAGCTTTCACTCGTTTTCAACATTTTCTTCACCTGTTTTGTATTTTTCCCTCAAAGCATTAACTTGCTTTTCATAAATCTGAGCACAACCTTTTTTAGCTAAATCAATCATTTTTAAAAACTCTTCTCTTGTTACTATTCCATCCATTTGGAATAAAACTATTTTGTCTTTGTTTCCTATTGTTGCGAATGCTACATCAACATCTCCAAACTGGTCTTCATCTCCACCAACGTCTAACACAATTTGACCATCAATTTTTCCAACAGTGCAAGCACTTATTAAATTTCTCATTGAGACTCCAGCTTCTGCTAATGCAAGAGAAGCAGCATTTAAGCCTGCACATCTTGTTGATGCATTTGCTTGCAATATTTCCACAAAGACATCTATTCCTGTTTTTGGATAATCCTCAAAGAAAATAACATTCGATAAAGCCTCATTTAAAACTTTTGATATTTCAGTGGCTCTTCTGCTCCGACCTGGTCTTATTCTTTCTTTTGTTGAGAAAGGAGCCATTGAGTATCTACATTTTAAAACAGCTCTTTGAGGGTCTTGAAGATGTCTAGGGTGCATAGTCTTAGGACCAAAAACACCTGACAAGGCATAAGTATCTCCAAATCTAAATACAGCAGAACCATTAGCTCTTTTTAAAGCTCCAACTTCTGCAGTTAATGGTCTAAACTCTTCTAGACCCCTTCCATCTAATCTTTTTCCACCTATAATCATTTTTTCTGGTTTACCAATTTTACTCATATTATTCACCTTGCTCTAATAATTGTGAAATTTTATCTGTCAACCCAACAACATGTGATTCTGCGTCTATTGTTAAAATAGCTTTTGAGGCCAAGGCTTCTTTTTCGCCTTTTAACCAAACAACTCCATTTTGCCCAACAATTATCTGACATTTTGTTTTTTTCTTTATTAATTCGATCATTGAACCTTCTTTTCCTATTAATCTTGGAACTTTGGAAGGCGTAATTTTCAAGACTCTTCCACCTATTAGTTTTCTAGATCTATAATCGTTCATTGTTAATTGGATTTGCTTGGATTTTGAAACATTTAAAACTTTTGCATATATCAAATCTCCAATATCATAGTAAACAGATATGTCTGTTTTTGTTAAATCTACATATTCTCCAACAGCTTCTCCTAAAGTTAAAATTGCATCATATGGAGAATTTATATCTATAATCCAGATGGTTGTCTGCATGTCTTCTACTAAACCTATAATACCATCACCTTGTTTTGGTATGTAAACTCCTGCTAAAGGAATCACACCAATAAATCTTTCTCTTATTTTTGTCAATCCCATTAATTTTGCCTTTATTTCATTATTTTCCCTAAAACATCCTGAAGACGGTAAAAAATCTAAACCCCTTGCTAGGGTTTCTCCAGGAATTACAAATTGTCTTTCACTTACTAAAATTTCTGATTTTACTTCATTCATACTAATCACTCCTTTTTTTTAGCTAAAGCAATTAATCCTATTCCTCTTTTATGAATAGAAACTTTTTTAAATTCTCCGCTCTCAATTAGTTTCTTTAATTCATTTTTAGTTACCCAGCGAGACCATAATAACTTTCCAAAGTAAACCGTCTTAGTTTTTTCAATCATTTTTGAAGATATGTCTATACCATATAATTTGTCAAAACCATTTTTTTGTAATGCATTTAAAACCTTTCCAGTCCCACAACCTAAGTCTAACACAGTTGGATTGTCACTATGCTTTTTTAAGAAACTAATTATAAATTTTTCTACAGTTTTATGAAATTTTTCTATTTTTTTACCAGGAGAAATGCTGGGTAATTTATCCCAAAACTCAGCAACAACATCCCATATTTTTTCTATTAATTTAGATGAAATCTCGAACATAATCAAACCTTTTTAACAACCTTAACTTCAACCTGACCATGAGTCAAGTTATTTAATCTATCATAAACTTCTTGCTGTATTCCAGCAGGTATTTCTATTAAACAAATATAACTTCCATCCTTTGCCCATTCGTCCTTTAACAAAGTTCCAAAACTTCTTACAATATTGCTAGCTTTTCCAGCAAAAGAAGGTGGAATCTTAATTGCTATTTGAATTCTTTCAAATTTTATAGGAATAATAGTTTGTATTTTTTTTAAAACTTCATCAATCTGTTCTTCTATTCTCCTCTCCAAATCAATTCTAACCTTCGATTGTTCCATTGCTCTAAGAATTCTATCAGCAGGATGAGGTAAACCTGTTTGAGGATTAACTCCTCTTTTAGCAATTATGTTAGCAATTGCTTTGGTTTTTTCTTCAAGCATACGTTTTCTTTGTTCAGTTGTTATTTGAACTTCACCTTCTTTTATTATAGTATAAACTATTTTTTTCAAATCATTTGTCCCAAAAGCTTTGTTAACATTTTCATTAGAAGCTCTCAAACCTTTTTTTGCATCTTCATATATTTCTTCAGAAGCTAGCAAATCCTCTAAAACAATTTCTTTTCCAGTTTTCAAATCCATTGCTTTTTCAGGATCAACTATTATTTCGAATTTTTCTCCAGATTTTGTTAATCTGGCTATAACAGCTTTTTCTACAGAAATCATTTAATCTACCGTGTAAATTAATCATATTACCAATACTTCTTAATGAATTTTAAACCTGTGTCACCATAAAATTTTCTAAAACCTTTACTGTTAACAACAGCCATCTCAACTTCTGATACTTTAATTCCTTTTTCTCCTGCTTTCAAAGCCTTTATTGCAAGCTTGATCGCATCGTCTTCACTCATATTTTCTTTCCAACCTTTTTTCAAAACCTTTAAAGCTTCAGGTGCTCCTCTCCCTATTGCATGTGCTTTCCAACCATAAAACGTTGAAGATGGATCAATTTCAAATAATTGTGCTCCTTTTTCATCAATTCCTCCTAGTAAGAATGCAACACCAAAAGGTCTTACTCCTCCATATTGTGTATACAATTGCATTATGTCAGAAACCTCTTTAACAGCACCTTGAACATCTAATGGTTCATCATAAGTTAGTTTATATACTTGTGCTTTGATTCTTCCTCTATCAACTAAAACTCTTCCATCTGCTAAAAATCCTGACATTGAAATTCCTAGATGATCATCTATTTGAAATACTTTTTCTCCACCCACATTTGGAACTGCTAATTCCATTAAAGGTCTTGTAGCAACAAGAACAATTCCATTAGCAAATATTACTCCTATTGATGTGGTTCCACGCTTAACAGCTTCTCTAGCATACTCTACTTGAAACAACCTCCCATCAGGAGAAAATGTTACTATAGCTCTATCATAACCCATCATTTCAGGTATTGCTTGAATAAAATCACCTCATATTATAATTTTTAATATAATTCTAAATTTATAAAGATTACTTAATCAAAGTAAATTATGAAAAATCATTTAATATCTGCAGCAAATTATTATTCTCGATTTGCTAGATTTTTCGATATTATTTCAAGACCAAACGATTATAAAGTTCTTGAAAAAATTAATGAATCACCATCATCTTTTTATAATCTCGTTTTTAGTTTAGAAAAAAATCCTTGTATTATACAACGTTCCCTTAAAAACTTATTAAAACATAATTTAGGTACTAAACATGATAAAAATTATGAAAGTACAGGTGTGGGGAGATTAGTCATTGAAATAACCAAACGTGATATTAAAACAATGAACATACAAAAAACAGCAGAAGATATAATAATGGTGGCCTGTTTATCAGGCATTCCTCTTATCTTGTGAATTCAGTTAATCTACTTTCTCCAAAAAATTTAATTTTTGTTGCTTTAATTGAACCAGAAATTCCTAAAACCCTAAAAACAACTCTTGTGTCTCCTATTCTTTGAATTAAGGCTAAGGCAGTTCTTACTCCTTCCACACTATCATGAGAACATCTTAATATTCCCATTTGCCTTTTTTCATCATAAGTATCTTTGATGATTCTTATGTTAGCTCTTGATGTTCCAGTTTCTCCTAAAAAGTTTAAAAGAGAGTGCCAAATTGTATTAATTACATCTTGTAACAACACTTTTTCTTCAGAAATTATATGAAAAGCTAGATACCTTCTCCTACCTCTTAAACTTGGGGGCAGTGGTTTTGGTCTTTTTTCTTCATCCATATTATCACTCAACTATTTCAACACCTTTTGTTATTTTTTTACCTTCTAAAGTCTTTTTGTTTTCACGAATAATCTCTAACGGAGCAGAGCTCATGGATAAGAAAGCCTTTCCAATTTCCATTCCAAGAGAATTTGCTATTGATATTAAATCTCTTGGATTCCTCATCTCCCATATAGATTGAGCACCAGAGCATATGATCATAGGAGTTCTAAAATGACTGCAGAGTTTAATGTTTTGAGTTATGTGATTTAGTATATAAGACCTACGTCTTCTAAAACTGTGTAAAACTTCTCTAAAGTTTATTTCGATTGCAACATTTTTTTGTGTGGCTAGTTCTAAACAAGGCTGATCTAGCCCACTGTCAAATCTTCCAGCTTCAGGATGAGATAATATATCCACTCTAGAGTCTTCGCAAGCAGCCCTGTTAATAGAGTAATCTCCACCACTCACAACTACCATCATTACCTTTTCTCTAACTTTGCTTATTATATCTTTTAGTTCTTTCACATTATCTGCTTGAATTTTTACTCCATGATAAACTTCAATATCAGTTTTTACTTTACTTATCTCATTTTTCAATTCCTTTAATTTTTCCAAATCCTGATAATTATCACAAATGGCTATTCCTTCGTATCCTAATCTCTTGGCAAATTCTATTATTTGTTTGACTGTGCTTTCTCCTCCTGATAAATTACTTTGAATATGCAAGTCGTAAAACTTCGTTCAAATCACCTTTTTAGAATTTGGTTTGTATATTTAAAAAATGTGGATTTTTTGATAAGTTTTTAAGCCAAAGATTCTAAATTTTATTTATGAAAAGAAGGATTAGAAAATTTTCAATATTTTTTTCAATGATGCTAATTTTCGCAGTTGTGGAAGACATACTTGCAGCATCTGTTTCTGGAGCTGTATTACTTTTTGAAGTGATTCCAATTATTTTTGTAATTGCATTAATATTTACAGTTATTACAGAATTAATAGAAGAACATTTTGAGTATGGTAGACAACCTTTAGAAAGAATTATAGATAAAACATTTGCTCATCTCAAGAAACATAAAATAGAACCCACTTATGAAAATATAAGAAAACATATGAAGAGGCATGCCAGAATGTCACGTAGACGATTAAAGTAGAATTATAATTTCTCTTTCTTTTTAACTTTTTTAAGTTTGAATTTTTTTGATTTAACTTTATAGTCTTTAGCAAAATAATATGGTGTAAGTAATAGAGCGATTATGGCAATACAGATGAATATAATCCCTAAAACAATGAAAATACCTAATGTAATAATACCTAGTGCAATAAAACCTACTATACCTAATAAAATAAGAGCTAGTATAAGGACCAAACCTCTTAAGTAAGTTTTTACCTTATCTTTCATTTTTATCTCCTTAGCATGTTTCTAGCTAGTGCTCCACCTAAACCAACACCAAGTCCAGCAGCAAGAGCAGCATTTGGATTTATTCCAAGCTCTGCAGCCAATTTTTCTTTTGTCATACTTTGAAGTACAACCCTACCTGGTCCAGTGAGTCTTGCTAAAAGTATTCCTTGACCACCAAACAAGGCAGTCTTAATACCCCCAGGTCTTTGCACATCATAACTAACTGTAGTGTCAAAACCCACTATATGACTTGTTGCAACCTGTATAGATTGTCCAGCATTTAATTTATATTCAATTAAATCTCCAACAGCATGAAAAAAAACATTTCCTGGCCCAGTTAACTTTTGCAAAATAAAACCTTCTCCACCAAAAAATGCAGCGCCAATTCTAGCAAATTTAAAATCTATTTTAACTCCCATCTCAGCACACAAAAAAGCTCCTCTCTCTGTGATAAAACTTCTTCCAGAAGGTATTTTAATTACTTTAATCTTTCCAGGAAGGTCACCAGCAAACCCAACCAGACCAGTTCCTGATTGGCATGTAAATTGTGCCACAAAAAAACTTTCTCTTGTCATAACCCTTTTTATTGCTGCTGTTAAACCACCCTTTACTTTAGCTTCCATTTTAACGTTTTCAGATTTGTAAACAAGTCTTCCAGCCTCAGAAAAAACAGATTCCTTTTTCTTTAATTCTATATTAACTATCTGTAGGTTATCTCCAATTATTTTATGTTTCATACTAAAAATTAGTAGAACAAATATATTAACTTTTTACTCTGGATTTTTTTCCAGCAGAGGTTAATCCTCTAAAAACCCTTTTTCTGTGGGCAGGCTTACAAATCCAATTTAATTTTGGATCATTTTTAATACAAGAATGATTAGGATCAATTAAAATCACTTCAAACCACTTATGTTTTCCATCCTCAGCAATGTAATACGAATTTAAGACTTCTAAATTAGGAAACCTTTTAGCAACCCTGATTTCTGCTATGTGTTGCAAGTTCATTTTTGGTGTCATTTTTGTTAAACCAGCATGTTTTGGTTTCCTTCCTCCTGATGGTTTTTCTCTCTTGCTAGAACCCTTGCCAATCCTTATTCTCGCTAAGACAAAACCTTGTTTGGCTTTATATCCCAAAGAATGAGCCCTGTCTAGTTTTGTTGGTTTTTCAATTCTAATTATAACAGGTTCCTTTCTCCAAGAAATTAGCCTTTCTTTAATTATTTTTTTATATTCTAGGTTTTTCCTTAACTTTTTAAAGTATTTATACATTCCCATCTCACATCACCCAAAGGTTTCAAGCTAACTTATATACATTAAACATAAGTGTTTTTATTCTTTATGGTTATTAGAAAACTTTTTATATTAAAAAATTTATAAAGGATTTAGGTGAATTAATGGGAATAGCTAAAGTAATACTAGGAATAATTTTAGTAATAATAGGGTTATGGTTGTTGATTCCAGTTAGTTGGGGCGGAAGAGCATGGTGGCCAGAATTGTTAACAATGATTAAAGGTGTTTTACCAATATTTTTAGTATTCATTGGAGCAATACTAGTTTGGATAGAGTCAGAAGAGCTAAAAATACAAAGACCAAGAAGACCAACAAGACCAGCAAGAAGGCCGGCAAGAAAACGAAGAAGATAACTATATCCTAAGATTTTTTATTTCACTTTCTTTTATGTTTAATACTGTTAAACTTCTTTTTAATTTTTTACCATATTTTACTTTAACTTTTCCTTTTGCATCTGAGTATCTAGCAGTTAATTGAGCAGCTTTTTTTATTACTTCTTTTGTTTTAGAACCTTGTAGAATTGTGATAGGGCTTCCTACGTCTGGAACTTCAAAGATATAGTCTGTTTTTTGTTTTGATTTTAATAGTTTTTTGTTCTCTTCTTCATTCCTTCCAACAATTATTTTATTGTTTTTGAATCTAAAATGTCTGCCAATTTTTAAGAGCTCTAAATCTTTTTTTGTTATTCTTTTTTTGTGTTTTAACAAATCTTTGATTTTTTTAGCATATTCTTTGTATGTTAATAAGCATCCACCAGAAGGAGAAGGATATCTTATCTTAAACTTTTTTGCTAGTTTCATTTGTTTGTCTCTTCTCCTACCACTAATATCTAATAATTTGTTTCTATTAACCCATTTTTTCTCAGCTTTGGTAATAGGTAATAGTTTTGCTGATAGAGGTCTTAATAATTTTCCTTTTAATTTAGATTCTCTTTCAATTAGTTCTAAAGCTCTTTTATTTTGACTCATTGGTCTTTCCCCAAGAACCTCTCCTGTGAAAATGAATTTTGCATTTATTCCTTTAGCATATTTTTTTGCTTTTTTTAACATTAAGATTTTACAGTCTATGCATGGATTCATCTCAGAACCATACCCATGCTTAGGTTTTCTAAGCATTTTCAGATAATCTTTAGAGATATCAATTTCTTTTAATTTTAAGTTCAATTGTTTAGCCATTTTGATTGCATTTCTAGAAGGAAAAAAAGGAGTAGTGAAATTTATTAATTCTATTTTTATTCCTTGTTTTTGAATTATTTTTGCTGCTAATATTGAATCTAAACCACCTGAAAACAATCCTAATGCTTTAACCATGTTAAAAAATAATCTTAAAGATTTAAAAAAAGTGCGCTAGTTCAAATCCTGCCCTCCGCATTGATATTTAAAGATTGTTACCTTAAACTTCATTATGGTTTCCACAAAAATATTGAAAGTAGGAGAAGAATATGCAGTCATAACCAGTAAAGGTTTTAAATTTGGAGGCGGAGAAGTAAAAGTCGTTTATCGTTTTTTTGGAAAAGATGTTAAAGAATTGCCTGCTGAGCCTCTTGCAGAGTATCACAACCTTGGTCCTCCATTAGGTTTAGATAAAGCCGAAAAACTGCTATTCTTAGGTCGAGAAGATTTATTAAATGGTTTAGCTGCTTCAGGAGTAGAACCTGAAGAAATAGAAAAGTTAAAAGCAAAATTATAATATCTTGATTGTATGAAGGGAAAGATGATTAAAGAAGAAAACCGTAGCTGTTACTCACACATCTAATTAAACAATAAATAATCTTAACAACAATTCTTAGTATGAAAATTTTTTCTTCAGATTTTGCATCCTCATGTGCAAAATGCAAGGGAAGGCTATGGTGTGGAAAAGATAGGTGTCCAATTCTTGTTAAATTTTATGTTCAAACCAAAGTTAAACCATTGATAGATTCTACATATCTTGAAGGTTCTTCTCCTCCATCAGTATTTATTGGAAGATTTAATTATCCAAAAGTTTTTGTTGGGCCTATGATACCTCCACAACATGGAGATACAAGCCTTATGGACACACCAGAACTATGGTCTGGACTCTCTATTGAAGAGATAGTTAATCTTAGGTTTAAACTAGTAAGAGGAAAATACTTGACTAATGTAAAGAATTTTGAAGGAAGAATAATAGAAAGAACAAGGGAAATTGCATTAGCAGAGAACTCTCCAGATGCTGAGGCAGAATTTAAAACAAAACCAAAAGGAAGAATTGCCCTTCACAGTGAAATACAACCCTTTGGTCCATCAGCTCCTTTGGTTAAACTAGATGTTGGAAGTTATAAGTTTAATAAAAAAATTGAAAAAGCATTTTATGATAATGATCTTAAAGCAAAAAATGCTGTTATAAATTTGTATAAAAAAGGAGTATTAGTCTCTAAAATACAAAAAGCTTTTTCAGTTGGAGCATTTGGTATTGAAAAGAACAGAAGGTTTGTTCCTACTAGATGGAGCATCACTGCTGTTGATGATACAATATCAAAAAATATGATTGAATACACTAAAACCTATCCAATAATAAATGAGTTTAGAGTTTATGAGCATGTTCAATTAGACAACAAGTGGATTGTTTTGTTAATACCTAGGGAATGGTGTTATGAATTAATAGAAGCTTGGTATCCAAAAACATTGTGGAATCCAGATGATATAGAAATAGCAATGTTTTCTGATTACGAGTTTTATGATGGAAGAAAAGATTATCCAGACATAGGAGGATGTTATTTTGCATCTAGACTTGCAATTAATGAATTGTTAAACAAAGAAAGAAGACAAGCAGGAGTCGTGGTTTTAAGAGAAGCCCATCCAGGCTATATAATGCCTGTTGGCGTTTGGAATGTAAGAGAAGCAGTTAGGCAAGCTGTTAAAAATAAACCAATGAAATTTGCAACTTTAAATGAATCTTTAAGTTATATTTCAAAGAAACTAGAAATATCAATTAAAGATTGGGTAGATTTTAGCAATATAATTAGAGATAGTTTACACCAAAAGAAGATTGTAGATTTTATTAAAGTGAAAAAATGGAAATAAATGAAGTAAAATGCAAAACAATAATGAGCAAATCAGGACTTTATGGAACAGATTATTCTATAAACCCTTACATAGGTTGTGCTCATAACTGTGTTTATTGTTATGCTCCATACATTCTAAGGGAAATAAGACAATGGGGAGAATTTGTTGATGTGAAAATTAATGCTTTAGAAGCTTTGGAAGAACAATTGAAAGAACATAAAAGAGGCAAGATTTCCTGTTTTCATATTTTAATAAGCAGCGTAACAGATCCTTACCAGAAATTAGAGAAAAAATATAAGATAACAAGAAGTTTGTTAAAAAGATTAAAGAATACAAAATTTTTTGTCACAATTTTAACCAAGTCTTCCCTAGTTTTAAGAGACTTAGATTTGCTTAAAAAAATAAACTGTGAAATAGGATTAACAATAACAACTTTAGATGATAGAGCTACCAAAGTTTTTGAGCCAGGAGCACCTTCTCCCCTTGAAAGATTAGAAACATTAAGTTATCTTAAAGTCTCTGGAATAAAAACCTATATATTTTTTGGTCCCCTGCTTCCGTTTATAAGTGATGTTAATCTTAAAAAAACAATCAGTAGATTTTCATTGGTTAAACCAGATTACATTCTTGTTGATAAATTAAATATAAAGGATTCTAATCATTGGAATAAAATTAAAATAGTTCTTGAAAAAAATTATCCTGATTTGGTTAATAAATGGAAAGAAGTTTTGTTTGGTGAAAGTGATTATTATGGAAGACTTAGAGAAAGATTAATTGAATTATTTCAGATTTATGATATCAAAAATGAGTTTTGTTTTTAAATTAACTTTTTATACCACTAATAACAATTCTTATTATGAAGAAAATATTGATATTAATATTTTTGATTTTAGCAGTGTCTTTATGTGCCATTCCAATTACAGGTCAAGGTACTTTACAATTAAAAATAACAGATAAAGTTGAAAATGTAACAAGTTTAATCATAAACATAAGTGAAATAAAGGTTCATAAAACAGGTATAACTGAAATAATAGAAGAACCTGTTAATGAAACAGAGGGAAACGAAACTAATGAGACAAACGAAACAAATGGAAATGAAACACAAGGAAACGAAACAAACGAAACTAATAACGCAGCATGGATAACTGTTTTTTCTGGACCAAAATCAATTGATTTGATAGCTGTTAAAAATGTTGAAGAGCTATTAGGTGAAGCTACAATAGATGCAGGAAAATATACCCAAATTAGATTAGTTGTAGTTAGTGCTACTGTTGATATAAACGGAACTTTTTATGATGTAACAGTTCCTAGCAAAGCCATAAAATTCATACATCCATTTAATATTGAAGCAAATAAAACAACATCACTTATTTTTGACTTTGATGCTGACAAATCCATCAAGGAAGCTGGAGACAAATACATATTAAGACCAGTTGTAAAAGTAATAACAGAATTCGAAGGCGAATGAGAACAATTGTTGTTTTAAGCAAAAACCCTTAGTCTTCTAACAGCATCCCTTACAGCTTCAGAACTGTTAGGGTACAAGCCAGTTTCAATTAGCCTGTCAATCTTTTCAATAAACTCTCTTGTTAATCTTACTTGAATAGGATGCATATAAACCTATTACATAGAAAAAGATTTAAATCTATTTTCAATTACAACGGTAATTTAATTTTCAAGAATTATTTGATCCTTAACTTTCTCACAGCATCTCTTATTGCTTCAGATCTGTTAGGATACAAACCTTTTTCTATTAATCTGTCAATCTTTTCTATCAATTCTCTTGTTAATCTAATTTGTACTGGGTGCACATTACCACTGTCTAATAATTAAACAGAAAACAATTTAAGCTTAAATTTATTTATAAAGATTTCTTTGGTAATGATTTTGTGTTCTTTTTGTGGTTTCTATGTAATTTTTATTTTTTAAATTATCATTTGAAAACGTAATGTTTTCGTAATGTCAATTAGATTTATAAAATTCTATTTTTAAAAATTTATAATGGTTA